>Ga0207757_100531_pt1 | contig 23639 bp, 27 predicted proteins | sample A23P3SouthBayCA_2_FD_187752 | JGI IMG/M metagenome (GOLD analysis project Ga0207757, IMG submission 187752) | Aerobic enrichment media microbial communities from Eden Landing Ponds, California, USA - A23 P3 (2) (SPAdes) | ecosystem: Environmental > Aquatic > Marine > Unclassified | place...
CGCGACCCCCGCCATGGCGTAGTCGCCGGTCTTGCGTTTCAGCTTGTGGTACGCGCTCCCCTCGTTCTCGACCGGCGTCGGGACGCGCGCCTCCGTGATGAGTTCGTCCTCGCCCAGCGACGTGTCGTAGGGCAACAGAAACAGTTCGTCCGCCGAAATCGTGCGCTCTCCGTCCGGGCCGCGCGCGACCACCTCTCCGTCGTGGGCGATGAGGACGCTCCCCCAGTCGCCCTTGGGGTCGGCCTGCGCCATCGACCCGACGACAGTACCGCGGTTACGGATCTGCGGATCGGCGACCAGCGGCACGGCGTCGGCGAAGCTCCCGTACCGGTCCTCGATCACCGTGGCGTCCTCGACGTCGGCGTGGCGGGCGAGTGCGCCGACTTTGAGGTAGCCGTCCTCCTCGCGGAGGTAGTCGAGCGTGTCGATTCCGTTGATGTCGACGATGGTGTCGGGCCGAGCCAGCCGGAACCGGAGCATCGGGACGAGACTCTGTCCTCCCGCGAGGATCGTCGGCTCGTCGAGGCTCTCCAGCAGGCTCACCGCCTCGTCGACCGTCGTGGGTTCGTGGTGTTCGAACTGTGCGGCTTTCATAGCATGTTGCGAAGTCGGTCGGTGACGCCGGAACTGGTCTCCTCGTCGACGTCGGTCATCTGCTGCTCGATGTTGCTGAAGAAGTTGTTCACGATCTTATTGGAAACGGGCTTGATGACGCGGGAGCCGAGCTGGGCGATGCGTCCCGAGATGTCGGCCTCGGTCCACCACTCGATGCGCGATCCGTCGCCGTCCGCCAGCTCGTGGATCCGCATCCCCGAGTTCATGCTGAAGCTACTCCCGCTGGCGCTGCCGCCGCCGCTCGCCAGCATTTCGAAGTTCTCGCCGTCGCGGTCGTCGATGGTGACCGTCGTCTCGAACTGCGGCTTCACACTGCCGACGCCCACCTGCATCAGCGCTGCGTACTTCTGCCCCGCCACGAACGCCCGGTCGGCCACGTCGGCGGCGTCCGCGTCGGGGAGCGTCTCCAGCCCCTCCTCCGGCTCGTACTCGTCGAAATTGAAGTCGTCGCCCATCGGGGCGATGTACCGACACCCCTTCAGTGCGTCCCGAACCGCGATCGGATCCGAGAGAACGATCCACGCCTTCTCGGGCGGGACCCCCTCGAGTTCGAACTCGCCTTCGAATTTCATCACTCGATGCCTCCGTACTGCCCCGGTCGGTCGCTGCCCATCGTCATCTTTTATAACCCTCTACTATGTGCATACTATTAGCACGGATCATGATATGGTGTATCACGTACATAAAAGTTAGTGACCTTTCGTCCGGACAGTACGCTCGTCACCGATGACCGGACACGCACACGACGATTTGATCGCATGGGACGACGGCGCCGAACGGGTTCGGGCCCTCCGCGAGGAGTGGTTCCCGCGGCTCGGCGTCGAGACGGTCGGCATCGATCGCATCGCGGGCCGCACCGTCGCGGAGCCGATCCGCGCACCGACGGATGTCCCCGCCCGCAGTCACGCCACCATGGACGGGTTCGCCTTCGACGCGACCGACGACTACCCGCTCACGCTGACCGAGGTGGAGGTGTTCCCCGAGGACGACCCGCCGTCGCTCGACGCCGGCGCGGCGGTTCGCATCGCCACCGGCGCACCGCTCCCCGAGGGCGCGAATGCGGTGCTGAAACGGGAGGCGGCCCAGCTCGACGGCGATCAGCTTGACGGCGCCGACCTCGCGCCCGGAACGTACGTCTACGAACGGGGGAGCAACGTCGGCGAGGGGGAGCGACTGTTCGCCGCTGGGGAGCGGCTCGGGCCGAAAGACGCTCTCCTCCTCGCGGACCTCGGCGTCGAGACGGTCGAGGTGTACGATCCGCTGTCGGTCGGGCTACTCGCCACCGGGACGGAGATTCACGAGGGTCGCCAGCGCGACCTGGATTCGGCGATGCTCGCGGGACTCGTCCGCGTGTGGGGCCACGAGGCCACACACGAGGGCAGCGTCCCCGACGACTACGACCGCGTCGAATCGCGTCTCGACGCGCTCGCGCACGACCACGACGTGGTGATGACCACCGGCGGCACCAGCGTCGGCAACAAGGACTTCGTGGTGCAGGCGCTGGACGCCATCGGCGACCTTCGATTTCACCGCGTCAACCTCCGACCCGGGAAACCTATCGCCGTCGCCGAACTCCCCGACCACGACGCCGTCGCCTTCGCCATCCCCGGCAAGCCGATCGGCGCCCACGCCGTGACAACCCTCGTCGCGCGGCCGTTTTTCACCGGCGACGCGTCGCTCCCGAGCGTCACCGCGCGGATGGCTCGGGCCGTCGACATCTCGGTCGAAGGGTTCGCGTACGCGATTCCCGTCACTCTCGGCGACGGCACGGCGATGCCGCTCGGTCACGCCGATTCCCTCCTTCCGGTGTACGAGGACACTTTCGATCCGAGCGTCCTCTCGTCGAGCACGCGCGCGACCCGCGCTGACGGGTTCGTTCTCACGGAGTTCGGTGTCGACCAGGACGAATCGGTCGACGTCGTTCCGTACGCTGCCGTCGAACGATGACGGCCGTCGCCCCTCCGTTCGACGCCCCGGCTCGTCCCGACGTGTCCGTCGCCGGTGTCTTGCTCGCCGCGGGAACCAGCACCCGGTTCGGTGCCCGGAACAAACTCCTCGCGTCCCACGAGGGCGAACCGCTGGTTCGCCGCGCCGCCCGGTCGCTCGTCGCGGCGTCCGTCGACCCGGTGGTGGCCGTCGTCGGCCACGAGGCGACCCGCGTCGCCGCCGCGCTGGACGGCCTCGACGTAGAACTCGTCCGCAACGACGACTACGAGACGGGACAGGCGTCCTCGGTCCGGACCGGCGTCGCCGCCGTCGCGGACCGGGCCGACGCCGTCGTCATCGCCCTTGGGGACATGCCGGCCGTCTCGCCGACGACGGTCGAGACGCTCGTGGACGCCTACGCAGCCGGCGTCGGCGACGCCCTCGCGGCCGCCGACGAGGGACGCCGCGGGAATCCGGTGCTTTTCGACCGGCGGTTCTTCGACGCCCTCGCCGACGTGACCGGCGACGTCGGCGGCCGGGGGATACTGATAGAACACGGGACACTAATCGAGACGGGCGACCCCGGCGTTCGGCGCGACGTCGATGAGCCCACCGATCTGTAGCCTACTCGGTGTCCTGTGTCTCGACGACGATTCGCCCGCCCTCGACGTGCCATTCGATGCGGTCGCCGGCGCCGATATCCAGAAAGTTGCGAACCGGTTTCGGGACGGTCGTGAGGTTCTTCTCGGAGATCTTGGTGTCGGTGAGCTTCCCCATCGATGCGGCGTACGACCGTAGTCAATACATAGTTTACGCTATGTCCTACCCCGTGGACTTCCAGCGGTGGGCGCCGCCGTCCGAGGCCCGGTCGAAGTCGAGATCGAACCGGTCGGACTCTATGAGGACCGGTCCCGGGACGTACGTGTCCTCGTCCACGGGTTCGAGGAGGTCACGGTCGGCCATCGTCGAGAGTACGTCCCGTACGGTGCGTTCGCGCCCTGGGATCAGGTTCGCCTCTTCGATCACGCCCGCGACGTCAACTCGCCCTTCCAGTAGCGCGAGCCGGATGGCCGATACCCAGGCCGGCTCCCGTTTCATCTCCCGACACATCACTGAACAGGACTACGGTTCACCGCATAAGTTCTTCGCCGGACTCGGATCGCGATCACCGTCGATGGCCGGCGCTCGACCCAGATCCCGTCCAAGGATTTAAGTAATCGCCAGCTACGACTATATAAACGCGATGACACGGCCCACCCGCCAGCGGGAAGACCGGACGCGATGGCAGGGCGAGGAAGAGGAGGACGCCGAGGCAGACGTCGAGGAGGACGTCGATCTCGACGATCTCGATCCCGAGGACCTCGTCAGGACGGCCGACGGCGAACTAATTCACGAAGAGACCGGACTCATCATCGAAGAGGAGCAGATCGATCCGGGTCCGGAGTGGCGGGCGTTCAATCACCAGGAACGGCAGGAGAAATCACGGGTGGGTGCCCCGACCACCCAGACGATGCACGACAAGGGGCTGACGACGACCATCGACTGGAAGGACAAGGACGCGTACGGGCGCTCTATCTCCTCGCGGAAACGCTCGCAGATGCACCGACTCCGCAAGTGGCAGGAGCGGATTCGGACGAAGGACGCGGGCGAGCGCAACCTGCAGTTCGCGTTGAGCGAGGTCGACCGGATGGCCTCGGCGCTGGGCGTGCCACGATCGGTGCGGGAGGTCGCGAGCGTGATCTATCGGCGCGCACTCAACGAGGACCTCATCCGCGGGCGCTCGATCGAGGGCGTCGCCACTGCCGCGCTCTATGCCGCCTGTCGCAAGGAAGGCATCCCCCGTTCGCTGGAGGAGATCTCGGAGGTGTCGCGGGTCGAACGCAAGGAGATCGGACGCACGTATCGCTACATCTCCCAGGAACTCGGTCTGGAGATGAAGCCGGTCGATCCGAAGAAGTACGTTCCCCGCTTTTGTTCGGAACTCGACCTGAGCGAGGAGGTGCAGGCGAAGGCAAACGAGATCATCGAGACGACGGCGGAAAAGGGCCTGCTCTCGGGGAAGTCCCCCACCGGCTACGCCGCCGCCGCCATCTACGCCGCCTCCCTGCTCTGCAACGAGAAGAAGACCCAACGCGAGGTGGCCGACGTGGCCCAGGTGACCGAGGTTACCATCCGTAACCGCTACCAGGAACAGATCGAGGCGATGGGCATCCACAGCTAGCGCGATAGGTTCAAACCTCCCCCGCCGCTATCGCCGCTATGCGCCTCGACGACTTCGTGGAGATCGAGGCCAACGAACGCGCCGAGCGTCGGCGCCTCGCCAAGGAGAAATCCTACGACATCCTCGATCACGTGGAGTCGGTCGCCGACCGCGTCGAACGCTCCGTCTCCGGCGACGCCATCGTCGGCAGCGTCTCGCCCTCCATCTTCGTCGGTCGCTCCAACTACCCGGAGGTGTCGACCGGCATCCTCTCGCCCGTCGGCAACGAGGGCCGGGCGGACCGGTATGCCACCAGCGGTGCGTGGTACGAGGAGGGCATCGACCTCGACGAAGTGTTCCGCCGGCGGACTAGCTTGCTCAACTCCCGGCGGTCCTCGCCGGTCGACGTCTCGGACACGTGGGATGGCTTCGTCGGCGTCGGCCGCGAAGTCGCCATCGCGGACCGTCCGGTCGACGTGGAGATCGGCCTCGACGGCAATCCACAGGTGGAGTTCGACGCCGACGGCGTCTCGACGCCGACCGGACCGAGCGCGCCCGCCCATTCGGCCCAACTGGGCGAGAACCCGCACGTCCCCCGCGCGGTCGAGAAGACCCTGGAGGACGACGACTGGCGCGCCGAGGGGGCGATCAACTACCTCTACCGCCGCGGCTTCGACGTGTACGAGGTGAACACCATCCTCTCGGCGGGGGCGCTCGGACAGCGCGACAACCGCCGACTCGTCCCGACCCGGTGGTCGATCACCGCCGTCGACGACACCGTCGGGCAGTTCCTCCGTGGCTCGCTCCGCGACGCACGGAGCATCGGCGAGGTGGAGATCCACCGCAACGAGTTCCTCGGCAACGCCTACTGGGTGATCCTCGCGCCCGGACAGTGGGAGTACGAACTCGTCGAACTGAAAGCGCCCGGAAGCGTCTGGAACCCCGACCCCGAGGCGGGGATGTGGCTCGCCGCCGACCGCGAGGGGTACGAGGGTCGGACCGGCTACGTCGAGGAGACGGCGGGGGCGTACCACGCCGCTCGGCTCGCGGTTCTCGAACACCTCGACGACCGGGGCCGGCAGACGAAATGTCTCGTCCTCCGCCACGTCTCGGACGACTACTGGGGCCCGGCGGGCGTCTGGCAGGTCCGCGAGGGGGTACGCCACGCCTTCGAGGGTGACCACGCCACCGCCGAGACGCTCGCCGACGCCGTCCGCGGCGTCGTCGACTACGTGCCCACGTCGATGGGGGCGTTGCGCCGCAAGTCGACGATGGTCGCCGGCCTGCAGACGACACTCACCGAGTTCTAGAGCGCCGCGTACGCGGCGTCCACCATTGCCCCCGTCTCCGCGATGATGTCGGCCATCTCCTCGTCGTCGTGGGCGATGCCGATCAGCCGGCCGATGCGCATGATGCTGACGTGGTAGACGGTCTGGACGCCCGGTTCCGCCTCCCAGATGACGACGTTACACGGCATGAGTGCGCCCACGCGCCCGTCGCTGGCGTCGAGGACGCGGTCGGCCATCGCGGGGTTGCACGCGCCGAGGACGTAGTAGGGGTCACGGCCCGCATCGATCTTCTCGTTTAGCATGTCGGACACCGAGAATTCGACGGGAATCCCGAAGCCGGCGGCTTCGAACGTCTCGCGGACGTGTTCGACCGCCGCCTCGTGTTCCATCTCCAGTGTCGCACGCTGTTCGCCGATATCGGTGGCCTCGATGGTCGCGGGGTCGATGGGCAGTGCCATACGCCCCAGTACAGTTCGCGTCCGGATAAATCAGACCGTGTGGACCGGCACCGACGACTGCTGGACGACTCGGCGGGCCGTGTTCCCGACGATGGGCTTGTCGGGGTCGCGCTTGCCGTGTTTGCCGAGTGCGATCAGGTCGATGTCGTGCTCCTCGGCGTAGTCGACGATGGCCTCGTCGGCGATCCCCGTAACGACCGCCGTCTCGCACTCGACGCCCGCCTCCTCGGCCATCTCCCGAATCTCCTCGACGAGGCCCTCTCCCTTCGATCGGATTCGCTCTTTCGTCTCCGCGATGTCGCTCGGCACCGCCACGTAGTCGGCGTCTCCCATGTCGATGACGTAGAGTGCCGTCATCCGCCCGCTGGAGTCGACGACGATGTCGATGGCGTGCTCGGCCGCCCGCCTCGCCGCCTTGCTCCCGTCGGTCGGAACGAGGACGTGCTGGAACATGGTCGAACATACGCTCGTCAGCGGCATAAACGTACCTTCGAGGTCGCCCCGTCTCGACGAGATACAAGCGTTTATTTTGCAGATGTGACTACTTCCTCGCATGACTCCGCTCCGGCTTCTCGGTGTCGGCGTCGACCTCGCCACCGACGCCGGAGAGCGGATCGACGGTCGGCCGGTGGACGCCGTCGCCGTCTCGACGCTGACGGCGGCCGTCGACCGGATCGACGCCGATGTCGATATCGACGGCGTCGTGACCGCATCCGACCTCCCGGACGGCGACGGGATCGCGCTGCTCCGGGCCGTCCGTGACCGATCCCCCGATCTGCCGGTCGTCGTCGTCGCCGAGGCGGGGAGCGAGCAACTCGCGAGCGACGCCATCGCGGCGGGCGTGACCGACTACGTCCCCCGATCCGCGGACGTCGACCTCGGGGCACGGATCGCGGACGCGATCACGTCCTCACCGGCGACCACCGATCCGGTCCGTACCGCGTTCCCCGACCTGGGCTTCGTCGTCGACACCGAGGGGAATCTCGTGGAGGTACTGGCCGGCCCGACCGCTGAGACCTATCTTCCCGCCGACCCAGCGGCGTTGTCGGGTCGGCATCTCGTCGAGGCCCTCTCCGATCCGGCCGGCGTGGTACTCGCCGAGGCCACGCGGCGCGTGCTGGAGACGGGCACCGAGCGAACCGTCGAATTCGAGCTGTCGACCCCGTCGGGCACCGAGTGGTTCGACGCGCGCGTCGCACCGGCCGGGGGGCGAGCCGTCGTCGTCGCCCGGCGCGTCACCGACCGCAAGCGCGAACGCCGGGCCCTCGAACGACAGCAGGCCCACCTCTCGCAGGCCCAGGAGGTCGCACGGATCGGAAGCTGGTATCGCCACTACTCCTCGTCGGAGCTGTGGTGGTCCGAGATGGTGTACGACATCTTCGGTCGGTCACCGGCGGCCGGGCCACCGACCCACGAGACGTTTCTGTCCGCCGTCCATCCGGACGACCGAGACGACGTCACCGACCGGTTGGAGGCCGCACTCGACGGCGAACCCTACGACGTCGAACACCGCATCCTCGTTGACGGCGAGACACGGTGGGTCCGCGAGCGCGCGGAGTTCTCGTTCAACGACGAGGGCGATCCAATCGAGGCCGTCGGTATCGTCCACGACATCACCGACCGCAAGGAGTACGAGCGCCGACTGGAGACGACCAACGAACGCCTCGATGTCCTCCACCGGATCGCGCGACACGACATCCGGAACCGCATGAACGTCGTCCTCGGCTGTGCGGCGGAGCTTCGGCGGGTGCCCGTGTCCGGATCCGCCTCCGTTCGCCTGGTGGAGCGGATCGAGACGGCCGCCGAGGAACTCCTCGACATCGGCCGACAGCTCCGAGACGCCGACCGCGTGGTAACGACCGATCCCGACCGACAGCCGGTCGACGTCGCGGCGCTCGTCTCCGACCTGGTCGACGAGTTCGCCGCCGACGCCCCCGACGTGACGTGGTACACGGCCGTCCCCGACTCGCTCGGTGCGCGAGCGACGCCGACGCTCGCCGTTGCCCTCGCGAATATCGTCGAGAACGCCGTCGAACACAACGAGGGTGACCGGCAGCGCGTGGCCGTCGTCGTCACCGCCCGGGACGACGACCACCTCGAGATCCGCGTCGTCGACGACGGCCCGGGCATTCCGCCGGTCGAACGGGAGTTGCTCGTCGGCGACCGAGAGCGCACGCAGGTCGCTCACTCCAGCGGGCTGGGTCTGTGGCTCACGCGCTGGATCGTCGCCAACGCCGGCGGCACCCTCGATATCAACGTGGGGCGACACGGCGGGACGGTCGTCACCGTCGACCTGCCCCGGGTCGACGCGGACGCGTTACAGCGGCACGGGTAGCCACGAGAGCGCCCGGACGACCGTCGCCGTCGGGATCACTGGCGGGTGAAGCACCAGCCAGTCTAGCAGCGCCAGCCCGAAGCCGTGGGCGACGACCGAGGGGAGGATCGACGCGCTCCGGTAGTCGACGGCCCCGAAGAGCACGTCGGTCGGCGCCGACAGCAGGAGTTCGATCGGCGGCTTGTGGACGTGGTGGAGGGCGTAGACGACGGGACTGATGAAGACGCTCTTGAATCCGAGTTCGCGGACGCCGACACAGAGCAGCCCCCGATAGTACGTCTCGGCGGCGGCGGCGACGACGAACTGCGCGACGGCGTGGGGCAGGAAGACGGCGAGGGCGGTGTCGGTCGCCCACATCGGGTAGTACGCTCGGATCGTCGGCAGCGACGACCCGACGGCGTAAAAGGGGGTGACGAAGAGCGCGAGCGCGACGGTGTTGCGGAGCGCGCGGCGATCCACGCGCCAGCCCAGGTTCCGGCCGCGGGCCAGCGCGAGTGCCCCCGGCAGGCAGACGAACAGGACCACGTCACGGACGAGTCGAGCGTCGAGGCTGGCAGGCGGGACGCGCCAGAGCGACCAGAGTACGGCGAGACAGAAGCCAGCCGCCAGCGACGTTCGGACCCAGGAGAGCCGAGCGAGGCGTGGCCAGTCGGGCGTCACGGTCGATTCACGTCACACCGCGGCACGAATCCGGGGCTCGGTGTCACTCCTCGGCCGTGGGAATTGGCCCGGTTCCGATCTCCGCCCGAACGGTCGAGAGGAAGGTCTGCCGAGTGTCGAAGTACGTTTCGTCGATGGCGTCGAGAACGGCGTCGAGGGTTCGCGGGCCGTCCGGTGTCCGAATCGTCGCGTCGCCTTCCTTGGTTCGCACGCCGCTGGCTTCCTGGGGCCACGTGAGTCGGGAGGCAACCCGTGCGAGCGGCGCTCCGTCGACCGGTTCGCCCTCGCCGAGTTCGACTGCTGGCTCCGCCTCCTCGTCCGTGTCGTCACTCATGCGCGGCGTTACTGCGTCCCGCGAGTTAATCCCTTCGGACCGCCCGTTGGCCCACGACGCCGTCACGCGCCCGTCTGACGTAGGGTTTTGTGTGCGGCGGCTGTAGTCCCAGTATGACCAGTCTCGGGGAGGTCTACCACGGGGACGACCGGAGCGGCCCGAGTCTCCGGCAGATCTACGCTGGGTCGAGCCTGTTCGTCGTCGGGATCGTCCTCGTTGTCGCGGGCATCGTCGTCGCCACGACCGACGTACTACTCGGCGGCGGAACCACGCTGTTCGACGTTCGGGAGTACGGGGGTATTCTCGCCGGTCTCGGAGTCCCGGCGGTCTTCCTCGGTATATCGGCCGTCCTCCCGGCCGAGCGGTCGACGCGCGCCGCCGCCGGCATCGGCGCCAGCGTCGCCGTCCTCGGCGTCACGCTCTTTGCCTACGCCTACCCCTGTCGGTGGTCCGGCGCCAACTGCGCGCCCGGCCTGGTGGATCTGACGCTTCCCACCGTCGGCGTCTACTTCCTCGGGGCGCTCACCACCTTCTGGTGTCTTTTCGTCGGCATCGCCAATTTCAAAACCCGGAACGATCCTGGTGGGACCGTCACGATGGAAGTGACGCGACAGGGCGAGACGAAGGTGATCGAGGTCGACCGCTCGAAGGCACGCGGAGGCGTCGGCCTCGGCGGGAGTTCGTCCACCCCGACGGCGAGCGTCGGCGCGCAGGTGAGCGACGGCGGGAACGACGACGACGAGATCCGCGAGGTTGCGTCGGTGTCGTCTTCCTCTCCTTCTCCCTCTCCCGCCGCTTCGGACGCTTCCGGAAGCGGCGGAGGCGGCACCGCGACGGCTGCGTCCGGCGGTGGTGGGAGCGAGGTCTGGAAGTCGACCGCGGCGACCGACGCGACCACCGACAACGCCGACCGCTACTGTGGCAACTGCGAACACTTCGAGTACGTGCGAACCGAGCGCGGCATCCAGCCCTACTGCGGCTTCCACGACGGGGTCATGGCCGACATGGACGCCTGCGAGGACTGGAACGGCCGCTAAGGAAGCCGCCGCCCCACGTCGTCCCAGTGACTCCCTTTCCAGAAGTGTTGTCCACACCGTTCACACCGCCAGACGCTCGTCTCCGCCGGATCGGGCACGTCGTCGGGCGTCGGTGCCGACGGTTCGATCCGATCGAGCCACCCGTTGCACCGACCACACCGCGTCGGCGTCTCGGGGAGCGACAGGCGCACACCGGCCTCGCCGAGTTCCCGTAACTGTGCCTCGACGTCCCGAGCCGATAGCAGGAGGGCACCCTCGGTCCGTGCCGCGAGGTCGGCATCGCGCGTGAGGAGCCGTCGGTCCTCCCGTTGCGCCAACGCGCGGATGGCGTCGTCGGCCTCCACGTCCACGTCTATGTCTCCGTCTCCGTCTCGGTCGAGCGCGTACGCCGTATCGTGGCCGCACATCCGGAGGTAGCGCGCCAGTTTGCCGAGCATCGCGTCACAGAGGAATCGGGTCATTCGAGCCACGACCGCAGATCCGAGACCGACCGGGCGTTGAGCACGTCGGCCGTCTCGGCCCATCCGCGCCGTGCCGTGTGGACGCCGTAGCGCCGGAAGTCCAGTTCACCGATTCCGTGGGCGTCGGTGTTGATCGCGAGTGTCGCTCCGGCCTCGACCGCGGTTCGCACCGCCTCGTCGTTCAGGTCGAGTCGATGGGGGTTCGCGTTGATCTCCAGTGCCGTCCCGGCGTCGGCTGCGGCCGCCACGAGCCGATCCATATCCGGCGAGAGGCCGGGACGATCGTTGATTAGGCGGCCGGTCGGGTGGCCGAGCACGTCCGTCTCGGGGTGTTCGATCGCTCGCACGAGTCGTTCCGTCGCCGTCGCCCGATCCGCGCCGAGGCCGCTGTGGGGCGAGGCGATCACGACGTCCAAGTCGGCGAGCAGGTCGTCGCCGACCGAGAGGTCGCCCGACCCGTCGATGTTCGCCTCTACTCCGTGGAACACCTCGATTCCGGCGTCGACGGATGCGACGGCCTCGCTCTGCTCGCGCAACTCGTCGTCATCGAGACCGACGCCGCCGACCATCCCCGGCCCGGTCGCGTGATCCGTGATGGCGAGGTAGTCGTCGCCGCGTTCGGCGGCCGTCTCGATCATCGTTTCGACGGACTCGCCGCCGTCCGACCCGTCGGTGTGGGTGTGGAGATCGCCCCGTATCTCCCCTTCGACCAGCAGGTCGGGCAACTCGCCTTCCCGTGCCGCCTCGATTTCGCCGCGGTCCTCCCGGAGTTCGGGCGGGATCGATGGCAGGCCCAGCGCGTCGTACATCTCGGCTTCCGTCTCGCCGCCGACCCGGCGGCCGGCGCGCTGATCGTCGCCCTCGCCCTCGACCTCGCTGATATCAAACACCCCGTACTCGTTCATCTTCAGGTCACGGTCGATAGCGAGGTTGCGCAGGTGGACGTTGTGGTCCTTGCTCCCGGTGAAATACTGGAGCGCCGCCCCGAACTCCGCCGGGACGACGACCCGGCAGTCGATCCGCATGCCGCGTGCGCGGACGCTCGCTTTCGTCGTTCCGGACTCGATCCGTTCGTCCACCGCGGTCCAGTCGAGGAAGGCGTCGACGGCCGTCTCGCCGTCCGGGCTCGCCACGAGCACGTCCACGTCACCGATGGTCTCGCGCCACCGCCGGAGCGACCCCGCGATTTCGGCGCGGTCGACCGGCTCGGCACCGCGGAGGTAGTCGAGCAGATCCTCGGCGACCGGCCGGGCGTCGCCGAGGAGTTCGCGCTCCTGGGCCTGCCGGGCGAAGGGGATGTTCTCGAGGATGTTCGACTCCGTCTTCGCGCCGAAGCCCGACACCGCCCGAATCTCGCCGTCGCGCGCGGCGGCTTCGAGTTCGTCGAGCGTCGTGACGTCGAGCGCCTCGTAGAGTGTGCCGACCGTCTTCGGCCCAACCCCCTCGACGCTCGTGAGCGCCGCCATATCGACGGGCAGTTGGTCGCGGAGGGCTTCTAGCTCCTCGATTTCGCCCGTTTCGACGTACTCGACGATCTTGTCCGCGAGGGCGTCGCCCACACCGTCGATCTCCATGACTGCGTCTTTCCCCTCCTCGACCAGTTCCTCGATTGCCACGGGACAGTCGCGGACGTTCTCGGCGGCGCGGCGGTAGCTCCGGGGTTTGTACTCGACGTCCTGGGCCTCCAGCAGGTCGGCCATCTCCTCGAAGCGCGCTGCGGCGTCGGCGTTCCGGCTCACGGCCGTCCCCGCGTGTTGTGGCTGGTATCCTCGTGACCCAGCGCCTTCTTCAGGAAGGACATCCAGCGCTTGCGGTCGGCGGCCTCCTGTGCCTTCGCCTCGCGTTCGAGGTCCGACGGCCCGAGCCCTTCGAGGGCGTTGAGCGCGCGGTCGATGCCGATGATGCTCTCGACCAGGCGCTCGCCCTCGGCGTAGCTCACCTCGTCGTCCTCGATCCGTTGGAGGCGCTGAAGGCGTTCGCGTCGCAGGTTCTTCTTCGCCTGCTCGACGCGTTCGCGCTCCCCCGCCGGGACCGTCTCGCGGCGCTTGATCTCGAAGACGAACTGCTGGAGGTCCACCTCCTCGCCCTGCACCGTGATGCGCTCGGGGATGTCCGCGCCCACCGTCGCCCCCTCACGGTTGACGCGCTCGAGGAGTTGCTTGCGCTCGAACTCTTTCACGGCTCGACGTTGTCGGGCCGCTCACTTCGCTCCTTCGCCCCCGGTGGCGCGCTTCGGGTCCGTGTCCGTGTACGGCTCCTCGATATCCGGATCACCCATCATCGACCCGGCCCGCCGCGTCACGACGTCGAAGACGACGACGATGGGGAAGAGGAGCCGTTCGACTACCCACACCGGCCGCGCCGTCGTGAGTGCCCACTCCTCGGCGTGGCCCAGCCCGTAGGCCTTCGGCAGGATCTCGCCGCAGACGAGGACGACGCTCCCCGCGACGACTGTCGTCATCGCGACGGCCACTCCGCCGGAGAAGCGCTCCGCGAGGAGGACGGCCATGATGCTGGAGATGGCGACGTTGACGACGTTGTTGCCGACGAGCAGCGTTACGAGGAGGCGGTGGGGGTCGTCGCGGAGTTCGGCGAGGATCGACGCGCGACCATCGTTCGCGGCGACGCGTTCGTCGAGCCACTCCCGGGAGAGTGAGAAGACGGCGATTTCGGTACTGGAAAAGAAGGCACTCGCCGCCAGCAGGCCGATCAGTGCGGCGACGCTCACGGCCGTCGAGTCGAAGGCGGTCATACGTCCCGTCGTGGCGACTGTGGGAAAAAACGCCGGGGCCGCAGACAGAAAGTTCTTGAACGCGGCCCGACCATCCTCGGCAAATGGACTCCGTCGGCGTGGAAGTGAGCGTCGTCCTCCCCGCGTACAACGAGGAGCGAACCATCGAGCGGACGGTGGAGACGACACTCGACACGCTCGGTGCCTTCCTCCCGGACGGCTCGTTCGAGGTGATCGTCGCCGAGGACGGCTGTGACGACCGAACGCCGGCGATTGCCGACCGGCTGGCGGCCGAGGACGATCGCATCCGTCACGTTCACAGCGACGAGCGTCTCGGCCGCGGCGGCGCCCTCGAACACGCCTTCTCGGCCGCCGAGGGCGACACCCTCGTCTACTTCGACACCGACCTCGCGACGGACATGAGCCATCTGGAGGAACTGGTCGAACGGGTTCGCTCCGGTGCGGCCGACGTAGCGACCGGGTCGCGCTGGATGCCCGGCAACGTCGCGGATCGCCCCGCGAAACGGGGCGTCCCCTCCCGCGCCTACAACGGTCTCGTCCGCCTGTTCCTGCGCTCGCCGCTCCGCGACCACCAGTGCGGGTTCAAGGCGCTGAGCCGCGAGGCGTTCGAGCGCCTGCACGACGACGTGGCGGACGAACACTGGTTCTGGGACACGGAACTCCTCGTCCGCGCTCAGCGCGCGGGGCTGGAGGTGGCGGAGTTCCCCGTCCAGTGGGAGCCCAAAGGCGACACGAAAGTCGACCTCGTGCGGGACGTCTTCGGCATGGGCAGTCAGATCCTCCGGCTGTGGTGGCAGGTGTCGGTTAGCCCGCGGATTACCAGGCGCGTAAGTGTCGGCGCGGGTGCGCTGTTGACGATTCTCGCACTCGCGCTGATGACGCTGTATCTCGATCCACAGGCCGTCCTGACCGAACTAGAGGGGGCGGACCTCCGTCTGGTGGCGTTGGCCGGCGTCGTCTACCTCCTGTCGTGGCCGCTCCGTGGCGCCCGCTACCGGGATATCCTGAACGAACTCGGCTATCGCGAGCATCTCGGCTTTCTCACCGGTGCCGTGTTCATCAGTCAGACCGGCAATCTCGTCTTCCCCGCACGCCTCGGCGACGGGGTCCGCGCGTACGTCGTGAAGGCGCGGCGCGGCATCCCCTACCCAACCGGCTTCGCGTCGCTGGCCGTCGAGCGGGTGTTCGACCTGCTGACGATCACCGTGCTCGGCGGCACCGTTCTCGTAGGGTTCGTCCTCACGGGGGCGACCGACCAGCTAACCGCCGCCATCTCCGCCGGGGTCCCGGGCGTCGACCCCCGGAGCGCGCGGGTTGCGCTCACGGTCGCGGCGGGCGTCGCCGCGGCCGCGCTCCTCGCCGTCGCCGCCATCGTCGTCAGCGCGCGCCGCGAGGGCAACCTGGTCCGACGGCTCGTCACCGGCCTGAGTTCGGACTCCTACGCCGACTACGTGGCGGGGATCCTGGAACGGTTCGTGGTCGACGTGCAGACGGTGGCAGCCGACCGGGGTTCGTTCGCCCGGGTGGGCGCCAACAGCCTCGCTATCTGGATGCTAGACGTGGTGACTGCCGTCATCGTCCTCGCGGCCTTCCACGTCTCGCTCGCGCCGGCGACGCTCGTCGCCGTCGGCTTCTTCGCGGTGAGCGTCGGCAATCTCGCGAAGGTGCTCCCGCTCTCTCCCGGCGGGATCGGCCTCTACGAGGCGGCCTTTACCCTCCTCGTCGCGGGGCTGACGCCGGTGACGGGCGCCACGGCCTTCGGCGCCGCGGTGCTCGATCACGCGGTCAAAAACCTCGTCACCGTCGTCGGGGGCGTCGTCTCGATGCTCGCGCTCAACGTCTCGCTGACGAGCGCGGTGGACGAGACGGCCGGGGCGGGGGCGGAGACGCCCGACCCGGACCCGGACGTGGACTAGAATAGCTCCGCCAGCCGCTCGGCGCCGTCGATCAGGTTCGGACTCGGCTGATTCAGGAGCGCGTCGTCGACGACGTGAACCGTCGCGTCGACCGCCCAGTCGCGGTCGGTGAACGCCGACGGATCGACCTGCGTCCCGTGGCCACAGAGGTGGAGGACGACGTGGTCGGGATCGGCTGCCTCCACCTCCTCGCGGGTGACGGCCCGGGACCGCTCGCCGGGGTCGACGAAGGGATGGTGTCCGCCCGCGGCCGCGACGAGTTCTGGAACCCAGTTGCCGGCGGCCATCGGTGGGTCGGCCCACTCCTCGCAGTAGACGGTCGGCGCGTCCGTGGCGCGTTCGCGGACTCGATCCAGCCGTTCCCGGCACCGGGCGGCCAATCGCTCGCCTTCGACTCCCCGACCGACCACGTCACCGAGGGCGGCGAAGCCATCGATCACCGCGGGGAGTCGCTCGGCGTCCATGTGGTGGACTCGCATCCCCCGGTCGCGGATGGCGTCCCGCACGTCGGCCTGCAGGCCGTCGCTCGTACAGACGAGGTCGGGATCGAGTCGCTCCAGTTCGTCGAGGTCGGGGTTCAGCCATCCACCGAGGACCACGGGATCGTGCTCGATTTCGGATCGGCAGTGGGTCGTGATGCCCACGAGGCAGTCCGCGATGCCGAGTTCGCGGCAGGTTGCGGTGGCGGCCGGCGCGAGCGAGACGATGCGCTCCGGAGGGGACATACGTGGTTCGTCGGGGCGGACGGACAATAGGGTGACGACGTGCGGTAACTGCCGAACGCGGTGGCCGTCGCCGCAACCGACACCGATACCTACCGGGGACGGAGAGGTGTCACCGATGCGGACCCAGCACGTCCTCCACGCCGGCGACGCGAGTGACATGAGCGCCGTCGCCGACGAGTCGGTCGCTCTCGTCGTCACGTCGCCGCCGTACCCGATGATCGACCTCTGGGACGACCTCTTCGCGTCGCTGGACCCGGACGTGGGAGCGGCACTCGACGCCGGCGACGGCGACGCCGCGTTCGACCTGATGCACGCACAGCTCGACGCCGTCTGGGACGAGGTGGACCGCGTCCTCGCACCCGGCGGCATGGCCTGCATCAACGTCGGCGACGCCACCCGCTCCGTCGGCGACGAGTTCCAGCAGTACCCCAACCACGTCCGGATCGTCGACGCCCTCCGGGCACGGGGGTTGACGCCCTTGCCGGACGTGCTCTGGCGCAAGCCGACGAACAGCCACACCAAGTTCATGGGATCAGGGACGCTCCCGCCGAACGCGTACGTCACCCTCGAACACGAGTACGTCCTCCTCTTCCGGAAGGGCGGCCCGCGCTCCTTCCCGCCGGGCGACGATCGTCGATACGAGAGCGCGTTCTTCTGGGAGGAGCGCAACCGTTGGTTCTCGGATCTCTGGGAACGCCGTGGCGAGGAGCAGGCGCTCGGCGACCACGAGGAGCGTCGCGACCGCTCCGCTGCCTTCCCGCTGGAGATTCCGCTCCGCCTGATTCGGATGTTCTCGGTGCGGGACGATCTGGTGCTCGACCCGTTCGCGGGCACCGGGACGACGGCGCTGGCGGCGATGCACGCCGCCCGCAACTCGGTCGGCTACGACCTCGACGCCGACCTGTTCGAGGCGCTCGACGACCGACTGGCCGATCTGCCGGCCGCGTCACGCCGTCGGCTCACCGCGCGACTCGACCGCCACCGAGGGGCGATGGCCGACCGCGACGGCGGCTACGAGGCCGCCCACTACGACTTCCGCGTGGTGACGAAGCGGGAGCGTCGTATCCGCCCCTACGTCGTCGAGTCGGTCACGGAGCAGTCGCCGGCCGACGGTCGACAGTACGTCCTCGACCACGCCCCGGCCGACGACATTAATGGCACCCCCGACGAGGGGTGACGTATGGAATTCGATTCGCTGGTGCTCGCGGCGGCGACGGCCGACCTGGCCGACGAATCCGCGGCCCGCGACCACGCGGACGCCGTCGAGTTCCGGATGGATCTCGCGACCGATCCACTCGCCGCACTGGACGACTACGACGGCACCCTGCCGCTGATCGCCACGAACCGCGATCCGGCGGAGGGCGGCGAGGCCGACGCCCCGGAGCGGGAGCGACTGGCGGCGCTGGAGACGGCGAGCGCCCACACCGCCGTCGGCGCCGTCGACGTCGAACTGGCGAGTCTGCGCGCCGACCCCGGGGCGACCGCGGCGGCGACCGCACGCGACAACGGCGCGGCCGTGATCGCGTCGGTCCACGACTTCGAGGCCACGCCCTCGGCGGAGCGACTGGACGACCTGCTCGCGGCCGCGGCCGACCACGGCGACGTGGGGAAGGCGGCGGTGACGGCGACCGACCGGGACGACGCGCTTCGAGTGCTGTCGGCGACGCACGCGGCCACGGTCCGCGGCGACCGGGTGGCGACGATGGCGATGGGCGAGGCCGGCCGGCACACCCGGGCGGTCGCACCCCTCTACGGCTCGAAGATCGGCTACGCGCCGGTCGATCCTGCCGAGGCGACCGCCCCCGGGCAGTACGATCTGGCGACGCTCGCGGATCTGATCGGCCGTCTCGGTGGACGGTAAGCCGAGCATATAAGCGCGTGGCGCGTCCACGTCAGGGAACCGATGGGTAACACGGAGCGACGGGTCATCGTCACCGTCGTCGTGAGCGTGGCGGGGTCCGCGATCGGCATCGCGGGCGCGGGCCACGCCTATCTCCGGGAGTGGGGTCGGGCGTTCGCGTGGTTCTCGTTCGTCCTCGGTGCCGGACTCATGCTAACCGCGGCGTTCGCCGACCCGGAGACCACGACGCTGTCGACGCTGCCACTCCGCGTGATTGGGCCGATCGGGACCCTGCTCGTGTTGAACACGGTCGACGCGTACTACGTGGCCAGCCGGTCGGGGTCGACGGTCACCGCGTCTCGCGGGGAGAGTCCGTCGCCGTCGTGCCCGTCGTGTGGACGGGATCTGGATCCGGAGCTCTCGTTCTGTCCGTGGTGTGCTGGCCCACGGGACGACGAGGAGAGATGAGCTACGTTCGCAGGAAGTAGACTTGTTTTCGGGCGTCCTTGAAGCTGTAGCGGGAGCCGACGATGTCGGACTCCTCCAGACGGTTCAGCGCGTAGCGGACCGTCCGGTCGGGGAGCAGCGACTCCTCGGCGAGCTGTCCCTGCGAGAGCGGCGAGTCGCTCTCGAGCACCTTGGCAACGAGTTTCGCACTCGGCGGAAGTTCGCGCAGTCGCTCGCGGTATTCGGTGGTCGTGAGGCGATCGTCGCCGACTGAGTCTGCCGCTGTGGTGCTCATACCCGTTCGTTCGCGTCGGTGTTGGTAAAGGTTATCTCCATATGCGTCAAAACACACGAGATACCTTGTATGTCATTAATTGTAAAAAGAGGGGCAACGTTCGACACAGGAATTGTGTGGCTCCGGCGGCACATCCAGTACGGTTTTAATCTTCGGGCAAAGAGACGGGTAGCGTGAAAGGAGAGGAGTGGTACCAGGCGGACGAGGTCGCCCAGGAGTACGACGTCAAGCGGTTCTCTCGTGGCGGGCGCCTCATCGACCGCCGTGAAAAGCGGGCCGTCCTCGAAGCGCTGAGCCCACTCGAAGACCGGAAAATCCTCGAAATCGCCTGTGGCACCGGCCGATTCACGGTCATGCTGGCCGAGCGCGGCGCGGATATCGTCGGCCTCGACATCTCCTCGGCGATGATGGCGGAGGGTCGGAAGAAGGCCCGTGCGGCGGGGGTTGCCGACCGTATCGAGTTCCTTCGTGGCGACGCTGCCCGTCTGCCGTTTCCCGACGACCACTTCGACACCGTCTTCGCGATGCGGTTTTTCCACCTCGCGGACACGCCAGCGAAGTTCCTCGCCGAGATGTGCCGTGTCTCCAAGAACCAGGTGTTCTTCGACACGTTCAACGATCGGAGTACGCGCGTCCTCTACAACTGGTTGCTCCCGATGGGGTCGCGGCTCTACGGCCGCAAGGAGGTCCATCGGCTCATCGAGGGCGCCGGGCTAACGCTCGTCGACGCGAGCCACGACTTCGTCCTCCCGTACGGCTTCTACCGGAAGATTCCCAACCGACTGGCCGGCTCGTTCCGTTCGATCGACACCGCCGTCGGTGACACGCCGCTCGGCACGCACCTCGCGTCGGTCTCGTACTGGCACGCGCGCGTCTAGGTGCGAACCGTTATGGTCGCTGAGTCGGTGTGGTCGGATATGGAGCTCTCGGTAGTGGTACAGACTCTCAACGGCCGGGATCGACTCGCCGCCTGCCTCGATGGCGTGGCCGCGCACGTCCCGGACGCGGAGGTCGTCGTCGTCAACGGTCCCTCCACCGACGGCACTACCGGGATGATTCGCGACCGCGACGACGTGGACGTGTTGGTCGAGGTGTCGAACCGGACCGAGAACGTCTCCTGGAATGCCGGCCTCGAAGCCGCCACCGGCGACGTGGTGGCGCTCCTGGGATACGACTTCGTCGTCGAACCGCCGTGGTTCGAGGGCCTCACTGACGGGCTGGACGACGCCTCGGTCGTCACCGGCCCCACCCATCGGACGCTCGACGGCGGGATGACGACCGAGGAATCCGAACGGCGACGGGTCGGCTCCCGCGATGTGGCGTACTTCAACGGCGGTAACGTCGCCTTCCGCCGATCGGTACTCGACGCCCTCGACGGCTTCGACGAGTATCTGGAGACCGGCGGCGACCGCGACGCCGCTCACCGCCTCGCGGGCCTCGGCTACGAGGTTGCGTGGCGGTCCGAGATGTGCGTCCGGCAGGAGTACTCGGCCGATGGCGGCGTCACGACGGCGGATCGCGGCGCCGAGTTCCGCTCGCTCGCCTACCGCCTCGTGAAAAACTACGGCGTCCGACCCGCGGCGGCGACCGGTACGACTCGACGGGCGATCCGCGAAGCCCTCACCGCCGGGCGGGACGTACTCCGCGGCGACCTTCCCCCGACCGAGTGGTTCGCTACTGGCCGGGCCGTCGTCACCGGCGCTGCCCGTGGGGCCGTCGACGGTCTCGTCGCCCGCGTCAAGGACCGCTCGCCGGCCCGCAACCCTCACGGCATCTCCGACCGCACGGACCGCGCCGTCGCCCGGTACGACTGGCGATAATCGCCCGTCTCGGGCGCTGATGCGCGCTATCACGCTTCTGGCCGCATATCTAGAACTGCGGGCGTCCTTCTCTCTGACCATGAGTATCCGTACGTAACAGCCGCTGTACGTTCCGACCGAGGACACCCAGCGGACCCAGGGCCGATCGACTCAGGGGTCGACCTGCGCACCCACCACGAACGCGAGGGTTGCGTGGGCGTCATCTCCGGCGGGCGTACCGGCGTCGTCGTCGACCCCGTCGAACACGGCGTCCTCGATCCCGCGGCGGTGAAACGCGAGGCCGTCGGCTCGGTGGCCGAGGCTGCAACGATGAGCCTCCGCATCGACGACGTGATCGCCGCGCGCTGCTCCCCGGACCGGCCACGTTCAATCGATACCGTCTATTTCGACCGTGTTTCCCGGCGACAGGCCGAACCACTCGTCGCCACGGCCGTCGTTCACGTCGCATTCGACGTAGCCGTGGCTCCCGACGACGACGACCGGGCTGCCGGGATCGACCGCGCCGAACGTCGCGCCGACCGACACCTCCCGTCCGTTCACGCGGACCGCCTCCCGCCCATCGAGGAAGTCACCGGGGACGTTCGTGACGACGTTGCCGAAGTCGTCGACGGCGAGGACCCATCCCTCGGCTCGGTCGTCCTCGACCGTCGCCTCGGGGAGCCGGCAGTCGACGGGCCGTTCGATTTCGATCAGGCGGGGATGGTCATCGAGCGCGTCGACGCCCCCGTTCTCGTGAATCTCCGCCGCGAGGGGGGCGAACACGTCCCGGCCGTGGAAGGTGCTGGAAGACGGGTCGCCGGGGTCGGCGTGGAACCAGTCGGGATCGTCGTCGATCCGCCGCACGGCTGGCACGAGCAGGCCGTTGTCGGGGCCGACGAACGTGTGTTCGGCCGCCCGCGCGACGAGGACGCCGCGGTCGGTACCGACGCCGGGGTCGACGACGGCGAGGTGGGTCGCTGGCGGGAACGTGGGAAGGACCTCGCGGAGCCAGAACGCCGACTCGCGGATCGCCCCTCGGGGGAGGTCGTGGCTCACGTCGACGAGGCGGGCGTCCGTCCGCTGCAACATCTCCCCCTTCATCGCGGCGGGATACGGGCTCCCGAAGTCCGAGGCGAGCGTGATCATAGGCCGTTGCTGTCGGTTTCGCTCACGCGCTGTATCCGCTCGATGCCGCCGATTTCGTCGATGACATCCACCACCGCGTTGGGGACGAGATGCTGCCACTCGCCGCCTTCGATCATGCGCTCGCGGAGCTCCGTGCCTTCGAGGACGTCGCGGTTGAACATGGGGGACTGGCGCACCTCGACGTCCGCCTCCTCGAACAGTTGGATGACGAGCGGGTTGTTGGAGTAGGCCACGTCGAACGAGGGAGTCATACTCCGGACGTGACTCGCCCAGACGGAGTTGCGGTCCAGATCCTCGATGGGCACCACGTAGGTCGTGAGGTCGAACTCGGCGACGGATTTCGTGACCATCATGACGCGCTCGCCCGCAGTAAAGGGGTTGCGCGTCGTGTGCGAGTGACCGGCGCTACCAATCCCGAGGACGAGTTCGTCGACCTCGGAGACGATCTCGGCGACCATCCGGTGGTGGCCGTCGTGATACGGCTGGAACCGGCCGATGTAGAATCCCCGCATGCTGACGACGTGTGCGTGCGCGTTTATAAAATGCGCGAGTCGACAGTTCGGGAGAATTCAGGCGATAGATGGGCTGAGGGCGGTGACTCTGGGCTTCATAGATGACAACCAGGGGGAGAAAGTATATCAGGCGCTAACCCTTCAGTTCGACCAACGACATCGTTCTATGAACGACGACACGAACACGGACGAGCGCCCGGCCGATGGTGCGGAGCGGGTCGACGACGATCCGCCCCGTGACGACCACGGTGGGGCCGATGAATGGGAAGACGACGTCCCTGTCCCGTCCAACCCGGAACCCGACGGCCCGGGCGACGGTTCGGACGAGGGATCCATCGAGGACCTCGGCAGTGACGTTCAGATCGACGCCGAAATCGACGAGGACGCGGAGGACGACCTCCTCGGCGGACTGCAGATCGACTCCACCGCCGAGATCAAGGTTCCCGACCGCCTCGTCGACCAAGTGATCGGGCAGGAACACGCTCGCGACGTCGTCATGAAGGCGGCCAAACAGCGCCGTCACGTCATGATGATCGGCTCGCCCGGGACGGGCAAGTCGATGCTCGCGAAAGCGATGAGCGAACTCCTTCCACAGGAGGAGCTACAGGACGTTCTCGTCTACCACAACCCCGACGACGGCAACGAACCGAAGGTGCGGACGGTGCCCTCGGGGAAGGGCGATCAGATCGTCGAGGCCCACAAGGAGGAGGCCCGCAAGCGCAACCAGATGCGCTCCTTCCTGATGTGGATCATCATCGCCATCGTGCTTGGCTACTCGCTGATCATCGCCGGCAACATCCTGCTCGGCATCCTCGCGGCCGGGATCATCTACCTCGCGTTCCGCTACGGCTCCCGTGGCTCCGACGCGATGATTCCGAACCTGATCGTGAAC
>Ga0207757_100534_pt1 | contig 23610 bp, 24 predicted proteins | sample A23P3SouthBayCA_2_FD_187752 | JGI IMG/M metagenome (GOLD analysis project Ga0207757, IMG submission 187752) | Aerobic enrichment media microbial communities from Eden Landing Ponds, California, USA - A23 P3 (2) (SPAdes) | ecosystem: Environmental > Aquatic > Marine > Unclassified | place...
CCGCCAGCGAGTGGCTCACCTTCGCGCGGGCGCTGGAACTCGTCGCCGAGTCGGACCGGGGCTACCACCGCGTCCGGGACGCCCCGGACCCGACCGACGACGAGGGACGCGCGGCGCTCGGCGAGCGGTTCGGCGAGCGCGTCTTCGGCGCCGAGGAACTGCTGGCAGCGCTCGCGGACGCGGACGGCGGGCTCACTGCCGACGCCGCGTTCGACCGGTTCCGCGACCGCATCCCGAACTGGGAGCGCCGTCGCCACACCGACCCGGAGCAGGTGTGGCGCGACCGCGTCGAGCACCTGCTTGACTGGGCGGTCGTCCTCGGGCGGGCACGGTGGGACGGCGAACGGTACCGGTTGGCCTGAGCGCGAGACGGCGCGCCCGCGGGGCGCCCGACGCCGGGCTACGGCGCGTACGTGCCCGTCAGCTTCGCCTCGTCGAGGACGTGGCCCGACATGGCCACCTTCAGGTCCTCCTTGTCGGCCGAGGCCGGGAGGTCGAGTGCCGTATCGAGCGCGAACAGCCGGAAGCGGTAGGTGTGCTCGCGGTCCGGCGGGGCCGGGCCGCCGTACCCCCGCTCGCCGAAGTCGTTGGTCCCCTCGCTGGCACCGTCGGCCTCAGGGTCCCATCCCTCCGGCAGCGTCGCGTCCGGCGGAACGTTCCAGACGACCCAGTGATCCCAGATCGTCCCCGCCGGCTCGACCGCGTCGGGGTCGTCCATCACGAGCGCCAGCGAGGTGGCCTCGTCGGGAACCCCCGAGACGGTCAGCGGCGGCGAGACATCCGCGGCGTCGTGGCCGTGTTTCTCGGGTATCCGTTCGCCGTCGTCGAACGCGGGACTGGAGAGCGTGAACTCGGACATGGTATCGACCGGTCGGCGTCGAAGTTCGACGGGACCGGCGAAAAAAGTTCGGCGTGAACCGCCACCGACCAGTCGGGCGACGGAGCAGGTGCATCACCCCCACCCCGCTCCGCAGGCGGGACCGGCACGAGCACGGCGCCGTGGGGTCCTGCCCCCGAAGGTGGTGTCCGCACCTGATGGAGCCGACGCGAGAGGGCGTGCGGAGACCCCGCTCGCGTCCGAGGCTGTGCGCCGACTGCACACTAACAGTACCGCCCCTGTCACCATTTGGGGAGACGGGTAGCTTGAATAGGAACGAGAAACCGCGAAGGAGTTCCCCGATGTTCACTCGCCGTCGGGGACGGAAACGTCCGGGCGCGCGTCGGGGGTCGGCAGGTCGACCTCGCCGCCGAGGAACCGGCGGGCCGCCCCCCGGAACAGCGCGTCGAACGCCCCGGTCGAGAGGTCACGCGCGAGCAGGCCCTCGTACTCGCGGGCGTAGGCGTGGGGCATGTTCGGGAAGTCCGACCCGTACAGCACCTGGCCCGCGAGGTCCTCGAAGACGGCGTCCGGAATCTCGGCGGGGTCGAAGTCGACGTAGTCGTCGACGACCGTCGCCATCGCGAAGCAGGTGTCGAGGAACACCTGGTCGTGCTCGCGTGCGAGCGCGACGAACGCCTCGTGCTCGAACGTGCCCATGTGCGCCGCGCAGGAGCGCACGTCGGGGTAGCTCTCGACGAACGGTTCGTACCGGTCGATACCGACGTGCGGCGAGTCCTCGAACATCGGCGCAGTGCCCGCGTGGAACAGCACCGGCCGGCCGTACTCGGCACAGAGCTCGTACGCCGGCGCCAGTCGCTCGTCGTCGGGTGCCACCTCCTGGACGGGGCACTGGAACTTCAGCCCGCGCGCCCCCGCCTCGAACGCATCGCGCACGACCGTACGAACGTCGTCCTCCGGGTGGACGGTGGCGAACGGGATGCACATCTCGCGGTCGGCGGCGGCCCCGACGAGCCAGTCGTTCAGCTCGCGGGCGATACCGGCACGGTGGGCGTACGGGAGCGCGACGTAGCGGACGACCCCGTGCCGCCGGAGCTCGGCCTCGATGGCGTCGGCGTCGGCACCATGGGGGAACTCCCACCCGGCGACGTCGTTGAGCGAGTCCCGGATGGCGGCCATCAACCGCTCGGGCATCAGGTGGACGTGCGCGTCGACGGCGGGTGCCAGCGGCGCCCCCGGCCCGTCGGCGCCTGAACGGTCGGTCATGGCGCGCGGCTTCGCGGGGCGCCGACCAAAGCCTTCCGGCGACCGGCGCGCCACCCACAGTCCATAGACGGTTGATTTAACATAAACCGGCGCGAGACCCATGACATGGAATCGGGGGATGGGGGGAGCGACGGCGGAGAGCTACAGCCGATCGTCGACGAACTGGCCGCGGCGGCGCGCGAGGCCCACACGGAACTGCGTACCGAACTGCCGTCACCGGAGGAGCGGAACGGGGCGGCCCAGGCGGACGTGACAGAGCTTCGGGAGGGAATCGAGACGACACAGCAGTACGTCCGGAAGCTGGAGCAGTACGTCGTCGCGCTGGAGGAACAGGTCGAATCGGAGTGAGGCCGCCGCCCGAACCTACTTGAGCGACCCGGCCACAGCCACGTCCATGACCGACGACTGCATCTTCTGCAGCATCGTGGCCGGCGACATCCCCTCGCGGACCGTCTACGAGAGCGAGGACGTGCTCGCCTTCCTCGACGCGAACCCGCTCGCGCCGGGGCACACGCTCGTCATCCCGAAGACCCATCACGAGCGGCTGAACGACCTCGGCGACGGCCTCGCGGGCGAGGTCCTCGGGACGCTGAACGCGCTCGTCCCGGTCGTCGAGGACGCGGTCGACGCGCCCGCCTCGACGGTCGCGTTCAACAACGGCCCCGAGGCCGGCCAGGAGGTGCCCCACGTCCACGGCCACATCGTCCCACGCTTCGAGGACGACGGCGGCGGCCCCATCCACGCCGTCGCCGGCTCGCGCCCGGACCTCTCCGAGGAGGAACTGGACGACATCGCCGAGCGAATCCGAAACGGTAACTGAACCAGCAGTCAATTGGTAATACGTCGTCCATCTCCGGGACAGAGCGGCCAATTTTATACAAATCTGGAGGAGTATCTATTAGTCGTTGGGTTCGGCACGCCGTGCCATGACACGCCGGGACGCGGGCGGCGACGGAACCGAACGGACGGACGTATCGCGACGGGGGCTCCTCCGGGCGGGGGCGGCGGCGACGGCGCTCCCGTTCGTCGGCGCGGCGAGCGGGCGCGAGGCGACCGACGAGGGGCCGCTCGCTCCCGCCGACGAGCCGCTCCCGGGACCGACCGTCGCCCCGCTGGGCTACGACTGCGGCGAGGACCAGACCGGCGACTACACGGAGGTCTCCCGGGGGCCGACCCACGACTTCGGCGAGGAGCGCGTGGTCGAACTCGACAGCGAGGCGGACGGCGAGAAGATCCAGCTCGGCTACATCAAGCCGGAGCCGCTGGCCGACGACCAGCCGGACGGCGACTACCCGGTCATCCTGCGGGCGACGCCGTACGTCAGCGACCTCCGCAAGCCCGACTCCATCCGAGACTGTGTGCGCATCGAGCGCCTGACCGAGAACTTCGTCCAGCAGGGGTACGCCGTCGCGGTGGTCGCCGTCCGCGGAACGGGCGGGTCGGGCGGCTGCATGGAGCTGTTCGGGGCGACCGAACAGGCCGACGTGAACCAGGCGGTGACCTACCTCGGGACCCGCGAGTGGTCGAACGGCAACGTCGGCATCATCGGCCGGTCGTACGACGGGACGACCCCGTGGATGGCCGCCCGCGCCGGGAACCCGCATCTCGCGACCATCGTCCCCTACTCCGGGGTGACGGACGTCTTCGAGCTGATGTACAAGCGCGGGGCGCCCGAGAGCCGTGGCTACGGCGTGTTGCCGGCGCTGTACTACGCCATCTCGCTGGCCGAGCACGCGCCCACCTCCGGGACGGGGCTGGCGACGTACCTCTCGCGAGCGCAGTGCCCGGACAACTACGCCGCCGGGACCGCGTGGAGCGTCTACTCGGGCGCGACGGGCGAACGGGACCCGTCGGGCTACTGGACCGAGCGGGTGCTCAAGCCGGGCGTCGCGCGCAACTACGAGGGGAGCATCCTCCTGGTCCACGGCCTGCAGGACTGGAACGTCGACCCCTCGCAGGTCTACCCGTGGGTCGACGAGTTGCGGGCCGCGGGCATCAAGACCCACCTCTACCTCGGCCAGTTCGGCCACCGCTACCCCGACGACGGCCGCGAGAAGGGCGAACCCAACTACAACGAGCAGTGGCAGGACTACCTGCTGGCCTGGTTCGAGAGCGAACTGAAGGGCGACTCCTACGTCGGCGAGTTCCCCGAGGCCGAGGGCATCGACCCCGACGAGACGTACGACCCGGTCCCGAAAGCGTACGTCCAGAACTCCGCGACGGAGTGGTACACGGCCGAGTCGTGGCCGCCGGAGCCGGCCGAACCCCGGACGCTCTACCTCGGGAGCGACGGGCAGTTCCGTGCCACGCCGGACCCGGAGACGACCACCGGGCGCGTCTTCAAGGACGAGACCAGTTCGGTCGAACCCGGCGCCCGCGGGACGGTCACGGTCCAGTCCGACCCGGTCGACGAGCGGTTCCGGCTGGCCGGGACTCCGACCCTGTCGCTGACCGTGACGCCGACCAGCAGCGCCCCGCACCTGACCGCCCACCTGTTCGCCGTCGACGCGGAGGGGACGGCCGAGCGGCTGGGCTGGGGACAGATCGACCTCCGATACGCCCAGCCCGGCCCCGAGGCCGACACCGTCGTCCCCGGCGAGGCACTGTCGGTATCGCTCCCCATCGAGCCCCTCGACGCGGTGGTACCTGCGGGGTCCTCGCTGGCGCTCGTGCTCAACCAGGGGACCGTCTCCGGGCGGACCGAGTCGCCGACGCCGACGCCGCTGGTCGTCCAGACCGGCGGCGACGCGTCGCTGACGGTCGAGGCCTGGGGCGCCGACCTGGGCCGCGGCGCGCAGCCGACGGCCGCCGGCCGGCGTGCCACTGACGGCACCGCCTACCAGGGCGGGGCGACGGCCCGACAGACCCTGACCGTCAGCGCCGACCCACCCGCCCCCGTCCGGGACACCGTCCCCGCGTCGTGGAACGTGCTCGCGGCCGACAGCGAGGACGTGGCGCGGACGGAGACGGACAGTGAGGCCGGGGTGACGCACGTCTACCTCCAGCCGGCCGCCGACCGCGAGACGTTCGAGTACTTCGTCGAGGTACCCGACGGCCCGGACGGAAGCGGGGTGTACTCGCTGGGACCGGCGGCCGTCGAGCGCGACGGGAACTGGGTCCCGCTCTCCGGGACGAGCGCCGACGCGTTCGTCGCGGGAACGCCGGAGTGACGGCGTCGGCCGCCGACGAGACCCAGACCGGAAGCGGACGGTCGTGTCCGCGATGTCCGGCGCCGAGGAAACTGGAGGGCAGTCTCACGCGATCAGTCACTAGATTTTATCAGCGACGACGAGGCAACGAGCGGTATGTCCGAGCGCGAGAGCTGGGGGCGAGCGACGGGGAGCGACGAGGCGACCACGCTGGCGCTGGTGGGCACCGTCGGCGGGGCGGGGACGACCCGGCTGACGGTCGAGTGTGCCGCGGCGCTGGCGAGCGAGGGGCGGGACGTGGCAGTGCTGGATGCGGCCTACGCCACGCAGGGCCTGGCCGACCACTGCCCGGGGCGCATCGACCCGGACGTGACGACCTGCGTGACCGGGAACCGGTCGCTGGACGCGGGGCTGGTGACGCTCCCGCTGGACACATCCGGGCGGGTCGCGTGCCTGCCGGCCTACGCACCGTTCGAGCGGCTGGCACGGGCGAAGACGCCCGAGGCGGCGCAACGGCTGGAGGGGCTGGTCGATACGGCCGCCGGCCGGTTCGACGCCGTGCTGCTCGACGTGCCACCGGTGGCGGCCAATCAGGCGGTCGCGGCCGTCACGGCGGCCGACCGGGTCGCGCTGGTGACGCCTGATTCGCGGCGCGGCGCCGACGCGCTCCCGCGGGCGGCCGACCGGCTCCGCGACCTCGGCGAGGTCCCCGACTGCGAGGTGGCGAACGCCGGGGCGAGCGACGGCGCCACCGAGGGAACCGTCCAGCGGGCCGACGTGACGCTGCCGACGAGCGCGGCGACGACCCCCGACGCAGCGCCGGCCTACGGCGACGGCGGCGCGTTCGCGGCGGCCGTTGCGAGGGTCCTCGCGGCGACACTCGGCGTGGCGCCGGAACCGACCGATGACGGCGGACTCGGCGACTACGTGCCGGGATTCTCGAGGTAGCTCACACACCCGACACACGGAGTGTTCAGATGAGTTCGCGCGCGATGGTCCGGCGCTGTATCTCGTCGGTCCCCTCGAAGATACGGAGCACCCGCGCGGTGCGGTACTCGCGCTCGATGGGGGCGTCCTTCATGAAGCCGGCCCCGCCGTACACCTGCATCGCGACGTCTGCGGCGTGGTTGGCGAGTTCCGCGCCCCGCAGTTTGGCCATCGACTCCTCCATCCGGGCGCGCTCGCCGTTCTCGATCTTCCAGGCGGCGTAGCGATAGAGCTGACGCACCTGCTGGACGTCGGTCGCGAGGTCGGCGAGCTGGAAGGAGACGCCCTGACGGTGGCCGATGGGCTTGCCGAACGTCTCGCGGTCGCGGGCGTAGTCGACGGCGGTATCGAGGAGGAACTGCGCGGTGCCGACGGCGTTCGCGGCGATCTTGATGCGGCCGCCGCCGATCCAGCTCATCGCGGTGCCGAACCCGTTGTCCACCTCGCCCAGCACGGCGTCCTCGTCGACGCGGGCGCCGTCGAACCGCAACTGGGCCTGCCCGCCCGGTGTCAGTCCCATGGTCCGGTGGACCTTCTCGACCTCGTACTGGTCGGCATCGACGAGGAAGCAGGTGATACCGCCGTAGTCACCCTTCTCACCGGAGGTGCGCGCGAACACCATCGCGAAGTCGGCGTACGGCGCGTTCGTGATCCAGTACTTCTCGCCGTCGATGACCCACTCGTCCCCATCTCTCTCCGCGGTCGTGTCCATGTAGTGCGGGTCCGACCCGTGGTCCGGCTCGGTGAGCGCGAAGCAGGTCGTTATCTCGCCGGCCATCAGCGGGTCGAGGTACTCCTCGCGTTGCTCCTCCGTGCAGGCGAGCAGCACCTTCGTCGGGCCGCCCGCACCGCCTGTGATGGCCGAGTGGAACCCCGGCGGCCGGTTCGCGAGGTGCTCGGCGACGATAGCGGACGTGACGAGGTCGACGCCGCCGCCGCCGACCTCCTCGGGCATGTCCATCCCGTAGAATCCCGCCTCGACGGACTTCTGCCGTATCTCCTCGACGACCTCCCGATACTCGGGCACCTGGTAGTGGTCCTCGTCAACGATGTGGCGCTGGTAGTCCTCGCCGAGGAACTCCGGGTGCTCGGCCTCCAGCGGCTCGACCTCGGCCTCGATGAAGTCGTCCAGCGCCTTCTTGATCTGTGTCGCCTCCGCCGGCTCGCTGAAATCCATGGCATCCGGTGTCGTGCCTCACACAAAACCGTTCGGAGTGTCACCATTCCACAGACCCGACACCCAGGAGACACATTTGGATACGTCTGTCAGAACTCTTTGTGTGGAACAGAGGTATCGCACAGTCAGACCCATCGTGTCCGAGCATTCGTTCACCGACGCGGATATCTCTCGTCGACGGTTCGTACAGCTCTCGGCGGCGACCGGCGCGGCGCTCGCGCTCCCCGGCAACGCGACCGCCGACGCCAGCGCCGACGCGTTCGACGCCGAGTACCAGTACGTCCAGAACCACACGCCCGCCGACTACGCGGTCCCGACGGCCATCGAGACCTCGGACGCGGCCGCGCTGTCGGCCATCACGGGCATCGCCCCGGATGCCCGGACGACGACCGACCCCGCGCCGGCGGCGTACGCGACCCTGACCACCGAGCAGGCCCAGGCGGTCGCGGACCTGCCGACCGCGAAGGACATCCACTTCGCACCCGGCGGCAACCCGTTCTGGCGGCTGGGGTTCTACCCGCTGGGCGTGTTCCCGGACCCCACGCGCTGTGTGGACTACCTCGACATCGAGGAGGTCGGGGCCGGCTTCGAGCACCTCGCCGACGAGCACGCCGACCGGATGCGCGTCTTCGGCATCGGGCAGAGCGCCGGCAAGTACAACGACCTCAGCGCGCGCCGCGACCCGCGCGACGTGATGGTGGTGGAGGTGACCGAGAACGTCGGGGACCGCGCGGCGTTCAGCGAGAAGCGTCAGGTGCTCGTCAACTGCACCATCCACGGGAACGAGCGTGCCGGCGGCGAGGCCGCCCCACGGTTCATCGAGCGCCTGCTCACCGGCAACGAGCGCGATATCGAGCGCCTGCTCGACGACTACGCGCTCGTCTTCACCTTCACCAACCCGGACGGCTGGGCCGCCCGCCGACCGCAGTACGAGAGCAACGGCGTGCCGAACGCGCCGCTGCACGAGCGGGGCAACCTCGGCGGCGACACCAACCGACAGTACCCCAATCCGGGCTGGGTGTCGGCCGCCCACACTATCGCCGAGCCGCAGGGGCGCACCCTCGACGGGACGACGGACCCGCCGGACTACGTCGCCGACACCGTCCCCGACACGCTCGCGTTCATCGAGCACTGCCGGACCTACGAGAACCTCGTCAGCGCCATCGACCTCCACGGGATGCTCTCCTCGAAGGACTTCGTCCTCGCGCTGGACGGGGCCTCCCAGTCCGACACCGGAGCGCTCCAGAACAGCTTCGAACTCATCGAGCGCATCGGCGAGAACATCACCGCGGCCCTGCCCGAGTGGGAGACGGCCGGGCAGACCATCTCCGACGTGACCGGCGGGACGAACCCCAGCTACGCCGGGCTCTCCGTCGTCCCGGAGCAGGCGTTCAACGCCGGCACGCCCGTCGAGACCATCGGCTACTCCGGCACCGGCTTCGTCGACGAGTGGATGTCGTTCCCCGAACGCCTCGGGGGGCTCGACGTCCCCAGCCTGACGATGGAGATGGCCTACTCGAACACCGTCGGCGGCAACGCCTACGATTCCGCCCGCGTCGGGATGCAGGTCGACGGCTATCAGGCCGCCATCCGGGGCGCCGTGGAGTACGCGACCCGCGACGTGACCGGGGAGTTCGTCTCCGACGGCGACATCGCGTACGTGGAGACCGACCGGCTCCGGCGCTCCTCGGAGGCCCTCGACTTCGGCGACGACGGGGGCGGTGACGGGAGCGACGACGGGAACACCAGCAGCACTGCGACCGCGAGTCCCGCCGCGACGACGACCGAGGAAGCGACGCTGCCGGCCGGCGGGGCCACGACCCAGACGTACACCGTGGACCCGGCGACGACCCGGTTCACGGTCTACCCGCACGTCCACGAGTCGGTGGCGAGCGCCGAACTGGTCGCGCCCGACGGAACGGCGGTCCGGACCTTCGACGCGACCGAGGGCCGTGCGCTCGGCGGGGCCTGCTGTGCCCTCCCGACGTGGGAGGTGACGGACCCACAGGCCGGCGACTGGACGGTCCGGTTCACCGACGAGCTGGAGTCGGGAAGCAGCGTGCAGACGCAGTTCGCCGCCACGCAGGGGAGCGTCGACGCCCCCGACCCGGCGGCGGAACTGGGCTACGAGCAGCGCGACTACGAGGTCGACCCGCTCCGGTACTTCCGCGACCTCGACGAGGACGCGACGGACGACGTGAAGGGTGTCACGGCGAAACAGGTCTCGAAGGCGCCGGACTCACGGACCGACGAACTGCTCGGCGGGCCGCTGGCGAAGTACGACCACCTGGTCGCGGCCCACGACGCGGTCGAGGAGGGCGTCACGCGCTCGGAGTACGCCGCCGGGCTGGAGCGGTTCGTGCGAAACGGCGGCAACCTCGTCCTCACGGACAGCGGGCTGCACCTGCTCGCGGCGATGGACGGCGTCGCTATCGAGAGCGGCGACATCACGACCACCGAGAACAACTACGTCGCCCAGCTCGACACCGTCAACGACCACCCACTCGTCACCGACCGGGACCCCATCCAGGACCACCTCTGGTACATCGCGCCGCTGGGCTACGCGGAGAACGAGGCACCCGTGACGAGCATCGACCAGGCGAGCTTCGAGGACGCCGGCGGCAGCGTCGCCGGGCTGACGGGTGGCCGGGCCGTTGTCGGGACGCTCGACGTGGGCGACGGGACCATCCAGGTCGTCGGGAGCCTGCTCCCGCCGGCGAAACAGACCAACCTCCACCCGTTCGGGATGGTGGACTACGCGGCGACCTACTTCGGCCACCTCGTCATGACGAACGCGCTGTTCGGCCAGCAGGTCCGCGAGGTGGACGGCGAGGAGACGCTCCGTATCGGGCGCGGGAGCGGCGACAGCGCCTGAGTCGGCCGTCGCTCAGAGGAACTCGTCCGTCTCGCTCCGCGTCTCGGCCAGCGGGTCGTCCGTCTCGACGGCGAGCGCGCCACTCACGGCCTCGCGAGCCCCCGGAATCGGGTCGTGGGTCTCGACGTAGACCGCCAGCGCGAACTCTGTCTCGTCGCCACCCGCGAGTTCGACCGCCTCCGTCCGCGGGAGCCGCGCATCCAGCCAGTCGCGGACGACCTCGCGCCCCGTCGGGCCGAGCGGCTGGATGGGCTCGCCGAGCAGGTGGAGCGTCTTCGCGCCCGTGACGGGGGCCACGCCGGCCTCGCGGGCCGCGTCGCCGACGCTCGCACCCGCGGCGTACTCGGTGGCCAGCGTCGCAGCCGCCTCGGGCGTGCAGGGCAGCCGGTCGGCGAACGCGCGGAGCCGTTCGGCCAGCGGCGCGTCCGTGTCGTCGACGGCCGCGACGCCGCGGTCCTCCTGCTCTGTGGTCACCTCCAGCCCCGCGGCGATATCCGAGAGCGTCACGGCCGAGGCTTGCCGGGGGACGACCGTTAAATTTTGTCCACACATCCGGGGAACGGAGCCCGTCGACGCGCCTTACCGACCGGTCACCGGTAGGTAGCTCACGGTCGCTCGCCGTCGGATCCGGCGTTCCCGGTCCTTCTTGAAGGGGAATCGCGCCGAAGTCTCGCACATGAGCACGACGGCGACCACGTGCCCCGAGTGCGACGGCCGACTGCGCAGTGAGGGAACCGAGACCGTGTGCGGCGAGTGCGGACTGGTGGTCTCCGAGGACGCGATGGACCGGGGCCCGGAGTGGCGGAGCTTCGCGGACGACGACACCGACCCCCGACGCACGGGCGCGCCGCTGACACGGAGCCGGCACGACCGTGGCCTCTCCACCGAGATCGGCCGCTCGACGCGGCTGAAGGGCCGCAAGCGCCGGCGAGTCGCCCGGATGCGCAAGCACCACAAGCGCGCGTCGGTCGGCGGGAAGGCCGACCGGAACCAGGTGTACGGGTTCACGGAGGTCCGGCGGCTGGTGAGCCAGCTCGAACTCCCCGAGAGCGTGCGTGACCGCGCCTGTGTCCTGTTCGAGTCCGCCCAGGAGGCCGGGCTGTTGCAGGGGCGCTCCATCGAGGGGTTCGCCGCCGCCGCGGTGTACGCCACCTGCCGGACGGCGTCGGTCTCGCGGACCCGCCGGGAGATCGTCGACACTGCCCGTGCGGACGCGAGTGAACTCGCGGCCGCGTACGACGCGCTCAACCGCGAACTCGGGCTCCCGACGGGACCCATCGACCCCTCGGAGTACCTCGCCCGGTTCGCCTCGAAACTCGACCTCCCGAACGCCGTCGAGCGCCGGGCCCGGGCGCTGGCGGAGGCGGGCGCTGACGCAGGGCTCGTGAACGGCCGCAACCCGAGCGGCTTCGCCGGCGGCTGTCTGTACGCCGCCGCCCGCGAGCACGGGTGCGACCTCACCCAGCGCGAGACCGCCGAGGTAGCGGACGTGACACCGGTGACCCTCCGGACGGCCTACCGGGACGTGCGGGAACTGGACGCGAACGAGGGCGAGGGCGGGAACGAGGTCCCGGAAGGGGGCAGTGCCGTGCCCGCCGACGACTGACGCTCAGGCGACGACCACGACCGTTCCGGCCTCGTGCTCGACCCGCCGCGCGAGTATCGCCCGCTCGGCGGGGGTGAGCACTCCACCCCATCCCACGACCGGAACGCCGCGCCGGGTCCGGAACGCCTCCACCACGGTCGCCCGCCCCGCCAGTACGTCGCGCCCGTCCGGCCCCCGTCCCATCGCATCGGCTCCCACCCGCCCGCCCGTATCGAGGACGACACCGTCGAGTGCCGAGGCGATGGCGAGTGCCCGAGCGATGGCCCGACCCCCGACCCGCACCCTCACTCCCCCGGGTTCGGCGCGTCCTCGCGCGCCGCCGCCAGTCGCCCTTCGAGCGCCCCGGCGCGCTGCTCCAGCGCCGACAGCGTCTCCCGGTCCACCACGACCGTCGCGTGCCCCGGCGAGCAGCGGCGACGGCCATCTTCGAGCGCCTCGACGCGCCGCTCCAGCGCCGACAGCCACGCCCCGACCGCCGGTGGCAACGCGACGCCGGTCCCGTCCGGTCGAAGCGGGCCGTCGTCGGTGCCCACGTCGTCGCTCGGTACGTCCTCGTCCACCTCGGCGGCCTCGTCCGGCGCGCGTGGGGCCGGAACGGTCGGCGCTCCGGACGCCGGCCCGTCGTCCGCCGCGCCACGCTCGACGGGCTCGTGTTCCACGGCGACGGGCCGCTCGCGGGGCGGCGCGGGACTGGCGTACCCCAGCGCGACGCGCTCGCCGGGCGCGAGCGTGCAGGTCGCCGTCCCGTCGGTCCACGATGGACCGAGGGCGTCGGCGGGCGGCGCTCGAACCGGCCCGTCGAGCCGGTTCTCGACCCTGACCCGGCGGCGGGTGGGCGTGTCGTTGTGGACGGTGCACTCGACGAGCGTGAGCCCGCCACGGCGGTCGGTGTCGCAGTCGAGCGTCGGCATGGGGGTGGTGGTCCCGGCATGGTACGTGAAACTACGGCCAGTGGTGGTGCCGCCGAGGCCACCGTCCCCGACGCTTATCGCCCGACCCGCCACACGAGGGAGTATGACCGACGCCAACCGCGAGTTCGTCGCGAACCACGACCACCTGCGCGGCCTGGGCATCACTATCGAGGCCCAGGAGGAGGGCTGGGTCCGGGCCAGCCTGCCCCATCAGGACGAGCTGACGAACCCGGGGAGCGACACCATCCAGGGCGGCGTGGTGTCGACGCTCATCGACCACCTCGGCGGGGCGGTACTACGGACGACGCTCGATGACCCGCTCGCGACGCCACACGCCTCGACCGACCTCAGCGTCTCCTTCCTCCGGCCCGCGGACGGCGACCTCACCGCCGAGGGGACCGCGCTCCGGGTCGGCGGCTCGATGGCCGTCGTCCGGGTCGAGGTGACCACCGGCGACGGCGACGAGGAACGGCTGGTCGCGGAGGGGCGGGTCACGATGCACGTCAAGCGCGATTGAGATAGCCATCTTTCCCGGCCAGTATCTGTACAGTAGAGTGTCCTTTGGATGAACTCCATAGACTAGACGATTGCATCCGATATTCTGCCATTGTTCGATGGTTCGTCACACTCGAATCACGGGCGCGTCCAGCCAGTCGCTCGCGGCTCCCACGTCCGGGAACCGCCGCGCGGCGAGGACCACCGGCGCGTCGAGCGACACGACGCGTACCAGCGCCAGCCGTGCCGTGACGGGGTCGGCCCGGTCGAACGTCGTCGCGGACGAATCGGGCGTCGCGACCAAGGCAGCGTCCACCCGCTCACGGACCCGGGCGGCGAGTTCCGCCCGGGCCTCGCGCCGGGCGTTCGCCAGCCGGTCCTCCAGTTCGAGCCGGTGCTCCCGGGCGTCGCGGGCCTCGCGCGCCCGCTGTCGCTCCCGGGCGAGCGCCTGCTCGGCGGCCGCGTGCTCGGTCTCGGCCTCCGAGAGGGCACTCGCGGCCGCTTCGAGGTCCGCCACGGCATCGCTCGTGTCGGCACCGGCCTCCCGGAGCGCCTGGACCCGACCCTGGCACGTCGCGACGCGCTCGCGCTGACGGTCGACGTCGGCACCCGCCTCGGCCACCCGTTCTCGGGCCGCACGCAGGTCGACGGCCGGCGGGTCGTGGTCGTCGAGACGGTCCTCGAGGGCCCCGATGCGGTCCCGGTTCGACGCCCGCCGGCCGAGCGCCCGCGCCGCGGCCGCCAGTGCCCGTCGCCGGGGGAGCGCGCGGCCGTCGACCAGCCCGACGTGCTCGTGGAGCGGTCCGGGCGAGGCACACCGGACGCGGTCGTCGTCCGGGTCGCGGACGGCCGCGGCGATGGCTGCGGGAGCGATGGCGGGCGCCTCGGACCGGGCCGCGAGGTCGACGGCCCGGCCACGGACGGAGCAGTCGCCGAGCCGGACCCGGACGCGAGGGCGAGCGTCAGGGGCGTCGGGGAGCCCGGGCGCCGTCGATGTCATCGGTCGTCGTCGAGGTCGCGCGCCTTCAGCGCCGCCGGGTCGGGATGGTCCGTGCCGGCGGCGAACCGGCGGTACGGCGTGCTCGGTTCGTCGCGAGCCTCGTACGCCGCGGCGGCCTCACGAACGGCGGCGTCGGTATCGGTGAACTCGTTGAACGGGCGGGTCCGCTCGACCTGTACGTCGTCGGGATGCTTCTCGCGCAGTCGGCAGGCGAGGAAGGCACCGTGGTCGGTCGCCGCGAACAGCGCCGCCCGCCCGAACCGCCGGACGACCGTCTCCTCGTGGGCGCGACAGACGTTCCGCAGGTCGCGCCGGGCCCCCCGCGAGTACGTCACCACCAGCAGCACGACCGGCGCTGCTGCCCGACGGTACGTAAATTTACTGCACGATGCAACTCATGCAAGGAAGACGCACACGAACGGCGGACCGCCGCGGCAGACCGCGGACTCGGGGCGTCGCGGCCGGCATCGTGCGATTCAAGTAGTCGTCCGGCCTCGTTCCCCGTATGAAATTCCAGGGCCGCTCCACGACGAAGCGAACCGGTGGCCGGCGACGCCGCACCCACAAGAAGCGAAAGCACCAGATGGGGACCTCCCCGACCGAGACCCGCGTCGGCGAGCCCCGCCTGAAGACGGTCGACGCCCGCGGCGGCACGACCAAGGTCCGCGCCATCACGACCAACCGCGCGACGGTCGCCACCGACAACGGCACCGTCAGCGCCGAGGTCGAGGACGTCACCGAGAACGACGCCAACCCGAACTACGTCCGACGGAACATCGTCACGAAGGGCGCCATCGTGGAGACGAGCGAGGGCCGTGCCCGCGTCACCTCCCGCCCCGGCCAGGACGGGCAGATCAACGCCGTCCTCGTCGAGTAGTCGTCCCCGGAGCGCCCGGACGGTTCTCTCGTCCGTCCCCGCGGAGCGTTTATCACGCCGGCAACCGTCGCCATCGCCGATGGACCCGGTCCGCCAGGTGATGGACACCGTCGCCGACGCCGACACCGGGAACGAACTCTACGGCGCGCTCGCGCCGCTGTACGATATCTTCTTCGCCGAGCGCTGCGACTACGATGCGCTCGCGACGTTCGTCTCCGACCGCGCACCAGCGGGCGCGCGGTCGGTCGCCGTCGGCGCCTGTGGGACCGGGCGACTGCTCGCCCGCCTGGCGGACCGCTACGACCGGACGGTCGGTCTCGACAGCAGCGCGGCGATGCTCCGGCTGGCCGCCGGCCGGACCGACGCGGCGCTGGTCCGTGCGGACCTCCGGACGGTCACCGCGCCCGGCGCGTTCGACCTCCTCACCGTGACCGGGAACTCGCTGGCCCACCTCCCCGCGGGCGACCCCGACGGCGTGCGGACGGCGTTCGAGAGCGCCGCCGAGAGCCTGACCCCCGGTGGGACGCTAGTCTGTGACTTCATGCTGACCGACAGCCTCATGAACGGCTACGCGACCGAGGATACGGTCGAGACGGAGCGGTGCCGCGTGGAGCGGCGGGTCGTCACGCGCGTCGAGGACCGGGGCACCGACAGCCTCGGCCAGGCGGGCCGCTACGACTACGAGTTCACGATGACCGACCGGCGGACGGGCGAGACCGTCCGAACCGAGGCGTCGCTGCCGGTCAGGGTGTTCGAGCCGGAGGCGTTGCCCGGTGTCGCGCGCTCGGTCGGGTTCACGGAGACGGCCCTCGTCGACCCACCGACGCCGTACGGCGGCGGGCTCGTGGCGCGAGTGCCGGAGTAGTCACCGCGGTTCGAGTCGGCCGGTCGTCTCGGGCCAGTCGTCCTGCCGGACCGTCTCGGGCCAGCCCCCAGACCGGACCGCCCCGGAGCGGTTCCCGGCGCCACGGCAGCCGGAAAGGTCCATATCCATCGAGCACCAGGACCGTGGTATGACCCGAACGCTGGACGGCGAGGTGCTGCACGTCGTCCCGCCGGAGGAACTGGACGACTACGACCTCGAGGACGAGCTCCAGGCGCTGGCGGAGTCGCGCTACGTCCTCGTCTGCCGGCCGGGCGGGAAGCCGTCGTGGCTCGAACGGGTTCGCTCGTTCTTCACGCGACGACCCATCGAGGCGACGACGCTGGTCTCCGAGACCGGCGCCGACGAGGGGGACGAGGTGACCGCGACGGTCCGGGAGACGGACCTGCCGGGCGTGTACGAGGCCACCGAGTTGCGGACGTGACAGGACACTGAACAAACAGTCAGTACCTTCTTCACGTGTCGCCGGGACCTGAAGGTATGGCGTCAGCCACTGGCTCCGCGGTATCGTTCGACGGGGTCACGAAGCGGTTCGGCGACGTTGTAGCCCTCCAGGACCTCTCGCTCACGGTCGAGCCAGGCGAGATCTACGGTTTCCTCGGTCCGAACGGAGCGGGGAAGTCGACTTCCATCGGTATCGCGCTCGACTTCGTCCGGCCGACGGCCGGGTCGGTACGCGTCCTCGGTCACGATGCGCGGGCCGAGAGCCTGCAAGTGCGTGAGCAGGTTGGGTTCCTCTCCGACGAGTTCGAGGTGTACGACCGGCTGACCGGACGCCAGCACGTCGATTTCGCCCTGGAATCGAAGGGGAGCGACGAGAACCCCGCGAAGCTACTGGAACGGGTCGGACTGGCGGACGCTGCCGACCGAAAGGCCGGGGGGTACTCGAAGGGGATGAAACAGCGGCTCGGGCTCGCGACGACGCTCGTCGGCGACCCGGACCTGCTGGTGCTGGACGAGCCCTCGACCGGCCTCGACCCGAACGGGGCCCGTGAGATGCGTGAGATAATCCGCCGGGAGAACGAGCGCGGCGCGACCGTCTTCTTCTCCTCGCACATCCTCGAACAGGTCGAGGCGGTCTGTGACCGCGTGGGTATCCTCCGGGGCGGAACCCTCGTCGCGGAGGACAGCATCGAGGGGCTCCGGTCGGCGGTCGGCGGTGACGCCCGCCTCCGCGTCGAGGTCGATACGGTTCCCGACGGGGTCCTCGACCGGGTCCGGTCGGTGGACGGCGTCTCCTCGGCGAACATCGACGCAAACGCGGTCGTGGCGGTCTGCTCGCCGGCGGCTCGTCGCGCCGTCATCGACGCGGTCGAGGAGACGGGGGCGACGGTCGCCGGATTCGAGACCGAGGAGGTCGCGCTGGAGGAGGTGTTCGCGGCCTACACGGAGGACGCGAGCCCGGCGGCCGAGGCCCCTGGAGGTGGAGCATGAGCTGGCTGGTCGTCGCGCGGAAGGACTTCCGCGACGCCAGCCGGTCGCGGCTCCTCTGGAGCCTTACGGCACTGTTCGTCCTGATGGTCGGGGGGCTGGCGTACGTCTACGCCGAGGTGCTGAGCCAGACCGACCAGATCTCCAGCCTCGGGTTCGTCGTCTTCCTCCAGGGGACGGCAGGACTGTTCATCTCCATCGTCGCGCTGCTGGTCGCCTACAAGAGCATCGCCGGCGAGCGCGAGAGCGGCACCATCAGCTTCCTGCTGGGGCTGCCGCACCGTCGCCGCGATGTGGTCGTCGGGAAGGTCGTCGGTCGAGGCGGTGTCGTGGCGGCCGCCCTCCTGGTCGGCTTCATCGCAGCCGCCCTCGTACTGGTCGGGGTGGGTGGGACGTTCGATGCGGCACAGTACGTGCTGTTCACACTCCTCTCGGCGCTCTACGCGGCCGCGTTCGTCAGCATCGCCGTCGCCCTGTCATCGGCCACGGCCAGCTCCGCGAAGGCGGCTGCCGGTGCCATCGGGTTCTGGATCTTCAACCAGTTCTGGGGTGCCGCCATGCTCGCCGTGTACGTCGTGGTGAACGGTTTCTCGCTGCCACAGGGTCCGCTCCCGGACTGGTACCACGCCCTGGCCGGGCTGGGACCGGGTGCGGCGTACAGCAACGCCGCGGGCTACTTCCTCCCGCCAGAGTTCGCCCAGCAGGTGGGCGGGGGATTCGGCGGGCTCCCCGAGTGGTACGGGGTGGTGATCCTGGTCGGGTGGTTTGTCGTCCCGCTCGTCCTCGGAGCCGCTCGGTTCCAGCAGCTCGACCTCTGACCCTGCCCGCGGCCCCTCAGAACCCACCCACGTACTGGAACGGCACTGGCGTGAAGCAGAGCAGCCCCAGCACGAACGTGAAGATGCCGACGGCCATCCGTTTCCGGTCGAGCGGCTCGTCGTAGATGGGGGTCGCGTGGCCCGCGTAGGCCAGCCCGATGGTGATGAACCCCCAGAACGTCCAGATGGCCACGGAGTCGCGGATGTCCAGTCCCTGGACGAAGAAGAGATAGCCTGCGAGCGCGAACAGCGACAGCGGGACGAACGCGGCGACACGCTCGGCGTTCTCGCCGGCCATCGCCCGGACGATGTGGCCCCCGTCCAGCTGTCCGACGGGGATGAGGTTGAGGAAGGTCACGAACAGCCCGATCCAGCCGCCGAAGACGACCGGGTTGACGGCCGTGCCGGGGTCGCTATAGGTGAGCGGCTGGCCCGTCAGCATCGACAGCCCGTGGAGCAGCGGCGGGTAGCCGAACTCGATGACGATGGCGTCCGGACTGTTCTGGACGCTGGCCGGCACGCTGATGGGGTCCATCAGCAGCCCCACCGTCGAGACGACGATGGCCGCGACCAGGCCGGCGAGCGGCCCCGCTACACCGATGTCGAACAGCGCGTCGCGGTCGGGAATGCGCCCCTTCATGCGGATGACGGCACCCAGCGTCCCGATGAACGTCGGGACCGGGATGAAGTACGGCAACGAGGCGTCCACCTCGTGGTACCGCGAGAGGACGTAGTGGCCGAGTTCGTGGATGCCCAGCACCGACAGGACGGCGAGCGAGAACTTCCAGGAGTCGCCGGTGACGAGGTCCAGCGGCGAGGTCAGCGGCTCGTAGTACCAGATGGTGCCCGCGAACAGCGTCGTCAGAACCGTCAGCAGGAGCATCACGACGTTCTTCCACGGGATGCCGTCGATGCCCATGCTCCGCGGGTCGGCGACGAGGGCGTGCCGGCTCTGGTGGAGTTCGACCCCGGAGATGGGGTCGGTCTCGCTGTCCTTCACCGTCGTCAGCCGGACCTCGTAGCCGTGCTCGCGGAACAGCGGCCACACCTCGCGCTCGAGGGTCTGCTGGCCCACGCGGGGCTCACCGACGTACACCAGTCGGTCCCCGTCCTGCCGGACCTCCTCGACGTGGAACGCCGACGAGAACGCCGCGGCCGGCGGTCCCTCCGCCGGTGCGTCGATATCCTCCATCGTCGTCTAGTCGGGGGCGACGGCGAATAAATCCACGGGCCCAGGGTACGCTACCCCCGGTCCCGGCACCGGTCGCCCCGGCGGTCGGTCACTCCATGTCGGGGTCGGGGCCGCTCTGAGAGACGTGGCTGTACTTCAGCAGCGAGACGAAGATGGAGCCGCCGATGGCGTTGCCGACCGTCGAGGCGGCGAGGAACCGGCCGAAGTCGAGGACCGTGACCTCGGCGCTGGAGAAGACGCCGAGCAGCACCTCGACGGTGCCGGCGATGCTGTGCGGGAGGTGGGCGAAGCCGATGGCGGTGGCGACGAGCCAGACGAACAGCAGCCGCGAGACCGAATCCTGCCCGGCCGCGACCAGCCACGAGAGCAGCCCCATCAGCCACCCGGCGAGGACGCCGGCCGCGACGAGGACCGGCCAGTGGTGCTCGGTGAGCGTCGTGGCGATCTCGACGAACGCCTTCGGCTTCACGACGCCCAGTTCCGGCATCACCACCACGGTGATGGCGGCGAACACCACCGCCCCCACGATGTTGCCGAGGTAGACCAGTCCCCAGAGCCGTCCGAGTTGCCGGACACTCGCCTGTCCGTCCAGCACGGGGAGGACTGCGAGCGTCGTGTGCTCGGTGAACAGTTCCGAACTCCCGAAGATGACGAAGATGAACCCCAGCGCGTACGCGTTCGACATCAGTAGCCGCCGGACGAGCGGCGACGCGAAGGAGAACTCCGCGACGGTCAGCGACACCCCCATCAACAGCGGCCCGAAGCCGATATCCAGGCCGGCCGACAGCGACGCGAGGAACAGCCCCGCTGTCGGTCGATTCAGTTCGGAGAGCCCCTCGCGGATCTGCACGCGCAGGATGTTCTCCTGGGCGCGCTGGGTGTCTCCGCCCTCCTGCGGGGCGGACGGTTCGGGCGCGGTCGTGTCGACGGATGTCTCGGGTGCCATGGGGGTGCGGTCTCGGCGGTCGGCCCGTTGCGACGCCCCCGCGTCACTGGCTCCCCGGTGCCCGGACCGAGAGCGAGCGCGGGTTTAGTCGCTTCGCTGGCGAGCGACACCTCGTGGTCCCGTGGACCGCGCACCCGCGGCGCTCTCGGGCCGCCGCTGGCCACCGCCAGCCGCCGGCCGCCGTGGTTATACCGCCGACGCGACTACCGGCGGGCAGATGGTCGGGTCACCGGACGGGAGACGCGCGGTCGGCCGCCGGTCGGTGCTCCGTGCCGCCGGAGCAGGTGTCGCCGGCCTCGTCCCGGCGACCAGCACCGCGGCCGCCGCCCCGGACCGGCGGGCCGACGCGTCGGCGGACTGGTCGGCGCGCCTCCCACAGCGCGTCCGGGTGGCGACCCGGAACCTCGGACTGGGCGCCCGGCTGTACGGCTTCGTCGACACCGACACGCTCCGCCTCGACCCCGAGCAGGTGTACGAGCGCTACCAGCAGGTCCGCTCGACCGCACCGCCCGCCAGGATGCGGGCCATCGCGAGCGGCCTCGCCGACGACCTGCCGGCCGTCGTCGGGTTGCAGGAGGTCGCGCGCATCCGCCGCGGCCCGAGCGATTACACCGGCGGGAGCGAGCCCAACGCCCGACGGGAGGTGTACGACTTCCTCGACCTCCTGACGACGGCGCTCGATTCGGAACTCGACCGGTACGACTTCGACGTCGGCTACGAGGTGGCCGCCGTCAGCCGGAACCTCGACGAGGAGTTCCCCGCCGAGGGCCCGGACGGGGAGCGGTTCGACGTCCGCCTCACGGACCGGGACGTGGTGCTGGTCCGGGACGACCTCGCCGTCCGGGACACCGACGACGGGACCTACGGCCTCAACGTCAGTGCGACCCTGCAGGACGGAACACAGGTGTCGGTCAAGCGTGGCTACGCGCTCGCGACGGTGGCGCTGGAGGCGGCGCCGTTCACCTTCGTGACGACACATCTGGCCGTGGCGAGCCGCATCATCCGCGAGGCACAGGCCGCGGAGTTGACGGGCCTCGTCGACCGGCAGGACGGCCCGGTCCTGGTAGCGGGCGACCTGAACACCACGCCCGACGGTGACCAGTCGGCGGCGTACGAGCGGCTCACGGACGTCGGCCTCCGGGACGTGTGGGCGGCGGTGACCGACGACCCGGGACCGACCTGCTGTCAGGGGGAACTCCTTCGCAACGAGCGCTCGCGGCTGCGCATCCGCGTGGACCACGTCCTGAGTGCGGGGCCGGTGGTCCCGCTGGCCGTGCGGCGGACGGACGCCGACCCCGACGACCGCATCGAAACGACCACGCCGGATGGCGAGGCGCAGCTCTGGCCCTCGGACCACGCCGGCGTCGTCGCGGACGTCCGCGTCGAACCACGGACGCGCGACCCGGTGCCGGTGCTCCGGCGGCTCCTGTTCGGCTGACGGCCCGCACCCGCCGACCGGGCGTCGCTCGCCCGGCCGCGGGACCCGACGCCCGGCCCGGTCAGTCCTCGCCGTCGAGTTCGTCCACCAGCTCGTCGCCCAGCCCGACGTAGCCCGCGGGCGTGAGCGCGCGCAGCTCCTCGCGCACGGACGCGTCGACATCGAGGTCGTCGAACAGGTCGCGGAAGTCCTCGAGCGAGGCGCGCTGGCCCCGCGTGAGGTCTTTCACCTGCTCGTAGGCGTCGGCCCGGCCCTCGCGCCGGAGGATGGTCTGGACGGCCTCGCCGATGACCTCCGGGTTCCGTTCGAGGTCCTCGCGCATGACCGCCTCGCGCGGGACGACCTTCTCGAGGCCGCGCGTGGTCTTCTGGTAGCCGATGAGACAGTGCGCCAGCGCGGCGCCCATGTTGCGCTTCACCGTCGAGTCCGAGAGGTCGCGCTGGAGCCGCGAGTCCGTCACGTAGTCGCCGAGGAAGACCAGGTCGGAGTTGGCCTTCGAGCAGTTCCCCTCGCCGTTCTCGAAGTCGATGGGGTTGACCTTGTGGGGCATCGTCGAGGAGCCGGTCTCCCCTTCGACGGCCTCCTGTCCGAGGTAGCGCTGGCTGACGTAGAGCCAGCAGTCCAGGTTGAGGTCCAGCACGACGTTGTTGGCCCCGCGGAGCGCGTCGAACAGCGTCTGCAGGTCGTCACACGGGTTCACCTGCGTCGCGAGCGGCGTGTGCTCCAGGCCGAGCGAGTGGACGAACGACTCGGAGAAGGCGCGCCAGTCGACGTCCGGGTAGGCGGCGTGGTGGGCGGCGTAGGTGCCCGAGGCGCCCGCCAGCTTCCCGGAGAGCCCGCCCGCGGCGTCCTTGATGCGGCCGAGCGCCCGGCCGAGGCGTGCGGCGTAGACAGCCATCTCCTTGCCGAACGTCGTCGGCGTGGCCGGCTGGCCGTGGGTCCGGGCGAGCATCGGCAGGTCGCGGTGCTCCCGCGCGAGGTCCGCGAGCGCGTCGCGAACGTCGCGCAGCGCGGGGACGAGGACCTCCTCGACGGCGGGCTGGAGCAGAATCCGGTGGGCGAGGTTGTTCACGTCCTCGCTGGTGAGGCCGAAGTGGATCCACGGGTGGATGCGGTCGGCGGTGTGCTCCCGGAGGAAGTACTCGATGGCCTTCACGTCGTGGTTGGTGGCGTCGTAGCCGGCCCAGCCCTCCGTCTCGAGTTGCTTGATTGCCTTCGCGTCGGTCTCGCTGAACTGCCGGTAGCGGTCACGCAGGAGGTCGCGGTTGTCCTCGTCCAGCGTGAGCGGGACGGCGTCGAGGTCCGCGAGGGCACAGAGGTACTCCACCTCGACCTCGATGCGGGCCCGCATCAGCGCGGCCTCGCTCGCGTACGGGACGAGGGGTTCGGTGTAGCGCGCGTACCGCCCGTCGAGGGGCGAGACGGCGTGCAGCGCGGAACGGTCGGTCATACGCGTATGTCTGTGTGAGTGGTGGGAAAGCCGTGTCGAATGGCTGCCAGGGGTTGGTGTGTTCTGGTGGTGGCTATGAGGGCGACAGCGACGACGGAGCCACCTACGAAGCCCTCGCGCTCGGACGCTTGCAGCGGTAACAGCGGCGACAGAACCACCTACGAAGCCCTCGCGCGCGGACGATTACAGCGACTCCGACAACAGAACCACCTACGAAGCCCTCGCGCGCTCAGGGCCCCGCGGCTCGCTGCGCTCCTCTCGTTCCGGGCCT
>Ga0207757_100549_pt1 | contig 23182 bp, 24 predicted proteins | sample A23P3SouthBayCA_2_FD_187752 | JGI IMG/M metagenome (GOLD analysis project Ga0207757, IMG submission 187752) | Aerobic enrichment media microbial communities from Eden Landing Ponds, California, USA - A23 P3 (2) (SPAdes) | ecosystem: Environmental > Aquatic > Marine > Unclassified | place...
TTGCGGTCGGCCCCGTCGACGACGTGCAGGCCCGCCCGGTCCAGCAGGTCGATCGCGGGCTCGTGCAGGCGACCCTTGTTGGGGACGGCGATGCGCATATCCGAACTGTGCGTGCCGCGGCCAACTGTCTTTCCCTCCGGCGGGCGAGCGGCCACAGGAGCGCGGCCGGCGCTGCGGTCGTGGCCGGCGCCGTCGATCGCGGTCGGTGCGGTCGGCCGCGCACGCTGATCGGGGCGCCGGTCCGCCCACGAACGCGGTGATCGGGGCGCCGGTCCGACGGCGTATAATCTCACAAACGTTTTCATCGATCCCCCGTGATCGTCGGTCATGTCCGCCCTCCACGCGGTCGGGGTGGTGCTAGCCGTCGGTCCAGCCAGCGACGCCCTCCTCGCGAGCGCCGGCGCCCTGGTCGCCGTGACGGTCGCCGCCGCTGCCGCGACGCTCCTCTACGGGCGCTTGCTGGCCGGTCGCGCTGACGACGGCGAGACACGGGCGCGCCTCGGTCGCGCCCGCCTCGGCGGCGCGGTCCTCGCCTATCTGGTCGCGCTCGCGGCGATGGCCGCGGTCGGCTGGTTCGGCGCCCTCAACGACGCCGTCGGCGCCCTCCCCGTCGGTCGCACGGGCCTCGTCGCCACGCTCGTGACAGTCGGGAGTCTGCTGGTCCCCGTCGTCGCCGCGCTCGGGGCCGTCGCCGGCACGGTTCCCGCGGCGCGCGTACTCGACGACTCCTCGTCCGCCGGGTCGCCCGTCCGCGGACTGGTGCGGGCGCTTCTCGCCGTGACGGCCGCCGCGACCGCGCTCGTCCTCGCGGTCACCGCGGCCAACCCCAACACCGCGACTGGACTGGGCTGGATCGCGACGAGCGCCGTCCTCGCCGTCTTGCTCGCGGCCGGCGCGCCGCGGGTCGCGCGACTGTTCGCCTCGGTCAGGAAACCGACGGCCGCCGAGCGCGAGCGCCTCGAACGCTGCTGTGAGGCGGTCGGACTGACGGTCGTCGCCGTCCGCGTCGTCGAGAAGAGCGCGGACGACGCCGTCGCGACGAGCGTCCGCGGCCTGCCGGGGCGGCGGCACCTGTTCGTCGGCGACCGCCTGCTGGAGCAACTCGACGACGACCACCTCCGGGCGTGTCTCGCGCTGCAGGCCGGGCGCTCGCGGCGCCTCCACCCGGAACTACGCGCGCTCACCGTCGTCGCGCCGCTGGTCGTCGCCGGCGCGTTCGTCGACGAGCGACTCGTCCTGCCGGGCGTTCCGCCGGCGGTCGGCGCAGCGGTGGTCCTGGCGGTCGGTCTCGTCGGACTCTGGCTCGGACAGCGCCTGATCTACCGCGCCGACGCCGAGGCGGTCGACCGGACGAACCGCGAGGCCGTCCTCGAGACGCTGCAGACCACCGCGGCGCTCGGCGCGTCCCCGACCCTCGGACGAGTCGCCGCGCTCCGGCGGATGGAACCGCCGCTGGCCCGGCGGGTCGACCGCCTGCGGCGGTCCGACGGCGGCGCCGCGAGCGCCGCCGACGACTGATCGACGCCCGGGTCGTCGACTGCCGCGTGCCCACCGGTCGAGCGCCGACCGGCCCGGAGGGATAGATTGAGGCACCCGCGGGCCGACGGGTCGGACATGAGCGACCTCCTCGTCGCGGGCGGGCAGGTACTGTTCCCGGACATGACGGTCGAGCGGGCGGACGTGCTCGTCGACCAGGACAGCGGCGACGTCGCGGCGGTCGACGACCCCGGCGCGCTGGACGGCGACGACGAACTCGACGCCGACGGCGGCCTCGTCATGCCCGGTCTCGTCAACGCCCACACGCACCACGCGATGACGCTGCTGCGCGGGTACGCCGACGACAAACCCCTCGACCGCTGGCTCCGCGAGGACATCTGGCCCGTCGAGGCCGAACTCGAACCCGAAGACGTCCGCGCCGGCGCCGAACTCGGCCTCGTCGAACTGATCAAGGCCGGTGCGACGTCGCTGTCGGACATGTACTTCCACGTCCCGGAGATCGCCGCCGCAGTCGACGAGGCCGGCTTTCGGGCCGTACTGGGCCACACCGCGATCACCGTCGGCAAGGACGACGAGGCGGCCCGCGCGGACGTCCAGGAGAGCCTCGACGTGGCACGGGAGTTCGACGGCGCCGCGGACGGCCGGATCACGACGACGTTCCAGCCCCACTCGCTGACCACCGTCGGCGAAGAGTACCTGCGTGAGTTCGCGCCGAAGGCCCGCGACGCCGGCCTCGCGATCCACTTCCACGCCAACGAGAGCCCCGGCGAGGTCGAACCGCTCGTCGAGGACCACGGGAAACGCCCCCTCGAATACGCCGACGACTGCGGCCTGCTGACCGAGGAGACGTTCATCGCCCACGGCACGCACCTCGACGAGACCGAAATCGAACTGCTGGCCGAGCGGGGGACCGGCGTCGCGCACAACCCGGCGGCGAACACGAAACTCGCAAGCGGCATCGCGCCGGTGGCCGCGTTGCGCGAGGCGGGCGTCACCGTCGGCATCGGCACGGACGGCCCGGCCTCGAACAACGACCTGAGTCCCTTCGACGACGTGCGCGACGCGGCGATGATCGGCAAACTTGGCGCCGACGACCCCAGCGCCATCCCCGCCGACGCGGCCGTCGAGATGGCGACGCGGGGCGGCGCCGATCTGCTCGGTATCGACAGCGGGCGCGTCGAAGCCGGCGCGAACGCCGACCTGATCGTCGTCGACCTCGAGAAGCCTCACCTCACGCCGGTCCACGATCTGGTCAGTCACCTGGCCTACGCCACGAACGGGGCCGACGTGCGTCACACCGTCTGCGACGGCCGGGTGCTCATGCGCGACCGCGAGGTGCTCACGCTGGACGAGAAGCGGGTGATCGAACGCGCCAGCGAACACGCCCACGACCTCGTCGCCCGCGCCGAAGCGGACGACTGAGCGGAGGAGCGGAGGTTTTTGAGCAACGGACCCCGCGCGACCCGGTTACATCGATGTCAGCACGGACTCAAGTACGAGTAGCCCCTATCGGAGGGTAATGGCAGACCCGAACCCGACACCGGGCATCCACCACGTCACCTGTATCGCGGGCGACCCCCAGGAGAACATGGACTTCTGGGTCGAGACGCTCGGTCTCCGACTGGTCAAGCGCTCTATCAACCAGGACGACCCCTCGACCTACCACTTCTTTTTCGCCGACGCTGAGGGGTCGCCCGGCACGAGCATGACCTTCTTCCCGTGGGAGCGGATGTCCCGCGGGAAGGTCGGTTCCGGTCAGGTCGCGCGGACGGCCTTCCGCGTGCCCGAGGGCAGCCTCGACTACTGGGAGGAGCGCTTCGACGACTACGGCGTCGACTACGACGACCGCGTCGAACGGTTCGGCGAAACCGTCCTCCCCTTCCGCGACCCCGACGGCCTCCCCGTCGAACTCGTCGCCGCCGACATCGCCGACGACGACCCGACCGTTCCGTGGACGGAGTTCGTCCCCGAGGAGTCGGCTATCCGCGGCTTTCACTCCGTCACACTCTGGGAAGCCGACCCCCAGCCCACCGAGGACCTGCTCGTCCTGATGGGCTTCGAGGAAGTCGGCACCGAAGAGGCGGAGGGCGACACGCCCGACGACGAGCGCACGCGCTTCGCTGCCGCGGGCCCGGTCGGGAAGTACGTCGACGTGCTCCCGACCGTCCAGGGCGGCCGCCAGGGGCTCGGCACGGTACATCACGTCGCCTTCCAGACGCCGACCGACGAGGACCAGGAGTCGATGCGGAAAGCGGTCCGCTCGCAGGGGCTGCGGCCGACCCAGCAGATCGACCGCCACTGGTTCCGCTCGGTGTACTTCCGGGAACACGGCGGCGTTCTCTTCGAGCTCGCGACGAGCGACCCCGGCTACGACAGCGACGAACCGATGGACGACCTCGGCGGCCGACTGGTCCTCCCCGGCACGTTCGCGGACCGCCGCGAGGAGATCGAGGCGGGGCTGACCGACGTGACGATCCCGCGGGCCGAGACGGCAGAAGCCGACGACTGACGAGTCCCGACTCTGACCCGGGGCGGCCACAACGTTTTACCGCAGCACGCGGATAGATACCCCCGATGAGTACCGAGATCGAACCCACAATTACGCTCACCGACGAGGGGGACTGGTGGGTGGCGAGAGATACGGAGACGGGGGTCACGTCTCAGGGGAAAACGCGTCACGAGGCGCTCGACAATCTCGACGAGGCGCTCGCGGGCTACCACGGGGAGGGGGAGCCACCGTCGGACGCCGATCTCGAAGAACTCGGGATCGAGCCGGAAAACGACGACTCGGGGTCGCTCGAAGAGTCCGAGATATTCGAGTGAGCGACACCGAGTCGAGGTAGATGTCGCGTGGCCCCGTTTCCGGAATGGAGATGGTGAAAGTGATGATCGACAGCGGTATCTACGAGTGGGACCGGACGAACGGCGACCACGCTATCTTGCGCTGGGAACCGCCCTCTGACCACGATTCAGACGCCCGAACCGTTCCAGTACCGCTCCACGACGAACTGAGTCCGGGGACGCTCCGCGACATCGCGTCACAGGCCGGTGCGAAGGACTTCGAGGAGTTCCGGGACTGGATCGAACGAAACCGATAGATCGGCCGCTCGTCGTTCGGGATAACCGACACGCTGGGCCACGAGAAGCCGCCGTCGTGGAACCGGGCCGCGGCCGAGACAGCACAAGCCGACGACTGATGTAGTGGAGCGACGCAGCCGAGCGCGCGGCTATCGGTACGCTGTGTCCCGCGTATCGACGTCCAGCACGCGGAGTTCCCCTCGATCCCTGTCCCACTCGACGATAGCCCGACGCTTCCCGATCCGGAGCGAGTAGTCGTCTCTCCCGGAGAGCGGTTTCAGATGTCGGTCGGGATTCTCGCCCGCTTCCGCCAGTTTCGACCGGACGCGGTCTTCGATGTCGTTCGGGAGCGACTGCAAGTGCTTCTCGACGTCGGGATGCAACAGTACCGTCGCCATCCGTCCTCAGAGCGATTCCCACTCGTCGGCGTTCTTTCGCTCGTCGACGCGTGCGGCGGTTTCGGGGTCGAGTTCGGGTGCGACCTCGGCCCACCACCCGACGGCCCTGGCCCCGAGTTTCTTCCGACTGACGAGTCCGTCCTCGGCCATGCGTTCGAGTCGGGTACGGACACCCTCGGACGTCATCTGGACCCCGAACCGCTGCAGGCCCGCCGCCACCTCCGCCGCAGTGAGAACCGGGTCGTCCTCGTAATCGAAAACCTTGAGAACTTCCTGGTCGCTGACGCTCTCGTCGAACCGTCCCGCCTCGTCTCGCCCCTGGCTCATACTATCGAGAACGGCCCCGGCCCGCATAACCGTTTTGCACGAACAAACCGGAGCCGAAACGACGAACGTGCTCTAGAAACTGTCCACGACCGGGATACCGACCGTCCCGTAGTCAGTCATGTCGTCGAGGACGCCCGACACCTCGTCGAGGCCGATGCGGTCGGTGACGACCGCGGCGGGGTCGAGTTTCCCCGTCGCGACCAGCCGAAAGATCTCGTCGTAGCGCTCGGGCGGCATCCCGAGCGCGCCGTAGAAGTCGATCTCGCTCGTCACCATCTCGTCGGTCGGGAGCGGCAGGTCCCCGCCCGCTTCCTTCGTCGTCAGCCCCACCTGGACGTGCTGGCCGGTCTTTCCCAGACTCTTGATCGCGTTCCGGCACGTCGCCTCGATACCCAGCGCGTCCATCGACACGTCCGCCCCGCCGTCGGTGATCGCCCGGACTTCCTCTGCGGGGTCCTCGACGGCGCTCGCGTCGACGGTCTCGACCGCGCCCAGGTCCGCGGCGAAGTCGAGTTTCGCCTCATCGAGGTCGACGCCGATCACGTTCCCGCCGAGGGTGCTTGCGATCTGGACCGCCGAGAGGCCGACGCCGCCACAGCCGTGGACGACCACCCAGTCGCCCGCGCCGAGGTCCGCGCGGTGGGCCAGCCCGTGGAAGGCGGTCATGAACCGACAGCCCAGCCCGGCCATCTCGACCGAGGAGACGCCCGTGGGGAGTTCGACGAGGTTGTGGTCGGCGTGGGGGACCGGCACCTGCTCGGCGAAGGCGCCGGGCGCGTCGGGCTGGAGGCCGAGCGCCTGGCGGTTCTCGCAGATGTTGGAGTGGCCGGTCTTGCAGAGGTGGCAGCTGCCGTCGCCGAGGTTGAACGGGACGGCGACGTGGTCGCCCTCGGAGACGGCGTCGACCTCGGAGCCGACGGCCAGCACGTGGCCGGCGGGTTCGTGGCCGAGGATGTGCCCCGGCACGGGGTCGAGGCCACGCCACTCCCAGTCGCCCTGCCAGGCGTGCCAGTCGCTGCGGCAGACGCCGCAGGCCTCGACGCCGACGACCGCGCCGTGGGGCGCCGGTTCGGGGTCGTCGACCTCGCGGACGTCGAGCGGTTCGCCGTACTCCGTGAAGACTGCCGCGCGCATGGCCGGACTGTCGCCCCCACCCGGCAAAGAGCCTCGGGTGCCGCCCCTGTCGCCCGAGAGCCTTTGACGGTCGGGGTCCTGTACGGGGGTATGAACATGGACGTCGACGACATCGTGGTCGAGCAACCCCTGGTCGCGACGGCGCTGGTCGCCGCGGTCGCCACGGTCGTCTACGTCGGACTCCAGCTCGCGATGGACGGGGCGGTCGCGCCGGTGGAGACGGCCGTCTTCACCCTGATCTTCACGCTCGTCTACGTCGGCGGCAACTACCTCCTGCGACGGAACGCCGGCGACTCGGCGGGTGGCGAGGGGTCGGCGGGCGGCAACTCGGCTGGCGGCGACTCGGTGGACGGCGGCGACGAGCGCTGACCGCAGTCACCCCCCACCGAAGCGGTCGAGTCCGGCCTGTCGACGGGCCAGTCCCTCGGGGTCGGGGTCCCAGCCGGTGCGGGCGGCGCGAGCGGCCTCGGGGTCGGCCGCCGGTGAGTCGGCGGGTTCGAACCCCGGACACGCCTGTCCGCACTCCGAACTCGGGCGGACGGGCCGCTCGTGGTAGGTACACCACGGGAGCGCGGCGTCGGCGAGGGCGCTTGGCGTCGCTGCGCGGGGATCGCAGTTCGCACACGCGGGCAGCGCGGGTCGCCAGCCCTTCCCGTAGGCGCGCTCGGCGAGGCGACGGCGCTTGCGGGCTTTCTCCGCGGCGGTCACGGGGCACACGTCGGCGCGAGTGGGATCGCGCTCGAGGAGTTCGATCCCCGGGCCCGCGCTGTCGAGGGGCGTCGGTTCGCGGACGACCTCGCGGTCGCCCGTCTCGGGGTTGAACCGCCAGACTCCGACCGCATCGGGGAGGCGATTCAGGTGTGCGCCGGTGACGTACGTCTCGGTCGCGAGGACGACCTCGTCGAACAGGGCGAGCGAGACGTCGGTGCGGAGCTGGTCGGCCAGCTCGCCCGGGCGGTCCAGGTCGGGTTTGTTCTCGATGCCGGTGACGGTGCCGACCCAGTCGGGGTAGCGGGCAGTCTGGCGGACGTCGGTGCGCCCGCCGCGTCGCTCGCGCTCGAAGAAGCCGATCTCGGCGGCCCGCTCGGCGACCGCGCGGGCCCGGTCCGGCCGGCAGTCGAAGACGTCGGTGACCGGACGGGCGCGACCGGGGCCGGCGCCGCTCTCGACGGCCAGCGGCGGGATCGTCTCGGCGGTTATCGCGCGCCGGCGGTCGAACTCGGGACCGGGGGCGATCCGCACCACGTCGGCGACGCGGCGGCCGTGGACGCCGGCGCCGAGCTGGCGGGCGAGGACGCCGTCGACGGGCTCCAGCGAGCCACAGAGCGCGATCTCGAACGCGAACTCCTGCACACCGCCCACTGGGGGTCCGCGAGTAAAAAGGTCGCGCGCCCGCGAGCGACAGCGGGCCCACGAGCCGTCGCGCGCGGACCTCGCGACCCGTCCCACGAACGGCCGGACGCAGCCGAACGCGTCTGCGGTCGGATGCCGTCGCTCCGCGGTCGGATGTCGTCGCAGTCGTGTGGTCTTCGCACACCGGTCTAGCTGTTTCGGGGGTCCCCCGGCCGCGAGCGTGTCGTCTACCTCGGCGGAGCGGCCGTCCGGAAGACGTTGAACTGCCGATAATTATATCCGGGTAGTTGCTGGATAGTGAGCTATGGCAACACAGAGCCAAACACTGGCACCGCGAGGCGGATGGGGTGTCCGGCGCTACCACGTCGGCTTCGCGCTCGCGTTCGGGGTGGGTGCGGCGCTGTTGCCCCCCGACGGGGCACTGACGATTGCCGGGTGGTTCGGCGGCGCGCTCGGCGCGTTGCTCGCCGGTCTGGTCGTCGCCGGGGTCGTCGTCGGCGCGCTCCGGGTCGTCGAGGAGTGGCGACCGACACACGTCGCCGACCCCGGGATCCCCGACACCCGGGCGCGCCACCTCGTCTTCGCCGCGGTCGTGTTACAGCTGTTCGCCGTCGGTCTGGGCGTGACGGCGGGGGTTAGCACCGAGGGCATGCTGTATTTCGCCGGTCCGGTCAACCTCCTCGTCGCGGCTGCGGTGGCGATCGACGTCACCAGGCTCCGCAAGCGGGGGCTCGCCTGGGACACCGTCGCCTACGGCTACGCCGTCGCCGCGCTCCTGTTCGGGTTCGTCGGCGGCCTCGTCTACTGGCGTGCCCGCGGCCGCAAGCGCGCCGAACACGCCGGCCCCCAGGGTGGACAGGGACAGCATCCCCAGGGCGGACAGCCCCCGCAGGGCGGACAGGGCCAACCGCCGGCCGGCGGCCACCAGCAGGGCGGCCCGCAGCACGGATCCCAGCCCCCGCAAGGCGGGCAACAGGACGCCCGCGGGCAGGGCCGCCAGGACGCCCGCGGACAGGGACAGCAGGGTACCAGCGGACAGGGACAGCGAGGGACCCGACAGCGGGGCGGTCAGAACCAGCCTCGACAGGAAGAGGGCCAACAGCGGTCCCGCCGGGGGAGTCGGGGTATCGACCCGCAGGACGACGAACAGAACGCGGAGTCCGACGCGGACGGTGACGCCGGCGGACTCCCGAGGGATACTGGGGACGGACCGAGCGGAGAGACAGACGAGCGGATGCCACGGGAGGGCGACGATGGGGCCTGAGGCGGGCGGACGCGAACGGACCGACGGAGACACACACATGACACAGGAGGGACGACAGCCATGACGGGATCGGGCGGACGACTGCGACTCGGGCGCGCGGCGACGGTGGTCGCGGCCTGTCTCGCGCTGACGCTGGCGGCGGGACCGGTGTACGCCGGGGCGCTGGGCGCGATTTCGGGCGGGCACGCCGACCAGGCGGCCGCCTGTCCGGGGTCGGGCGTCGACGTGGAAGGCGAACTCGGCGACCTGATCGGCGAGACGGCGGACTCGCTGCCGGACGTGGCGAGAGACGCCGTCGTCGGCGAGCGGGTGCAGGCACGCGTCGGCGACACGCGCTTCGGCGTCGTGGTCAACAGCGAGGGACGAGTCACCGAGACGACGCGCGGGAAACTGAGCGACGCGACGCTGAAAGCCCGGACCGACTGCGAGACGGTCGTGCGCATCGCCAACGCCGAGGACAAGCGCGCGGCCGCCCGTCGGGCGATAAGCACCGGTGACATCACCTGGGAGGGCGTCGGCGGTGTGAAGAACGTCCAGGTCGCCTTCGGCAGCAAGGCCGTCCAGGTGTACGAGATCATCGACGGCGGCAACTCGACCGGCGGTCCCGGCGACGCCATCGACGGCTTCTCGAAAGGGTTCGGCGACAGTCTCTCCTGGCCGGCGGACAATCTCTGAGCCCGACACTCCCGCGTTGTTGCGTTCGGAATCTCGCGTTTTCGCCCGGGGATCGACGGTGAGTCGCCGTCGGCCTCCGGAATGGCGTAACCTTTAATTAAATGTGTTAAGCTATGGCATGTAAGGCAGCCGGGGGTTCGAGCGCGGGTCGGCCGACGGCGCGGCGGCGGGGTCGTCCCGTCGCGTGGTGACAGGCGAGCGTGACGCCGCCCGGCAGGGTGTCTCGATGAATTCGGACAGACGACCGTCGCGGGTGCCGGGGCCGGATCGGAGAGCGCAGTCGGTGTTCGACTACGCCATCGGCGTCAGTCTCTTCATCGTCGTAGTGGTCGGAATCATCGCGTTCATGCCGTCGGCGTTCTCGGCACTCGGCGACGACGGCGGCGTCTCCGAGGGCGACAGGCTCATCGCCGACCGGGCGGCGGAGAACCTCGTCGAGTCGGAGTTCGGCCGGTCGCCCGGCGGCGGACTCGACGTTACCTGCGTCGTCGCGTACTTCGAGGGCAGTTCGGCCTGCGGGTTCCGGAGCGGGCACACGCCGGCGCTGGACGCCGGGGTCGCCGAACGCCATCCGATCAACGTGACGATCGAGGCCGACGTGGACAGACTCTCGAACGAGCGCGAGCGACTGTGCTGGGACAGCGCCAGTCGCGGCCTCGCGACCGTCAACAGCGGCAATTGCGGCGACAGCGGGGACGTGTTCCTCGGCGCCGGACCCAGCGCCGAGGACAACGTCAACTACGTCACGGCCAGTCGAGCGGCGGTCATCGGTGACCAGGAGGTGTACATCCTTGTCAGGTCGTGGTGAGCGGCGTCGGCGGGACCGGGCGCGATCGAGGGGAGGAGGGCGCGGCCAGGTGTTCACGCTGGAGGGGTTGCTGGCGGCGGTCGTGGTGATCGTCGCGCTCGTGTTCGCGCTCCAGACAGTGGTCGTGACGCCGGCGACCAGCGGCAGTTCGAGTTCGGCGGCCGACCCCCGCGAGGTCGAGAGCGCGCTCAGGGCCAACGTGGCCAGCGGCAACGTCGAGCGGGCGGCGCTGTTCTGGGACCGCGACACCGCCGACCTCGCGAAGTTCCACAACGCGGCGCGGTTTCGCTACTACACGAAAAGCAACTTCCAGACGGGGAACTACCCGGCCCTGCTGTTCGCGCTCAACGACCGCTTCGGGGAAACGACGTCGATGAGCGTCATCGTCCACTACCACGACGGCAGCGGGTCGGTCGCGAGCCAGCGAATGGTCGACGGCGGCGCACCCGGTGAGGGCGCCGTCAGCGCGTCGACGACGGTGACGCTGTACGACAGCGACCGACTGGTCGCCGCGGACGGGACCCGGACCGACCGGACCCTCGAAGCGGTCGACAGCGCGTCCGACGAGCGGTTTTACGCGCCCGACATCTCTTCGACCGACGTGTACAACGTCCTCAGAGTGGAGGTGATCGTGTGGTGACTCGGAACCGCGGGCGGGGCGGTGACCGGCCCGACCAGCCCGACCGGCCCGACCGGCCCGACCGGCCCGACCAGCGAAACCAGTCCGCGTCGGTCCCGCGGTCCGCGCGTCCGTCGCGCGGCCAGTTGCTACTGGCCGGTGCGTTCGTCCTCGCGGTCGGGATCATCGGGCTGACGTTCGTCCTCAACACGAGCGTCCAGACGACCACGATGGCCGAGTCGGAGACGGGAATCGCCAGGGGCGGTGACGCCGTCTCGACGCGCGAGGCCGTCAGGGAGGACCTCGGGGACTTTCTCACCACGCTGAACCAGGAGTACGACGAGGACGCTGGTGTCCTCGTCACCGACCCCTGGAACGAATATCGGGATGCGTACAGGGACGGACTGCCGTACGTGGCACGGGGCATCCGCGACCACCACGCCGGCAGCGGCCGGTTCGTGAACCTGTCCGCGCCGAGCAGCCTCGACGTCGCGTTCGAGGACGGCTTCCGCGTGAAACAGGTCACCGCGGACTCGTTCGCACAGCCGTCGACGCGGACGAGCGTGAACCCCAACGGCCAGTGGCGACTCGTCAGGGAGTCGCAGGTCCGGAACGCGACGTTCATCGTCGACCGGGAGATAGACCCCACGGACTCGGCGTTTCAGGTCGTGTTCGAGGAACACTCGAGCGGCGACGAGTGGGCAGTCGAGGTGTACGAGCAACCGACCACGCCCGGTAACTGGCGGCTAGTGGTCACGTACAACGGCGCGCCCATCGAGAGCTGTACCGGCCCGTCACGGTCGAATCCGGTTCGGATCGACATCGGCGCCGCGCGGTTCGGCGGTGAGCACTGTCGCGCCCTCGCGCAACTGTCCCCGACCGCGCCGTATCACGTCAGATTCGAACACGGCGACAACGCGGAGGGGCAGTTCTGGCTGATAGTCGACCGCCGGAATTCTGACGGACCGCCGCCAGCGATCGGATTACCGCCGGCGGTCGGGCCACAGGTCGGGATCGACTCGACGGAGTACGAGCGCGTGCTCTACGGCGTGCAGGCGACGTTCAGATATCACTCCTCGACGGTCGACTACGAGACCGACCTCGTCATCGCGCCGGAGGAAACATGAAGCGACGCGACGACCGCGTCGGGGGAATCGGGGGACGCGATGACCGCGCTGGCGAAACCGGCGTCGGCGACGACCGCGCCGTCTCGTCGGCGGTGACCTACAGTTTCATCGTCATCATCACGCTGGTGCTGACCGGCGGCCTCGTCGTGGGTACCGACGCGCTCATCAACGACCAGCGCCAGCAGGTCGTGACCGACCAGCTGGACGTCGTCGGCCAGCGGATGGCGGCGACGATCGAGACCGCCGACCGCCTGAGCGCGACGACGAACGACCCGGACAGTCTCGCTATCACCCGCGAGTTCCCACAGCGACTGGCCGGATCGGCCTACCAGATCAGAGTTGACCACAATCCGAGTTCGTCGGATTACACGGTCTACGTCGAAACCGTCGACGGGGACCTCTCGATCGCCGTCCGGGTCAGCGTCGAGTCCGTCAGCGGGATCGGGGAGACGACGGTCGCTGGCGGCGAGACGCGGGTCAGGTACGAACCGAGTTCCGACGAGCTGGTGGTCGAAGATGCGTAGCGCTCGCTCCCAGAGCGACGTCGTCGGGTTCGTCATCGTGTTCGGCATCGTGATCGTCGGCCTGGTGAGCGTCAGCGCGTTCGGTCTCTCGGCGCTGGAGACGACTCGCGACGCCACCGTCGCCGAAAGCGCCGAGTTCGCCATGGAGTCGGTCAACGCGGATATCGAGTCGCTCTACACCGGTATCGCCGGGAGTCGAACCACGGAACTCAACGTCGAGTCGGGTACGCTCGGGGTCGGCGACCAGACGACGATGACGGTGTCGGTCTCGGGCGGTCGCCTCTCCGGGACGGAGACCATCTCCCGGACGTTCCGGCCGATCGTCTTCAGCGGCGACCGCACCTCGGTCGTCGCCGAGAACACGCTCCTGATCCGCGACCAGGGCGCCTCGGGTGCGGCCGCTATCGAGGGGCCGCTCGGGACGTTCTCGGGCGAGCGCACCGTCGTCCCGATGGTCGTGACCGAGCCGACCGCGGTCGAGTCACAGACCGGCGGCACCCTCCAGGTCGAATCGATCGTCACGGACGCGACCGGCCGCGTGTTCACGAGCGGGTCGTCGTCGTCGCTCGACGTCACGGTCGAACTCTCCGGCCTCCCGGACAACCGGGCGACGGTCTGGCGACGGGTGCTGAACGAGCGACTGGCCGGGGTCCCCTCCTCGCGGTCGCCGCCCTGTACCACGCCCTCGAGCGACACTGTCGACTGTCAGTTCGAGACGAACACGCTCGTCGCGTCGGTCGTGACGATCCAGTACGACATCCGGTGACGGTCGGCCGCCGCTACGGTCTGTCCTCGCCACGGTTGGCCGCCGCTACGTGGCACGGGATGGCCACGTGGCCGCCAGGCGGGGTAATCGAAGCTACTGCGCCGGGTGAACGCTACTGCGCTCGAGCGATCGAGAACGGGTGCGTGCGACGATCCGGGCCACTCGCGCGTTCGGCGAGAACGATTTCGAGGGGCAGAGAACGGCCGGCAAAGCCGCGAGTGGCGTGCTACTCGACGTGTATCTCCCGGACCATGATGCGGATGTACACCACGCGGCCGGGTGCGCTTACCGTCGGGGTGGCTGTCGGCGTCGCCGTCGGGGAGGGCGTGGGCGTCGTGGGCGTCGCCGTCGGGGTCGCGGTCGGGACGGGCGAGGGGGTCGGGGAGGCGGTCGGCGTGGGCGAGGGCGTGGGCGTCGACGAACTGTCCGACCCTCGTTCGATCGTGGTCGACTCGCCGGAGATCGCCTCGTCGTAGTGGAAGTCGATCCGGTTGACGGCGTGGCTCGGGTCGGCGATGACCGCGCCGAAGAACTTGGCGCGGTTCGTGCCGCGGAACTCCACACCCTCGCCCGGCTGTTCACCCGGCCCGTAGATGACGCCGGTGAACTTGATCCTGTTTGTCATCTTGACCTCGCCGTCGCTTTTCATGTAGACCCACGTCTTCGTCCCGTTGTCCGTGGGGGCAGCCTCGCTGCCAGTGAGGAATCGCGCGCTGTTTACCATTCGGAAGTCCGCTTTGCCGCCGCCGGAGTCGATGTAGAAGTTGACCCGATTGTTGCCCTTGACGACGACCGTCGGCGTCTTCGACTTCATGATGAACGCCTCCTCGAGATAGATGTTGATGTCGCCGGCGCTCGTATCGAGGACGAGTTTCGACTTTTTGCCCTGGACCGTGATCGAGTTGGCGTAGTAGTCGCCGGCGGTCACGACGCAGGGCCCGTTCTTGCAGTTGGGGTCGCCGCTGTGGATGAACGTGCTCTGGGCGTTGTCGTTGTCGGTGGCGTACTCCGCGCCGCGTTCGTCGATCTCGTCGTCCGCAGTCGGGACACTGGGCAGTTGCGGGACGAGCGGATCCCTGATGACGTCGCTGACGTCGACGTTCTCGGCGACGCCGTCCCCGCCAGAGGTCAACTCCCCGTTGCCCCTGACCGTCGCCTGTGACTCCCCGGTCACCTCGCCACTGGCGACGACGTCCCCGTCGACGGTGACCTCGTCTGTAAGTTCGACGTCGCCGTCGACGATGAGGTCACCCTGGATCGTCGTGTCCGACCACCCGGAGAACGAAGCGCCATCGTGGACGTGGAGCGTCCCGTCGACGGTGGCGTGGCCGAACGAGAGGAGTTCGCCACCGATGATGACGTCGCTGCCGAAGTCTTTGCCGACGCTCGCGGAGTCGAAGTCGTCGTTCAGCGAGAAGACCCCTCCGAACTCGAGGGGGTCGTCGGATCCGCCCTGTGACGTCGGCACCGAGGAGTCGGTCGGGTCACCGCCGATGACCGTCCGTCCCTCGACAGTCCCCCCGGACTGTTTGATCTCCAGCCGCTCGGCGTGGAGCTCACCGCTGATGTGGATCCGGTTTTTCATCGTCACCGTCCCGTGGATGCGGACGTCGCCCCTGTCGTTGACGTTCTCCCCGCCGTACGGGCCGACGGTGGAGTCGTAGCTGTCCATCTCGATCCGGTTGTTCGCGGCGAGGCTCGCCTCGCCGAGCACCGAGGCGTCGACCATTTCGACGCGCGAACTGCTGGAGCTGCCGTCGGAGGACGTCTGGGTCGGCGTCGGGCTCTGTGTGGGACTCGCCGTCGGACTGCTCGGGGGGTTCGCCGGCGGCGTCGCGGTCGGCGAGGGGGTCGGCGTCGGCGGCGTCGGTGGGCTGATGTCGCGCCACTGTAGCGAGAACGACGCCGTTTGCGCGTCGTGGTCGTAGTCGACCGTGACCCCCACGCGGTTCTCGAAGGCCTGGCCCCACCCTTCGTAGTACGGACTCGTCACCGAAATCGTGAGTTCGCTCCCGGAGGGCAGCGGGCTGACGTCGTCGTCGGCGCCCGTACTCGGGTCGCCGTCGAGGGTCGTCAACAGGTTGCTGACGCTCTGGCGTTCGATCTCGACACCGCTGTCGACGCTGTCGCCCCGAACGAGGATCATCGGAATCGTCAGCGTCGGCTTGCCGTTCGTGTACCGATAGCTCACCGGCGGCGGCGAGACGACGGAACTCCCACCGGTGTCGGTCCCCTCGAAGACGCCTCCGCCCTGGTAGGCGACGGTCCGTCCGTCCTGTTGGTAGGTCACGGCCCCGAGCGTCCGCGATTCAGCGTCGGTGCTCCCGCCGTTGGACACCGCGACCGTCATCTCGCCGACGCTGGTGTCCAGCTGACTGCTTCCCTCGGGGAAATCGGGCATGTTCGCCTGCAGTGTGTCCCCACTGCTCGAGACGCGGTCGATGTGCTCACCGAGCGACTGGATCGACTGCTTGCCGCTGGTGAACGAAGCGTCCTCCTGATTCTGCGAGATTGCCACTGAGCCGGTGATCACGACAACCGTCGCGCCGGTGATGACCAGTCCCGCCAGCAACACGACCGCGATGACGTTCGACTGCGCTCGCACTGCTGTCACCCCCGCCCGTATGCGTGATCCCCGACCAGACATTGTTCTGTCTCGAATAATGTCGCCCTACCGCAATATAGTTGTTTCGCCTCTAACGGCCCCAGAAACCGACTAACGGGCGTCATCGAGCGGTAGGGGGGACGTACCGAGCGGGAAAACCGTCGGACTCACCGCGAATGGACTCGCGGCGGAATCGCCGGGGCAGCGAGCGCCCGGCCGTCAGCGAGTGCCTGGTCGTCACCGACCGCGCGGCGGCCGCCGGACTCTGCCGTTTCGGGCCAGCGATTCCGACGCCGCGAGCCGCCGGTCGCCAGCGGTCGCACCGCGGCGGCTGTCGGTTCCACCGGGACCGTACATTTCTCGCGCGCCACTGACCGCGGACGACACCGCGTACACTGCGAACGCCGACACCGCTGCCACCATGGCCGCCAGCGGCCACACCACGAACGCCAGTGCGACCGTGCCTGCGAGGACCGCAACCGCGAACGCCCGCGTCACCGAGCGCGCTACACCGGACGATACGACCGTCGTCGACACGCGAGCCGTGCGTGATATCGTTCGAGTCGTCATCTGTGTCTCCTATCTGATCCCAGGAACCGTTTCCGCATAAGTGTAATCTGAAGGATATTTCTGTAGCGCGAGTTACTGAAATTCTCTTCACTGACGGGCGTTCACACGGCGCGCTCGGCGCGAGACGCCCGATTCGGGTCGTGTCGTGTGGGGCTGCTCGGATGGTCGCGGCGGGGCCTGCGACCGGGTTCGCCTGCCACAGATTTTTGTCAGTCGCCGCGAGACTGTCTCCAATCGCGTGCCACGCACAGGCGAGGTTTCGGTGCCGGTGGCGGACCTGCGAGCCGCGGGCTTCGACGACGAGGTGGAGAAGGTCGGTACGGCCGTCGCGGGGTATCTCGACGACGGCGTCGGCGGCAACGTCGCGGTCGTCTCGGAACCGTACGCGGGCCGCGAGGGCTTGCTCGCCTACGCACAGTCGCTGCTGGACAACGAGGCGCGCTGGGTCGCGCTGGAGCCCGACGCGGCCGACGGGAGCGGGCCCGCACTCCCCGACCCGATAGTCGGGACCGACGGCGAGAGCGGTGAGGGCGACGGGAGCGACGATCAGGGCGCCGGCCGGGCCGGCGCGACCGAGGACGGACCGGCGGCCGGCGCCCTGATCGTCGCGGACTGTCACTACCTCTTCGAGCGACGGATCGACGGGTTCGCCGCACTGGACGCCTTCCTCGACCGGATCGCGCTTTCCGACGCGCTCGTGGTCACCTCCTGGAACCGCTACGCGTGGTCGTACCTCGACGCCGTCCGCGACGTCGGCGACACGTTCACCACGACGGTCGAGATTCCGCCGCTCGACGCCGCGGAGATCCGCACTGTCCTCGAACACCACTACGACGAGCGCCCGGACGTGGTCGACGCCGGGGGCGCCGGGCGCGTCAGGACCGTCGTCTTCGACGAGGCGCGGGTGCCGCTGCCGGCCGGCCGGTCGGTCGGCGTTCCCTACCCCAAGCCCAACCCAGCCTGGACGGCCTCGTGGTCGGTCAGCGGCGTCGAGGAGAGCGTCGAGGCGGTCGTTTTCGAGAAACTGCGGCGCGTCTCCAACGGCAACCCCGGCGTCGCGATGGCCGTCTGGAAGGAGAGCGTCCGCGACGGCGAGATCGCCCCCGGCTACGTCAAGGCCTTCGACACCGATCTCGCGCTCGACGACGACGCGGCCGCGGTCCTCTGGAGCGTCCTCGCCGCCGAGCGGGTCGGCGTCGCCCGCCTGAGCGCTCTGTTCCCCGAGCGACCCGTCGAGGCGGTCCTCCAGAACCTCGCCGAGCGAGGGCTGGTGACCGTCGCCGACGGGGTCGTCGCGGTCGCGCCGCGGGCGCTCCATCTCGCCGTCGCCGCGCTCGAACGGAGGAATATGATATGGTGACCGGCGCTGGTGGCGTGGGGGCGCTGTGGAACCGCCCGGTCGTCGCCCAGAGCGCGAGCGCTGGCACGTCGTTCACGACCGAGAACATCGCGACGGCGGCGGTGACGCTCGTGTTCGCCTACCTGCTGGCGACGACGATGAGCCGCCTGCTCTCGGGGCTGGCCGACCGCTTCGCGGCCCGCCGATTCCGCGTGATGATCCTCATCCCCATCGTGAAGTTCCTCGTCTACGGCGGCGCGCTGTATTTCGTCCTCTCCGTGCTCTTCGAACTCACCCAGACCCAGCTGGTCGCCTTCGCCGGGTTGCTCGGCGCGGCCATCGGCCTCGGCCTGAAGGACCTGCTCGCGGACGTGGTCGGCGGTGTCGTGGTCGTCCTCGAACAGCCCTTCCAGGTCGGCGACAAGGTGACCCTGGGCGGTCACTACGGCGAAGTCGTGGACGTGGGCGTGCGCTCGACGACCATCGTCACGCCGACGGACACGCTCGTCACCGTTCCGAACTTCACGCTGTTCAACGAGTCCGTCGCCAACGCCAACACCAGCGACGCCGAGATGCTCGTCACCGTCGACTTCTACGTCGACCCCGACGCCGACGTCGACCGCGCCACCGACATCGTCACCGACGCGCTGGTCACCTCACCGTTCGTCTACGTCGCCGACGACGCCCCCGCCACCGTCGTCGTCGAGGACGACCTCTACTACCGCACGCTCCAGGGACGGGCCTACGTCACCGACCTCCGCAGCGAGGTCACGTTCAAAACGGACGTGAGCGAGCGCGTCCTCGCCGCCTTCGACGCCGAGGGCATCCAGTCTCCCAAGGTCCCCGCCGGCGTCGACGACCCGACTGAGTGAATGGCGACTGTGGCGGTGCGTGAGAGCGGCCAGCGGCGTGACAGCAGCAGCAACGACTGGAACCGCCACCGCAAACAGCCTGAAAGCCCCCGCAAGAACACCTGGAACCGCCACCGCAAACAGCCTGAAAGCCCCCGCAAGAACACCTGGAACCGCCACCGCAAACAGCCTGAAAGCCCCCGGCCGCTCCGGTCGGGGGCCTCGCTGCGCTCCTCGTCGCTCGTTGCACTCACTCCTGCGGTGCTTGCTTCGTCTGCCGTCCCGGAGCGGCCGGCCCCTTTCATTCCCACCCGCCTCGGCTGGTCGAACAGTCTGTGCGGGTGGGAATGAAAGGGGCGACGCGTTCGACCCGTCCCGGACGACGTAAGCACTGGACCGAGCGAAGCGAGGGAAGCGCGCAGCGAGGTCATCGGGCGCCGTGCGCCCGATTGCACGAGGGACCCTTGGTCCCTCGCTGCCCGGACGGTCGAACGCGTCGGGGCTTTCAGGCTGTTCGCGGTGGCGGTCACGATCACTCCTGCGGAAGCTTTCACGCTGTGTGCGGTCGCTGTCGCAGTCACTCCTGCCGAGGCTTTCAGGCTGTTCGCGGTCGCTATCTGACACTCCTCGAGAGAACAGAACTCGCCCGTTCGACTTCGGTCACCGACTCCACACCGTCACTGTCACCGACTGCGGGTGGTCACTTCGCAGCCGTCCTCGGTGACGATGACGGTGTGTTCTTTCTGGCTCACCAGACAGCCCTCTTCCTCTTTGAGGACGGGATAGCCGTGCAGGATGTCGCTGCGTTTGAGCCGGCGCAGAGCCATGTCCGCGCGGCGGACGTCAAGCCAGCGCCGGGCGAAGGGGAGCGTCCGGAACTCCTCGGTGATCTGGTCGAGGGCCTGCCGGGCGCTGCGGTCGCGGACCGACCCCTCGCGTTCGAGCATGAAGATCTCCTCCTGGCTGCCCTCGCGGACCTTGCCGCCGCCGTCGGTGGCGAAGGGCTCGATCGCGACGACGTCGCCGGCCTCGAGTTCGACGCTCTGGGAGACCGCGCGGTTGGGGATGTTGGGCGCGGTGTGCTGGTCGTAGTGGCCCAGGCCGTGGCCGGTGAGGTTGACGACCGGGTTGTAACCGTAGCCGTCGATCTGCTCTTCGATGGCGGCGCCGATCTCGCCGGTCTCGACGCCGGGTTCGACCAGCTCGAGGGCGGCGTCGAGCGCCGCCGCGCTGGCGTCGACGAGGTCGTCGGTGCCGGTGAAATCGACCGTCACAGCCGTATCGGCGAGCCAGCCGTCGATGTGGACGCCGATGTCGAGTTTGACCATCTCCTCACCGATCTCGCGGTCGTCGTCGGGCGCGGCGGCGCCGTGTGCGGCCTCCTCGTCGACGCTGACGTTCACGGGGAAGCCGGGCTCGCCGCCGAGCTCGCGGATGCGGTCTTCGACCCACTCCGAAATCTCGAGGTAGCCCGTCCCCACCTCGACGCGCTCGGCGGCCTCGTCGCGCACCTGCGCGAGGATCTCGCCCGCCTCGCGACACTTCTCGTACTGCTCTGACTCCAGATCGACGCTCATGGCCGCCGGTTGGCCCGCATCGCTCAAATGGTTTCCGTCGTCGCCGTCCCCATCGCCGGACTGCAGTACGCTTCTCCCGCCTCGCCCTCGCTGTCCATCACGATCACGCCCGCGGTCCCCTCGGCCGCGTCGTCGAACTCCTCGATAGCTATCTCGGCCGCCGTCGCCGCGTCGGCCCCCTGTTCCAGCAGGGCGACGGCCCGCCGCGCGACCCCTTCGCGCGCAATCGCCTCGCCGGCGCCGGTCGCGCTCGCACCGCCCGCCGGCGAGGCGAAAAAGCCCGCCCCGATCTGGGGCACGTCGCCCACGCGACCGGCCAGCGCGGCCCACCGTCCCCCAGTGGAGGTGGCCGCCGCCACCGAGTCGCCGTCGCAGGCCACCGCGCCGACGGTGTCGTGGTCGCGGTGGGCAGCCGGGACGCTCTCTTCGCTCCCATCGTCCACGTCGCCGGCGACGCCGCGACCGAACCGCTCTCGGACCCACGCGACCTGGTCGGCGAGGGCCTCGGGCGGGTCCTCGGCGGCCCACTGCTCGCGCGTGCGGTCACTCCAGCAGTCGACGCCCGTCTCGACGCCGGCCGTCTCGGCGAAGTCCACGGCCCGCTCGCCCGCGAGCAGGACGTGGGGCGTCTCCGTCGCGACGACGCGGGCCACGTCGACGGCGTGGACGACACCCTCCAGCGACGCCGCGGCGCCCGCGCGGCCGTCGCCGGTCATCACGCCCGCGTCCGTCCGGATCCGCCCGTCGCTCTGGACGGCGCTCCCGATTCCCGCGTTGAACGCCGGGTCGACTTCGAGGACGCGAACTGTGGCACAGACCGCGTCGAGGGGCGCGGACCGCTCGGCACCGGCGGCGACCGCCTCGCCGAGGACGGCCTGCCGGTCGGCCGGCTCGTCGGGCGGGGATCCCGCGCCACCGTGGGCGATGACGTGCATGCTTGCGGTTTGGGTGTCGCCCGGGTAAGTGCTGGCGGTCGCGTCGTTCGAGCCACCCCCTGTTCGCGGTCGCTGTCTCGACGGTCACTACCACGTCGACCGTCGCTCCCGGACCGCACGACAGAAATACGAGCCGACACATCCCGCGGGTATGGTCTACGACCGAAGCGCTCCCGACGACTTCGCCGTCGTCGACCGCTGGGCCGACGGCTTCGGCTGGCAGGCCCACCCCGACGAACCCGCCGCGCGGACGAGCCACGCCGTCCGCGACGACGAGGGCGGCGTCTGGCTGGTTGACCCGCTCGACGCGCCCGGCCTCGACGACCGGATCGCCGAGCTGGGGCCGGTCGCGGGTGTCGCGGTCCTCTCGAACTGGCACGCTCGCGACGCAGGTGTCCTCGCCGGACGCCACGGCGTCCCCGTCTCGATCCCCGCGTGGATGGACCGGGTGCCGGATCTCGTCGACGCCCCGGTCGAGCGCTTCGACGGAGCCGACGGATCGGACGGGACGGACGAAGCGGAGCGTCCGGACGAGACGACCGGCCCGGCGGGATTCCGGGTCGAGCGCGTCGGTCCCCTCCCCGGATGGCGCGAGGCGGCGGCCTACCGCGAGCGCGACGGGACGCTGTACACGCCGGACCTGCTGACGACAGCGCGACTCGTCGGCGACGAACGCGTCGGGCTGACGCTCGCGGCGCGACCGTTCCCGCCCCGAGATTTGCTCGGCGACCTCGAACCGGAGCGGATCCTCGTCGGCCACGGCCACGGTGTCTTCGCAGACGCGGACCCGGCGCTCGCCGACTGCCTCGCGGGCGCCCGGCGGCGACTTCCGCGGGCGACGGTCGCACACGGACCGGACTACGTGGCGGGCGTTCTCGGTGCGGTGACGGACTGAGCGGCGCCGCAGTCGGGCGTTCGACTCTTCCGAACGGGGTCGGCGGTGTCGGGACGGGTGACACGTCTCGCGGAAAGCGGCACGCCTTTAGGCGCGAGCGTAAAAGCCCGAGGTATGGGCTACGAGTACGACAAAGTCGAGGTTCCCGCTGACGGAACACCGATCGACGTTATCGACGAGGACGCGGACGAACTCGACGTGCCGGACGACCCCATCATCCCGATCATCCACGGGGACGGCATCGGGAAGGATGTCGGTCCGGCCGCACAGCGGATCCTCGAGGCCGCCGCCGACGCGACCGGCCGCGAGATCCACTGGATGCGCGTCTTCGCCGGCGAGTCCGGTCGCGAGAAGTACGACGAGAACCTCCCGGACGACACCGTCAACGCCATCGACGAGTTCCGCGTCGCCATCAAGGGCCCGCTGACGACGCCCGTCGGCGCCGGCTTCCGCTCGCTGAACGTCGCGCTGCGACAGACGCTCGACTTCTACGCCAACGTCCGCCCGACCTACTACCTCGACGGCGTCCCGTCGCCGATGAAGGCGCCCGAGGAGATGGACATGGTCACCTTCCGCGAGAACACGGAGGACGTCTACGCCGGCATCGAGTGGGAAGAGGGCACCGAGGAGGTCGAGCAGGTCCGCGAGTTCGTCGAAGACGAGATGGGCTTCGACGAGACGATGCACGACGGCCCCATCGGCATCGGCATCAAGCCGATCACGGAGTTCGGTTCGAAGCGCCTCGTCCGCAAGGCCATCGACTACGCCCTCGAACACGACCGCGACAAGGTCACGCTCGTCCACAAGGGCAACATCATGAAGTTCACCGAGGGGCAGTTC
>Ga0207757_100550_pt1 | contig 23172 bp, 19 predicted proteins | sample A23P3SouthBayCA_2_FD_187752 | JGI IMG/M metagenome (GOLD analysis project Ga0207757, IMG submission 187752) | Aerobic enrichment media microbial communities from Eden Landing Ponds, California, USA - A23 P3 (2) (SPAdes) | ecosystem: Environmental > Aquatic > Marine > Unclassified | place...
AGATTCGAACTCAGGTCCGACGCACCCCATGCGCCGAGGATACCGCTACCCCACGGTCCCGCAACTCGGACGAGGACGGTCCCCGGATTAAGGGTGTCGCTTTGAGTCGGGTGTGTGCCGCGCTGTCTCCCCGCTCGCGACCGGCCACCGAACGTAACGCTATCTGGGAAGTGGGACCGCCGAGATATCAAACCGCGATACCTCGTGCTCTCATTTTCTCGAAGGGAAAATGAGACCGCCGAGATTTCACTTCAAATCCGACGCACCCCATGCGCTGAGCGGTTCTCCCCAGCATCGAGACCGCGCAACCGGATCCGCTTCAGTAACAGTCGCTCAGACCAGTACGCGTTCCAGTTCGACCACGGTGCCCGACTCCGCGTCGGGGTCGCCGACGAGGCGGCCCAGACAGACCGCACCGCCGTCCGGCACGTAGCAGGCGAGGAGGGTTCCCCGAGCCACGTCGTCGACGTCGATCAGGCCGGGTGCGTACACCGGCGCGCCGTTGGCGACTTCGCGGGCGGCGCTCTCGGCGATGGTCGCGCTCGGGAGGTCTTGCAGGGCCCGCTCGGCCGGGTCGACGACCTCGCGGAGCGGCCCCTCGTCGCCCTCCTCGGCCCACGCGAGCGCGTCGGTGAGGTCGTGCAGCGTCACCAGATCGGTGTCGTCGAAGCGCCCGGTCGCCGTGCGGCGAAGGTGGCCCATGTGCGCGCCGGTCCCGAGGGCGAGGCCCGCGTCGTGACAGAGTTTCCTGATGTACGTCCCGCTCTCGCAGCGGACCCGCACGAGCGCGCGCCGCTCCTCCAGTTCGAGCAGGTCGAGGTCGTGGATCTCCCGACTCCGCAACCGGCGGACGACCGCGCTCTTTTTCGGCGGTTTCTGGTAGATTTCGCCCTCGAACTCCGCGAGGACGGACTCGACGTTCGCGGGGGCGGGGCCGTGGAGTTCGAGGACGGCGACGTACTCCTTGACGGCGTCGTCGAACACCTGGGCCATGCGGGCGGCGTCGCCCAGCAGCATGGGGAGACAGCCGGTGACCTTGGGGTCGAGCGTGCCGGCGTGGGCGGCGCGGTCGACGCCGGCCATGTCGCGGACCCACGCGGCGACCTGGTGGGCCGAGGGCCCGGGCGGTTTGTCGAGGTTGACGACGCCGAACTCGCAGAGGGCGTCGACGTCGCGGTCGTCGGGCGGGCCGCGAAGGGTCATCAGAAGTCGTAGTCGACGCCGGTAACCGGCGCTTTGCCCTCGTCCTCACCGGGGTCGTAGGCCTCGATGGCGGTCAGGGCGATCTCCACGACCGCGTCTGGGTCCCAGCGCGCGGTGTTGAGCACGAGGTCGTAGATAGAGCGGTCCTCGATGTCGATACCGTAGTACTCCTCGTAGCGGCGGGCCTCACTGTCGGCGCGCTCGGTCGTCTCGCTTCGGGCGGTCTCGACGGATTTCTCCTCGCGGTCGGCGATGCGGGCCGCCCGCACGTTGAGGGGGGCGTCGAGCCAGAAGCGCAGGTCGGCGTGCTCGCCGGCCATCCATCCAGCCAGACGGCCTTCGAGGACGACGTCGTCGCGCTCGGCGGCGAGCGAGCGGATGCGCCGGTCGAGGTCGCGGTCGATCTGGTCGTCCTCCTCGGCGAGTTTGTTGAATTCGACGAGCGAGTGGCCCCGTTCGTCGGCCAGCGAGCGGAAGATGTCGCCGCCGCTGACGTGCTCGTAGTCGAGCGCGTCGGCGAGCATCTCGGCGAAGGTCGTCTTCCCGCCGCCCGCGGGACCGGAGACGGTTAGTAACATACCCGTGGTCCGGCCCGTCGGTAAATAGACGTTGTGACTCGACAGCGCCCTGTGTGTCGATGCCGTACGAACGCGGTCGACCGAATTCGGCCGACCGGGACGCCGCTGTGGGCCGACGCTGTTCGAACCGGACGACGTGAAAACGGACTGCGGTCGGTAGCGCGAGGGCCCTACGACGAGTCGGGGCGGACGTTGACGTCCAGCGCTTTGCGGACGATCTGGTTGAAGCTCATCGAGCAGACGAAATACCAGATGAGCCAGCCCCACATCGGGCCGATGCGCGTGTTCCACGAGGCGAGCTCGCCGAACAGCGGCAGGATCATCACCGGGCTGGCGCCGGCCACCATCGCGTCCGTCTGGACCATGTAGTAGATCCACAGGAACACGGGGATGTTGACGAGCATGATCCACACCATCGGGCGGAACTGCTCTTTGAACATGCCGAGCTGGTCGCCCATCGCCTCCATCTGTTCTTCCTGGATCTCCTCCAGGGCATCGTCGTCACCGCGTTCCTTGGCCTCCTTGCGGCGCTCCTGGATGTCCTGCATCCGCTCCTGGTACTCGCCCATCTTCTCGGAGTCCATCAGCTTGCCCTGCAGGATAGTCGAGTTCAGCCCCGTGAACACCGAGAGGACGATGATGATGATGTAGAAGGGAAGCGATCCGGCCAGCGGCCCGAGGAAGAGGTCGAGGACCTGCCCGACGGTGTCGCGGATCGGCGGCTGCGTGTAGCCCAGGAACAGCGCGACGGTGACGAGGCCGGCCATCTTGTCCCACTTCGACCAGCTCGACTCCTCGTCGCCCTCACCGCCGGAGCCGCTGTCGGCTTCGCTCCCCGCGTCGTCGTCGCTCGTGAAGCCGCTGAATCCGCTGTCGTCAGGCTCTTCCTCGCCGATGGCCGCGCGGACGCCCTCGGGGTCGTCGACGACGAACCCTTCGCCGTCGACGTCGACGAGGATGCCCTGTTCGATGAGCCGGCCCCACTCGCCGCTTGAGATGTCGTCGCTGACGTCGCCCCACTGGACGGTCCCCTTCTCGTCGGCCACCCGCAGGACCGTCGACATTGCCGAGGCCATGTCGTCGCTCTCCTCGGCGAGCGATTCGGCTTTCTTCGCGGTCCGTGCCATTGTATGTCCTCCGTGCTTGTCCGTTATGAAGGTTTTAGTCCTGCGCGGTGGCGCGCACTGCCTCGCGGACGTCCGCCCACACGTCGTCTGGGGCCTGCTCGCCGTCTATCTCGACGTAGCCGTCGTGGTCCTCGTACTGCTCGATGACGGGTGCGGTGTCCTCGTCGTAGACGTCCAGCCTGTTGCGCACCGACTCCTCGTTGTCGTCGTCGCGCTGGTAGAGGTCGCCGCCGCACTCGTCGCAGACGCCCGCGGCCTTCGGCGGGCTGAAATCGACGTGGTAGTTGGCGCCGCAGTCCTCGCAGACCCGGCGGCCGGTGAGGCGGTCGACCAGTTCCTCGCGGGGGACGTCGAGGACGAGCACGACGTCGAGGTCGGTCATGTCTGCGAGCGCCGCGGCCTGGTCGCCGTTACGCGGGTAGCCGTCGAGGACGAACCCCTCGGCCGAGGAGAGCGCCTCCTCGACCATCGCGTCGACGACGACGTCCGGCACGAGGTCACCGCGGTCCATGTACTCGCCGGGCGTGTCGTACTCCGTGTCCATGTCGGAGATGTCCATCTCCTTGTTCGCGCGGAGGGCGTCGCCGGTCGTGATGTGTTCGACGCCGAACTCGTCGGCGAGTCGGGAACTCTGCGTCCCTTTCCCGGCGCCCGGCGGGCCGAGGATCAGGATCTTCGGGTTCATGGCCGTGGCTTCGACAGCCCCCGTTATCTAAGTGGCGTTCCGCGGCCGCGCCGTCGCCGAGGCCGGACGCCGGGGATTCATTACCGGCCCGGTACCGGGCCGACATATGGCGGACGACGGATCGGACGTGGCGGACGACGAACACGACGTGGCGAACGACGAACGCGAGGGTCGTGGCGTGGAGAGGCAGGAGCGACCCGGGGCCGGGATAGACGACCGAGTCCGGCGAACGGTCGAGACATACGAGACGAACGCGGACGCCTACGCCGAGCGCCACGGCGACCGCGAGGGGGTGGCGGAAATGGTCGGCGACTTCGTCGATGCCGTGGGCAGGACCGAAGACCGGACTGGAGACGGACCGGCGCGCGTGCTCGACGTGGGACCGGGTCCGGGGTGGGAGTCGGCCGCGTTCGCCGACCACGGGTTCGAGACAGTGGCGGTGGACCTCACACGATCGTTTCTCGAGCAGACGCGGGCGCGCGAAGCGGCCGTCGGAACCGTGCGGGGGGACATGCGCGCGCTCCCGTTCGCGGACGGCCGGTTCGCCGGTCTCTGGGCCTGTGCCTCGCTGTTGCACGTCCCTCGCGAGGACGTGCCGGCCACCCTCGCGGGGTTCGAGCGCGTGCTCACGCCGGGGGGCATCGCCGTCGTCTCGGTCCAGCGCGAGCGGGCCGGCAATCGGGCCGAGGACGGTGACAGGACCGCCGAGAGCGGGTCGAGTCCGTACGACGACGACGGCCGGCACTTGGAACTCTACACGCCCGAGGACGCGGCGGCGGCGTTTGCCACGGCGGGCTTCGACGACGTCGACGTCACGGTCCACGACGACTGGGTCCGGGTCACCGCGCGAACCGGGTGATATCGCTCGGCCGACGGAGCGCTGAGCCGTCCGCCGACGGCCACACGTTTTTTGCCCCATCGTCCCCCGAGTCCGGTAAGGCACAGCGATGCGGGATACACGACCGACGGGGCTGTCGGGAGCGAGGGGCGAGGACCCATGAGGGAGTTCGAACTGACCGACCTGCGGCCCAGCGAACTCTCGCGGCGACAGCGCCTGCTCGTCGTCTATGCGGCGGGTATCGTCGGGATCGTCCTGGCGTTCACGGGGCTGTACTACTACGGCATCAACGAGATCGAGGGCCGCGACTACACGATCTTCCGCTCGTTTCAGACCGTCGTCGAGACGATGACGACCACCGGCTACGGCGCGGACTCGCCGTGGGAATCGCCGGTGATGAACCTCCTGATGGTGACGATGCAGGTCACCGGTATCGTGATGGGATTCGTCACCCTCCGGGTGCTCGTCATCCCGCTGTTCGAGCGCACGCCCCTGAATCTCGACGACCGCCTCTCGATCAAAAACGACCACGTCGTCGTCGCGGAGTACCAGCGGGACACCGAGGTCCTGCTTGACGAACTCGAACAGCTGGACGTCGACTACGTCCTCGTCGAGTCGAACGAGGAGGACGCGAAGCGGCTCTCGGACGACGGCTACCAGGCCATCAACGGCGACCCCGAGGAACTCGCGGACCTCGAGCGGGCGAGCATCAGGAAAGCGAAGACGCTGATCACCGACGCCGGCGACCGGACGGCGAGTGTCGTCCTGACCGCGCTGGAGGCAAACGAGGACCTGCGCGTGGTGAGTTTCACGCCGTCGATGCGGCGGACGGCGGCGCTCGCCGAGGTCGGCGTCGACCGCAGCGTCGCGCCCCACGCCCTGATCGGACGACGCCTCGCGGAGAAGGCGACGACGCCCGTCGAAGCGCCGCCGTCGCCGGACGACGGCGACGTCGCGATCCGGGAGATCCTCGTCCGACGCGGGTCGCCACTCCGGAACGTCCGCGTCGGCGACTCGCCGCTCGCGGACCACCCCGACCTGACCCTCGTCGCGGGCTGGTTCGGCGGCGACCTCGTCGTCTCGCCCGGCGACGACCAGCTACTGACGCCCAACGCCGTCCTCGTCGTCGCCGGACCGGAGCGAGAGATCGACGACCTCGCGGGCGAAGTCTCGGGCGTCCGGACGCCCAGAGGAACCACCCACTCGCGGGTCATCGTCGCCGGGATGGGCGAGGGCGGAGTCGAGGCCGCGAACGCGCTCGGCGACGGCTGCGGCGTGACCACCGTCGACGACGACGCGGAGACGGGCGCCGACGTGGTCGGCGACGTGACCGAACCCGAGACGCTCCGCGAGGCGGGGATCGAGGACGCGACCGCGCTCGTGGTCACCGTCGACGACGACGCGACCGCGCTGTTGACGGTGGCGATGGCCCGCGCGCTCTCAGAAGACGTGGAGATACTGACGAGAGTCACGGAGGCCGAAAAGACCGGCCCCGCCTTCCGCGCGGGCGCGGACTACGTGCTCTCGGTCCAGCGGCTGTGTGCCCGACTGGTCGCCGCGGAGGTCCACGGCGAGCGGACGATGGACCCCGCCAACCAGATACGGCTGGTCCGCACGGACGGTGACCGGTTCGTCGGCGAGACGCTCGCCGAACTCCGCCGGGAGACAGAGCGGGGCTGGACGGTCGTCGGTCTCGCGCGCGACGGCGACGTCTACACCGACGAGACCACGACCGTCGCGGAAGACGACGAGGTGTTCGTCGCCGGCAGCGACGACGCGATCCAGCGCTTCGAGCGGCGCCGCGACAGCGAGTGACAGCCGCTGGTCAGCGCTTTCTCGAGGGTGGCCCGTTCCGGGTTCACAGTCGCTCGGTCACTTCGTCGACGGCGTCGGTATCGGCGAAGACGACGACGTGGTCGTCGCGGCGGACGACGGTGTCGCCCCGCGGCGTGATGAGTTCGCCGTCGCGGGTGATCGCGCCGATGACGACGCCCGCCGGGAAGTCCGCGGCCGACTCCGCGATCGGTCGGTCGACGAGCAGGCTCTCGTCGTCGACGAGGAACTCCAGCACTTCGGCGCGGTCGCCCTCGATGATCGCGACGTTCTCCGCGCGTCGGGCGCGCGTGAACCGGGTGATATCCTCGGCGGTGACTTTCCGCGGGCTGACCGCCACGTCGATGCCGACGGCCTCGAACAGCTCCGTGAACCCGCCGGTGTCGACGACGGCGATGGCGCGGTCTGCGCCTTTGCGCTTGGCGAGCAGGGTCGCCAGCAGGTTCTGCTGGTCGTTTTCCAGCGCCGCGATGACCACGTCGGCGTGCCCGACGTTCTCGCGTTCGAGCAGCGCCTGGTCGGTCGCGTCGTTGTTGAGCACCGTAGTCCCCGGCAGTTCCTCGGCGAGACAGCGCGCCCGGTCGGGGTCCTGTTCGATGATCCGCGGCGAGAAACCCCGGTCTTCGAGGAGGCGCGCGGTCTGGAACCCGATCTCACCGCCGCCGACGATCACGATGTCTTTCGGCCCGCGTTCCTCCGGCGCGATGGCCGAACTGAACCCGCGCATACTTTCGGGACTGCCGATGGCGATGACGTCGTCGCCGGCCTCGAGCACGGTGCCCCCGCGGGGGATGATGACTTCCTCGCCCCGGATGACGCCGGCGAAGGTGAGCGAGTCGAACCGGTCGGCCTCCGCGACGGTCTGGTCGGCGACCGGGCTCCCCTCGGGGATCTCGAACTCGGTCATCTGGACGAGGCCGTCGGCGAAGGTGTCGACGTCCTGGGCCGTCGGCAGCCCGGCCAGCCCGACGATGGCCTGGGCGGTCAACAGGTCGGTACAGACCATGAAGTCGACGCCGAAGGCGCCCTGGGCGCGCTGCCAGGCGCGCAGGTACTTCGGGTTCTTCACGCGGGCGATGGTGAACGCGTCGCTGCAGACCTTCGAGACGCCACAGGTGACGATGTTCGTCTCGTCGTCGTCGGTGCTGGCGATGAGCATGTCCGCGTCGCCGACGCCGGCTTCCTCTAGCACCTCGACTTCGCTGCCGTCGCCCTCGACCGGAAGGACGTCGATGGAGTAGGTCAGCGATTCGACTTTGTCGCTGTCGATGTCGACCACGATCACTTCGTGCGTCGGCGCGAGACTCTCGGCGATCGTGGAACCGACCTCGCCGGCACCGACGATGACGACCTTCACTATCGACCCTCCGCGTGCATACCCCGGCGTTTCGGCGGCGAGGCCTTGTGGATTTCCCTCTCGGGACGGACCGCCGGAGCGACCTGAAAAAGTCCGGAGCGGGCCTACCGCCGCCAGAACGCCGGCGTGAAGATGACGAGCACCGAGAGGATCTCGAGGCGGCCGATCCACATCAAAAAGACCATGTACAGTTTCGCCTGCTCGGAGAAGTCCTCGAAGTTGTTCATCGGTCCGACCTCGCCGAAGCCCGGACCGATATTGCCGAGCGTCGCGATGGCGACGCTCGCGGCCTCGAGCGCCGACAGATCGACGTTCGCGGTCCAGAGAGTGTCGACGTAGAGGACCACCGTCGAGACCGCGAACAGGCTCAGGAAGATCATGACGAAGACGAACACGTCGCGGATCGTCGTCTCGTCGACGGCGCCGTCTCCCATCCTGACCGGTTTGACCGCGTCCGGATGGACCGAGGTGAAAAGCGACCGCGCCATCGCCTTTTTGACGAGCACCCAGCGGACGATCTTGATGGACCCGGCGGCGGACCCGGCGGAACCGCCGAGGAAGAAGGCAAAGAGGAGGATCAGCTTCGTCGACCCGTCCCAGGTGTTGAAATCCATGCTCGCGTACCCGGTCGTCGTCACGATAGAGATGACCTGAAAGAGGCCTTGTCGGACCGAGTCCTCGACGTTGCCGGGGATCGGGTCGACGGTGGCCGGCACCTCGGCGAGACCGACGTCCGCGTACAGCAGCACCGAGATGAGCGCGCCGAACCCGACCATCGCGAGCAGGTACGACCGGAACTCGACGTTGTCGGTCAGCTCGCGGGGCTGCCCCCGGAGGACGTACCAGAACAGCGCGAAGTTGGTCCCGGCGACGACCATGAAGGGCATGACCGCCCACTGGATCGCCGGCGAGAAGGCCTCGATGCTGCGTCCCTCGGGCGAGAACCCGCCCGTGGGCATCGTCGTCAGCGCGTGGGCGACGGCGTTGTACAGCGTCATCTCGTCGGCCATCCCGAGGACGTTGAGTCCGTAGTAGACGACGACCGCGAGCAGGGTGAACCCGGCGTAGATGCCCCACAGCGCGCGGGCAGTCTCCTGGATCCGCGGCGTGAGCTTCTCCATCGAGATGCCGGGCGCCTCCTGGTTCATGATCTGGGCGCCACCGACGGAGAGTTCGGGGAGGATAGCGACCATCAAAACGAGGATCCCCATGCCGCCGAGCCACTGGGAGAGCTGGCGCCACATCAACATCGCGTGGCCGTGTTTCTCCACGGAGATGGTTCCGAGGACCGTCGCGCCGGTCGTGGTGAACCCGCTCATGCTCTCGAACATGGCGTTGACGGGCTGGGCGACGGTGCCGGTGCCGGCGACGAGGTAGGGGACCGTGCCGACCAGCGGGACGACCAGCCAGGAGAGGCTCACCAGGAGGAACGCCTCGCGGTTGCCGAGTTCGGCGTCGCCGCGGAGCCGTTCGAGGCCGACGCCGACGCCGACCATGACCGCGCTGGCCGCGAGGAAGGGGACCGGGCTCTCACCGTAGATCAGCGCGACGAGGACCGGCACGAGCGGCGCGATCGCGAGGTATTTCACGACCGTGCCGACGAGTGAGAGACTGAGACGGTAGTCGACGTACCGGTCCGGCGTGAACGCCATGAGACAACAGTGACGGTCTGACCGACGGGAAATGTGTGTTTCGGAACGGAGATGCGCCGCGGTCCGCCCGGCGGACGCAGTCGTTAAGTCCGCCCGCTCACACTGACCGGGCATGCAACCGCTCGCCTCCTCCGGTGTTCGAAACGGTCGGAGCGTCGGAGTGGGACCGAACTGCGGCTGTCACTCGGGACCGGGACGATGAGCGACCTGTTCGACCGGGTCGTTCTCCCGGTCGCAGACCCGGACGACGCAGCCGCGACCTGCGAGGCGCTCGCGAATTACGAGGTCGGGACCGTCGTCGCCGTTCACGTCATCGAGAAGGCCGGCGGCGCTCCCGACAAGGCCTCCGTCGAACAGCGCGAGGAGTACGCCGAGAAAGTCTTCGACGTGGTTCGAAACAGCCTCGCCGACCGCGTCACCGTCGAGACCGAGATCGTGTTCGGCACCGACGTGGCCGACGCCATCTTCAGAGCCGCGGACGAGCACGAGGCCACGGCCATCGTCATCACGCCCCGCAGGGGCAGTCGCTGGGTCAAACTGCTGACCGGGGATGTCGCACACTCGCTGGTCAGCGAGACCGACCGCCCCCTCGTCGTCCTGCCCGACGTGGAATCGTTCGAAGAGAGCGACGAGAGCGAAGCCGCGGGAGGGTCCGGCAGTGAGTGACGAGGACCTCGCGAAGGACCTCGGGCTCGTGTCCGCACTCGCGATCGGCGTCGGGACGATGATCGGCGCCGGGATCTTCGTCCTCCCCGGCCAGGCTGCCGCTGCCGCCGGTCCGGCTGTCGCGCTCTCGTTTGTCGTCGGTGGCGTCATCTCGCTGTTCACGGCGCTGTCGGCCTCCGAACTCGGGACCGCGATGCCCAAGGCGGGCGGGAGCTACTACTACGTGAACCACGCCCTCGGACCGCTGTTCGGCTCTATCGCGGGCTGGGGCAACTGGATGGGGCTCGCGTTCGCCAGCGCCTTCTACACGCTCGGGTTCGGAGATTACCTCGCGAGCACCGTCCCGCTCCCCGCGCTCGCGCTCGGTCCGGTCGGGCTGAGTTCCTTGCAGATCGGCGCACTGCTGGCGGGATCGGCTTTCATCGCCGTCAACTACATCGGCGCGAAAGAGACCGGCGGGATACAGATCGCGATCGTCGCGATTCTGGTCGCAATCCTGACCGTCTTCTCCGCGCTCGGCGCGCTCCAGGCGGACCTCTCGACGCTCCGGCCGTTCTTCCCGGACGACACCGGCGGTGTGGCGGCTGTCCTGCCCGCGACCGGTCTCGTCTTCGTTTCGTTTCTGGGCTTCGCGAAGATCACCACTGTCGCCGAAGAGCTGAAAAATCCCGGACGGAACCTCCCCATCGCCGTCGTCGGGAGCGTCGTCATCGTCACCACGATGTACGCTATCATCATGGTCGTGCTGATGGGAGTGATCAACTGGCGTCAGCTCGGCCCGGACTTCACTGATACGCCCGTTCTCGACGTCGCCGATATCGCGTTCGGGTCGGTCGGACTGGCAGGCGCAGGTATCGGCCTGTTGACATTCGCAGGTCTGCTCGCGACCGCCTCCAGCGCGAACGCGTCCATCCTTGCGTCGTCTCGGATCAACTTCGCCATGGGTCGGGACAAACTCGTCAGTCCCAAACTCAACGCCATCCACCCGAGTTTCGCGACACCGTACCGGAGTATCGCGGTCACTGGCGGCCTCATCCTGCTGTTCATCGTCATCGGTGACGTCAAGACGCTCGCGAAAGCCGGGAGCGTCCTCCACCTCATCGTCTACGGACTCTTGAACATCGCCCTCATCGTCATGCGGCAGGCCGACGTTCCCGAGTATCAACCCGACTTCACGGTCCCGCTGTACCCGATCGTCCCGATCGTCGGGGCCGTCACCTCGTTCGGGCTCATCGCCTTCATGAAACCCATCGAGATCGCCGTCTCGCTGGTGTTCGTCGTCGGCGGGATGCTCTGGTATTTCCTGTACGCCCGAAAGGAAGTCGAAAAACAGGGGATCCTCTCGGAGTACATCCTCGACCGCTCCGAGGAGATGCCGGAACCGGCCGTCTCCGCGGCGGGCGCCGTCGCCCCCGACGGCGGGAAATACCGCGTGTTCGTCCCGCTCGCGAACCCGGAACACGAGAAGGACCTCATCACGCTCGCGAGCGCCGTCGCCAAACAGCGGGGCGGAACCGTCGTCGCTGCCCACATCGTCCAGGTGCCCGACCAGACGGCCCTCGAAACCGCCCGCGACCGCGTCGACGAGTTCGACGCGGAGTCGGCGGATCTGCTCGCCCGCGCCGAGCGCGACGCCGAGACGTTCGGCGTCGACGTCGAGACTCACACGATCCTCTCTCACCGCGGCTTCGAGGAGATATTCGACGCCGCGCGCACGCACGATGCCGACCTCACCGTCATGGGCTGGGGACCGGATTCGCACGGCTCGCCGGGTCGCGTCGAGAGCGCGATGGACGAGGTCACCAGCGAGGTGCCCTGTGACTTCCTCGTCCTCCGAAATCGCGGGTTCGACCCCAGGCACATCCTCGTTCCCACCGCCGGCGGACCGGAGTCCGACCTCAGCGCCGAGGTCGTCTCCCTGCTCCAGCAGGAGTACGACTCCGAGGTGACGCTGCTGTACGTCGCCGACGAGGGCGAGGAGGCGACCGGTACCGACTTCCTCGAACGCTGGGCCGACGAGCACGACCTGGGCGACGCCGACCTTCGCGTCGAGACCGGCGACGTCGAGACGGCCATCGAGACCGCCGCACGCGACTGCTCGCTGGTCGTCCTCGGTGCGACCGAACGCGGCCTCCTCCAGCGCCTCGTCAGCGGCTCCGTGGTGATGGACGTTGCCGAAGACGTCGACTGCTCGGTCATCCTCGCCGAGAAGAGCCAGACGCGGTCGCTCCTCGAACGACTCCTGGGCTGACTGAGGGGGCGGCGCTACTCCGCCGAACGGCTCCCGGGTAGATCCGACGCCCCGGAGCCGTTACTCGCCGGTGAACACGCGAAGGGTCTCCTCTGCCAGCCCCGTCCGGGAGAAGAGCGTGACTGTCTCGCCGCTGTGGACGACGGTCTCGCCGTGTGGGGTGGCTCCCTCCTCGCGGTCGTCCCTGTCGACGGAGACGACGAGGACGTCCCCGTCGAGAAGCCCTTCCTCCGTGGCGCGTTTCAGGGACTTCCCGTCGACGGGGGCGTCCTCCCCGACCGTCACCTCGATGACATCGGCGTCGTCGCTGATGTCGGCGATGCCGGTCACGGGGTGGTTCTCGCCGGCGGCGTCGTTCGAGAACGGCTCGTAGGGCTGGAAGTGCTCGCGGTGAAGCAGTTCCTCGTCGTCGATCCTGACGCCGATGGCGGCGATTTCGCGGGCGATCCGCCTGATGTCGGCCATGTCCCGCCCGACGACGATGACGTGCAGGTCCGACTCGCCGGTCATCACTTCCCGGACCTGGACGACGCCGGCCACGTCGAGAACGCGCTGTGCGAACCGCTTGCGGTCGGTCGCCGAGGCCGTACACAGGAAGAGGTTCGTCAGACGACCGCCCAACTTCTCGTAGTCGACGTGCGCGTGGTACCCCTGGATCACGCCCTTTTTCTCGAGGCGCCTGATCCGGTTTCTGACCGTCGGAGCCGAGACGTCCAGTTCCGATGCGATGTCCGGCGCCGACGTGTGGCGCGCGTCCTCGACCAGCCGGTAGACGATCCGCCTGTCGACGTCGTCGAAGCTCTCTTCCATACCCACTCTACGATCGAATCGAAAATTAAACCCGTCGAATCTTGGCGATCGTTTTTCGATCCGGCGCCGCGCCGCCGTCTACTGGCGGTGGGCGGTTCCAACAGCCGTGTGCTCGATGGCCTGCGGTCTCGCTGACGATGGCAAACGATACCGTAATTAAATCAGAGCTAAGGATCGATACAGGAATAATACGGTATATTTTTTACTGATACGATATACATGGTGGATATGACAGGCGGTCACGACGTGACGGAACGGATACTGTCTCACGTTCTCGTTCCGGTGGCGGACGACGAGGACGCCGGGGCGACTGCCCGGGCGCTCGAACCCTACGACCCCGACGACGTGACGGTGTTGCACGTGGTCGAGAAAGGCGATGGAGTCCCGGACAAGACGCCGGTCAGCCAAAGCGAGCAGGTGGCGAGCGAGGCGTTCGCGGCGTTCCGGGCCCTGTTCCCGGACGCCGACGAGCGCGTGACCTACGACCGGAGCGTCGTCGAGTCGACCCACCGAACCGCGGCGGACGTCGGCGCGAGCGCGATCGCCTTCCGGCCCCGCGGCAGGAACCGCCTCGTCCAGTTTCTCGCCGGCGACCGGGCGCTCCGACTCGTGACCGAGGGCGACAGACCGGTGATCGCGTTGCCGCCGGCGATGGAGGACGAATGAACGCGCGGACCCGGGGGTATCGTCGATGAGCGACGAGGAACTCGCGAAGGACCTCGGCCTGCTCTCGGCGATGACGATCGGTATCGGGACGATGATCGGCGCCGGGATATTCGTCTTGCCTGGCATCGCCGCGAACGAGGCCGGGCCGGTCGTCGTCCTCTCGTTCGTCGTGGGCGGTCTCGTCGCGATGGTCAACGCCCTGACGGTGTCCGAACTCGGCACCGCCATGCCGAAGGCCGGCGGCGGTTACTACTACATCAACCGCTCGCTCGGTCCGCTCTTCGGATCTATCGCCGGCATGGGCGACTGGATGGGACTGGCCTTCGCCTCTGCCTTCTACTGCATCGGGTTCGGCCAGTATCTCACGACGCTCGCGCCGATCCCCGGTCTGCTCTTTCTCACTCCGATCCAGATCGGCGCGGTCATCGCGGGCGTTCTGTTCGTCGGCGTCAACTACATCGGCGCCAAGGAGACGGGCGGCCTCCAGACCGTGATCGTCTTGCTCTTGCTCTCCATCCTCGGCGTCTTCGCCGCCGCCGGGTGGCTGTCGTTCGACTGGGCCACGCTGACCGGCGACGGCGGCCTCGCACCGATGGGCTACGACGCTATCCTCCCGGGGACAGCCGTGGTGTTCGTCTCCTTCCTGGGATACGCGAAGATCGCCACCGTCGGCGAGGAACTGAAGAACCCGGGTCGGAACCTCCCGATCGCGATCATCGGCAGCGTGGCCATCGTCACGGTCATCTACGCCATCCTGGTCAGCATCATGCTGGGGGTCGTCCCGTGGCCGGACCTCAGCCCGGACGCGCCCGTCGCACAGGTGACCGAGGTCGCGTTCTCCGGCGGCCTCACCGGGGTCGCCGTCACCGTCGTGACCCTGGCCGCCCTGCTGGCGACCGCCTCGTCGGCCAACGCGTCCATCCTCGCGTCCGCCCGCATCAACTTCGCGATGGGCCGCGACGGGATCGTCACCGACTGGCTCAACGACATCCATACGAACTTCGCCACGCCGTACCGCTCGATCCTCGTGACGGGGTCGCTCATCGTCGTGTTCATCGTCGCGCTCGGGCGGGACCTGTCCGTGCTCGCCAAGGCCGCCAGCGGACTGCACCTCGTCGTGTACGCGCTGACGAACCTCGCGCTCATCGTCTTCCGGGAGGCCGACGCCGACGAGTACGACCCCGACTTCCGGGTGCCGCTGTATCCGGTGACGCCGGTCGTCGGCGCCATCGCCTCGGTCGGCCTCATCGCGTTTCTCGCGCCGATCGAGATCGCGCTCACGGGGGCGTTCGTCGTCGTCGCTATCATCTGGTTCTTCGTGTACGCGCGGCGTCACACCGTCTTCGAGGGCGTCCTGAGCGAGTACGTCACCGACCGCGCGGACGAAATGCCCGATGTCGCCGTCTCAGCGGCCGACACCGTGGCCCCCGACGGCGGGACGTTCCGCGTGATGGTCCCGCTGGCCAACCCCGAACACGAGGAGGACCTGATCACGCTCGCCAGCGCCATGGCCAAGGCGAAAGATGGGACCGTCATCGCGACCCACATCATCACAGTCCCCGACCAGACCTCCCTCGAGAGCGCCCGCGAACGCGCCGTCGATATCGACGCGACTTCCCAGGGGCTGCTCGACCGCGCCAGGGCGAACGCGGAGACGTTCGGTGTCGAAGTCGAGACGCAGACGATCCTCTCCCACCGCGGCTTCGAGGGGATCTTCGACGCCGCGCGCACGCACGAAGCCGACCAGGTGGTGATGGGCTGGGGCCCCGACTCCCACGGATCGCCCGGTCGCGCCGAGAGCGCGATGGACGAACTCGCCGGCGACCCGCCCTGTGACTTCCTCGTGCTCCGGAACCGCGGACTGGACACCGCCCGGATCCTCGTCCCGACCGCCGGCGGCCCGGACTCGGACCTCAGCGCGGAGACCGCGATGGTCCTCCGCCGGGAGTTCGGCTCCGAGGTGACGCTGCTGTACGTCGCCGACGAGGGCCGGAACGCGGAGGGGGCGGACTTCCTCGCCGACTGGGCGACGGACCACGACCTCGGCGACGCGAAACTCCAGGTCGAGACTGGCGACGTCGGGACGGCCATCAAGTCCGCCGCCACGGACGCCACGCTCGTCGTCCTCGGCGCCAGCGAACGGGGACTGCTTCAGCGGCTGGTCGGCGGCTCGGTCGTCATAGACGTCGTCGAGGACGTCGACTGCTCGGTCATCCTCGCCGAGAAACGCCACGAGCGGTCGCTCCGTGAACGACTGTTCGGGTGAGAGTCCGCGTCGACCTGCCGTCCGGTCGGAGACGCAGCCGCGTCAGTCCCGTAGCTCCGACACGCGGTCGGTGAGGTCGTCGATCGCACGCTCCTGGTCGTCGGTGGCGTCGACGATGTCCGCGGCCGCCCCGCGGACCGCGTCGGTCTGGTCGTTGGCCTCCTCGACCAGTTCGCGCACGCCCTGGATGTTGTCCGCCTGCCCGTCGTTGGCCTCCGCTATCTCCGTGATCCCCTGTGCGGCCTCGTCGACGGACTCGGCGATCTCCTCGAGCGCGTCGAGCGCCTCCTGAATGTCGTCGCTCGCGTCCATCACCTGCGCGTTCGACTCCTCGGCGACCGACACCGTCTCGGCGGTGCGGTCCTGCAGCGAGTCGATGCGCTCGAAGATTTCGTCGGTGTAGCGGCTCGTCTCGTCGGCCAGCTCCTTGATCTCATCGGCGACGACCGCGAAGCCGGCGCCCGCCTCGCCGGCGCGGGCGGCCTCGATCGAGGCGTTGAGCGCCAGCATGTTCGTCTGGTCGGCGACGTCGTTGATGACGCCGACGACCTCCTCGATCTCGTTCATCTCCGATTCGAGTTCCTGGACGCTGCCGACGAGTTCCTCGCTCGTCTCGAGGACGTCGTCGGTCGCCTCGTGTGCGTCGCCGCTCGCCGACAGACCGCGGTCGGCCGCCGACTGTGCCTCGCCGGCCGCTGTCGCGACCTGCTCGGAGTTGGCCGCGACCTGCTCCATCGTCGCGCTGAACGTCTGGATCTCGGCGACGACGTCGTCCAGCAGGTCCGACTGGTCGGTGACTCTCCGGTCGATCCGCTCGGTCGCGCCCGAGGCCTGCTCGACCAGCCCCTCCATCTCCCGCGTTCCGTCGTCGACGCGGGTCACCAGCGACTCCATGCCCTCGGCCATCTCGTTGACGTCGTCGACGACCGCCAGCAGGTCCTCGGCGATGACGTCTTGGTCGTCGCGGAACTGCGCCCGCGCCGAGAGGTCGCCGTTCGACAGTCGCTGGAGCGTGTCGCCGATCTCCGTGACGAACCCCTCGATCGCTTCGTCGCGTCTGACTTCGAGCGTCCGGTCCTGAACGATCTGCATCACCGCCGCGAGTTCGCCGTCCTTGTACAGCGGCCGCGCCGAGAACTCGCAGTGGTGGACCTCCCCGGCGCCACCCATCGCCAGCTCGCGTTGCGCGCCGAAGATACCCAGGTTCTCGTCTTCGAGCGTGACCTCGTCGTCGCGTTCGTGGGCGTCGTCGGGCGCCTCGAGGACTTCCTCTGCGAGCGTCGACTCGTGCGGTCCGAGCCCGAACGCCTCGTGGACGTCCTCGGCCGACCCGACGCCGTCGCGCTCGACACCGGTCAGTCGCTCCATGCTCGCGTTCCAGGCGATGACCGAACCGGACTTGGTGATCGTGAAGACGGGGAGACTGATACCGTCGAGGAGTTTCTCGTCGTCGAAGTCGATCTCCTCGTCCTCGCTCTCGTCTCCCGCTGGCGACCCGTCGACGCCAGTGGGATCCCCATCACCTGTCGGTTCAACCGCGACGCCACCGTCCGTGACGCGCCCGTCGTCTCCCTCCGAATCTGACAAACCCTGGTCCGGGGCCACGTCGCGCCGTGGCCGGGATTCGTCGCCAACCATACGCTCACTCCACTACCACCCGTCTTAAATCCCGCCGTGAGATTATAGAAGTTGATAGTGAGGGATGGCGGTGTGCCTGCCCCGCTGTCGACTCTCCAGTTGCACACTCCCTGTTTCGGATTCCATCCGTCGGTTTCCGGGCGGCCACACTTGGGTCGGCCATCGCCTCGGCAGGCAGACCCGAATCACTCGGTCCGGGCCGGGACAGCGTTCTTGGGCCCGGCTGTCGTTGCCGATGTATGGACGATTCGTTGCCCGATCGAATGGAACGGTTCCGGTCGCTCACGACTGATATCGACGACGCGACCGCCGAGCGTGACGCTATCGCGACCGATATCGGTGCGGAACTCGCCGACCACATCGAGGACGCGGTGGCCGACCACGGCGCGAGCCTCACCGCCGTCGACCGCTCGGACCGCGACGGCCGGTTCAGGTTCGAGGCGCGCCTCGACCGGGCGGCCGTCGTCGCGGCGCTCACGGACAGCCTCCCCGAGGGGTTCGTCGTCTCGCACCTGAACGACGACGGGTCGCTCTCCGTCGAGTGGACTGGGAGCGGTCGGACGCCGACCGGTCGGAACCACGACGCCGTCTTGAAAGCCATCGTCGCCGAAGAGACGACGATCGACGAGGACGGCTTCATCACTTCGGTCCCGTCGCGTGACCGCGTTCTCGACCGAGCCGCGGAGTTCGGCGTCCCGCGTGAGCAGGCGACGGATCGAATGGACCGGCTCGTCCGCCTCGACATGGTCGATGTCGACGACGGCCTCGTCTACCCGGACGAGAACTTCTCGCGAGTCTGAACTCACAATGAATTACTGAACGCGTGGCGACGTATGCGGAAGTGGAAATACCGATTCTGTTCCGGTCCGGTGGCACTGTAAATTAGATCGTACCGTCGCGCTATCGAGTTCGAAGGCCGTGGTTCCGGGCGAGCCGAGAAGCTGGGCCTGGTCTACGAGAGTCTCGAAGTCGACATTTCCTTCGCCGGATCGGAGGATGGCATCGGTACAGCAGAACCGTACCACCCGAGCATCGCGAGTAGGATGAGCGCATCGATGTGAACAGCGAAGCCGTGAGCATACCGAACGATTGCTCGGCGACCAGGAGGGTCCGGATCGACTCCCGGATGCACTGTGGGGAGGTCTGACCGGTTCCAATCGACGGACATCTGTGTGGGGTTGAAAGCGCCGTCCGGAACATCCAGTGCGAGGTCCGCGCGCCCGAACCCGGCGTATCATCGCGGTGCTTTCGACGGCCACCGCGTCGGACTGGACAAACGGTGGGCCATAACACTGCGACAGATGTAACCTCGGGATTTCCGAATCGCCCGTCTATCAACTCCGAAAATCACGACCGAACCATCAAGAACGCACAGTCAAACCTGCGGTATAGAATTGTGTTCGGGTCAAAAAGCGACTGTCCGTCGATGGACCGGCGACGATACCTGCTGGCTGTCCTCGGTGTCTCGACTATCATGGCTGGCTGTAGCGACGAGTCGACGACCGACGCCTCGGACGGGACGGGCGAGACGACTGTGGCCGGGACTGCAACGACCGCCCCCGGGTCAGCGAAGGAACCCACGAGTCCGACGACGAACCCCCCCTCGACGACCAGTGGAGAGAGGACTACCACTCGCGACGGTAACGAGTCGGCCGACGCGGTTTCGACAGCCGACGACGCTATGTCGACCCCCGATGGGCCGGCGGGAGACGGCGAAACGGGTCTCGATGTGATCCACGTCGCGGGTGAGGAACTGACAGACGACGGTGTCACCCGCGTTCGAATGCTGGTCTCGCCGGCCACGGACGGCAACGTGAACCTCGGCGGCGTGACCACCGAGTTGCGCGACGACGAGGGTACGACGACAGTGACACACTCGGGCGCCGGCAGCGATGGATCCTTCGAGGTCAGGTCAGTGCGAGACGAAAACGACTCGCTGGCGGCCGATACCCCCGTTCTCGACGGTCTGGCCGAGCACGCGGAACTGCAATTCGACGTGCCGGCGGCCGCAGGTGGGGCCTTCGAAGGCGGTAGCTCTGTCGAGTTGACTCTGCGCACGGCGGGTGGCATCGAGAGCAGCGGGCGACTCGTCGTCCCCGACACCCTGGTCGGGTCCGCCGTCGCGCTGGGGACCGGTATCGACGCCGAGACCGGCGACGGAGTAGCGACCGCTCGACCGGCGGTGGAAGACGTCAGCGGGAAGGTGACTGGCGGGACGGTCGAGAGTGTTGTTTTGCGGCTACTGCTGTCTCCCGGCACTGAGGTCGACGAGTTCGACCTCCGGGAGATGGTTCTCCGGTATCTCGGCCCCGTCGGAGTTTTCGATCTGGTCCACGACAGTGCCGGGACCGGCGACGCCACGTTCACGACGACCGCGAAAACGGACGCCGACGACTCGGCGCCAGTATTGAACGACGAGGACGACTGGATCGACCTCGAGTTCGACGTTTCGGCGCTTCGCGGAGACGACGGGTTCACCGGTGGCGAGACGGTCAGCGTTCACCTGGTTACACCGTCCGGCGAGACGACGACGGTCCTGCTCTTCGTTCCGGAGTCACTCCCGGAGAGCGGGGAGATACCGCTGTAGGCCATCCGGTAGGGCGTCGCCGGGGCAACAGGAGTTTTCAAACGAAATCATCCGGCTGTTCTCGGCTCGGGTCGGTGTCGGCATCAGCGGCACACCACCGCGGCGAAACCGGCCATACCGAAGAGACACCGGTCGAAGGGTGGGGCTATCAGCCGAACATCTGGCGCGTTTTAGGACAAAAACAATTAATATATGGCCACTGTTAGGCAATATACGGTGAACGTCAACGACACCAACAACACCGAGGGGAAAGTGAATCGGCAATGGGAGTTGCTGGAACAGGCTGATATCCCCGAGAAGGACCGAGAAGCCATTACTGACTTCGTCCGGATCGAGCGGCAAGGGAACCAAAACCGAGCCGATAATACGCTCTACTCGGACCTCAGCAACCTCCGGAACGCTTCCGAGCGGGCGGACACGGCGCTGGTCGAGATGGACCGCGCCGACCTCAGAGGGCTCATGCGAGTCCTGACAAAGCCGAAAAGTCAGGGCGGGTACGGTCTCGACCCTAACGGAGGGGGAATCTACAACTACAAACGGGCACTCCGCGTCTTCTTCCAATGGCTCGACGAGCAACCGGATTACTCGGACTTCGGTTTCTACGATAGTATCGAGATTCCGTCTCAATCGGTGAGCCGAGTCAACGAGGACGAAATGCTCGAAAACGACGAAATTGAGGTGCTGAAACAGCACGCTCGAAACCCGCGCGACCCGGCTATCATCGAATTTTTGGCTGATACCGGGGCTCGCGTTTCGCTGGCTTCGCAGCTCCGCATCAAGGACCTCCACGATCTCGAAACCAAACGACCCTACTTCACACCGAACCCGAACGGGAACGGGCACAAGGGTGCTCCCGACAAACGCTACCCGATTCTCCAGAGTCGTGCAGAGATCCGCAGTTGGGTGAATCAATATCATCCCGACCCCCGCCCAGAATCTCCCCTCTGGCCGGTCATCAGGGGATACGATCGAGACAACCCCCAGGAATGCGCCCTCAGTAGCGATCGGTTGCGTGACGCACTCCGAGCCTGTGCTCGACGGGCCGGTATTGAGAAGCCAGTCAACCCCCACAACTTCCGGCACACTGCAATCACCCGGCTCTCCAGGCAGGGATACACGCCTCAAGAGATCCAGCATATCGCCGGCTGGGCCGACGATAGGATGCTGGAAGCCTACGACCACACGACTGACCGGCAGCGGAACGAAGAGATGCGCCTCAAGGCCGGTTTCATCGAGGAGTCCGAAACAGAGAACGGACCCGCCGAACCGAAGAGCTGTGGGAACTGTCGAGAGACTCTCAAACCGACTGCGAAGTTCTGTCCCCGATATGGTGCTCCGGCTACGAAGGATATCGAGGACGTCATCAGCCAACAGGACGACCGGATCGTCGAATCGGCTGCAATGGCCGATGGGGAATTGGCCGATGCTGTCTTGGAGTTCCGGCGGCTCGTCGAGGAGTCGCCCGAACTCAGGCGAATGCTGCTCGACGTGTGAGCAGCTCACTGGTCTTGACCCCCGTCAGTGAGGGCAACTGCCTTCTCGGCGTCCTCGGCTATCGGTAAGTCTGACTCGGCTAACTCGACAAAAGTGGTCAGATTTTCTTGAACCAACTCGTCGGCCGTATTCGATCGGTTCCGGCCGATAGAGTTAGGCGAATCCGTCGTTTGCTCGTTCTGCGCTTCCTCAGTACCGTTCTCGTCGGATTTGTCCGTCATATCTGTCGTATTCCCAGGCGATCCTGGGTCTTGCGGACGGACAGGCCGACCAATTAGGGAGTTCCCGACGAATGGCCCGAAACCATTTTGTTAGTCGGATTCCCACTTGTTGGTAGCCGGTGATGGTCGACCATCATGGTCGGTCTGTCCGGTCGGTTTGCTTCAGATGTCGGCGAAGACCTTGGCCGGGTTCGCCGACATCGATCGTTACGCTTCCGAGCTCCACGCTTCTGCAGGGCTGGGTTTCACTGACCTCTGCGTGACCGCCGTGCGACCTGATGAACAGCATGTTCACCGTCGATGGTCGGGCCACGCCTGCGTATACAAGGATAGGCCACCGACAAAACTATTTCGCCCGACTACAGAACCCTAGTTAGGAGATATTCGACTTACATGGCAGAGGAAAATGACGACGAAAGTCCGGACTTATTCACTGGCGTCGAGGACACTCCGGAGAAAATCGACTCAGACGGGTCGTTTCTGACACCGGTTGACCGACCAAGGGGTATTCTGTCACCGACCGACCGTGACTATTTGTGTGGCCTGAAAGACTACAGCCATAGCCAGACGGAACTGAACCGTCGGCAAGAAATACGCGAGCGAACTATCGAAGGGATCCGGGATTTCAATCTTCTGTGGCTACTATTAGAGGAACCGGAACGGGAGAAGGTCATCGAAGCCTTCGAGACTGAAGAGTTGAATGCGACTCTTTCGTCTATGATTGCGTTCGTCTATACAGGGATCGATCAAGACACTGGTCGCATGGAGGAGATTCTTGAGAGTGGCCTCTACCAAGGTGCTAACTACGATATCTCTGGCCGTTGGTCGGGGAAAGTGAATGACGTGACTGTTGATATTGATATCGACTACGAGCCCAACGTTGAAGAGTTGTATACGCGGGTTCAACAGGGTAAGGGAGCTAGTTTGACACCGGCCCAAATCGGCGCTTTAGTACAAGCCGGCAAGCTTGATTCGGAAGATCTTGAGACATTGGAAGATACTGGTTCGGAGTTCCCCGGCGTATCCGCCGGTGGAGCTATCGAACGCGCCGATGACGCCGACGTGGAAGACTGACCCCTCTCTATTAACTTGAGACTCTTTTACAAGTCCTGAGGAAGTCAATTTCTAGACAGACCGGTGTGTTGACTATGATGTCTTTTTCTCGACCAATCCCGGTAGTACATCGTTGGTTCTACAAAATATTGGTCGCGTCGCAAAGCGGTCTAGAGTTTGCCTCTGGTACTCTCAATTGAGAGGTCACAGCTCATTGCTGTTTTGGTCGATCGCTGGAGTAGTTCGT
>Ga0207757_100552_pt1 | contig 23146 bp, 26 predicted proteins | sample A23P3SouthBayCA_2_FD_187752 | JGI IMG/M metagenome (GOLD analysis project Ga0207757, IMG submission 187752) | Aerobic enrichment media microbial communities from Eden Landing Ponds, California, USA - A23 P3 (2) (SPAdes) | ecosystem: Environmental > Aquatic > Marine > Unclassified | place...
CCAGCCGAGCCAGTTCACCCGCGCACAGCTCTCGACGTTCGCGCGGCTGGAGGACGTGAACGGGGAGCGCGGCTACCGCTACGTCGTCCGCGAGGACGACATCTGGCGCGCGCCACAGGAGACGTTCGAGGGGCTGCAACGCTCGATGCAGCAGGCACTCGGCGGCCGGTACGAGGCGCTGGAGGAGTGGGCCGAGGGCCAGTGGGAGCGCGCCCGCAAGTTCCGGCTCTACACCCACGAGGAGGGGTACGTCGTCCTCGCCGCGGCGAGCGCGGACCTGCTGGGCAACGTCGCCGAACAACACCTCGACGAGGGGGTCCTCCGGGCGCGCATCGACGACACGGAGGCGTGGGTCGCCGAGGACCGGACCGCGGAGGTCAAGCGGACGCTGTACGAGGCCGGCTACCCGGTGCTGGACGAGCGCTCGCTCGACGAGGGCGATACGTTGCCGATGGACCTGCACCTGCAGCTCCGGGACTACCAGAACGACTGGGTCAAGCGGTTCATCTCGAAGGGTTCGGGCGTCCTCGTCGGGCCGCCCGGCTCCGGGAAGACCGTCGCCGCGATGGGCATCATGGCAGCCATCGAGGGGGAGACGCTCATCCTCGTCCCCTCCCGCGAACTCGCGAGCCAGTGGCACGACGAGTTGCTGGCGAACACCTCCCTCACCGAGGAGCAGGTCGGCGAGTACCACGGCGGGCGCAAAGAGGTCCGGCCGGTGACCATCGCCACCTACCAGACCGCCGGGATGGACCGCCACCGCCACCTGTTCGACGACCGCAAGTGGGGGCTCATCGTCTACGACGAGGTCCACCACATCCCCGCGCCCATCGCCCGGCGGAGCGCACAGTTGCAGACGAAGCACCGGCTTGGCCTGTCCGCCTCGCCCATCCGCGAGGACGAGAAGGAGGACGAGATCTACACGCTCGTCGGCCCGCCCGTGGGGACGAACTGGGAGGCGCTGTTCGAGGCCGGCTACGTCGCCGAACCCGAGGTGGAGATACGGTTCGTCCCGTGGGCGAGCGACCTCCACGAGAGCGAGTACGCCGCCGAGCACGGACACGAACGCCGGATGGTCGCCGCCACCAACCCGGCGAAAGCAGCGGAGATCGCGGCCATCCGCCGGGACCACGTCGGCGAGAAGACGCTGATATTCGTCGAGTACATCGACCAGGGGAACCGCCTGGCCGACGAGCTGAACGTCCCGTTCGTGAGTGGCGAGACGCCACACGCACGCCGCCGCAAGCTGTTCGAGGAGTTCCGCACGGGGCCACGCGACGCGCTCATCGTGAGCCGGGTCGGTGACGAGGGTATCGACCTGCCCGGCGCGGAGGTCGCCATCGCCGCCTCGGGGCTGGGTGGCTCCCGCCGCCAGGGCGCCCAGCGCGCCGGCCGGACGATGCGCCCGGTCGGGAAGGCCCGGATGTACGTGCTTGCCACGCGCGGGACGAAGGAGGAGGAGTTCGCCCGCCAGCGGACCCGCCACCTCGCGGCGAAGGGGGTCCGGGTCCGCGAGCGCGACAGCGCGGCGTGGTCGTTCGAGGCCGGCGAGGCGACGGCGGTCGAGGTGGACGACGAATCGTCCGGAACGGACGCCGGAGAGAACCCGGAGACGGGCGACGACGGCTGATGGGTCGAATCCACCGGCGGACCCGCATCGCCGCCCCCCGCGAGCGCGTGTTCGACCTCGCGCGCCACGTGGAAGCCCACGTCGCCACGATGCCCCAGGAGCGGGCGCTCCAGGGCTCGGGCCTGCTCGAACGCGGGGACCGGGTCACCTTCCGCCAGCGACAGTTCGGCGTCCCCTTCGAACTCACGGCCGAGGTCGTCGCCATGGACCGGCCCCACTCCTTCCGCGACGAACAGGTCGAGGGCGTGTTCGGCGCACTCACCCACGAGCACACCTTCGAGCGTGCTGGCGACGGGACCGTGATGGTCGACGAGGTGCGGTTCGAGCCACCCTTCGGCCCGCTGGGACCGCTCGTCGAACCGGTCGCCGAGCGTCGACTCCGCCGGCTCGTCGACTACCACGCCAGGGCGCTGAGGGAGGTCGCCGAGAGCGACGACTGGCGGCGGTTCCTCGAGTAGCCGCCGCCGCGGAGTCAGCGGGAGGCTCCAGACGCCGGCCAAACTACAAGCCACCACCCCGTCAACGCCGTGGCGTGAGCGACGACACAGAGCCGGCGGGCGCCGAAGCGGCGGGCCCGGAAGATATCGGCCGCGGGCACCGCCACGAGCGCCTCGAACGCCATGCGACACCGGGGCCGAAGAACTCGCTCCAGCACTGGCGCGAGGCCAAATCCATCCCGACCATCGTCGTCAACTACGTCTTCGTCCTCGTCGCACGCCTCGCGCCGGCGCTCCCGGTGAAGGCGTGGGCGCTCCGGCGCCTCGGCGTCACGGTCGGCGAGGGTGTCTCCTGGGGGCTGGAGGCCACGCCGGACGTGTTCTGGCCGGAGCTGGTCACGCTGGAGGACCATGTCATCGTCGGCTACGACGCGACGCTGCTCTGTCACGAGTTCCTGCAGGACGAGTACCGAACGGGCGAGGTCGTGCTCCGCGAGCGCGCGATGCTCGGCGCGGGCGCCATCGTCCTGCCGGGCGTCGAGATCGGCGAGGGTGCGCAGGTCGCGGCCAACTCGCTGGTCGCCGAGGACGTGCCCGCCGGGGAGACGTGGGCCGGCGTGCCCGCCGAGCGGGTCGATGCGGACGGAACAGCGTCGGAGTGAGGGGTCGCCGGGTCAGTCCCGGACGCGGACGATGCCGTTCTTGAACACCTGCCGGTTGGGCAGGATGAACTCGCGACCGTCGCTCTCGATGCGCGTGACGAACACGTCCACCTCCTGGACGATGCCACGCTGGCCGTCGATGACGACCTCGTCGCCGATGGTGTACGGCTCGTTGAGGACGAGGTAGAAGCCGGCCGCCGCCGAGGAGAGCATGTCCTTGAACGCCAGCCCGCCGATGAAGAACACGCCGAAGGCGTAGGCGGCGAGCAGCACCAGCAGCGCCGCAGTCGCGACGCCGAGCTGGCCGAGCGCGACCAGCGCCGCGATGTAGAAGATGCTGTACTTGACGACGAGCGGGAGTGCGTTCACCTCGGGGAGCTTCACCGAGCGGAGCCGCTCGCCGACGACGAGTTCGGCCTTGTCACCGAGGACGAGCCCGAGGATGGCGACCAGCGCCGCCACGAACAGGCTCGGGAGGAAGTCCGCGAGCCGTTCGATGAGCAGCCCGGCGTTCACGACGCCCGCCACCCGGAGCGCGAAGATGGTGCCGACGGCGACGATGAACAGGCCCGACAGCCGCGAGACGAGCTTCACCGTCGAGGTGCCGAGCCGGCGGGCCGTCCGCTCGAACAGCGTCCCCTCGACCTCCTCCGGGACACCGGCGTCGGTGAGGAGGCTGTTGAGGAGGCGCGCGACGGCGAGCCCGAGCAGGAGCGCTGTGACGACGATGAGGCTGGCGACGAACAGCTCCAGCTCGCTCGTGAGCAGGCGCCGCAGGAGTCGTCGGAGCGCGGCGATCTGTCCGACCATTGCTCAGTAGTCCTCCGGGTCGATCTCCAGGACGAGTTCCCCGCCCGAGAACGCCCGCACCAGCCCGTCGGACTCCGAGAGGACGATGGCCACGGCGTTCGTGTCACGGGTGATGGCGCCACCGGCCATATGGCGGGCGCCGAGCCCCTTCGGGATGTCCACACCCTCGGCGGACGGTTCGAGGTAGCGGTACGCGGAGACGATCTTCCCCGAGTCCGAGATGATGAAGGCGCCGTCGAGCCGGGAGAACTCCTTCAGCATCACGTTCACGATGGGGTCGCCGACGTGGACGTGGCTCTTCTCGAACGGGTTGTACGAGAGGGGACGGGACTTGTTCATCACCTTGCCCGCGTCGCCGACGACGAACAGTGCGCCGACGGGTTTCCCCTTCTGTCCCTTCTTCCCGAGCTCGATGGCCACCTCCAGCACGTCACGGATGACCGATGCCTCGGCCCGCGAATCGGCGAACAGCTCGTACACACCCGAGCGGACGAAGTCGCCCGCACGCACGCGGACGAGGCTGTCGATGTCCTCGGCGAAGGTCTTCGCCGCGCACAGCACGGCGTCGCCCTCCTCGATGACGCCGTTCTCGAGGGCGCCCTCCAGTCCGAACCGGATACGCTGGGCCACGTCCGAGAACTCCAGCGGCAACTCGACGTAGTGTTCCGCGTCCACCGTGTTCTCGCCGGAGACCACCACGACAGGCTGGTCCGCGTCCACGACCCGCTCGTAGTAGGACCCGCTCGGGCTGAACAGCAACACGGCTTCCACGCCGTCCGTCATCTCGCCGACCAGGTCGCGCAGGTCGCTCATCGCTCACTACCTCTCGCACGACACGTAAGAGGTTTATGGGCCGTCAGGCGCGCGTCTCACGCGTACCAGTCATCGGACAGGTCCGTGGAACCGGTGACACCACGCTATTTGGTAGCGGGGGGCGAGGTATCCGGCATGGCCACCGACGAATCGCCGGCCACCCGGATGTACCGCCACCGCCACGACACGCTCGTCACCGAGCGCGGCGACCCGACGGACCCGACGCTGGTCTGTGCCCACGGGACGCTGATGGACCGGACGATGTTCGACCCGCAGCTCGATGCGCTCTCGGACGACTACCACGTCCTCGCGTACGACCTGCGGGCGCGGACGGAGCACTACACCGGGCCGTACGACCTGTACGACCTCGCGGACGACTGCGAGGCCCTGCTCGACGCCCGCGGCATCGACTCGTGTACGCTCGCGGGGATGTCGATGGGCGGATTCACCGCGCTCCGGGTCGCCGACCGCTACCCCGAGCGGCTGGACGGCATCGTCATGGTCGACTCCATCGCGCAGCCCCACGAGGAGAGCGACATCGAGCAGTACGGGCAGATGATCGACACCGCCCGCGAGATGGGCGAGGTGCCCGAACCGATGGGGGAGACGGTCCGACACATCCTGTTCGGCGCCACCTCCAATCAGGAGCGGACGGACCTCGTCGACCGCTGGGTCCAGCGATGGCTCACCTACCCCGGGGAGGCCGTCTACCAGGAGGTCTCCTCGTGGCTCGAACGCCCGGATTTCACCGACGAACTCGCCGACATCGAGGTGCCCGTGCTGGCCATCCACGGCGAGGAGGACACCGCGCTGGAGATGGAGAAGGCCGAGGACATGGTCGAACACCTGCCGGACGCGCGACTGGAACCGATTCCGGAGGCCGGCCACTCCTCGAACACGGAGAACCCCGAGGCCGCGAACGCCGCCATCCGGGAGTTCCTCGGAGAAGTGTACTGAGAGCTCAGTGGCGAGCCGGTCCGCAGGATGCGGTGGGGATGGGATTTGAACCCATGAGGCGCGAAGCGCCAGTTGCTCTCAAGGCAACCACCTTGGGCCACTCGGTCACCCCACCTCGTCCCGGGATAACGCCGGGGGTCGCTAAGACCTGTCGGTGCCGGGCGCGTGGCCGTGGCCCGCGGGGGCTACTCCCCCGCGAGTTCCAGCCCGCCCGAGCCGTCGGCGACGACCGGCAGCCCCGAATCGTCCAGCCAGTCGGCGACGTGCGTGGGTACCGGACGCCCCGCAGCCCGGCGCGTCTCGACCTGCAGCAGGGCCTCGGCGAGGTCGGCGCCGGTCTCCAGCACCGGGAGCGAGTTCAGGAAGTCCACCTCGTGGCCGGCATCACCAGCGCGGTCCGTCAGCGTGCGGAGCGCGGGTGGCGTGTACGCTCCCTCGAAGTCGATGGTGTCGGTGAAGCCGGCGAAGTACACCCGGCCCCCGGTCGAGGGGCCGAGGACGACGGGGGTGCGTCGGAGTTTCATCGCGGCCTCGTCGATCTCCTGCCGCGAGCAGAAGGCGGCCGCCGGCTCGGTCACCGCGGCCGAGGCGACCTCCTCCTGCTCCAGCAGGTGCGTGACGGTGTTCCCGGCGCGCCCGGCGAACGTCTCGCCGACCTGTACCTCGAACCGCGCCTCGCCCGGTGCGTCGAGCGCCGGTTCGAGGGCGTCCCGGACCTCTCCCTCGGCGTCCGCGTCCGCGGGAACGTGCTCGTCCGGAATGGCGTCGTCCGGGCGGTAGTTGACCAGCAGGTCGCCGCCGCTCCCCTCGACGGCGGTACAGACATCCCGTAGGGCAGCCGCGTACAGTTCGGCCACGTCGACCTCGGAGAGGGGCGACGTGTCGACGAGGTCGGGGAAGACGAGGCCGGGGCGAGGCGGGTCGGCCAGTACGCAGACGACGGTCATACCGACGGGTGACGCCGACGAGTCTTGAGTTTTATACTCCGGCGGCGTCAGCCAGCAGTATGGACTGGACCCAGCCGCTCGGCTTCCTCTGTGCCCTCGGGGTCGGCCTGACCGTCATCGGCGCACTGCTCTCGCTCGTCACCGGCCCGCTCGCCGGGTCGCGCGCGGTCGCCGCCATCGCCACCGTCGCCGTCGTCGTCGTCAGCGTGGTTGCGATGGTCGGTATCGGCACGCGCTTCAGCGGCGAGTGGCTGGAGAACAGCGGCTACTGGTGAGCCTGCTGACCGCATCGACGCAGTTATCGGCGAAGGGCGCCACTATTTCCCATATATCAGATATATATCCAGAAAGCCCAACCATCCCGCCATATCGGGTGGATATCTCATTGGTGGATAGCTGAGGTGGTTACGAGCGGATTCGGCGACCATCGCCGGACCGTCGACAGGCCGGTAGTGGAGCGGTTCCAAGACTTATGCCGGGCCGTCGACAGACCCCGATATGCGATTCGAAGCCCTCCTGCTGGCGGCACTCCTGTTGCTGGCCGGTTGCAGCGGATTCATCGGCGGCACACCGACAGCGACCTCTGACGGGGCCGACGAGCCGGTCCGGTACGGCATCGCGGTCCAGAGCGACTACCCCGACGAGCAGACGTTCGGCGTCCGCGTCCGCGACGGCGAGTCGACGTTGTTGAACCGCTCGAAGCAGCTCGCGGGCGGCGAGCGGTGGCACGTCGTCAATCTGAGCGCCGAGAACTACGGCGACAGGGAGTACGAACTGCAGCTCCTCGTGGACGGTGAGGTGCGCGGCACCTCGTCGTTCAGCTTCCGGGAGTCCGAGAACGTCGAGCGACGGAGCGGCGCGACGCTACTGGTGCAGGGCCCATCGTCGGCCGAGACCCACGTCTGCGGCGGGAACGTGACCTGCTACCGGACGGCGGTGGACGGGTAGGCCGGGCTCAGTCGGCGCCGACCCGGTCGGCGCCCTCGATGTGGACCAGTTCCTCGACCGGCGGCAGCTCGGCGTCCCGAGAGGTGATGATCTCGATACGCTTGGAGAGCTTCTCGCTGGCGTACTCGACCAGCGGCGTCGAATCGAAGTCCGTGTCGTACTGGTCGTCGTCGACGACGCCCGCGATGTGGGGGAGGAGTTCCTGCAGCGTCTCCTGGATGAGTGCCTCGTCCACGTCCCCGTTCTCGACGTGCTGTTCGACCTTGTGCATCCCGAACCCGACGTGGCGGCCCTCGTCGGAGCGGATGCGCGTGATGCCCTCGATGAGGCCGTCGAGCATCGTCTGCTCGCGGTCCTCGTCCTCGAACTGCTCGAACTCCGGGCCCGTATCCGAGTACTGGGCCTGGTAGCCGTAGTAGGCTGTCTGCGCGAGGACGGACTCGACGGCGAGGTGGTAGTGGCAGTAGGCGATGACGCGGTTCCGAACCGTGTTCTCGCCGTCCTCGAGCAGTTTGTGCATCGCGGCCTCGGTCCTGTCGAACAGCTGCTCGTAGGCCTCGTTGAAGAACTCGTCCGCCGTCGGCGGGAGCCGCTCGATACCCCGGGCCTCCGCGACCGGGTCGATGACCTCGCGCCAGTAGCGGTCGAAGAAGACCGCGTGTTTCGCCTCCTCGTAGATCTGACTGGAGACGAACATCTGGTCGTTGATGTCGTCGAGCGCGATGGCCAGCGGCGCGAGGTCCTCGGTCACGGCCTCCTCGCCGGCGCCGAACTTCGCGATGGAGGAACGGAAGCCACGGAACTCCTCGTCGGTCCAGTCCGAATCGAGGATACGCTCGCGGTCCTGTTCGAGCAGTTCTCCCGGGATGTCCTCGTACGGGTCCCAGTGCCGGTAGACGGCGTTCTTGAAGTACCCACCCGCGAACGAGTCGGGGTCCAGTCGCATCGTCCGCTCGCTGTCCGCGTAGCGTGACATACCCTCACGTACGGTGTGGCCAGCATCAAGCCTTCGCCGTGTAATCGAGAGTGGTTAAATACAGAGCGGCGATATCCGGGTTTCCACCGACATTCGGGTCTTCTGACCGCTGATACCCGGGATGGAGTCCCGACGGACTCTCAGTCGGCGTCCCCGTCGGCGAGGTCGGTGAACGTCTCCCGGGCGTTCTCGATGGCGGTCTCGCGCTTCGCGGGGTATGCCTCGACCTTCGCGCGGAGGGTGATGCCCTCGCCGAGTTCCGTGCGACCGCCGAACGCGGCCTGCTTGTCCAGCGAGAGGAAGAAGGAGCAGTTGTCGTCGACCCGGTCGTCGAGTTCGTCGAGGACCCGGTCCATCGCGTCGGCCTCGGCCAGCACGGAGAGGACGTGGCGGATGTCGTCGGCCCGCTCCAGTCGCGTCGAGAACACGAGGATGCGGTCGCCGTTGAACCCCTCCGTCTCCGTCCGCTCCAGCTCCGGCGGGTCCCGCGGGTCGTCGTCGCCCCGCTCGGGGAGGAAGTGGTCGAGCGCGTCCGCCACGCGGTGCTCGTCCTCGGTCGCGTAGCAGAACGTCCGCAGTTCGACGTAGTGGAAGGGGACCGACGCCATCGGGGGCTCGCTACTCCGCCTCGTCGTCGTCCTCGGCACCGCCGACCTCCTCGTCGGGCGCCGCCTCGATGGCGTCCTCGGAGATGCCGGCTTCCTGGCCGTCCTCGAACTGGATCATGTAGGTCGCGTCGCCGAACATCGTCTCGGAGACCTGCGAGACCTCACCGACCTGCCCGTCGTACTCGCTGTGTTCGTCGTTCAGCACGACCGTGTCGCCCTTCTCGAAGCTCATGCCCGCGAGTTCTCCACGGCGGCGCAAAAACACGTTGGTTCACGGCGCACCCGTCGACGGCGCGGACCCACACCGACGGTATCGGAGCCGACGAGCGGGCCGGCGATGGGCGCACCGGAAGCACCGGCGACTGTCGAACGGTTTTTGCGACGGCATGTCGTACCCGTGGCCATGCACTCCCTCGTTCGCCCTCTCTCGCGGTCCGCGACCGCGGGACCTCCGCCAGCGTCGCCGCCGAGACGGTCCACCAGACGCGGGGGGGTCTGATGGCCCTCGACGACCTGTGGTATCTCGCCGACGAGGCCGACCAGCACGCCGAGCAGGCCTACCACCGGCTCCGCGAGCACCACGACGGCTTCCTCGAACGGACCCGCGAGAAACACGTCTCCCGCGGTCGCTTCCGGACGCTCGCGCGCCGCATCCGTGAGACCGGTACCCCGTACGGCGCCCACACCATCGTCTACCGTCCCTCGGGGCAGCTCCTGCTCGTCCGCCACGACGCCGTCGACATGTGGGTGCTCCCGGGCGGCGAGGTGGACCCGGGCGAATCCTTCCAGGAGACGGCCCGCCGCGAACTCGCAGAGGAGGCCGGTATCGAGGCCGACTACGAGGGGCTCGGCGTGCTCGGCCGCGTGGAGGTCAGTGCCGGGAGCTACGACACGTGGGGGGTGCTCCCGGTGTACGCCGCGCGGGCGGCGGCGACCGGCGCGGAGCCACAGGTCCGGGACCCGGACGGCGAGATCAGTGACGCCCGCTGGTTCGACCGGCTCCCGGAGGACACGCGCGACCGCGACATCCTCCACGCCTGGCGCAGGACGTGGCTCGACTGACGGAGACGGTCGCCGTTACCGGAGGCCCGCGCGTGACACCAGCACCCCGTCGCGGCTGACCGCGACACGGACGTAGCCGCGGACGCCACTGCCGTCCTTCGCGGATGGGAACGTCAGGGTCCGCACAGAGCTGTCGCCGTCGACGGCCGCACGGACCCGGAACTCACCGGCCCCCGCCATGACCACGGCCGAGGTCTCGCGGGAGCCAGAGGGGACCGTGAACGTCCGGTCGAGTAGCGACTCGGCGCCGGCCGTGGTGACTCGCACGTCGACCGTCTTCTCGAAGTTCGTCTGGTTGAACAGGTGGACGGCCCCGTCGGGGGGGCCCTCGGCCTCCTGGCTGCACCCCGCAGTCAGGAGCGTTCCAGCCGCGAGACCACCCAGTACTGCCCTGCGCGTCGGGCGCATTACGGATCGGAGCTGTGGTCGACACCCGGGCGTGACTCGGCGTCCATCCGGCGGAGCGTCGCCCGCGCCTGCGAGGCGTCGTAGCCGAACAGCACCCGGTCGCCGTACTCACCGGCGACGCGGACGGCCTTGGTGAGGTCGTCGAGGTCGACGTTGACGGCGTACAGCTCGACGGAGAACGGCGTGTCCAGTTCCGCACACCGGTCGGCCCACGCGGAGGCGAGGATCTCCAGCCAGTAGGTCGTCGAGTACGCCATGTCGTAGATTGGGACGACGAACTCGTCGACGTACTCGGCGAGCGCATCGAGGTCGAGCCCGCTCCGCTCGTACAGGTGGCCGGGGTAGGGGTCGGGATAGACGGTGAGGTAGAGGTCGCCGGGGACGTGCTCGCGGGCCGTGGCGACGAAGTCCGTGATGACCTCGGCGCGCCACGCCTCGCGCTCCTCGAAGCCGCTGTCGGCGAACGCCGCGTCACAGCGGTCACAGTGGCAGTACTCTGCGCGCGGCCAGCCCACGTCGTCGAGGCGGACGTCGCCGTTCACCTCGGCACAGTCCTCGACGATGTCGAGCAGGCCGCGCTTGTAGTCCGCGACGGAGGGGTCGATGTAGTCCCAGTCGAAGTAGTCGCGCTCGCGGGTGGCCTTGCGCCCCGCGGGGTCCTCGGGAACGAGGTCCGGATTCCCGGTGGCGGCGGCGTTGTCGGCGAAGCAGGACACCATGTTGACCGCTCCGGCCTCGGGCTCGGAGGGTTTGCCGGCGACGGACTTCACCTCGTAGAACCCGACATCGAACTCCGGCCACTCCAGCTCCTCGGCGTTGCGCGTGACGACCCCGTACTCCATACCCGTCGGTGGCGGGGGCGGACGGTAAGTAGTGTCGTTCGCCGGCGCGGGCAGGGACCCGGCGCCGGGGGCGATGCGGGAGCGTCGGCCCTACCGGCGCACGAGGTAGATGGCGACGACTGCGAGCAGGACCACCGCGGCAAGCACCTTCTTGGACATAGTTGATGGGTCGTCGGGTCGTAACATAATCCTTGTGGAGGATTCACTCATCGGTCACGTCGCATCCACCGGTCGCGTCGAACTCGTCGGTCGCCCGCGTCCCTTTTCACGCCGAGCGATGTATCGGCGCCCATGAGCAGTGCCAACCGGAGCGACGTGCCGCCGGAGACGGTCGGCGTCTCCCTCGAACCGGAGGGCGTCGAGGTGACCTACACCGACGGCCGGTCGGTGTTCTACCACGGCGTCCCGGAGCGGGCCGAGGAGCGGGTCGTCTCCGCCCCCGGCAAGGAGGTCCACGTCCTCGTCACGGACCCGACCGAGACGGAGGGCGTCATCGTGTACGTCAACGACCGGAAGACCGACGACGAGATCCTCGAATCGACCGGTGTCGGCCGGGTCATCCTGGAGCGCGGCGAGACCGACGCCATCTTCCCCGGTGTCGAGGCCACCAACCAGGGGTACCGTGTCGAGGTGGCCGCCGACCCCGAACAGGCCCGCGGCCGCGTGTTCGTCTTCGTCGAGGACGAGCTCTCCGAGCAGGCCTACGAGATCGTCGCGCCCGACGGCGAGGGCGCCGACGGGAGCGCGCCGGGCGACGGAGCCGAGTGATGCCGCTACAGAAACGCTGGGAGCCGCTGGAACGTGCGACCGTCGGCAAGGCCCCGGACCGCTACGGCGTCTACGAACTCGGTGACGAGGACGGCACCGTCATCGCCATCGACCACGGCCCCCTCCGGGACGAACTCAAGGAGGTCCTCGCCTACCGGGACGCCGCGAAGGTCCGCTGGGAAGCGTGTCAGAACCGCGAGCACGCCGAACGGCTGGCCGAGGAGCACCGGGAGCGATTGTTATAAACCAATAATCATCGACGTTTCATTTATATTTCCCAATCTACATCTATAAAGGTGCCAGACCAGAGAAAACGCCCTTGCGGAAGAACGTGATTCGGCCAGTGGGGACAACTACGGGCATTGCTCCGTGACACCGAAATCCCGTCTTGCATCCACGCGCCGGAGGCGCGCGGTTCACCGCTCCGAGCGTAGCGAGGAGCGGCCTTTCTCTGAACGTTTTTTGGCGTCATCAGAACGCGGCGCGTTCTGATTGCCCGTGGAATCGCAAAGCGATTCCACGACGACGAGTGGTTCCGCGCCTTCGGCGCGGAACCCGAGGCGGAAAAAAGCTCTATTCGATCTCTTCGGCGATCTCGTCGGCGTCGATGTCCGCTTCCTCCAGCGCGGCCTCGATGTCGGCCTCGTCGACGTCCTCACCGCCGGGCGCGCCGCCGCCCATGCCGCCCATCATGCCGCCCATGCCACCCATCATGCCACCGGAGCCGTCGAGGATGTCCTGGACGATGATGCGGTCGATGCCCGTCTTCTCGATGATCTCCTGGGCGATCTGGGTCTTCTGCATCATCCACTGCTGGTTCATCGAGAGCTGCGGGTTGGACTCGACGTAGAGGGTGAGCTTCTCGACGGTCTCCGTGACCGTCTCGGGCTCTGCGTCCTCGTCGTCCTCCTCGGGCTCCTCGACAGTGGTCTCCTCGACCTCGTCGGTCTCGAGGTGCATCTCCAGGTCCATGTCGAGGAACATCCCGAACAGGCCCTGGGCGCGCTCGAGCTGGTCGGTGACCTCCTCGAGGATCTCGTAGTCGTACTCGATCTCCTCGCCCGCGAGCGGGTGGTTGAAGTCGACGCGGGCGCGGCCGCCGACGATGGTCTCGAGGACGCCCTGCTCGCCGTCGATCTGGACGCGGGCGCCGGGATAGCGGTCGTCCTCGTCGATCTTGTCGGCCGAAACCGTGCGGACGCGCTCCTCGTCGTACTCGCCGAAGGCCTCCTCGGCGGGGATGGTGACGGAGCCGCTGTCACCGGCCTCGCCGCCGATGATGCCCTCCTCGACCGACTCGAACAGGTGACCGGCGCCGAGCACGATGACGCGCGGCTCGAAGGTGCCCTGGTCGGCGACGCCCTCCTCCTCGGCGACCTCGGGGTCGGTGGTGTCGACCAGCTGGTCGCCCTCGACCGTGCGGGCGGTGTAGTCGATGCGGACGAAGTCCCCGTCCTGAAGCCCCTCGGGCTCCTCCTCGTCGGCCTCCGACTCGGCTTCCGGCTCGGCTACTTCCTCTTCGGTCTCCGCTTCTGTCTCTTCGACGTCCTCGTCGGATTCCTCGCTCATAGCACGACCGACTCCCGACGCATCCTTAACGGTCACGTTTCGGGCCTACAAACCGCATTTCCGTGACCGGGGCGGTCGCATCCGGGTGTTTTTGCCACCGCGCCGCCTCCCAGCGCCCATGTACGAGGTCGAACTCAAGGTCCGGGCCGACCACGACCGGGTCCGGGAGCGACTGGCCGAAGTGGAGGCGACGGACGCCGGTGGCGTCACGCAGGTCGATACCTACTACGACGCCCCGCATCGCGACTTCGCCAGCACCGACGAAGCCCTGCGGCTCCGTCGCGAGACGCCGACCGATACGGTTGACGAGGACACCGATACCAGGGCGGACGGGGCGACGGTGACGAAGCTCACCTACAAGGGCCCGCTCGTCGAGGCCGAGTCGAAGACCCGCCGGGAACACGAGACCGAGGTGCTGGACGACGACGAGGCGATGGCCATCCTTTCGGGGCTGGGCTTCGAGCCGGCGGCCACCGTCGAGAAGCACCGCCGGTTCTTCCGGTACGAGGGGTACACGGTGACGCTGGACCGGGTCGACGGGCTGGGCGAGTTCGTCGAGGTCGAGACCGAAGCCGAGGCCGTCGAGGCAGCTCGTGAGGGGGCCATCGCCGTGATGGCTGAACTCGGGCTCGACCCGGACGAGCAGATCCGCACGTCGTATCTCGGCCTGCTGCTCGCCGACGGGTAGCGGTCGCGGCTCGTTTTATGCCCTCCAGTTATTAATTCGGCTGCTGGTGTTTCCGTAGGTTATATGTCCGCGCCAGCGAAACTGCTGGTAATGACCGACCGGAACATCCGCGTAGAGCCCGTCGTGGGCCGCGCGGTCGAGGACCAGGAGGTGGAGATCGTCGAACGGAAGGGGCTCGGCCATCCCGACTCTATCTGCGACGGCATCGCCGAGGCCGTCTCGAAAGCGCTGGCACGGACCTATCTCGAGCGGTTCGGCGAGGTCCTCCACTACAACACCGACGAGACGCAGCTCGTGGCCGGAAGCGCGGCGCCGACCTTCGGTGGCGGCGAGGTGCTGGAACCGATCTATCTCCTCATCACCGGCCGCGCCACGAAGAAGTACGACGGCCAGCGCATCCCCGCCGAGACCATCGCGCTCCGGGCCGCCCGCGAGTACCTCGCCGAGAACTTCCCGGAACTCGACTTCGGGACGGATGTCGTCGTCGATATCAAGCTGGGTGAGGGCAGCGGCGACCTCCAGGACGTCTTCGACGACGAGGGGCGGCGGATTCCGATGGCCAACGACACCTCGTTCGGCGTGGGCCACGCGCCGCTCACCGAGACCGAGCAGGTCGTGCTGGAGACCGAGCGCCAGCTCAACGGCCACTACGCCGACGAGCATCCCGTCGTCGGGCCCGATATCAAGGTGATGGGCAAGCGCGAGGGCGACCACATCGACGTGACGGTCGCGGTCGCCATCATCGACAGCTACGTCGACGGCTACGACGACTACGACGACGCCGTCGCCGGCATCCGCGAGTTCGTCAGCGACCTCGCGGCCGACATCACCGACCGCGAGGTCCGCGTCCACGTCAACACCGCCGACGACTACGACGAGGGCTCCATCTACCTCACCACGACCGGTACCTCGGCCGAGCAGGGCGACGACGGCTCCGTCGGCCGTGGCAACCGCGCCAACGGTCTCATCACCCCGAACCGCTCGATGAGCATGGAGGCCACCTCCGGGAAGAACCCGGTCAACCACATCGGGAAGATCTACAACCTCCTCTCGACCCAGATCGCCGAGAGCGTCGTCGCCGAGGTGGACGGCATCCGGGAGATCCGCATCCGCCTCCTCAGTCAGATCGGTGAGCCCATCGACGACCCCCACGTGGCCGACGCCTCCCTCGTCACCGAGGACGGCGTCTCCGTCGGTGACATCGAGAACGAGGTGAGCCGCATCATCGACCGCGAACTCGCCGACGTGACGGGCATCACCGAGCGCGTCATCGAGGGCGAGCTGACGACGTTCTAGGGCCGTCGCTCTTGCAGGAAAGGGATCGATTCAGTCGTCCAGACTCCCGTTCAGCTCCGCTTTCAGCTGCCCGAACTCGGCGACACGCTCGGCATGGGCGTTGTGCTGATGGATGGATTCATCGTTGGACTGCTTCATGGTCACGATGGCGTCGTCGGGGAGGTCGAAGCGCTCGACGGTGCCCTCGGCGAGCGAGCGGACACAGTCCTCGACGAACTTCGCGTTCGCGTGCGAGTGGTAGGTCATGTGGTCCTCGTCCGGGCGCTTGGCCATGTTGTAGATGCGCGCGGACATCGAGTCCCGCGCCACGTCGATGAGGTCCTCGAGGTCGACATCGGGGGAGCCCTTGCTCCGGATCTTCAGCGTGGCGTGGCCCCGCTGGGAGTGGCCCGGCTGGGGGACCTCGTCGAGGAACGACTCGACGACCTCGTCCTCGACGCCGAGGTCGGCGAGCGTCTCGCGAGCGCGGGCCTCGCTCATCCCCTGCGAACAGGGGCAGACGGTCATCCCCGTGACCGTGGTGCCGACCTCCTCGTGGGTCCCGTCACCGTTCGCGGTGGCTGAGGCGTGGATATCGGCGGTGAACTGCGTGGGGCGGTCGCTCGCGGGAGTGTCCTCGCGCTGGACGTACTCGGCGTCCATGGTCACCTCGGCGCGGGAGGTGTAGTCGTGCTTGTCGAGCAGCCGCTCGGCCACGTCGCCACAGAGGTCCTCGATGCGGACGTGGCGGTCCTCGAGTGCCTCCTCGATGATCTCGTCGACGACCTCCATGTTCCGGCTCATGTCGATACCCTTGCGCCACTTCGGGAGGTCGACGTACACCTCGAACTCCGCCATCAGGACGATGGGGCGGCGCTCGTCGCGGTCGAGCTTGACGAGTTTCTCGACGCCCGTCACACCCACCCGGTTCAGGCCGACGCTCACCTCCGGACGCGAGGCCTGCACGTCCGGGAGTTGCTCACTCATTACCCCGAGAGAGGGCCGCGACGCTGTTAGCACTTACGACACCGGAGACTGGCCATCTCGATACCGTCCGGTGGTTTGCCCGGACTGAACGGGGCGTCAATCCAGTTTGCCCAGCGCGGCGAAGAAGTCCAGCGGCGGCCCCGCGACCCGGAGCGGTTCGTCGGCGCGACGCACGGCGATCTGCGTGGGCGGCGTCACCTCCTCGGAGCGCCGACCGTCGGCAACGACGATGGCGTGTTCGGCCTCCTCGACCCTGATTGTCACGTCGCTATCGGGCCCCAGCACCAGCGACGGCATGGGCGAGCGCGCGCACATCTCCGTCAGCACGAGCGCGTCGGCCCCCGGGTGGACCAGCGGGCCGTCCTCGCTGAGGTTGTACGCTGTACTCCCGGCTGGTGTGGCGACGAGGGCGCCGTCGGCCCGGCTTCCGGCGTACAGCGCCCCATCGACCCGGATCTCGAGGCCGATACCGTTGGCCCGGCCACGCTGGGGGCTCATCACCGCGATCTCGTTGAGGGCCGGCGAGAGCGTCCAGTCGTCGTTCTCGGCCACGACCCGCGGCAGCTCGTAGACGGACGGCTCTCCCCGTCCGCGAATCTCTGAGACCACACCCCGGACGGCATCGACGGCCTCCTCCGGCGGGACGGCGTTGAGGAAGCCGACCTCGCCGAGATTGACGCCCATCATCGGCGTGGTCCCGGCCCCGCGGGCGGCGAACAGGAAGGTCCCGTCGCCGCCGATACTCACGACGAGGTCGCAGGCCGACATCCGGTCGACCGGCACGCCGATGTCGGGCTCTTCGACGGCCTCGGCAGTCGTCTCGTCGAGCGCGATACGCGCCTCCGGAACGGCGCCCCGAATCCGCTCGGCAAGCTCTACGGCCCGGGGGTTATCGCGCTGCGCCACGATGCCGAGATGCATCGGCCGGGCGTTCGCCCCCCGCCGTCAAGAACCCCGCGGGAGCGACCCGATGGCCGGTGGTCGTCGGGGCGCAGGCCCAGCAGCCGCCGAGTCCGAGGCACGCAGGCCGCTGGCCGGGCAAAGTTAATCAGTTAGAACATCCAACCGGACCGCATGAACGATCGCGCTGACGGAGAGGTGGGGCCGTGAGCGACGAGGGGGACGACGACTGGTTCGAGAGCGGGCTCGACGAGGACGCCTCCTTCGGCGAGGGCGGGGCCCCGGACGCTGGCGGTGGAGGGATGGGCGGTGGTCCTCCAGGTGGGGAGGGTGACGAACTGTTCGAGGAGGACTTCGCCTCGGCGTTCGAGGGCGGCGGCTCCTCGGGCTTCGACGAGGAGTTCGAGTCCGACATCCCGCGGATCGACCTCGGAATCACCGGCCTCGACGAGATGATCCAGGGCGGCGTCCCGGAGCGGTCGCTACTGGTCGTCATCGGCTCGGCCGGGACCGGGAAGACGACGTTCGGCCTCCAGTTCCTCCAGAAGGGCCTCGAGGAGGGCGAGCGCACCGTCTACATCACGCTCGAGGAGTCCCGTGAGGCCATCGTCGAGGCGGCCACCGAGAAGGGCTGGGGGTTCGACGAGTACCTCGAGAACGACCAGCTCGCCATCATCGACCTCGACCCGGTCGAGATGGCCAACTCGCTGGCCTCCATCCGGAGCGACCTGCCCCGGCTCATCGACGAGTTCGAGGCCGACCGGCTGGTGCTGGACTCCGTCTCGCTGCTCGAGATGATGTACGACAACCAGCCCGACCGCCGGACGGAGGTGTTCGACTTCACCAAGGCGCTCAAGAGCGCCGGCGTCACCACCATGGTCACCTCCGAAGCCGACCAGGACAACCCCTACGCCTCACGGCACGGCATCATCGAGTACCTCACCGACGGCGTGTTCGTCCTCCAGTACGTCCGCTCGGAGTTCCGTGAGACCCGCCTGGCCGTCGAGATCCAGAAGATACGGAACGCTAACCACTCCCGCGAGACCAAGCCCTACGAGATCACCAGCGACGGCATCTCGGTGTACCAGCAGGCGAACATCTTCTGAACGAGCTTTTTTCTCGCTCGGGTGTCCTCGCGACAAGAAACGTTCAGAAAAAAGGCCGGCCTCCGTTCGCTACGCTCACTCCGGCTGGTGAACCGCGCTCGCTCAGGGAGACGTTCCTGCTCGGCCTTCGGCCTGCGCGGGCGTGCGACTCCCACGGCCCTCGCTCACTTCGCTCGCGAGGACTCCGCTCGCGCGGATGCAAGAAATAGGCTCGGTGTTACGGAGTGGTGCCTGTTGCCTGCCTCACGGAGTGGTGTCTGTTGTTTGTGGCCTGAAGCGAGGCTCGTGCGGTGGCCGAGTACCAGCCGCCCTTGTACCCGAGACTATTGCCAAAATCCGAGTATATAGACTGATGAAATTAGTTATACACTTGTTCCCGGAATTTATCCGTTAACTGTTGAATATCTCCGCACCACGACCGACCCGCGTCTGGTAGGCGCGGGCCTCGGTGCCGCGGTCGTCGAACGCGTCGAGCATCGCGTTGGCGATGTCGCGGCGGTCATCCGCGTCGCAGGCCGCGATGACGGTCGGGCCGGCGCCGGAGATGGTGACCCCGCAGGCCCCGGCGGCCATCGCGGCGGTGCAGACCTCGTTGTAGCCGTCGATGAGCTCCGCGCGGGCCGGCGTGACGACCGAGTCGCTCATCCCACGGCCGACGAGTTTCGGGTCGTCGCGCGCCATCCCGGCGGTGAGCGTGGCGGCGTTGGCGACCGTCTCGACCAGCTGGTCGACGGTCGCCGTCTCCGGGACGACCCGGCGGGCGTCGCGCGTGGAGACGACGATCTCGGGGAGGACCGCGACGAGCGGGATGTCCGCGTCGATGCCCGTGACGCCGTCCTCGCGGGCGATGGTGAAACCGCCGATGATGGAGGGCGCGACGTTGTCGGCGTGGGCGGTGCCCGAGACGACCGCCTCGCCCTCCGCGGCGATGGGGACCAGTTCCTCGCGGGTGAGGCCGCGGTCGTACAGTTCGTTGAGCGCGACGGCCGCTGCCGCGGCGCTCGCCGCGGAGGAGCCCAGCCCCGACGCCGGGCGGACACCCTTGTCGATCTGGATGTGCGCGGGGGCATCGAGCGCCTCCGCGACGGCCCCGACGGTGTTCTTCTCCGGGTCCTCTGGGATGTACTGTGAGCCGACGCCGGACACGTCGATGGTGGTCCGGTCGGCCTTCTCCACGCGGATGACATCTGCCGGGCGCTCGAGGGCGACCCCGAACACGTCGAACCCGCTCCCGAGGTTCGCACTCGTGGCCGGCGCCCGGACGGTCAGCATGAGGCCGGATTGTCGGTAGCGTCGCAAAAACTTGGCGACATGTCGGGTGCCCGCCGGCGTTCGGACGCACGCCCCGCCGAACCGTTCGCTGGAGTCTCCGGGCACGCCGGCGAAGGTTCAAGTACCGGAACGGGACCAGCACCCCCGTGCTCGGAACTCCTGCCGACGCGTGGTACGTGTGGCTCGGTCTCGCAACCGTGAGCGTGGCGGTCCTCGGAACGGCGACGGGGCTCCCCACGGCGGCCCCGCCCGACCCCACGCCCGTCGCCCGGACGGTCGACGCGGTGGCGTCGAGCCCGCGGCCGGCGACCGCCGAACACCCGCTCGAAGCGACCGCCGTGCGGGTCGACCCGGACGGCATCTCGCTCCGGACGGACGGTGGGTCGGCCCGTGAGTCGCTGGCCTACGGTCCGGTGACGCCGGTCCCGCCGGACGCGTCGCCCTTGCGTGCCGTCCTGACCGGCGACCGACCGGGTCGGGTTCTCGGCTCGCCGACGGCACTCGCGGGGCGCGCTGCCGCCGCCCGACGAACCGACCCGCACTGGCGACCAGCACCCGACCAGCTACTCGTCCGGCGCGTCATCTGGGGGGAGGTCGATGTCACGCTCGTCGGCTGAATGCAGCGGCCCCCGCGGCTGGGAACCCGCCGGCCGTGGGCAGGTGGAGCCGCTCGCGGCCCTGGCGGCCGTCTTCGCGGTGACGGCCGCGCTCGGTCTCTACACGGGGGCACTCCAGGCCGCGATTCCAGAACCGACCGGTGCCGACCTCGCGCCGACCGCGCTCGATGCGGTCGCCGAGGCGGTGAGCGACCGGACCGGCGTCGTCGACCCGACGCGCCTGTCCGCCGCGCTGGGCGCCGGACCCGAGGGACGCCGACTGAACGCGACGCTCACCGCCGCCGACCGGCGGTGGTGCGCCGGTCCGCCGATACCAGCCGCTGCATCCGACCGGGCTGCTCGTCGCATCGCCGTCGACACCGCCGTGAGCCGGACTACCGTGGGCCGACTCCGGGTGGTCGTCTGGTGATCCGTAGCGCCCGCGCCAGGACCGACCGTGCCATCAGCACTGTCGTCGACGTGAGCCTCTGTCTGCTGCTGGTGTCGGCGGCCATCGGGACGCTCGTCCTACCGCAAGCGGTTCCGGGTACACCCCACGACGGCCCCGACCCGTCGGCCACTGCCGAGGCGCTCGCCACGGGGACCGTCTCGGTGTCATACGAGCTCGAGACCAGCCATCTGGAAGCCTCCGGCGACCACGCGAGCGGGACCGGCGAGGCGGAGCGGGTCGCTCACGGGAGCTACGCGGAGTTGCTCGCCGAGGCGGCGGTCGAGAACGCGACCCTCGACGGGCGCGTACTCTCCGGCGCCAGCGACGGGTTCGAACGACGGGTCGCCACCGTGGTCCGGAACGCGACCCGCGCGACCGGCGGTCGAACACGCGTCACCGCGACCTGGACCCCCTACCCGGGAGCGCCGACGCGAGGTGTCGCGAGCGCGGGCCCCCGGCCGCCACCGGGGGCGAGCGTGGCAGCCGCGACGCTCACCGTTCCAAGCCGGTTCCGGGCCACACGCGAGCGGGCCCGCCGGGCGGCACGACGCGACGGCTACCCCGGCGTCGCCCGGGCGCTCGCACGAGCCACGGTCGCCGGCTGGTTCCCGCCACAGGACGCCCGGCTCGCGCTCCGTGGCGATTATCCCGTCGACGCGCTGCTGACGCGGCGCTACCGGCGGACAGCCACTGGGCTCGGGACCAACGTGGCCGCCCCCGTCCGGGCGATCGAGCCACGCCGGGCGAACGCACGGCTCACGACCGCGCTCGCCCGACAGTACGAGACGGACCTGCGGGAGCGGTTCGACTCCCCCACTGCGGCCGCCCCTGCCGTCCGTATCGGCGAGGTAAGGGTGGTGGTCGCCACGTGGTGAACACCCTGGGGACCGACGACCGTGCCCGGGTTCCGTTCGCCCTCGTCGGCGTCGTCCTGCTCGTGACGAGCACCGCGTTCCACGCCTCCCTGGGAGCGGCACCGGCGGTCCGGGAACCGGCGACGGAGGCCGCACTGGAGCGGGCCGGTGCGGCCGCCGTGCCGGCGCTCCGTGTCGCCGTGCGGCGGGCCGCCCGCGCGGCCGCGGCGGACCCGGTTCTGACGACGGCGAACACCACGGCTGGACGGGCGCTGAACGACTCGCACGCGTTCCGGGATGCCCTCCGGCTCCGGATATACCTGTCAGCCGCGACGACGCTCGACACCGTTCACGTCCGGGAGGACTCCGTCCGCGCCAGCACCACGCTACCGGCGGTCGAGGACGACGGAACGAGGGCCCTCCGCCGGACCATCGAGCGGGTCGAACTCCGCCGAACCGGACCGAACGGGACCCGACTCCAGGTCCGGTTGCGGAACGTGAGTCTCCGCGCGACCCGTGACGGCCGGGTGGTAACTCGCGAGTCGTTCGCCCCGAGCGTGACCGTCACGACGCCGGTCCTCGCCATTCACGACCGGACGACGCGGTACCAGCGCCGCCTGGACGCCCGAACGCTATCCCCCGAGAGTGCCGGGGCACGTCTCACCTTCGGGACCTATCTTGCGGCGTACGGCCGCGGCACGGCACAGTGGGCGGGCGCACCGGTCAGCAACGTGCTCGCCAATCGGCATCTCGCGCTCGCCACCGACGCCGCGGTGTACGACGCACAGGCCCGGACGTTCGGCGCGAGGGACCCGGAATGGAAGGAGGGGTTCGCAACCACGGCCGCACGGACACTCGGCAAGGACGCCGTCGCCCTCGGCTTCGGGCAGGTCAAGCAGAATCGCTCCCGCGGCACCGCCCGCGCGATGGATACGCTACGGCGGTTCCTGGTGAGCCGGAGTCGGCAGGGGGGTCGGACCGCCGGACCGTTCGAGGACGAACCCGTCACCGTCGATGTCGGTGCCAGTGCCGACAGCGCGCTGGCCGCGATGCTCCGACGGCCGACCCGGGGGACGCGGAACCTCACCGACGTACTCCGAGCGTCTTACACGGTTCGGGCCCGGCTCGCTACGACGACCCGACGAGTCGGAACGAGCCGGTCCGGACAGCGCCGACCCGCGTCCCCCGGCGACTGGCGCCTCGTCGACCACGACCGGCAGGTGGACCGACGGAGCCGCGAGGTCATCGACAACGAGCGGGCCGAGCCTCCGGACCCCCAGGGACGATGGCACCGCCTGTCCTCGGCCCACCGTCGCGTCATCGTTCGGGAGACGGTCGTCCGTCACTGGCGGGACGGGAACCGCACGGTGACGACCAGCCGCACCACCACGACCAGGAACGCGGTCGCCATCGAGGTGTTGGGTCGACACACTCTGCCCGACAGCGATGTCCCACAGCGCCCGGTGCGTCCGATCCACGAACCCGGTGGCGTCCTCGACGGTCCGAACCTCGGAGGTGTCGCGGAACGGGCCACCACCCAGCTGGTGGCGGCCCGTGGTGGCTACGACCGGCTCGCGGCG
>Ga0207757_100554_pt1 | contig 23097 bp, 23 predicted proteins | sample A23P3SouthBayCA_2_FD_187752 | JGI IMG/M metagenome (GOLD analysis project Ga0207757, IMG submission 187752) | Aerobic enrichment media microbial communities from Eden Landing Ponds, California, USA - A23 P3 (2) (SPAdes) | ecosystem: Environmental > Aquatic > Marine > Unclassified | place...
GACTCGGCGAAGTCGGCGTAGTGGCCCGAGAACGGCGTGTCGTAGCTCGCCATCTCGAAGTTGTTGAGCACGATGGCGATGATCGGGATGTCCTCGCGGGCGGCCGTCTCGAAGTCCATGCCGACCATACCGATGGCGCCGTCGCCCATGACGTGAACGCAGGTCTTCTCGGGCTTGGCGAGTTTCGCTCCCATCATGAGGCCGAGACCGTAGCCGAGTTGGGTCGTCTTGCCCCAGCCGAGGTAGGAGAGGGGTTCGGTGACGTTGAAAAAGGGCGCCATGAAGTCGCGGGCGTTGCCGGCGTCGGCGGTGGCGACGACCTCGTCCTTGTCGAGGGCCTGGTCGAGTTCGTAGACGACGCGGTAGGGGTTGATCGGCGTCTCGTCGGATTCGAGCACGTCCGACCAGTCGTCGAGCCACTCCGCTTCGATCTCCGAAATTTCCGTGGTTACGTCGTCGTACCGGCCGAAGTCGGCGTCGTCGCCGACGCGGTCCTCGATCTCGTCGACGAGCGCTTCGAGGACGAGTTTGGCGTCGCCGATGACCGCGAGGTCGGATTTGTAGTCCTTGTCGACGTCGCCGGGGTCGTTCGTCGAGTGGATGAGGGTGTTGTCCTCGGTTGGCGGCGTGATGCCGTACGCCGTCTTGGTGAAGCTACAGCCGATGCCGAAGAGCACGTCCGCCTCGTTGACGAAGTGGTTGAGCTGTCGGGGTTCGGACTTGGAGCCGGCGCCGAGCGCGAGTGGGTGGTCCTCCGGGAAGGCGCTTTTCCCGTTGAGTGTGGTCGCGACGGGGGCTTCGAGCAGCTCCGCGAGCTCCTGCAGGGGCTCCCACGCCTTCGCGTAGTGGACGCCCTGTCCGGCGTTGATGACCGGTAGGTCGGCGGAAAGCAGCGCGTCGGCCGCCGCCTCGACAGCCTGCGGGTCGGGCCCCGACCGCGTCGACGTGGTGGGTTCGTAGTCGATGTCGCCGGCATCCATCCGGAACACGTCTTTCGGAACCTCGACCAGTCCCGGCCGCTGGCGACCGTTGCGCGCCGCCTGGAACGCGCGTCGGATCGTCTCCTCGGTCGCGTCGGGGTCGGTCAGCTGTTCGGTCGTTTTCGTGACCGCCTGGTAGTTGACGAGCGAGCTGAATTTGGGGTCGGTGTTGGTCTTCGCGCGCGAGTAGCCCGCCGGGAGCGCGACGATGGGCGCCGACTCCGCGTAGGCCTGCGCGATGCCACCGACGGAGTTCTCCGTCCCGGGGCCGTGCTGACAGGCGAACGCCTCCACCTGGTCGCCGGAGGTGATCCGGGCGATGCCGTCGAGCATGTGGGCGCCCGTTCGCTCCTGCCGAACGACGATGGAACGAATCCCCGCTTCCTCCGCCGCGTTGTCGTCGAAGAGGGGGTTGCTCGGAAAGCCGATCAGGTGTTCTACACCTTCTTTTGCCAAGATTTCCGCGATGGCGTCTGTTACGTTCATTCTACTGGACAGCATTACCCCCGGGGTTGTAAATCTAAGGACATACGGCTAACCCATCATCGTCATCTGTCGAAATAATGAGGACAGACGGCTAACGGGGCGTCGTCATCTGTCGAAACGTTGAATAGCCAGAGTCCGGACTTCGGACACATGTCCGAGAGACCGCAGCTCGAACGGCTCTGCGTGCACGAGTCGGTGTCGACCAAGATTCCGGTCGAGGGGTTCGCCGAGGCATTCGCCGACCTCGACGTCCCGGTCGAAATCGTCGGCGACGACGAGACGTTCGACCGGACGGACGCGGTGGCGTCCTTCCGCCCCCGCGACGCCTTCCTCGACGCCGGGTGGGTCCACTGCATTCGCGCCGGCTACGACGAGTTCGACACGGACGCCTACGAGGACGCGGGCGTCCCCCTCACCAACAGCACCGGCATCCACGACACGACGGTCGGCGAGATCGCCGTCGGTTACATGGTGTCGCTCGCGCGGATGCTCCACATCTACCGCGATCACCAGAACGAGAGCCACTGGTTCGAACCCGAGTACGAACGCCCGTTCACCGTCGAGAACGAGCGGGTCTGTGTCGTCGGTCTGGGCACCCTCGGGCAGGGCATCGCCCAGCGCGCCGACGCCCTCGGCATGGACGTGGTCGGCGTTCGCCGCTCCGACGACCCAGTCCCCGGCGTCTCCGACCTCTACCACCCCGACGACCTCCACGAGGCCATCGCGGACGCGCGCTTCGTCGCCATCGCCGTCCCACACACCCCCGAGACGGAGGGGATGTTCTCGACGCCCGAGTTCGAGACCATGCGCGACGACGCGTACCTGATCAACGTCGCGCGCGGTCCCATCGCCGACGAGGACGCCCTGATCGAGGCGCTCGAAACCGGCACGATCGCGGGCGCGGGGCTGGACGTGTTCGAGACTGAGCCACTCCCCGAGGACAACCCACTCTGGGACTTCGAGGAGGTCATCATCTCGCCGCACCGTGGCTCCGCTACCAACCGATACCACCTCGACATCGCCGACCTCGTGATGGATATCTTCGCACAGTACCAAGCCGGCGAGACGCTGCGTAACCGCGTCGCCTAGAGGCTGATCAGGTCGTCGAACTCCACGTCGTCGACCTGCCCCCCACACGCCGCACACTCCTCGACGCGGTCGGGACCGGGGCCGCCTTCCATGTGTACCAGTCCGCAGTCACGACATACTTCGAGGTCTGCTTGGATCATACACGCCGTTTCTGTCGTCCGACAGATATGTCTTGGGCCGGTCGATGCACAACCTACTAACCCTCGCCGCGGCTACGACGGGCGATGGGTGGCCGACTGCTCGACGCGCTGGCCGGCGCGCTCGACCGCGCCGGCGTCATCGATCGCCGCCGCTTCCGCGAGACGTTCGACCTGTCGTGGCCCCGGATCGTCACCGGGCTGGCCATCATGTCCAAATCCACGGTGGATCTGGCGATGGTCGGCTGGGACGTGGGGACGGCGGCCGTCGCCGGTCTCGCCTTCGCCAACGTCTACTGGCAGGTGGGCAAGTTCCTCGGGATCGGCCTCGCGGGCGGCACCGTCTCACTCGTCTCGCAGGCCTACGGCGCCGAGAACCGTGAGCGGGCGAGCGCGGCTGTCGCCGTCTCTCTCGTCATCACGCTCCTGATCGCGACGCCGATCGCCGCCGCCTACGCCCTCCTGGCGCCCGAACTCGTGGCCGTCCTCGGCTCCGAGCCCGAACCGCTCCGCCACGCCGCCACCTACCTCGCCCTCGTCGCCCCGGCGCTCCTGTTCGAGTTTCCGAACCTTATCGCCAGTCGTACCTACGCGGGCGTCGGCGACACGGTGACACCCATGCTGGTCCGGACGGGCGGCGCCCTCCTCAACATCGTCTTCTCCGCTGTCCTCATCTTCGGCTACGGTCTCGGCGTCGCCGGCGCCGCCATCGGTACCTCGCTCGCGACGGGTCTCGTCGTCCTCGTCTTCGCGTGGGGGCTCGCCGGCCGCACGTACTTCGGCCGGGGGGCGTGCCCCGTCGCCGTCACCCGCGCGACGGTCGGGTTCGACGGCTTCGCCCCCCTGACCCGTCGACTCCTCGTTGTCTCCGCGCCGCTGATGGCGCGCCGAACCGCGGAGATGCTCGTCGCCTTCCCGCTGGTCGCCATCGCCGCCACCTTCGGGCCGGCTGTCGTCGCCGCCTACGAGGTGGCCCGCCGCGTCCGAACGCTGATCGACAGTTTCTCGTGGGGCTTCTCCATCGCCGCGAGCACGCTCGTCGGCCAGCGACTCGGTGCGGGCGACGAGGCCGACGCCGAGGCGTACGCCCGGGCGATCGTCCGCCTCTCCGCGACGGTGTACGTCGTCGCCGCGGTGACCGTCTTCGCCCTGTCGCCGTGGATCGCGGGCGTCTTCGTCGACGACCCCGACGTCGTCGCCGTCGCCGCCCCCTTCGTCGCCGCGGCCGCCGTCAGCGTCGTCTTCCTCGGCGTCGACGGCTCCGCGACCGGAACGCTCCGCGGCGCCGGCGACACCAGCTACCCCTTTTTCACCTCGCTGCTCGGCCGCTACGGCTGTGCGCTCCCCGTCGCGGCCCTCGGCCTCGCCACCCCGCTCGGCGCCACGGCGCTTCTCGCTGCGCTGGTGGCCGAAACCGTCGTTCCCGCGGTCCTGAACGTACGACGCGTGCGATCGAACCGCTGGAAAGCGGTGGGGCGTGCGCACGTGGCGGCGGGAGACTAGCCGCCGCCCCTTCGCGGTCGAGTTCGTCCCGGAGCCACGCCACGAAGTCGACGAACCCGGGGTTCGGCTCGACCGGAGGCGTCCGCCGCGAACGTGTCGGGGGTGTCCATATCGCCCGCTCGTCGGATCACGCCCATAACTCCCCCGTGGAGTTTTGACCGTCCAGCCGTACTCTGCGTATGACCGAACTCGGAGTCGTCGGCGCGGGTGCGGCGGCCGCCACGGCGTGTTACGTTGTCGACGGCGCCCTGCCGGACGCGTCGATCACCGTGCTGGAGAAGTCGGGCGGCCTCTGTGGTCGGGCGGCCACGCGCCGCCGCGGCGACGTGACTTACGACTACGGCGCGAACTACCTGAAAGACGACGATGAACGCGTCCTCGACCTGATCGACCGCTTCGACGACGGCCTCGTCGAAGTCGACGGCGACATCCACGTCTTCGACCGCACCGAGACGGTGAGCGAGGGTCGGGACGATCAGGAGCGCAAGTTCACCTATCGGACGGGACTGACCCGCCTCGCCAAACACCTGTTCGGAGCGACCGACGCGACGGTCAACCGGCGGACACGGGTCGAGGGCGTCGCGCGCACGGCGGACGACCGGTGGACGCTCACCGACGCCGACGGCGAGCAGTGGGGCCCCTTCGACGTCCTCCTACTCAATCCGCCGGCGCCACAGACGGCGACGCTGGTGGCGTCGGCCGACTGGGACACCGCGGCCAGGGACTACCTCCTCGACGCCGTTCGTGACGTCGACTACCGGACGGTCTGGACCGCCGTCCTCGGCTACCCCTTCGAACTCGACCGCCCCTACTACGCGCTGGTAAATACGGACAAGGAGCACGCGGTCGGCTGGATCGCCCGCGAGGAGTGCAAGCCGGGGCACGTTCCCGACGGCGAATCCGTCCTGGTCGTCCAGGCGAACCACGAGTGGTCGGTCGAGCGCTACGGCGAGGCAGCCGAGGAGAACGTGGCCGATCTCGCCGCCCACGCGGCGGCTATCGTGGGCGACGACCGCCTCGCCGACCCCGCGTGGACGGACCACCAGGGGTGGCGATACGCGCTCCCCGAGACCGGACTCCGCAAGGGGGTCCGCGACGCTGCCGAGGACGCCGGTTGCTACGTCGTCGGCGATTGGGTCGACGGCGAGGCCCGCCTCCACGCCGCCGTTCGGAACGGGCTGGAGACGGGGCAGCGGCTGGTGGCCACCCGCTGACGGCGCTGTCTCAACACCTTGCTGTACTTAACAATATTATCTGATATGTTTATACTCTCTCACCGAGTAGACGGTGTGTATGATTCGCGAACCGGTCGTTACCGTCGTCGTGATGGCGCTCGTCGTGCTGTCGTCGGTCAGCATCGGTGTCGGCGTCGTCGATGCCGCTCGTCGTGCTGTCGTCGGTCAGCATCGGTGTCGGCGTCGTCGATGCCGGCCCGACGGAGACTGCAGACACCCCCGAGATTGCGGCACAACTCGCTCAGGGAGGCAACGTGAATGCGCTCGCGCCGCGCGGGCGCTGGAATCCCGCGACGAGTCGCGGGGAGATCATCCTCGATCAGTCGAGCTACTACCGGGTGTATCAGGGCGAACGGGACGTTAGCCGGTGGCGACGCGCCCGCGACGACGCCGACGTGACGGGGACGGCGCTGACGGGGCGGAGCGGGGCGGCCGAAGACGACGTACTCGACCTCTCGGGATCGATTCCCCGGGACCAGACGGTGGGGCGTTACTCGAACGACGACGTGTCCGCACTGGTGGTCGAGCCCCGCATCTCGTCGCTCCGACTGCTCAACCAACGGGGCGCCGAACTCGGGAGCGACGTGACGGTCGCCCGGAGCCAACGGCTCCTCGTCCGCGCCGATTGGAACTTCGTCGAGGCCGAGGACCTGCAGGTCGACCTGCTCCGAAACGGCGACCGGTACGAACGCGAGGCGCTGTCGACGGCGGCGACGAGCGAGCAGATGGCGACGCTGCCCAGCGGCTTCTCCACCGCCAACCTCGCACGCGAAGTACAGGGTACCGGCACGACGGGGCGCTCGACGGCCGCGTGGCTGTTCGACTTCTCCAGCCTCGACGCTGGCGTCTACACGCTCCGGGTCGAGGGTGTCGACGATCTGACGACCGGCAACGCCGCCCGGACGATCACGGTCCGGGTCGGCACGGAGTTGCGACCGACGCTCGGCTTCGACGACCGAACGGTCACTCAAGGCGAGTGGGCGCGCTTCAGGGTCTCCGCCAGCGACGCCGGTGCCTACCACGCCGTCTCTGTCGACCGGAATCGCCTCCGGAGTTCCTCGACTGACCCAGCGCGGGTGTTCCGTGCCGTCGGCGACGTAGTGGCGACCGGAAGCACGAACCAGCGCGCCTACGGAATCGTCAAAGTACCCGCGCGCGGCGAGAGCGCCGGCGTCATCGACACCGGCCTTCTCGACACCGGGCGGGCGACGGTCACGCTCCACGGCGCCAGGTCGAGTCAGAGCGCCGCCGTATCGAGTGTCACCGACCAATCGGGCGGCGTCTCGACCGTCTCCGTCACGGTCGAGCGCGGCAGCCTCTCGACGAACCTCGGTGACCTCACCTACACCATCGGCACCGCCATCGACGTGCGTGGCACCGGTTCCGGCGCGGACCGCGTCGCCCTCTACGTCCGCGACGGCAGCGGCTGGTACCTCCTGACGCTCGACGGCCGCAAGACCGTCCGCGTCGACTCGAACGGCGTCTGGGAAGCCCGGAACGTCGTCCTCTCGAACGGCGGCGACGGCGGACGAATCCTCCGTATCCCCGGGACGTACCGCCTCGGCGTTGTCGACACCGCCGAGTTCGACGGTGATCCGCCGAACCGCATCTCCCGGGATAATTTCGCCCGGCTCCGGAGCGAGCAGAAGAACATCCGGACGGTCGCGCCCGGTCTCGTCGGTCGCGTCACTACCTACGGCGGTGAGGTGGCCGACACCGACGAGGTGGCGGTCGACGGCGTCGCCGCCGGCGCGACCGAAGTCGGCGTCGTCTTCGTCGGCGAACGGGGAGAGATCCGAACCCAATCGGTGCGCGTCGACCGTGACACCACGTTCGAGGAGTCGGTGTCGCTCTCGGGGCTGGAGCGAGGTCGCATCACCGCGCTGATCGTCACCACCGGCCGCGACGGCGTGTTCGGGAGCGGGAACGTCCGCACTCCTGCCGGCACGACGATCCAGCTCGACTCGGTGAACGCATTCCTCCGGTACGTCGAATCACAGCGCAATCGCGGGCTGACCGGCGAACAGATCCTCGCCCGAATCGACGGGCAGGTGCTGACCGTCAGCGGGAGCGACGACCTCGCCACCCGGACGACGTTCCGACTGGCGGCACCCCGCACGACGGTCCGGGACGTGGTGCCCGCGAATCGTCCGGACGCGACTGGAGTGCTCGCCGTCCCGCCCGGCGGGACGATGCTCGTCCGCGGGACGACCAATCGGAACCCCGACGACGCCCGCGTCGTTGTCGAGGTGGTCGAGGGGCCGTCGGTGGCGGCGTTCCCGTCCGTGACGACGGCGGCGTGGGGATCCGACGGGGCGTGGTCGGCCCAGCTCGCGGTGCCGGCGGGCGCCACACCCGGGACGTACACCCTTCGGATCGACGACGGCGAGTCGACGGTGATGCGGGAAGTCGTGATCGGACGCGAACGACAGCCGACGGCGACGCCACGCCAGCCCACCTCGACGGAGCGGCCGTCGACACCTACGGAGCGGCCGTCGACGCCCACGGAGCGGCCGACGACACCCACGGAGCGTCCCACGGCGACGGCGACGCCCGCTTCCACGGGCGGCGGCGCTCCGGGCTTCGGCCCGGCGGTGGCGGTCGTCGCCCTCATCGCCCTCGCCGCGGCGCTGGTCCGGCGCCGGCGCTGATCGGCGGGGTCACGCTCGTTCGGTTCGTCCGCTCTCGATGCCGATCCGCAGGAAGGCGGGCAGCGTCACCGCCGCGAGCGCGAGTTCGAGGCCGCCGACGAGCAGGAAGGCCGTGCCGTAGCCGTAGGCGTCGGCTGCGACCCCGCCGCCGAGGATGCCCGCGAGGAAGCCGAGGCTGCCGGCGATGTTGAATCCGGCCATGGCGACGCCGCGCTCGGTTGGCGCAGCGAGATCGGTCACGAGCGCCAGCGTCGCTGGCGCCATCAACGCGCCGAGGACGCCCACGAGCACCATCGACGCTTGTGCTGCCCGCAGCCCCGACACGGCGCCGACGAGGATCACCGCGCCGCCGTACAGCGCCGACCCGACGACGATGGGGATCGTGCGACCGATCCGGTCCGAGACGATCCCGAAGGAGTACTGCAGGAGGGCGAACGGCGCGAAAAAGAGCGCGAGCGTCAGTCCCGTCGCGCCCGGACTCAGGCCGAAGACGGTCCGGAAGTAGAGCGTCCCGACGAGCGAGAAGAAGCCGGCGGTCAGGCGATCGACGAAGCCGAAGGCGTAGGGGAGCGCGAGCGTCGGCGTTCGACGGAGGCCGTCGAGAGGCGACCGCCGCTCCCCGCCCGCTGGCGCCCGGTCGACGACGAACGGGACGGTCACCGCGATGACGACGAGAATCCCGCTCGCGACGTACAGCGGGACGAGCGGGCCGATTTCGTACAGCTGACCACCGAGCGGCGCGCCCGTCGCCGTCCCGAGACCGATGGCGATGCCCGTGGCGCCCATGTTGCGCCCGTGGGGCCCCTCCAGATCCATGAGCATCGTCATCGCGAGCGAGAAGGCGCCGACGGTGGCCGCGCCCTGGAAGACCCGAAGGAGGAGGGCCAGTCCGAACGAACCGGTCGCGACGGGGACGACCGCGAGGAGGGCGTAGCCGACGGCGCCGAGGAGCGCCCCGGCTGCGACGAAGGGCACCCGACGGCCGACGGTGTCGCTCGCTACCCCCCACGGGACGGCGAAGACGACGAACGCGGCGAACTCCGCGGTGAGAAACCACATGCTCGCGTCGAGTGCCGTGTCGGCACCCAGTGCCGCGACGAGCGTGTCGATGCCGGGGTAGAGCAACACCTGCGCGAGCAGGACGGCGTAGACGACGGCAGCCAGCGCCACGCGACTCCGGGTCCGGGACACCGTGTACCCGTACGGATGTCCCCGGTATACTGTCTTTCGACCCGCGAATTCTAGACGGAGTTCGGACGGAACTTGAGAAACGCCTTACATGCTGTGACGCCTCCGTTCTTCCATGGATCGAACGGTGATGCGCAGTCGGCTCGTCCGGTCGGTCGTCGCGCTCGCGGGCGGCGCCGCGGCCCTTGCCGGGTCGTACGCAACCGTGGGTGGCTCGCCGGCGTTCGTCGCGGCCCCCATCGCGAACGCGACGGTCACGCTCGCGCCAGGCGTTCTCGTCACTCTCGCCATCACGCTCCTCGGCGACTTGGGGAGCAAACTGGCCTATGCCGCGGGACTGGGCGCGACGGCACTCCTCTTTGGCCTCGTGGTCGGCGTGGCCCGTGCCGTTGCGACGCGGACCGGCCGCCCGCTGGCCGGGCCGGTCGTCGGCGTCGTGTCGGTGGGCCTCCTCGCCGCTGGGCTCTCCGGTTCGGCACCCTCCGCGGTCGGAGCGGCGGTCGGCGCGGCGCTGGTGTCGACGGTCGTCGACCTCGGAGCGACGCCCGACGACGACACGACTCACGGCGCGCGGCGCGCCGTTCTCGCGGGTGTCGCGGCGCTCTCGGTGGGTACCTTCGCGTTTGGCGGCCGGCGGGTGCTCGCGACCAACATGGACGACGCCCCGCAGACGCCCATCCCCGACGACGTGGCGGCCATGCTCGACGACGCCGAGTCGAAGTCGCTCGCGGTCGAGGGACTCGAACCTCTCGTGAGCGACCACTTCTACACCGTCGACATCGCGAACGTCGATCCTCGGCCCGCCCGTGAGGACTGGTCGCTCCGGATTCACGGTGCGGTGGGCGAGGAGACGACGTACTCGTTCGCCGATGTCGAGGCGATGGAGCACGAACACCGGTTCGAGACGCTCCGCTGTGTGGGTGAGACGCTCAACGGCCGGAAGCTCGACACCGCCCTCTGGACCGGCGTCCCGCTGATGGCTCTGCTCGACGCTGCCGACCTGCAGGGCGACTACGTCATGCTCCGCGCGGCCGACGGCTTCTACGAGGAGTTCCCGGTCGATGCGCTCGAAGACAGCTTCCTCGCCGTCGGGATGAACGGCCGGCCGCTCCCCCGGCCACACGGCGCGCCGGCGCGGGCGCTCATTCCGGGTCACTGGGGCGAGATCAACGTCAAGTGGCTGACCGAAATCGAGATTCTGGACGAACCGGCGACGGGCTACTGGGAGGAGCGGGGCTGGCACGGCACCGGCCCGGTCAACACGGTGTCGAAGCTCTGGACGGAGAACCGTCTCGAGGATGGCCGGATGGAGGTGGCCGGCCCGGCCTACGCCGGAACGCGCGGGATCGACCGTGTCGAAGTGTCGACCGACGGCGGCGAGACGTGGCACGACGCCGACCTCGCCGACCCGCTCCCGGCCGACGACGTGTGGCGGCAGTGGGTGTATCGCTACGACCCGCCCGAGGGGGCACACGAGGTGGTCGTCCGCGCGACCGACGGCCTCGGCACCCTCCAGCCCCAGGACGAACGTCGCGCCTACCCCAACGGACCGAGCGGGTGGGTGTCGAAGATGATCGAGCCGTGATACGGGTCGTGGTCACTGGAACCCGCCTGGTCACCGGCACGCCACGGCGTCACACGGGTAACGACGTACAACGATCCGTATGACCGGGGCGAAGGGTTTTGTTGGCCCCACCCACTTTCAAGGGACACCGTTCGATGGAGAAGGCACTCTGGTATCTGCTCGCCGGGACGCGCGGCGGGTCGAACCGCGCGAAGATCATCCGCCTGCTCGACGAGCGACCACGCAACGCCAACCAGCTCCACGAGGAGTTGGATATCGACTACAACTCCGTTCGCCACCACCTCGACATGCTGGAAGACCACGACGTGATCGAGAGCGGCGAGCAGGAGTACGGTCGGCTCTACTTCCTCACCGACCGGTTCGACCACCACCGCGAGCAGTTCGAGGAGATCATGGAGCACGTCTGATATGGCACCGATGACCCCCACCCTCACGATCGCGAGCGCCCTCGCGGGCCTGAACATCGCCCTGCTTGTCGCCCTGCTGACCGTCTGGTGGCGCAACTACCGGGAGTTCGGCACGCCACTGACGCTCGGACTCGTCGCGTTCGCGTTCGTTCTCGCCGTCGAGAACGTCGTCGCCATCGGCTTCTTTCTCAGTTCGGGGATGCTGTACGCGGCGGACGCGAGCGCCCAGACCGCCGTGCTCGCGATGCGCGCCCTCCAGTTCGTCGCGCTCGCCTTCCTCACCTACGTCACGATGCGCTAGGCGGGACACCCAAGTCGCACGGCGGCGTTGCTGGCGTATGGTCTCCCTTCGGCCCGAAACGAGGATCGTCCTCCTGTTCATGTTCCTCGGGCTCACGGGCTGGTATCTGGTCCAGCGGGTGACGACGAACTCCGCCGTCGACTTCGCCGTCTTGATGGGCGTCGGCGTCCTCGCCCCGACGTTGATCAACGAGTGGCGGCGGCGGGCGGCCGACTAGTCGACGCCCGCGAGCGACTCGTACGCCTCGGCGTCCTCGTCGGGCGCGAGTGCGACCAACTCCAGCCGTCGGACCGCTTTCACCGTCCGCGCGGCGACGATCCCCGGCGCGACGAACCGCGGCCGATCGGCCGGCGGCAGGCTGTCCGCCCCCCGCTCGACCGCGAGAACCCCGTCGAAGGCGGCCGCGAGCGACACGCAGGCGACGTGGTCGCCGGCACCGTGAATACGCAGGTGGGTCGCCTCACCGTCGCCCGGCGCTCGCTCCAGCAGCCACGGGACCGGGACGCCGCGCCACTCGTCGGTCCAGCGCTCTCCACTGGCACACAGAAACGAGTCGCGAACCGTTCGTCGCGGCGCGTCCGCCGGGTCGACGACGCGGCGGTTCTCACCGGCGACGAGCGTGACACGGGGCGCGTCGGCGCCATCGTGGCGCGTGCTCGCCCCCCGATCCGACGGATCGTCCGTGCGGTGGTCCATACGCGGAGCAGTGGCTCGCGTCGTGAAAAACGTCGCGTGGAGTGTCAGCAGATGGGAATCGGCGTCACTGCGTCGGTTCGACCGTCAGGTCGCTCGCGATCCAGCCGTCGGTGTTACCGGATTCGATGAAAACCGTCCGCCCGGGACAACTCTCACAGACCGACACTGCGGGTGTATCCGGAAACGCGGGCTCCCCATCGTCGTCCGCGTCCGACTGCGTACCAGTTGGCATCGAGATTCTTTAGGGGAACCTAAAATAAAAAGGATGCGGTTCGTCACACGCCTGACTGGTGGCAGATATCGGCCAGTCACTCCAAGTTCACGTCGGCGCCGGTGTCGACCGAGATGAACGCACCCGGGTACTTGCCGTTTGCGGCGTGGAGACAGATGGCCTGCTCGAAGCGCTGCATCTCGATGCCGTCGCGGTCGTACGTGGCCATCGCTCGCAGCGATCCGTCGGTCGCTGCTTCGAGGAGAACTATCGACAGTCACCACGAATTGACAGCCGACGAGCATGATTGTGGTGGCTTCGGTGGGCTCGCCGGGCGGCCGATTCCCCCGACACCTTTGTAACCCGACTCAGTTACTCCGCGTATGTTCCGGGACGTTCTGGGCTGGCTCGGTACCATGCTGGGCGTGGCGATACTCGTACCGATCGTTCTGTATCTGTTCACCGGCGCGGCGGTCGGCTTTCTCGTCGCCTGTCCCGGCGGTCCGGCGGGGACGATGGTCGTCGGCGCCTCCGGTGCCGAGAGTCTGGAGCTCTCGTGTTCGGCCGTCCGGACGCTGGTGAAAACGGCCGTCACGGTCGGCGGGAGCGCCGCAGCGACGGTGGGGACTGCCATCGTCGCCGTCGCCGATATCGTCCGCAGTTCCGGCGGCGTTCGGCGATAGACGGGACGTTTTTGTATCAGGAAGCCGTCACGTACGTCCGGGGTGATGGCAGATGCCCCTCGTACCACACGTCCCGGCGGACGAACCGACACGTGACCGTACGCCACCGGATCTCGACGACATCGCCGAACGGATCATCTACGGCGGTTCGTCGGCGGTGCGTGGGTGATCGTAGCCGCCACGATCTTCACACCCCGCTTTTCGCGGCTGCCGGGCCGCCGCTACGCGCGGCGGCACCGACACCGGATGGACTTCCCAGCAGTCCGGACACTCCGCGTACGACCGGGGGCCGTCGTCGCGGTCGACGATCCGCCTCCGAGGGATCGCCGTCCCGCAGTTCGGACAGATTGACATGAGGGGGCGGGGAGCGTGTGACACGGTCCCCGCTAGCGTCTGCTCGCTCCCGCCAGTTAGTTAATCCGCGGTTAACCCGTCACAGCAAGACGCCACCGATGGTGAGCAGGGCGGCCGCCGCGACGGCCGCGGCGGTGAACAGGGGGGCCGCCGACCGCGCGGGCTCCCGAACCTTCCGCTCGTCGAGTCCGTCGACGAGGCGGCCCGACGCCACCTCGACGAGGCCCGTCAGCACGAACCACAGGACGACCATCGCAACGACGAGGTAGCCCCGCGTCGATCCGAGAAGCGTCTCGGCGGTGTAGCGCGTCCCGGCGAGGTGGCCGCCGGTGAGAAACAGGACGAGCGAGGAGACGCGCGACCACGTCCGGAACTGGTCGACCAGGCCCCGTAGTGGCGTCGCGTCGAGGTCACCCTCGCGGGCTGCTGGCACCACCGCCCGCGCGACGAAGAGCACGCTTCCCGCCCACAGTCCGGCGAACAACAGGTGTATCGCGTTTACCGCCGTATCGACAGTCGCCATGCCCGTGGCTGGGACGCCGCCGACTTGATAGTGTTGTTGTAACTGTTCACCGGTGTGTTGCCGAATGGGGCGGCAACACGCCGGTACTGGCTCACAACGATCACTATGAATCCGCGGATCGACGGCCAGCACCGAACCGAAACCGATTAAACGCCCGCCCTCCCACCGACTCATGAGCCGAGGTAGCCTAGCCCGGCCAAGGCGGTTGCTTCGAGAGCAACTGTCCGTCAGGACTCGTGAGTTCAAATCTCACCCTCGGCGCTTCTCCCGTTCTCACGGCCCCCGCTATTCGAACGTCCACTCCGTCCGCACCCCCGGTGACTCCTCCAGCGTCCGGTACACCACGCAGAACCGCTCGGTCGCGTCCCGGATCGACGCCGCCGTTTCCGGGTCCAAATCGCCCGAAAGCGTCACATCCAGCCGGATGTCTTGGAAGCCGACGGGCACGTCCGCGACACCCATCGTCCCCCGAAGGTCGAGGTCGCCCTCGACCGACACCGAGGCGTCGGCGTCGACGCCGAAGTTCTCGATCACCGCCTGCGCCGTCAGCTGCGAGCAGGCCGCGAGCGCGCCGAGCAGGAGGTCACCCGAACAGGCCGCCGCTCCCGACCCGCCCGCGCCCTCGTGGAGTTCCGCCTCGTAGATAGCCTCGCCCACCTCGACGCTACAGGTCGTCGCGTCCACCTCCTCACCCGTCGCGGTGAGGGTCAGCTGTGCCGCCTCGGGCTCCGATTCGTACGTTTCCTTCAGCGGTTTCTGAGTTTCGCGGAGGTCGTCCGGCATACTGTCACATGGTCGCATCGACCGAAAAAGCCTTGCGGGGGTGGGTACCCGTCAATTGCCCGTGAGTTAATCGTCGATTCAGCCGACGAATGGAGTGATTAACGAAGTACCGTGCCGCCGATCCTCGGCTACGATGGACGGCGATGGCATCACGCTCACGCGGCGACGGGTACTGAGCACCCTCGCCGCGACGGGCGCCGTGTCCGCCGGCGCCGGCGTCGGGACCGACGCCCTGTTCAACGACGCCGAATCGTTCGACGGCAACCGTGTCGTGGCCGGCGAACTCGACCTCGAAGTGGCGTGGCACAAGGTCGTCGAGACGGCGACGACGCGCGTGGCGACGAGCGACGGGTGGCCGACGCCCCGACCCGACATCGCGGCGCCCGGCTGCGATCTCGCGGATCTAAAACCCGGAGACAGCGCCCGACTCACGCTCGCACTCCGGATCGACGGCCTCCCCGGCTACTTGTCGCTGGTCGGGCACGAGCGCACCGACGCCGAACGCGGTCAGTCGGAGGCCGAAGCCGGATACGTCCGGGAGGCGGCGCCGGACGCCGAGGGCGAACTCGACGAACTGACGACGGCGACCGTCTCGTATCTCACGCCGGACGACCCCGCGACGCCCGAGACGGCAGGGACGACGACGCCGGCCTACGCGGGGTCGCTCGCGTCGCTCGTTGGCCTCTGTGGCCTCGGAACGGGCCTCCCACTCGACGGCGACGAGGCCGCGGGCGTCTACGACTGCCTCGTCGGCGGTGCGCCCCTCGGGACGTACGCTACCGACCGGACGCACTTCCTCCGCATGGAGTGGACGGTGCCGCCGTGGGTCGGTAGCGGTATCGCCAGCGACGCCTTCGCCTTCGACGTGGGCCTGTACGGCGTGCAGGAGGGAAGCGGATGACCGACGATCCGCACCGCCGCTTGCAGGCGGCGTTTCTCCGCCGGGAGCGCGCGGCGCGCCAGCAACTACTCGAATCGACCTACCGGACCGACGAGTCCGACGGCGCCGACGACCCGGTGGCCTGTTACGGGAAGGCGCTTGCCCACCGTTCGGACGGCGTCCCTACGGCGTCGGCGTACGACAGCCTCGTCGACGCGCTCGACGCGGGAACCGTCGAGGCGTACAACGCCATCGAACTCGACGAGTCGCCCGAGATGCGCCGGCTCGCCGAACCCGACGGCGCCCACGGGTTCGAAGGGATGGGCGCCGATCCGTGGGCGGTCCACATGGCGCCGCCGCCGGCGTTCGATTCCCCCGAGATGGGCGCGGAACTGATCGAACTCTACTGGCGCGCGCTCGCCCGTGACGTGCCGTTCGGCGCGTACGATGGGGGCGCCGTCGCCGACGCCGTGGCCGACCTTTCGGGGACGGCGGGCTACGCCGGCCCCGGTGGCGACGCGGACCCACGCGGTGGCTCGCTCGACGCCGGTCGCCTCTTCCGTGGCCTCCTCCCGGGTGCCCAGTCCGGCCCGCACGTCTCGCAACTGCTCTGGACGGACGTGCCACGCGGGGCGATTCCACAGAGTCAGCGGATCCGCGTCCTCGCGGGCGAGGCGGCTGACGGCACGGGCGACGCCGACGTAGTCGGTTCCGGTCCCGACTACCTCACCGACTGGGACGCGTGGCTTCGCGTCCAGCGTGGCGTCCCCGTCGCGCGGACGAACCCGCCGCCGAACCTGGTCGACACGGGCGGTGACCCCGACACGACGGTCACTCGGCATATCGTTACCGGCCGTGACCTGGCGAACAAGGTGCGCCGGCAGGTGCCCTACCTCGTCACCCGCGACGCCGCCGAAATCCTGCTGGGGATGGGCGTCCCCTTCGATCCGCGGATTCCGTATCAGCAGGGCGACCGGGAGAGCGCGACGCCGGGCACGCCGGGCATCCGGACCGCGGACCCGGTGATCAACTTCGGTGCGCACGACGTGCTCGAATCGGTCGTGAGCGTCTTTGATCTCGCCCAGACCGCCTGCTGGTACCGGAAGTGGTTCGTCCACCGCCGCCTCCGGCCGGAGGCGTACGCGGGCCGTCTGGAGGCCGAGCGGCGGGGTGCTGGCGGCGCGACGGCAGGGGCGTTCCCCCTCCCCACCAACGTCCGGACGTCCGCGGCGCGCTCGCGGATCGCCGACGCCCACGGCACGCATCTGCTCCCGCAGGCCTACACCGAGGGCTCGCCCACCCACCCCTCCTACCCCGCGGGCCACAGCGGCGTCGCCGGCGCGACCGTGACGATGCTGAAGGCGCTGTTCGACGGCACCTACGCCCTGCCGGTCGACGAGTTGGTCGTCCCCGTCGCCGACGGGACGGCCGAGGGCGAGATGGCCGGCGGCGGGACGACGACCGTTCGGACGACGCGGCTGGCGCCCGTAACCGACGTATCGGGCGCCACCCTCGGCGCGACGGCCGACGCCGTGGCCGACCTCCGAGACGGGACGACGACGGTCAACGACGAACTCAACAAACTCGCGACGAACGTCGCGCTGGCGCGCAACTGGGCCGGCATCCACTACCGGTCGGACGGCATCGAGGGATTCCTGCTGGGCGAACAGGTGGCCGTCCGCTACCTGCAGGACCACCTCCGCTCGACCGATCTACCCTTCTCGGGCTACCGTCTCGAACCCTTCTTCGACGCGTATCCGGGCACCGCCGAGGATGCTGGCCCCAACCGCGACCGGGACGCGATCCTGATCACGCCCGACCGGATCACGACGCCCGACGGCGAGTCGAGTTCGATCGACGTCGACGATCCGGTGCGGTAAGGGTCAGGTCTCGTGGATCGCCTCCCCTCGATTCAGCCGCTCGGCGATCCGGAAGGTCTGTTCGCCCTCGCGACGCGTCGGGGTGTGCGCCGCGAGGTAGCGCGCGGTCGCGACGAGATGTATCCGCCCCTCGTCGGTCGCGTCGTACCGCGCGACCGCCGCCTCGACGTTCTGTCGTGGATGGAAGCCGGCGTCCTCGCGCAACAGCACTTCCCCGAGCGCCCGCTTCAGTCGCGCCGGATCGCCCCCGCTCGCCAAATACGCGGCGGCGTGTCGTCCTGCCTGACCCACCGTCCCGTCGGCCTCGATTTCGAACGTCTCCAGCAGGTCGTCGAGGACCGCATCCGGATCGCGGTCGCCGTCGGGATCGGGGAGCGGGATCGGCGGCGTGTTGAGGAAGCGATCGAGGTAGACGCTCACGGCGCCGTCGAGGACGGCGCGGTAGAGTTCGGGGGCGTCGGTCCGCGCCGCGAGCCCACACACCGCGTTGGCGTAGGTGTAGGTGTGATGCACCGTGTTCCAGTCGCGGAACTCGTTGGCGGTGCCGAACTGCGCAACGCGGCGGGCCGCGGCGTCGGCGACGGCGCTCGCGAGTTGCGCCCCCGTCGCGCCCGCTTCGACGGCGTCGGTCAGCGTCACCAGGATGGCGTGCGGGTCGTCGCCGAGTAGGCGGTCGACGAAGTCATCGGGTTCGACCCAGTCCGCCCCCTCGCCCGCCGCCAGCAGTTCCGGCAAGTCGTCGCTCGCGTCCGCGACCAGCGCGGCCACGTCGATCGGCTGACGCCACGCGGAGCGCTCCTCCGCGCGGGCAGCGTCGGCGAGGGCGGGCACGAGGCTGGGGAGGACGCTATCGGCGTGCTCCCAGCCGATCCGATCCAGTAGCTCGAAAGCCTTGTTGACGAAATCGAGGCGGTGTCCCGAATCGAGATAGCGGTGGTCGGTGGCGGCGGCGACGAACATCGTCGCGAGGGTGGACCGATCGGGATCGCGACGGATCGCCGCGCGAAGCACCCGCTCGGCCCCGTCGGCGTCGCGCACCTCGATCGTGTCGCGGAACCACTCGATCAGGCGGTCGGCCGACACGCGGTCGGTCGAGAGCGGATCCTGCACGAAGAAGGGGGGTTCGTTCGCGCAGTCGTCGGCGACGGCGCCGAGACCGACCGCCAGCGCCCGGCGACGGTCGGCGGGCCGCAGATCCGGCAGGAGGTTCGCCATCGCGCTCATGGTCGTCAACCCACTCCCCCATCCGTCCGCGCGGTACTCGGTTCCGAACGTGGCGCCGACGGTCAACGGCACCGTCGGCTCGACACCCGCGTCGTCGAGGCCGATCACGGCCTTGTCGACGACGAGCGCGAGCGATTCCTGCAGGCCGTGTTCGAGGCGCTCGCGCCAGTGGTCCGCGGGCGCCTGCTCCCGCGCCGGATCGGGCTTGACGTACACGTCCCCATCCCGCACCTCGACCGGGAAGGTGCGGACGTCGTCGGCGAAGGGGTCGAGCGTATCGCCACCGGAGAGTTCGAACCGGGCGTGGTGCCACGGACAAGTGAGGAGCCCCTCGTCGATAGAGCCGTCGGTGAGTGGAAAGCCCATGTGCGGACAGCGATTGTCGACGGCGTAGAACGTGCCCTCGTGATGGAACAGGCCGAGCGTCCGGCCGCCGACGGTGACGACCTGCGGACTCGCCTCGCGGGCCTCCGTGGCCGACGCCACGCGCTCGAAGCTGGTCATGGGGCATGATAGCACGCTGGCCGGGATAAGCTATCGTTCGGTCTACGGCTTCACGAGCACTTTGATCGCCTCGCGGTCGTCCATCAGTCGGTACCCTTCGGGGACGCCGTCCAGATCGACGGTGTGGGTGAAGATCGGCGACGGGTCGAGCGTGCCGCCGAGCACGTCGGCCATCAGGTCCTCGGCGTACGCGCGGACGGGAGCGACGCCGCCGCGCAGGGCCACGTTGTCGCCGAACATCCCGTAGAGATCCAGTTCGTCGACGCCGTGGGGGACGCCAACGTAGCCGACGGTGCCGCCGGGGCGGGCCATCGCGATGGCGGCGTTCATCGACGACGCCGCGCCGACGCACTCGACGACGTGGTTCGCGCCGCCGTCGGTCAGCTCTTGGACCCGTTCGATCGCCGCGTCGCCGCGGGCAGCGACCGTCTCCGCCGCGCCGAAGTCGTCGGCGACGGCCAGTCGGTCCTCGTGGTGACCGACGGCGATAATCCGTTCCGCGCCCAGTCGCCGGGCAGCGAGGACGGCACACAGGCCGACGGCGCCGTCGCCGACGACGACGCAGGTCGCCCCGGTCTCGACGCCCGCGCTGACGGCGGCGTGGTGGCCCGTCCCCATCACGTCCGTCAATGGGAGGAGCGCGCGCAGGGTGTCCTCGTCGTCAGCGTGGCGATCCGGGACCCGGACGAGGGTGCCGTCGGCGTGAGTCGAGCGGACGTACTCGCCCTGTCCGCCGCCGTTTTCTCCGCCCCACGAGTCGCCGTTCACACAGGAGGTGTGGAGGCCCTTCCGACAGAACTCGCAGTACCCACAGCTGATTCGAAAGGGGGCGAGCACGCGGTCACCGGGCTCGACCGACCGAACGTCGTCCCCGACGTCCTCGACGATGCCCATCGGTTCGTGGCCGACCGGACTGCCGACCTCGCGGTCGCTCTCGCCGCGGTAGAACCACAGATCGGAGCCACAGACGGCCGTGTGGGTGACGCGAACGATGGCGTCGGTCGTCGCCTCGATTTCCGGGCGCGGTCGGTCCTCGATGCGGATGTCTCCGGGGCCGTGGAAGGTAGCGGCGCGCATACGGCCCCACGGACGCCGAGGAACAAAACGTCGGCGCCGCGGAAGGATTATACCCGCACCGCATCGACAGTGTGTCATGACACGTGGAGTCGTGTTACCACGCCGCGGGGTCGCCGACACGCGACGGACCGCCGTCCGATGCGAGGACCTCGGCTACGACGCCTGCTGGACCGGTGAGCTCTGGGGACGGGACGCGTTCGTGACGCTGACCGCCGTCGCCGACGCCGTCTCCCGGATCGATCTCGGGACGGCCATCGTCAACGTCTTCTCCCGCTCCGCGGCGGCGCTCGCGGCCGCGGCGGCGACGCTCACCGAGGTGGCGCCAGCGGGCGTCCGCCTCGGTATCGGGCCGAGTACGCCCAAGGCCATCGAGGATCTCCACGGCCGCGACTACGACCGCCCCGTCCGTCGCCTCCACGAGACGGCGGAACTGATCGCTGCCTTCACCGCGGGCGAGGGACGCGTCGACTACGACGGCGAGACCGTCTCGGTCGCCGACTTCCCCGCACTCGACGCCGAGGTACCCGTCTACACCGCGGCGCTCGGCCCCGCCGCCCGGCGCGCGACGGGCCGGGTCGCGGACGGGTGGCTGCCGCACAACGTTCCGTTTCCGGAACTGTCGACGGCGTTCGAGACGGTCGCGGAGACGGCCCGCGAGACCGGCCGTGATCCCAGCGACATCACCGTGGCGCCGTACGTTCCCGCGGCCGTCGCGGACGACCCGGCCGAGGCCCGGGCGGCGATCCGCGGTCATCTCGCCTACTACGTCGGAAGCGGCGAGGGGTATCGCCGCGCCGTCGCGTCGGCGTTCCCCGACGAGGCAGAACGGATCGCCGAGGCGTGGGCGGCTGGCGACCGGGACGCCGCCCGTGAGACCGTCACCGACGAGATGGTCGACGCCCTCGGCGTCGCGGGGACACCCGAGACGGCGCGGGACCGGTTCGAGACGGTGGCGTCGCTGGACGCCGTGGACCATCCCATCGTCGTCGTGCCGGACGGGGCGGACGCCAAGCTAACCGACCGGACGATCGGTGCGCTGGCGCCGTAGGATGCTCACGCCGGATTCTTCCGCGACAGGTCGCTCCCGCAGATGGGACAGCGGTCGCGGTGCTCGTCGAATTCGCGGCCACAGCCCTGACACTGGAAGCGCCAGTCGCGCTGCTCCGTGATACCCTCACGCGCGATGACTTCGACGACGACGCCCAGATGCTCGGCGACGTTCTGCATCGCGTAGTCGTCGGTAACGAGCGTGCCGTCGAGTTCGAAGGCGGCGGCGATTAGCCGCACGTCGGTGTCGGAGAGTTCCTCCCCGTCTCCGGTTTCGACGGCCGCGCGCTCGATGGTTTCGACGGTGTTGTCGGCGGGGATGTGAATGTGCATCCCGGCGCCTTCCATCGCGTCGAAGCGGTAGGCGCTCTCGTCTTCGAGTTCTTCCTCCACCGCGGGCACGGAGGCCATCTGCTCGGAAGTGTGGTACTCGTGGATGAACGCAGAAGAGTCGAGGACGTGCATCTACCGATCGATAACGATGTAGTCTTTCACGGCCTGCACGCGGGCGACGGGGACGTGGAGCCGTCCCTGGTCGTCCTGTTCGAACGCGGACTCGGCGGCCGGGAACTCCTCGTTAGGAGAGACGAGGAGGTCGTTCAGCGACCCCGTCTTCAGGTTCATCGTGATGTTGTACAGCATACCGAGTTCCGTCCCATCGGTGCCCATGACGGACTTTCCGGAGAGGTTCTCGGCGAGCACGTCGGTCATGCGAGTCACATTCGCGGGGACGACCTTAAACGCCACGGGGTCCGCGTCGGCCACAGTCCATGTTGAAAGACTTAACTTCAGTCCACGGCTCATCCACCACAAGGAACCTTCTGCCGGGGGAAACTATGTCAGATTCGGATACACGCGACCGACCGGATGCGCTTCGCACCCCCATCGTCGCCGTGCTGGGGCACGTCGACCACGGGAAGACCAGCTTGCTCGATACGATCCGCGGCTCGGCGGTCAGCGAGGGCGAAGCCGGCGCGATCACCCAGCATATCGGCGCGACGGCCGTCCCGCTCGACACCATCTCGGGCATCGCCGGCAGTCTCGTCGATCCCGACGACTTCGACCTCCCCGGGCTGCTCTTCATCGACACGCCCGGCCACCACTCGTTCTCGACGCTTCGCTCCCGTGGCGGTGCGCTCGCCGACATCGCCGTCCTCGTCGTCGACGTCAACGACGGCTTCCAGCCCCAGACCGAGGAGGCCATCGACATCCTCAAGCGAACGGGCACGCCCTTCGTCGTCGCCGCCAACAAGATCGACACCACGCCCGGCTGGAACCCCCAAGACGGGGAACCCATCCAGGTCACTTACGAGGCCCAGAGCGACCGTGCCCGCTCCCGCCTCGACGAGAATATCTACGAGATCATCGGCCAACTGTCGGATTCGGACTTCTCGGCCGACCTCTACTGGCGCGTGCAGGACTTCCAGGCCAACGTCGGCGTCGTCCCGGTCTCCGCCGTGACCGGCGAGGGCGTCCCCGACCTCCTGACCGTTCTGATGGGTCTCTCCCAGCGGTACATGAAAGACCAGATGGCCATCGACGTTGAGGGGCCGGGCGCCGGGACGGTCCTGGAGGTCAAAGAGGAGAAGGGCTTCGGCACCACCCTCGACGTGGTGATGTACGACGGGACGATCCGCGAGGGCGACGAGATCGTCGTCGGCGGGATGCACGAA
>Ga0207757_100557_pt1 | contig 23030 bp, 31 predicted proteins | sample A23P3SouthBayCA_2_FD_187752 | JGI IMG/M metagenome (GOLD analysis project Ga0207757, IMG submission 187752) | Aerobic enrichment media microbial communities from Eden Landing Ponds, California, USA - A23 P3 (2) (SPAdes) | ecosystem: Environmental > Aquatic > Marine > Unclassified | place...
CAGCGTTCAGGGCGCTGTCCCATAGGGGTCCGCAGGTTCAAATCCTGCTCCCTGCACTCCCTTCTGGAGGAAGACAATGAGTAAGACGAATCCGAGACTGAACAGTCTCATCGCCGAGTTGAAGGCGGTTTCCCGTGAGTCCGGTGCCGGAGTCTGGCAGGACGTCGCGGACCGTCTGGAGAAGCCACGGCGCACCCACGCGGAGGTCAACCTCGGGCAGATCGAACGATACGCCCGCGAAGACGAGACCGTCGTCGTGCCCGGCAAGGTGCTGGGCAGTGGTGTGCTCGAAAAAGAGGTTACCGTCGCAGCCGTCGACTTCTCGTCGACGGCGCGCACGAAGATCGAACAGGTCGGCGACGCCCAGCAGCTCGAACAGGTCGCCGAGAACAACCCCGAAGGGTCGAACGTCCGGGTGATTCGATGAGTCTCGCCGAATTCGACGCCGACGTGGTGATCGACGCCCGTGACTGCATCATGGGTCGCGTTGCCAGCGAGGTGGCCCAGCGCGCGCTCGACGGCAAGCGCGTCGCCATCATCAACGCCGAGGACGCGGTCATCACCGGCAACGAGGAAGACACGATGGAGACGTATCGCACGCGCGCCGGGCTCGGCTCCGACAGCGGGCCGTACTACCCAAAGCGTCCGGACCGCATCTTCAAGCGGGCCGTCCGCGGGATGGTCCCGTACAAGAAGCCGCGGGGACGCGAGGCGTTCGAGAACGTCCGTGTCTACGTCGGCAACCCCTTCGACGAGGACGGTGAAGTGCTCGACGGCACGTCGCTGGATCGCCTCTCGAACATCAAATTCGTCTCCCTCGGAGACGTCTCCGAACAACTGGGTGCGAACGTCACATGGTAACCAACACGAGCGGCAAGAAGAAGACGGCCGTCGCCCGCGCCACCGTGCGTGACGGCGAGGGTCGCGTGCGAATCAACTCCCGTCCCGTCGAACTGGTCGAACCGGAGCTCTCGAAGCTGAAGATGCTGGAGCCGTTCCGCATCGCCGGCGACGACCTTCGCGAGACGGTCGACATCGACGTGAGCGTCTCCGGTGGCGGCTTCGCCGGACAGGCCGACGCCGTCCGGACGGCCATCGCTCGCGGACTGGTGCAGCATCACAACGACGCCGAACTCCGGGACGCGTTTATGGAGTTCGACCGGTCGCTGCTGGTCAACGACGTCCGGCAGTCCGAACCCAAGAAGTGGGGCGGTCCCGGCGCGCGGGCCCGCTACCAGAAGTCCTACCGCTGAGGTGATCTACCCATGATGATCCCAGTCCGGTGTTTCACGTGCGGTAAGGTCATCGGCGAGCACTGGGAGGAGTACCAGGCTCGACTCGACGACGGCGAGGACTCCGCGGAGGTGCTCGACGACCTGGGCGTGACCCGGCACTGCTGTCGACGGATGTTCGTCTCGCACAAGGACCTGGTCGACGTCGTCTCGCCCTACCAATGAGTCAGGGACGCTACAACCGCTACGAGAAGGCACGCATCCTCGGGGCGCGAGCCCTGCAGGTGTCCTACGGCGCGCCGGTGCTCGTCGAGACGGAGCAAAGCGAGCCGATTCTCGTCGCGGCCGAGGAGTACGACGCCGGCGTGTTGCCGTTCACGGTGAGGCGGGGGAGCAAATGACGCGGATTCGCTCGGTGGGTCTGCGTCGCGTACTCGACTCGCGTGGCAACGCGACGGTCGAGGCCGACGTGTTGACCGAGTCGGGCGGCTTCGGCCGTGCGGCCGCACCGAGCGGTGCCTCCACCGGCGAGTACGAGGCGATCGAACTGCCGACGGGCGAGGCCATCGCCGCCGCCCGCCAGCACGCAGTCCCCCGACTGATCGACGAAGTCCACGCGGGCAACCAGCGCGAGGTCGACGCCGCCCTACACGGGGCCGACGGCACGGACGACTTCTCGAACATCGGCGCCAACAGCGCCGTCGCCATCTCGATGGCCGCTGCGAAGGCCGGCGCCGACGTGCTCGGCGCGCCGCTCTATCAACACTTGGGCGGCACCTTCCGCGGCGACAACTTCCCGATCCCGCTGGGGAACGTCCTCGGTGGCGGGGAACACGCCAAGGAAGCCACCCACATTCAGGAGTTTCTGGCTGTCCCCGTGGGCGCGCCGAGCGTCTCCGAAGCCGTGTTCGCCAACGCCGCCGTCCACGACCGGATCGGCGACCTGCTTGACGAGCGGGGCGTCGCGGCCGGCAAGGGTGACGAGGGGGCGTGGGCGCCCCCCGTCGACGACGCGACGGCGTTCGAACTCGTCGCGCAGGCGACTGATGACGTGGCCGACGAGGTGGGCTTCGACATCGGCGTCGGCCTCGACGTGGCCGCGTCGGAACTGTACGACGCCACCGAGGGGGTCTACCGCTACGGCGACGTGGAGCGAACGCCGGCGGAACAGGTCGACTACATGGCCGATCTCGTCGACGAGTACGACCTCGCGTACGTCGAGGATCCCGTCGAGGAGGACGACTTCGACGGGTTCGCCGAGCTGACCGATCGGGTCGGCGACCGGACCGTGCTCTGTGGCGACGACCTGTTCGTTACGAACGTCGAACGCCTCCAACGGGGCATCGACGCGGACGCGGGCAACGCCATCCTCGTCAAGCCCAACCAGATCGGGACGCTGAGCGACGCCGTGGACGCGGTCGAACTCGCAACCCGGAACGGCCTCGACGCCGTCGTCTCGCACCGCTCGGGCGAAACCGAGGATACGACCATCGCACACCTCGCCGTGGCGACCAACGCCCCGTTCATCAAGACGGGTGCGGTCGGCGGCGAGCGAACTGCCAAACTCAACGAACTCATCCGCATCGCGGAGGACGCTGTATGACAGACAACGACAACGAACTCGAGACCCCGGACGGCGACGAGGAGGAGGCGGCTGCGGCGGCCGCGTCCGACGCCGACGCCGAACCGGAACCCACGGAGGAACCGACCGCCGAGGCGGCCGACGAGGCGGCCGAGGCAGTGGACGAAGAAGCAGCCGACGCGGACGCCGAAGCCGGCTCCCCGTTCGACGAGAACGTGATGCCCGACGACGAGGCCGACCTCCTCATCCCGGTCGAGGACTACCTCGGCGCCGGCGTCCACATCGGTACCCAGCAGAAGACCGAGGATATGGCGCGGTTCATCCACCGCGTCCGTGACGACGGGCTGTACGTGCTGGACGTGAGCCAGACCGACCAACGCATCCGAACGGCCGCGGACTTCCTCGCGAACTACTCGCCCGAGCAGGTGCTCGTCACCTCCTCACGCCAGTACGGCCGGTTCCCGGCCGAGAAGTTCGCCGAGGCCATCGGCGCTCGCGCCCGCACCGGGCGATTCATTCCGGGCACGCTGACCAACCCGGACTACGACGGCTACATTGAGCCGGACGTGGTCGTGGTGACCGACCCCATCGGCGACTCGCAGGCAGTCAAGGAGGCCATCACGGTCGGCATCCCCGTCATCGCTATGTGCGACTCGAACAACCAGCTCAGCAATGTCGACCTCGTCATCCCGACGAACAACAAGGGTCGACGCGCCCTGTCGGTCGTCTACTGGCTGCTGGCCAACGAGACGCTCGACCGCCGCGGCGCCGAACCCGGCTACGCCCTCGACGACTTCGAGGCAGGCATCTAACGCGGCGCACGGACTTTTCGCCTCGATCATGACGGCGTAGCGGTGCGTCCGCGCGGAAACGTTTTCCGTCGGCCGGCACTCCACTCGGTATGAACCTCTTCCGGAGCGTCCGAACCGTCACGAACGCATCCGGCGACGGCTACGTCGACTGCGGTGGTGTCCGGGGCGGGTGGCCATGAACCTCTTCCGGAGCGTCCGCGCCGTCACTGGCGCTTCGGGGACAGGCTACGTCGACTGGCCGGCGGTCGCCGAGGCCGCCAAGGCCAGCACGGACGCCGGTTCCCTCGACCTGAGCGACGCGGACCGCGCGGGCTACGCGGCCGACGTGCGCGACGCCCGTGACCGTCTCCGGACGCTCGGCGGCGTCGACTTCGACCTCCCCGACGCGGTCGAGATTCAGAACCGCCACCACTGGATCGACGCCAACGTCGACACCTTCCGGCGAGTGATGGCGCCCGTCGAGCGGGAGGCCCCGCAGGCCCTCTTTCCCGGCGTCTCCCGCGTCGTCAACACGGGGACGCTCTCGTTCATGCTCGCCTTCCTCGGCCGCAACGTCCTCGGCCAGTACGATCCGCTCCTCCTCGCCGAGGCGGCGCCTTCTGACCGGGAGCACGCGCTCTACTTCGTCCACCCGAACATCGTCGACGTGGCCGACACGCTCGACGTGGCGGAACCCCGATTCCGCCGGTGGATCGCGTTTCACGAGGTGTCCCACGCCGCGGAGTTCGGCGCGGCGCCGTGGCTCTCCGACCACCTCGAAACCCGGCTCGAACGTGGCATCGACGCGCTCGTCTCGGGCGACTTGGATCGGGAAGCCTTCGCGGAACTCGACACGGCGATGACGGCGGTGGAAGGATACGCCGAACTGCTGATGGACCGGGGGTTCGACGACGACTACGCCGACCTCCGGGCGAAACTCGACGCGCGCCGGCAGGGCGGCGGCCCGGTCGCGCGGCTGGCCCGTCGGCTGCTCGGACTGGGTCTGAAGCGCCGGCAGTACGAACGCGGTGCGGCCTTCTTCAGGGCTGTCGCCGACGAGCGCGGGTTGGCGGGGGCGAGCGCGGTGTGGGAGCGACCGGCGAACCTCCCGACGGACACGGAACTCGACCAGCCCGAGCGGTGGCTGGCGCGGGTTTGACCGTCCGCCGGACGCCGGCTTAGGGCTCGGATTCGTCGTTCGTCGCGTCGTGTGGGTCGACGTAGGTGATCTCGACGCGCCGTCGAAGTCGGGACAGCGTGACTAAACCCACCATCGGGGCCCCGAGAACGAGGAGCGTCTCGATCCAACCACTCTCGACGACGGGTTGGCGCCGGTCGTCGAGGTAGACCCGGTAGTACGTTCCGTTCGCAGTACGGATCGGTGTTCGGGGGACGGATCGCTCACGGTGGGCGACCCCGACACCGGTTTCGGCGGCCCGGCGGACGGGCACCGGAACCGCGTCGGCGTCCCGGGACACGTCCGCCAGTGCCGCCGTCGGTGAACCCCGTCGGAGCGACAGTTCGTTCCGGTACACGTCGCCGCTGGTGGGAACACCGTCCGGTGCCTCACCCGCCTCGTAGACGGTACCGTTCGCGACGACGTACGTCCGGGAGCGATTCGCCAGCGTGGTGGGTTCGTAGACGGTGCCGTCGATCCGGACGTAGTCGTACCTGTCGGGGCCGAGCGAGAACGCGCGCGTCCGTTCGCCGGGCGTGCTCGAGTACACGTCCGTGAGGACGGTGTGGTTCCGTGCCAGTTGCCGCTCGAAGGCGCACACGCGGGAGGGGTAGCCGGAGCAGGCGATCTCGTCACTCACCATCGTCCCGGTCGGTACCTCGGACGCGTTCGCGAAGGCAACGTTAGTCCCATTGGCGGTGACGCGTGCCCGCTCGTACCGGTAGGTCGGGTCGTCGAGGTGGAGTGCGGGGAGCCAGACCGGCCCGGCGAGCAGGATCACCGCGAGGAGCGCACCGAGCGCCTCGCGTCGGCGTTGCGTGAGTAGCGTGATGGAGGGCATTGACGGACGCCTGCTCCCTGTCCCGGATAAGTGTTCGGGACGGATTACCGCCGGTGTGACGTGCGCCACTCGCGGCCGACGCGTCGGAGGTAGGCCAGCAGCGCCGTCCCGATGAGGAGGCCGGCGGCGCCGGCCGCCAGCGCCCCCGTGGGTGTGGCGCCGGCCGCCAGCGCGATCAGTCCACCGGAACAGCCGACGAGCGCGACGAACCCGAGTCTCAGTCGGCGAGAGGCGACCTGTCGGTCGTCGTCGCTGAGGCTGGGACCGACCATCAGCCGTCGACGTACGGCGTGCTGACGTGCATGCCGACGAACAGCCACTCGGCGTCGTCATTCCCGTCACCCACCGCACGGCGCTCCATCGTTCCGCTCCACCGCGTCGAGAGAGCGTACTCGTGGTCGGCCTCGCGGTCCGTCCACGACAGGAACACCGAGTCGGAGAAGTACGTATAACCGTCGCGCTCGGTCACCTGAAGGGCTTGGCTCTCGACGGTCCAATCCTCGGTCGTCCGGGTCTGTTCGCGCAGGCCCTCGGCGACGGCGTCGTAGCCGACGAGGCGTTCGCCGACGCCGAACTTCACCACGTCCGGGCGTTCCGCGAAGTAGGGGTAGAGCGGTTCGCCCCGACGGAGCGCTTCGTAGTACTCGCGGATCGTTGCCGCCGCGTTCATACGCGGGGTGTCTCGCCGACGGGGGTTAACCCTTTGCAGCCGCGACGACACGTCGGACCGTCGCGATGCCAACGAACCGGGGAACACGCGCCGCGTAGCGGTCGTAGGCATCGCCGAACTCGGTGCGGAGGTGTGGCTCCTCGGCACGGGGGAGGAGGAGCACCCAGCCGGCGTGAGCGACGGCGAGGCCGGCCACGAGCACCGAATCGACCGCAAGCGCGAACCCGCTCACGCCGACAATCATGCCGACGTACTGTGGGTTGCGCGTGTAGGCGTACGGGCCGTCGGTGTAGAGGTCACCTGTCACGCCCATCGTCTCGGCCGAGCGCATCGTCCGCGCCCCCCAGGCGAAGACGGCGGTGCCGAGGAGAGCGGCGACGAGGCCGACGGACGACGTGGGCGCGGGCAGTCCCCACACACCGAAGTCGAGGACGGCGGTCCCCAGCAGCGCCACGTCGAAGAGGCCGACAAACGTCCAGTGGCAGTAGTACGCGGGCGTCCGATCTCCAGGTGGCCACCACTCGTGATCGGTCAGGAGCGTTCCGAGGACGATGCCGTACACGCCGGCGGCCGACACGAGGCCGACCCCGAACGCGAGTCGCGTCGGTGTCATACGGCGTTGTCTCGTGGCGCCATCACCGAGTCCGAACTGCCTCACACCTGAGGCTTTTATTCATTCACCCGAAACCCCGGACCGATGAAGTACGCCGACGTGCGCATCCACCACGACCCGGAGACGTTGCATCCGATGCACGCCTTCGAGATGCACCACGAGGCCATCGAGCGTGCGTCGTTGCTCCGCTGGAATACGGTCCTCGACGGGACGAACACGATGGTGTTCCGGGTCCGGGGCGATCCGGAGCCGTTCCAGGCGAAGTTGGAGTCCCGAGCGGCGACGGTGGCGTACAGTCTCACCGACGCAGTCGAGGGCGTCTTCTACTGCTGTGTCCGGGACCGGGCGACCGACGCGGACCGAGGGTACATCGACGCGTTCGCCCGCGGGACGCTCGTGGTGGTGCCGCCCGTCGAGTTCAACCCCGACGGGACGACGGACCTGACGCTGGTCGGGACGCCCGACGATGTCGACGCCGCGGTCGAAGGGCTCCCCGACGGGTTACGGGCCACCGTCCGCGCCGTTGGACCGTATCGGCGTCGAACCGGGTCGCCGACGCCGCGGCTCACCGACCGCCAGCGCGAGGCCGTCGTGGCCGCCGTCGACTGCGGGTACTACGACTCACCGCGTCGGGGGGCGGTCGCCGATGTGGCGGCCGAACTCGGCGTCTCGACAGGGACGGCGGCCGAACACCTCAGAAAGGCGGAAGCGACGGTGATGGCGCAGCTAGTAGAGTAGTTCGTCGTTGTTCTCGGTCATGTAGAGCGTGCGAGCAGCGATGTTGACGGCGTGATCGCCAACCCGCTCCAAGTCGCGGATGGTGAGCAGGAGGCGGGAGACGTCCTGCATCAGCGACTCCAGTTCGGCGTCGTCCTCCCCGTCGCTGAGATAGTCCCCCTCGATGAGATCGCGGACCACGACTTCGCTGGCGGCTTCGCACATCGCGTCGACCTCGTCATCGCGGTCGGCGACCGCGTAACACGCGTCGACGTCCTCGTTGGCGTAGGCGTTCATCGCGTCTTCGAGCATGTCGAGGGTCGTCATGCCGATGCGTTGCATATCCACGTCCGGAAAGAGGTCGCGCTCGGCGTCGAGCGTGTAGCCGCCGAGGTTGACCGCCAAGTCGCCGATGCGTTCGAGGTCGGTGATGATCTTGAACGACGCGGCGATGAAGCGAAGGTCGCTGGCGACGGGCTGCTGGAGGGCGATCAGATCGATACACTCCCCCTCGAGTTCGAGATACATCTCGTTGATCTCGTCGTCGCCGTCGATCACGTCCTTCGCGAGCCGTTCGTCCTTCCGTTCGAGGGCGTCCAGCCCCGTCCGAAGCCGCTCCGCAACCAGTTCGCTCATGTAGAGTACGTCGTCGCGGAGCTCCTCCAGCGACGACTGATAATCCGTTCGCGCCATACCGCGTCCTCGGTGTGAGCCGCCTAAAACGTTGCCCCATGTCTACTGTTGACTATAGAGCGATCTATAGATCGGTCGTCCTCACTCTATAGCCGGCCTATCCGAACTTGCCGGTGATGTAGTCCTCGACCCGCTGGCTCTCGGGGTTCTCGAAGATCTTCTCGGTGTCGTCGAACTCGACGAGTTCACCGCCGGTCAGGAAGACGGCTGTCTTGTTCGAGATGCGGGCCGCCTGCTGCATGTTGTGCGTGACGATGACGACGGTGTACTCCTCGGCGAGTTCGGAGATGAGATCCTCGATCTGCGAGGTGGCGACGGGGTCGAGCGCCGACGCGGGTTCGTCCATCAGGATCACCTCGGGATCGGGAGCGATGGCGCGGGCGATACAGAGGCGCTGTTGTTGCCCGCCGGAGAGTTCCAGCCCCGATTCGTCGAGACGGTCTTTCACCTCGTCCCACAGTGCTGCCCGCTTTAGCGACGTTTCGACGATTTCGTCGTAGTCGCCGTCCTTGTTCTGGATCTTGAGGCCGTAGGCGACGTTGTCGTAGATGCTCTTGGGGAAGGGGTTGGGCGACTGGAACACCATGCCGACCCGGCGGCGGAGCGCCACGGGGTCGACGTCGTCGTCGTAGACGTTCTTCCCGCGGAGGTAGAGGTCGCCCTCGACGCGCGCGGCGTCGATCAGGTCGTTCATGCGGTTGATACACCGGAGGAAGGTGGACTTGCCACAGCCCGAGGGGCCGATCATGGCCGTCACCTGATTCTCGGGGATCTCCAGCGAGATATCCTGGAGCGCCTGCTCGTCGTTGTACCAGACGTCGACGTTCTCGGCGCGAACGACGGTGTTCGCGCTCATCGTCGGTCCCGAGGAATCGACACTCTCGCTCACGTCCGTCTCGACGAGCATGTCGTCGGTCGTCGGGTCATCGGTCGATGCGTCGGCCACGTACTCCTGCTCTGGGTTCTCTGTCATGGATCTACTGGTCAGTCTGATACTTGTTGCGCAGCACGATGGCGACGGAGTTCATGCTGAGCAGGACGATGAGCAACACGACGACGCCCGCAGGGACGGCCGCCTGGTAGAAGGGTTCGCTGGCGAAGAGGCTCGCCCAGGCGTACACCTGCAGGGGCATCGCGCTCACTTTCGAGGAGAGGCCCGTCGGCAAGGAGAAGAGGACGTTCGGCGCGCCGATCATGATGAGCGGCGCCGTCTCGCCGATGGCGCGGCCGAGCGCCAGGATCGTTCCAGTCAGAATCCCGGGGAACGCCCGCGGAAGAACGACGTTCTTGATCGTCTGCCACCGCGTCGCGCCCATTCCGTAGGAGGCCTCCCGCATCGAGTCGGGAACGCCCCGGAGCGCCTCGCGGGCAGAGATGATGACGATGGGCAGGATGAGGAGGGCGAGCGTCGCGCCGCCGATCAACACGGTGCCGGTGGGCTGGCCGAGATAGGTGACGAACACGCCCAGACCGAGCAGTCCGTAGACGACGGAGGGGACGCCCGCCAGGTTGGAGATGTTCACGTCGATAAAGCGGGTGAAGCGGTTGTCCGGGGCGTACTCCTCCAGATACACCGCGGCACCGACGCCGAGCGGGAAAGAGAGCGCGGCGACAGTGACCATCAGCAGGATGGAGCCGCCGATGGCGGGGTAGAGGCCGGCGTCGGCGGCCGTCCCGCTGTGGGCGCTGGTGAGGAATCCCCAGTCGACCCAGGACTGCGGCCCGGCGAAGCCGAGGGCGTCGACGGCGACGGCGCCGACGAGCGCGCCACCCAGAATCGTCGCCGTGAGCGCCAGCCCCGAGCGGTGGGTCGGGAACCGCCGGACGTGACCGGCCGCGTAGCCTGCGGTCGGCACCACGGCGACGGCCAGCAACACCGTCGCGGGGACGGCGCCGACGGCGAGCAGCGGGCCGAGCAGTTCACCGACGCCGACGGCGGCGAGGGCAGCGAGGACGGCGAGCGTAGTGCCGCGTCGCCCCATCTCGAAGGCGGCGTAGCGGCCGACGACGAGCGCCACCGGTCCGCCGAGCGAGACGGTGAGCATGATGCCGTCGGTCGGATAGACCGGGAGCGACTGGACGAATCCTGGGACGAGACCCAGTGACGCGACGATGATGGCGCCCGCGCCCGCGAAGCGTGCAAGGAAGGGGAGGCGACGGTCGAGGCGTTCGAGCGCAACCACGCCCGCGAGCGCGATGCCGAGCGCGAGGACGTAGCCGAACCAGACCACTGGCGGGACGATGTCGACGAAGATCATCGCCGCGCCGCCGGCGAACATGGTGCTGACCGCGAGCATCCCGACGACACTCGCCCCGAACCGGAAGGCGGGAGAATCGGTCCAGAGGAGGTAGCCCCCGACGGCGAGTGTCGGGACGACGAGCGTCAGGAAGAAGGTGAGATGCCAGCCCGGATCGGCGGTCAGCGGCTGGATCGCGTCGTTGGCGACGTAGATCAGGAGGATGGTCAGCGCGACGATACCGAACAGCGTCGCCGCGAGCAGGAGATATCGGAAGACGGTGCCGACGGTTCGGCTGACGTGGCCGAAGCCCTCGATCCGTTCGTCCTGGGTCGCCATCTCAGTACTCCTCCCGGTACCGCTGTGCGACGAGGTCACTGATGACGTTCATGACGAGCGTGATGATAAAGAGCGTGAGCCCGATGGCGAAGAGGCTCCGGTAAGCGACACCCCCGCCGGTGATGTCACCGGTCAGGAGGTTCACCATGGCGGCGGTCATCGGGAGCGCGCCCTCGAGGTAGTCGACGGGATTGAGCGGATTGATGAGGTTGGCCTGTGTCCCGGCGGCAACGGTGACGGCCATCGTCTCGCCGATGGCGCGGGAGAGCGCGAGGATAAAGGAGGAGAAGATGCCGGAGAGGGAGGCGGGGACGACGATGCCGACCGAGACGTCGAACTTCGTCGCGCCCATCCCGTAGCCGGCCTGTCGCAGGGAGTCGGGAACGGCGGACATCGCGTCCTCGCTGATCGAGGCCACCATCGGGATGATCATGATGCCGACGACGATACTCGCCGACAGCATGTTGAACGTCCCGAGGCCGGGGATGATGGTTCGAAAGGCGGGCGTGATGTAGACGACGGCGAAGAAGCCATACACGACCGTGGGGACGCCAGCGAGCACTTCCAGTGCGGGCTTCAACACGCGCTGGGCGCGCGAACTCGCGTACTCGCTGAGGTAGATGGCGGTGGCGACGCCCAGCGGGAGGGCGACGACCGCGGAGCCGATGGTGATCGCGAGCGTCGCCGAGACGAGCGGCAGGACGCCGAACTGCTCGTTGTTGATGACCCACTCCGTCCCGGTGAGGAAGTCGACGACCGACGCGGTCGGTCCCTCGATCCCCATCAGCGGTGCGGTCACTGAGAAGAACTTTGCCGCCTCCGTGGTCAGCATGATGATGATGCTGACCGTCGTGACGATGGACAGCACCGCACACAGGAAGAAAAACGAGCGCGTCAGAAGCTCCTGTGGCGCGTTCTCCGTTCGACGGGTGAGGTCCCGTTGCAGGTCGTCCGTACTCATCTAACGTAGGTCGGTTCTTCGCTCGGTGGAAAAAGCTCTTCGTTCGGCCACAGCCCCGGTGTCAGCCCTCCGCATTCTCGATGGCCGTCTCGAGGGCGTCCATCGCAGCCTGCTGGTCCGCGTCGCTCAGGGGGACGTAGCCGACCTCTTCGGCGACGATATCCTGGTTGGTGGCGTTCTCGAGCCAGAAGCGCGCGAACTCGGCGACGTGCTCCTCCGCGAGCGACTCCTGCTTGGCGTAGGTGAACAGCGGCCGCGAGAGTGGCGTGTACTCGCCAGCACGGGCCGTCTCCAGCGACGGCTCGACACAGCCACTCCCGTCGTCGACGCCGAGGGCCTTCACGCGGCCCTGGTTCTGGGAGTAGTACGCGAAGCCGAGATAGCCCATGGCGTTCTCGGACCCTTCGACGCCCTGGATGATCGTGCGGTCCTGCTCGGTGGCGGAGTAGTCCTGGCGGTGGCCCGGCCCCTCCTCGCCGAGGATCGCCTCGATGAAGTAGTCGTAGGTGCCGGAGGCGTCGGTCGGGCCATAGAGGTCGAGGGGCTGATCCGGCCAGTCGGAGTTCACTTCGCTCCACGTCGACGGCGGATCCTCGGCCGCCCAGATCTGCCGCAGTTCCTCGACCGTGATGCAGTCGATGTCCATCTCGTTGTTGACGATGACCGTCAGCGCGTCCGTGGCGACGGTGAGTTCGACCGGCGTGACGCCGTTTCCGGAACACGTCTCCTCCTCGGATGGCTGGATGGGCCGCGAGGCGTTGTTGAAATCGGTGCGGCCGGGGCAAAAGTGGTTCGCGAAGCCGCCGCCAGACCCGGTCGACTGGATGTTGATGTTGACGCCCGAGTGCTGTTCCTGAAATCGCTCGGACATCGCCGTCGCCAGCGGGAACACGGTCGAACTGCCGGCGATGTCGATAGTACCGGAGAGGCCGTCGCCGTCAGTTCCCCCGTCGCTCCCGCCGGCGCCGCTCTGCGTACAGCCGGCGAGTCCGACGGCGCCGACCGATCCGGTCGCCGCGAGGAACTTTCGGCGCGACACACGGCCACTCGTGGATTCCTCCGTCATCGCCCGAACGTGACCGACTGTGACGTAAGTACCCTTCTATGATAACTATATAGATATGGGTACGTGAACGATTGCCGCGGGGTTCCGGTCGGCGCGCCGAGCACGGTGGGACGAGCGGAGCCATCGTGCCGCGGAACGTAGTGCTACAGAGCGCATATTACGGCGTTTTAGGAGCTGTACGACCACTGTTCTGCGGCGGCACATCGTCCGACGAGCGGTGGAGACGGCGCCGTCGATCGAACCGGTCGCCGACCACACAAAAAAGTATATAGATATGGGAGGTTTTATTTCGTGGTATCTACTGTCTCCGCGTATGGTCGAAACCCGAAAGGTGCAGGTGACGGGCGGATCGACGTACACGGTGTCGATTCCGAAAGACTGGGCGACCGACAACGGGGTGTCGGCGGGGAGCGAGGTGGCGTTTTACCCCGAAGGCGACTCCCTCTTCATGACGCCCCGGACCGAGGAAGACCGGACCGAGGGGACACTCGACATCGGTGACCTCGACGGCGAGGAGCTCATCCGTGCCGTCATGACGATGTACGTCAGCGGGTTCGACATCATCGTCCTCGAGAGCGGGCGCATTACCACCGCGCAACGCCGGACGATCAGACAGGCGACGCAGGGTCTCGTCGGGCTGGAAGTACTGGAGGAGACCCGTGACCGGGTGGTGATCCGCGACCTGCTCGACTCCTCGGAGCTGTCGATCAACAACGCGGTCACCCGGATGCGACTGATCGCCCTCTCGATGCTCGATGACGCCGTGACGTCGCTGATCGACCTCGACCAGGACCTCGCACACGACGTAATCCAGCGCGACGACGACGTCGACCGCCTGTGGATGGTCGTCTCCCGCATCTTCCGGTCGACGCTCCGGAGCCCACGGGCCGCCGAGGAACTCGGCGTCTCCCGCGAGGTGTGTTTCGACTACCAGTCCGCGGCGAGACAGCTCGAACGCATCGCCGACCACGCGACCAAAATCGCCCACCTCGCGCTCAACTTCGACGAACCGCTTCCCGACGACGTGACCGACGCGCTCGACGGCCTCCACACCGACGCCGCGGACGTGATCGACGTGGCGATGGACGCCCTCTTTCTCGACGAGAGCGACGAGGCGACGCGGCAAGCCAACACGGCCCGCGAGTCGGTACAGGGCATCGACAGCCACGCCCGCTCTATCGACGAACTACTCCGTGACCTCGATCCGACGCGGGCGCAACTGCTCGGCCTCGTCGTCGATTCGCTGTCACGGAGCGCCGACTACGGCGGCAATATCGCCGAAACGGCGTTGCAGAAAGCGGCGCCGACGCCTTAGTCCAGCAGGACAGCGTTGACCTGGCCGCTCTGACCGGGTCGGGAGGTAACGCGGGCTCGCCCCTCGCTCGTCTCGATGATGGCGCCTTTCGTGATGATGTTCCGGCGGGCGTAGTTGGTGTTCGAGGGATTGTCGGCGACGTTCTCGATGTCGGCTTCGACCGTCTCCGACCCGTCGGCGACGTGAGCGGTGTTCGTCGCGAGCGCACGCGTCTTCGTCTCGTTGCCGCGGGCGTCGATGGTCTGGAACCGGGGTTCGCCGACCGTCGTCTCCGCCGGCTGGCGGCCGAGCTGGTACCGCTTCTTGTTTCGGGAGGGCCGGAGGCGGCCTCCAGTGCGCTTCCGCGTGGAGCGTCCCTGGTCTTTCATACCCGTATCGAGTCCGAGCAACTACTTCAGACTGTCGAACGTGAGTCGGTCGGATTCGGCCAACCACTACGCTTTAGTGACCCGGACGGTGCTCTGTGTGTCATGAGTCTCGAGGTGGCCGTGGCCGCACCCTTCCGCGACCGGGGACAGACCCGTCTCGGCGAGGGAGAGTTCGTGGTCGCCCTCTCGCTCGACCGCGACTGGTTCACGCCGGATCAGGCCAAGCGCCTCGTCGACGTGGCCGCCGGTCGAGGGTTGCTCTCCCGCGAGGACGACGCCCTCGTCGCCGAGTTCGACCCCGCCTCGATCACCGTTCCCGACGGCTTCGTCCCCGACGAGTCCGTCCTCCGCGAACAGTCGACGTTCGAGCGCATCCTCTCGGCGCTGACCGACGCGGGCCTGGAGAAACAGGAAACCGTCGCCGCCATCAACGAACGCCAACAGGAACTCGGTGTGACCATCGAAGCGGCCGCCGTCCTCTACGCCCGTCGTCGTGGCATCGCCGTCGACGACGCCGCCGACCGCGCGGTAACCGAACTGGTCGACGGGGAGACGTGACCGATGGTTACCCGCGAACTCGACGACGGCGTGCGTATCGCCCAACTGTTCGCCTCGGAACTCGTCGGGCACGGAAACGCGCTCGCCGACGTGTCCGTCACGGACGCCGACCCGGACGTGGCGCCGACGGCCGACGGCGCGTTCGCCTACCGCGTCCGCGCCGACGGGGCGGCGCTCGCGGCGGTGTTCGTCCACCCCGACCGCGCCCGCATCGAGTTCGAGACCGAACCCGAGGCAGCCCTCGACGCGGCTCGCGGGGCCGGCCTCCGGGTCCGACCGAAGGCGAGCGAACCGCCGCTGACGGTCGTCTTCGTCGAGGACGGCGCCGAGGTGAAGCGCGCGCTCCGCGTCGTCGAAGCCGTCGTCTATCGTACCAATTGAACGTCGTCGCACAGCCGATCGCACGCTGCGCTGCGATCGGATCTGCAAACCGTTTCAATCGCGACGATAACGTTCGTCGAGAATCGCCGGTAGACGCTCTGCCAGTTCGTCGCGGTCGACGTGGGCGAACGCGTCGGGGTCGCGCGCCGGGCCGTCCGGGTAGCAGACCTGCACCGCGTCGATACCGGCGGCGACGGCGCCCCCTACGTCCGCGGTCACGTCGTTGCCGACGAACACCGTCTCGGCTGCGTCGGTGTCGAGTTCGGCCAGCAGCGACTCGAAGGCGGCCGGTTCGGGCTTGCCGGCCGCGAGTTCGCCGGTCACGAGCGCGGCGTCGAACGTGTCGGTCCATCCCAACGCCGTGAGTTTCGAGCGCTGGGCGACGACCGGCCCGTTCGTCAGCAGGCCGAGCCGATACCGATCCCGGAGCCCCGCCAGCATCGCTTCGACGCCCGGCACCGGTTCGAGCGCGGCGTTCACCCGGTCGCGGTAGGCCCGCGCGACGGCGGCCGCGTCGACGTCCGCGTCCTCGAACAGCCGTTCGAACACCGGCTCCCGACTCCGGGCGGTGAGGTTCTCGGCGTGTGCTTGGAGGTACGCCTCCCGCGAACGCTGTGGCGCGCCCGCCTCGTGGAGCGCCTCCGCCAGCAGCGTCGCCCGGTCGACTCGCGTAACCGCAAGCGTATCGTCCAGATCGAACGCCACCGCGGCCGTGTCCATGCGCTCCCTAGCCGACCGATGGGTATGAGCATGCCGTCTTCCGGCAAGGCTCGCGGCGTTCGACCACGACGATATTTGTGCGTCCGTGCGATGGGTGGTCCATGACACTCGATCCGGTCCACGTCGACGGGATCGCCGACCTCGCGGGACTGCTCGCGCGCCGCGTCGACGACACCGATCACGACGACCTCGCGCGGACGGCGTTCGAGGAGTGGCTCGATCCGCTCGAAGTCGACGGGCGGACCGTGCTCGACCCCCTCGGCGAACGCCGCCTCCGTGCCGTCGCCGTCGACGATATCGCCCTCGTCGACGCCCCGTACCCCACCGTCCACGGGCTCGACTCGGGGACGATCAACCCCACCACGTTCAAGAACGGGCTGGTGCTGGACGTGGCCCACGCCGCGATGGCGGCCGACCCGTCGGATCTCGACCTCCACCGTTCGCGAAGCCTCGTGACGACCGTCCACGCCAACGATCCGACGCTCGCGCTCGGCACCGACTGGGTCCGCCGCGACGACGGCTACTTCCGGCGGAAGATCCTCCACGCGCCGCGGGTGAACCGCTACGCCGAGGGGGTCGTCCACGCCCTCGCGCTCTACCTCGCGGAGAGTTCGCACGCGCTGGAACACGCCGACGCCGTCTCCGACTGCCTTCTCCTCGACGGGCCACTGTATCCGAAGGAACTCCTCAACTGGCAGGATCGGGACGCCGAACTCGGTGCGCTGACGACGGAGGCCAAACCCCGGGCCATCGTCGAGAACTACGTCCGCCTCGTCGAGACACTGCTGGATCGGGACGTCGCCGTCGCCGGGTTCGTCAAGAACCCTTCCGCGAAGCTGATCACGCGGACGCTCCGCGAGAAGGGCGTCGATGCGCCGTGGGTCGACGACACCGCCTTCTTCGCCAGGCTGCTCGAACCGCGCGCGGCGACCGAGACGGACGGCCACCGCCTCACGTTCACCAACTGGTTTCGCTCCCGCGGCGGGTCGGACCGAACCCTCGCGGCCGACGGCGACGCCCTCGGCGTCGACCGGGAGCGCGTTCCCGACGACTACGAGGTTACCTTCTTCGTCGTCTACGACCCCCGCGAGGACCTCTGTTACCGCGTCGAGGCGCCGGCTGGCCTCACCCGTGAAGCGGACGCCCGCGACCGCCTCACCAGACAGATTCTGCGCGACGTGGCCATCTCCCGCGGGCCGCCGCCGGTCGTCGAGCGAGCGGACGCCCTCGCCCGTATCGGCGTCGACGAGAAGGCGGCGCTCAGACGGAAGTTCGAGGAACGGCTGGATTCGGCGTTCGTCCGCACGTACGACGACGTGCGGTGGGGCGAGGAGTTCTAACCGGTCACACGACCGACCACGGCAGGTCGTCCCCGTGTGTCCGGAAGAGATCGATCAGGGTGGCCACCTCGTCGAATCGCGGCCCGCGGCGGACACGTCCGGCGTCGCGGTCCCAGTCGATGTAGCCGCCGTTGGCGAGCATCGGGAGGTGGTTGTGGATCAGCGCGAGTCTACGCTGTTCGTCCCCACCGGCGAGAGCCCCCACACTGATCGGGGAGTCGATGTCGGTCAGCGTCGTCACCACTTCGCGACGCCGCTCGTGTCCGAGGGCGCGCAGACAGTCGTCGAACGACCCCGACGACACTTCCTGCGGCATCATCCGCTCCCCTCCGGTCCGAACCGGCGGGCGTCGGTCGCCGTCGGTACGACAGGGTGCCGGCGGATTCCCGTTTTCCCCCATAGTCCCCGAACCGGACCGAGTCGTCGATGTGTCACTACCCGGTCTGTAGGCTGTGTCGGGAATAAAGACGACACCCACATATGGGGAACTCAGTCCAGCAGGTGCGCACACACGTTGCGCTGGGCCGCGCGCAGGTGTTCGCTGACGGTCCACCGCGAGAGGTCGAGTTCGTCCGCCAGATCCGTGAGATTGCAGTTCCGGTCGCGGTCGAAGTACCCGTGACGATAGGCGGCTTCCAGCATCTCGTACTGGCGGTCGGTCAACACGCTGCCGACGCTCGTCGGACGACCGCCCGCCTCGATATCGGCGTCGGCGTTCCCCCACTGGACGGTGATTCTCGGGGCGGGATAGCTCTCTTGGAGGATCGTCCGCGCGTGCCGTGCGATCTCGGACCCGGGGACCGTCAGGCTGATGGTGGCCGCCTCGGGCGTCACTCCGAACGATCGGATGCGGGCGCCCGCCCGAACCAGACGGTGTTCGGGCGTCTCCCATCCGACGACGACGGCCGGCGTCTCCACCGACGGCACGCCGTACGGTTCGACCCCGTCGCAACGGTCGGTGGCCGCACGCAGTCGGTCCCCGTCGGCGCCGCGCAGGTAGTACACCGTCTCGTCCGGTTTCGGGACGACCGAGACGACAGTCAGCGTCGCGCCGTCGGCCGCGTCACAGAGATCCAGGAGTGGGAGCGTACTCGTGACGTCGACGGTGAGCGTGGCCGCGGTGTCGGCCGCGAGCGCCCACTGCCACATGGCGGCACTGAGGGCGTAGCCGACCGCGTCCGCGTAGTCGGCGAGCACCTCCTCGCGCCACGGCACCAGATACTCCCCGTCCGTGAGATACACCGTGAGGACGCCGTGTTCGACCCCTTCGTGTTCGAGCGGTAACGCGACCACCGCCTGCAGGTCGTGTGCCGCCGCGACCGCCGTCCAGGGTCGGCCGTTCGCGGGGATCGGGTCCGCCGACACCGACTCGCCGGACCGCAACGCCCGGACGCCGGGATCGGACGCGGCGCCGAGGTTACCGACCGCGTCTCGCAGATCGGTGAGATACGCGTCGGCGCCGGCGGCGGCACGGACGGTCAGTTCCCCGTGGTGATCCGCCGCGCCGATCCACGCCATCTCGTACCGTCGCTCCTCGACGATCCGGTCACAGAACGCGTGTTCGAGGTCGGAACGGGCGGAGTGGGCCTCGAACGCGTCGAACACGTCGTAGAGTGCCTTCTCGCGCTCGTCGTGTCTGGTGATGTCGACACCCGCCGTGATCACCTCCGCGGGACCGTCCACGGACTCGGTCGTCAACGGTGCGGTGTACGAACACCGCCAGAACTCCTCGTCGCCGAACTGGACGGGGAATTCGTCGTACTGCCTGGTGCCCGTCTCGACCGCCGCCTCGAACGAGTCGAGGAGTCGCTCCGTCGCGTCCGGGTTGAGCACGTCGCGGAGCGGGTTGCCGATCAGGTCTTTCGGCGATTCGAGACTCTTGACCTGCAGATCGGTGTAGACGCCGGTGTACGTCCCCTCACCGTCGTTGGCGTGGGTCGTTACCAGAATCGGGAGCGATTCGAGTACGTGTCGGCTGTTATCGGGCATGTGGACTGTGGGCGCTCGCCGTCAACGTATCGGAGAGACGATGTAAGTGCTCGGTTCGGTGGGGCGCCCGCTCACTCCATCGGCTCGGCCTTCTCGACTTCGATGGTGACCGTCGACTCCGGGACGCCCACGCGGGCAAACTGGGTCCGGAGGTGCTCCTTGGCGGCGTCGATGGCCTGTTCGCGCGTGTCGAAGCCACGCGGCATCGGCGATTCGAAGGCGATCTGGATCTCCCGGCCGTCGATATTCGTCGTCGACCCGCCGCTCTCGACCTCGTAGAATTCGTCGCAGACCCACACGTACGCGGCGTCCTCGTCGGGGGCACCCTGGAAGGACGGCGCACGCTCACCCCGTTCGTACACGGTCCCGGTGAGCGTCGTGTCGCCGCCGTTGCCGCGAATCAGTAGCATTGGCAGGGGTACGAGCGCCCACGGTAAAAGGCGTACGTGACGAGTATCAGCGCCGAGAACCGTTACCGCCCGAACGCCGCGTCCAAGTCGCTCGCGACTGTCGCCCGGGCGTCCCGTGCGCGGTCGAGGTCCGGGAACGAGGCGAACACGTGGACCATCCCCGGATACTCGGCGTGTGTGACGGACACGCCCGCGTCGCGCAGGCGGTCGGCGTACGCCGCCCCCTCGTCGCGGAGGGGATCGTACCCCGCGGTGACGACCGTCGCCGACGGCAATCCCGAGAGGTCGGGCGCCCGGAGCGGCGACGCGTAGGGGTTCGCGCCGTCGATCTCGTCGTCGAGGTAGCGCGCCCAGTACCACTGCATGCTCGCCCGCGAGAGCAGGTAGCCCGACGCGTTCTCGTGGTAGGAGTCGGTGTCGAAGTCGTAGTCGGTGACGGGGTAGAGGAGGACCTGGTGATCGATGGCCGGTCCGCCGCGTTCGCGGGCCATGAGCGTCGTGGCGGCCGCGAGGTTGCCGCCGGCGCTATCGCCCCCGACCGCGATCCGATCGGGGTCACCGCCGACGACACCTGCGTGTTCGGCCGCCCACTTGGTCGCCGCGTAGGCGTCGTGGACGGGCGCCGGGAAGGGGTGTTCCGGCGCGCGCCGGTAGTCGACCGAGCAGACGACACAGTCCGCCGCTTCGGCGAGCAGTCGGCAGAGGCCGTCGTGGGTGTCGAGGTCGCCGCGCACCCACCCGCCGCCGTGGAAGTAAACGAGGACGGGGCGAGCGTCGTCGCCGGGCGGCGCGTACGTCCGCATCCCGAGCGCCGTCTCCGGGCCATCCGGGCCGGGGATCGACAGATCGTGTACCGTCAGGTCGTCGTCCGGCAGTTCGTCGTCGACGAGGAGGTCACGGAGCGCCTCGCGGGCGCCGTCGATGGAGAGCGCGTGGGTCGGCGGGAGGCCGACCCGGTCGAGGATCGTCTTCGCGTCGGGGTGGAGGTCGGGAGCGCGGTCGGTCACGCGGATCGTCGCCTCCGTCGTGGGGTACGTGGCATGGCTCCGTGCGGGGGCGGCAGGGTCATAAAAGGGTCGGGCGGAACGAGTGGAGTCACAAGCTATAAATCCGACGCACACCCGTTTCGAGACGTGAACGCGTCGCGTTTCGACCCCGACGCTCGCCCCTCGGCAGCGACGCGTGGTCCCGCCTTCTTCGACAAACGCGGCCGGTAACGTCGCTCGTTGCGGGGGTGGCATCCCCGTCTCGGGCGGGTTTCGGCCGGAGACGATCCCGGAATCGTTCCGACACGACTAACAGCGCAGACGACACCCATCCAACAATGACACTCTCCGAGTTCCGCGGGGTCTACCCCGCCATGACCACGCCGTTCCACGAGGACGGCGGTATCGACTTCGAAACGCTCCGTGCCGACGCCCAACGACTCGCCGACGCCGGCGTCGACGGCCTCGTCCCCGTCGGCTCCACTGGCGAGAGCGCGACGCTCTCCCACGACGAACACATCGAGGTGGTCGAGGCCGTCATCGACGCCGTCGACGACGACGTGCCCGTGATCGCCGGCTCCGGATCGAACAACACCGCCGAGGCGCTCTCGCTCTCCCGTCGCTCCGCGGACGCCGGCGCCGACGCCCTCCTCCTTATCTCGCCGTACTACAACAAGCCCGAACCACAGGGGATGTACGAACACTACCGCACCATCGCCGACGAGGTGGACCTCCCACAGATCGTCTACAACGTCCCCGGGCGGACGGGCCAGAACATCAGCGTCGACACGACGGTCGAGCTCGCTGCCCACCCCAACATTCTGGGCTACAAGGCGGCGAGCGGCGATCTGACTCAGGTTTCCGAAGTCGTCGAGCGGACGCGCGACGAGGAGTTCGCCGTCCTCGCCGGCGACGACGGGCTCATCCTCCCGACCCTCTCGGTCGGCGGCCAAGGGACGATCAGCGTCGTCGCCAACGTCGAACCCGAGCGGACGGTCGATATGGTTCACTCGGCGCTTGACGGCGACTACGAGCACGCCCGCGAGCGACACCACGAACTCGGGCCGCTGATGCGTGCCCTGTTCTGGGAGACCAACCCCATCCCGGTCAACGAGGCGATGGCCATCCGCGGCTACGGCCCCGGACACGTCCGCCTGCCGCTCACCCGCTTCTCCGAGGAGCTGCGTCCCGACCTCGAAGCCGTCCTCGCGGACCTCGATCCGGTGGAGGCCGACGCGTGATCGGGGTCGCCGTCACGGGCGCCGGCGGTCACATGGGTCGCGAAGTGATCGAAGCGGCGACCGACCGTCAGGAGATGGCGGTCGTCCTCGCGGTCAACCGCACGTCGGTGGGGTCGGTCGCGGGGCACGATGTCGAGGACGAAGCGGACCTGCCGCGCTTACTGGCCGAGCGCGATCCCGACGTGCTGGTGGATTTCACCCTCCCCGATCCGAGCACGCGGTACGTCGAAGCCTGCGCCGACGCGGGGGTCGCCGCCGTCGTCGGGACGACGGGCTTCTCCGACTCGCAGCTGGAGGTGCTCGCCGACGCCGCGGAGTCGGTGCCCGTGCTCCGGGCCTCGAACTTCGCCCGCGGCGTGATGGCGCTCCGGCGGGCGATCCGCGAGGCTGTCGCCGCCCTCCCGGCGTACGACGCCGAACTCACCGAGACACACCACAACCGCAAGCGCGACGCACCCTCGGGCACCGCGCTGACGATTCTGGACGACATCGACGAGGTGCGCGGCGACGACGCCGACCGCGTCCACGGCCGCGAGGGCGAACAGCCCCGCGAGGACGGCGAGGTCGGCGTCCACGCGCGCCGCGCCGGCGACGTGAACGGCGAACACGAACTACTACTTGCAGGGAACCACGAGGTACTGACGCTCACGCATCGCGCCGAATCCCGCGGCGTCTTCGCCGCCGGGGCGCTCGATGCCGCCGACTGGCTCGTCGGCCGCCCGGCCGGCGAGTACGACTTCGAGGACACGATATGACACTGGAATCCGACGTATCCGATCTGTGGCAGCGCTACGACGACGACG
>Ga0207757_100558_pt1 | contig 22985 bp, 20 predicted proteins | sample A23P3SouthBayCA_2_FD_187752 | JGI IMG/M metagenome (GOLD analysis project Ga0207757, IMG submission 187752) | Aerobic enrichment media microbial communities from Eden Landing Ponds, California, USA - A23 P3 (2) (SPAdes) | ecosystem: Environmental > Aquatic > Marine > Unclassified | place...
GCCGTCGCCACCCGCGCCGAACCGCGAGCAACGCGAGCGGGTTCGGCGTTCCCGGCGACGGCGCGGGGAGGTGTGGGGACGCTAGCGCCCCGCTGGAACCACCACGCGCCTCGCTCGACCCGAAACGGTCCCCCCTGGCGGACTCGAAGCTGAGCCGAGCGAAGCGAGGCGAAGCGAAGGTCGGCAGAGCTTGCTCTGCCGGAAGGCGAGCGCTCTCGAACCCTCCCGGGCGACGTAAGCACCGCAGGCCGAACGGAGTGAGGCCGAGGAGCGCAACGAGCCCCGGAGTGGTCGAGAGTGCGAGGGCTTCGTAGCAGTTTCTATCACCACTTCGTCCATTACCCATATACCCTAAATTTTCGATATATGGTATAATTTGATCATATATTATAGTATTTATGAGAATATATACCACCCACACGAAACTTCAAGACCCATCCCGGGAGCAGGACCCGACACGCCTATGGCCGGTGACGCCCGACCCGACTTCGTGACCGAGGGGGCCGACACATCGAGCGACGACGCCGGGACGAGCGACGCCGGCACCGCCAGCGAAGGCGACACCGACGCCCACGACGACCAGCCCTGGCGCGACGTGTTCGGCCACGACGAGCCGTACGACGACCAGGTCGACGGCATCGAGACGGCCATCGGAACGGGCGAATCCAGCGGCTTTCTGGCCCTCGAGGGGGCCTGTGGCACCGGAAAGACCCACATCGCGCTGACCGCGGGCATCCAGCTGGTCCGGGACCCGGACACGAAGTACGAACGCGTCCTCTGCCTGACGAGTGTCAAGCAGCAGCTCCGGCAGTTCGAACAGGACCTCCGCATCATCAACGACAACCTGCCCGACGACTGGAACCCCGTCTCGGGGCTCACGCTCGTCGGGAAGGCCGACGTGTGTGCGTACAACGTCGCAGGCACGGGCGGCATCGACGACACGAACGTCTACGAGCGCTGCGAGGGGCTCCGCGAACGGACGCGCGCGCTCGCGGACGACACGAGCGCGGGTGACCTCGCGTCGCAGGCTCGCTCCCAGCAGGTCGGACTGGCCGATTCGGGCGCGAGCGGCGGCGACGCGGCCGACTACCTCGAAGCCGCGGGCGGGATGGCGCCCTATCCCGAGGGAACACCCGAATCCGGGAGCGACGTGGAGTACTGCCCGTTCTACGCGCAGTTCCTCGAGGACCTGCCCGACGACGGCGAGGCGGCCGAGGCGGTCCCGTTCGACTGGACGGAGACCGGCCACATCGACGCGCAGGAACTCACGCGGCTCTCGGTGGACGCCGGGACGTGTCCGCACTCCGTGATGGGGGCGCTGCTACCTGAGGTGGAGGTCGTCGTGGGGAACTACTACCACGCGTTCGACCCGACGACGGTCGAGACGTTCACGGGCGCACTGCTGGACGAGGAGACGTTCGTCGTCTGCGACGAGGCCCACATGCTCGAACCGCGCGTCCGCGACCTCGTCAGCGACGGCATCGCGGACGTCTCCCTGCGGGACGCCGAGAGCGAGCTCGCGCAGGTCGTCCAGCCGCTGACGATGACCGACGAGACCGGCCGGCAGACGGGGCCCGTCGACCAGATACGGGCGGAGTTATCGGACGCCAGCGTCGACCTGGAGGACCTCCAGCGGACCCGCCAGTTCCTCCGCGACCTCCGGGGAGAGCTCGCCCGACAGGTCGAGTCGTATCTCGACCGGGAACACCGGGGCTGGCGGGCGAACCTGAACGACCTGCCCGACGACGAGATTCCCCTCCGTGACCCCGAACGGCCCCGCACCGACGACCTCACCCAGTGGGCCGAGAACGAGGGGTACGGCGAGCGCGACTGGGTTCGCGCCGAGAGTGCGTGTGCCGTCGCCGCGCGCATCCTGAACAGCGTCGAGGAGGAGGACACCAAGCGGACCGCGCCCGCCGTCGGGCGCGCGCTGGGCGCGTGGGCCCGCGCTGACCACGTCGACCACTTCCGCGAGGTCGAACTCGAGCGGACGTGGGACGACGCCCAGCCCACGGACTCCTGGCGGCGCGCGTACAACGCACGCTTCGCGCTCCACAACTGCCTGCCGGGGGATGCCATCGCCGAGCGCCTCGACGAGTTCGGCGGCGGCGTCCTGATGAGCGCGACCCTCGAACCGCTCGACGCCTTCGCCGAGGTGACGGGCCTCAACCACCTCGAACGGGAGGAGGACCGGCCAGTCATCACCCGAAGCTACGGGCTGGACTTCCCGCCGGAGCACCGCGAGTCGTTCGCGGTCGCGGCACCGCCGTTCACGTTCGAGAACCGGGGCGCACCGGGCGAGGACACCGAGGCCCGGCGCATCCACGCGTCGGCGCTGCGGGAGGTCGCCACGGTGTCGGGGAACGTCCTCGTCGGGATGCCCAACTACGCCGAGGCCGAATGGGCCGCCGAGTACCTCCGCGGCGCCGTCGACAAGCCGGTCCTGCTGGACGAGTCCTCCGCGGACGACGTGACCGAGGACCTGAAGCAGGAGTTCTTCGACGGGCCCGGGAAGGTGCTCGTCACCTCGCTCCGCGGGACGCTCACCGAGGGGGTCGACTACCGCGGCGACCGCCTCAGCGCGGCCGTGGTCTGCGGGGTCCCGCTCATCAACACCGCCAGCCCGCGGACGCGGGCGCTCCGGACGGCGTACGACCGGCGGTTCGGCGACGGCTTCGAGTACGCGCTGACGGTCCCCGCCGTCCGCAAGGCACGCCAGGCCGTGGGGCGCGTCATCCGCGGGCCCGACGAGACGGGCGTCCGGGTGCTGCTGGACGAGCGCTACGCGCGCGATACATGGAACAGCGTCCGCGAGTACCTCGGGCCGGACCGCGAGGAGTTCCAGGCCGTCTCGCCGGACATGCTCTCGCTCGGGCTGGACCGCTTCCGCGAGACGGCCGGCGACAGTGGCGTGGACTGACACCGTCGCCCGCCGGTGTCCATCGTGACAGGGCCGGGGTCCCGGCGGGACCGGCCCGTTCGACGCGTGACTTTTTGTCACACGACGCGGAACCGGAACGCGTGTCTATCGCTCGCCGTCGCCGCCGGCTGCTCGCCGCCCTCGTCGTCGGGTTGCTGTTCGTCTGTGGGGTGGTGCTGTTCGACGTCCTCCAGACGGTGTTCTTCGCCATCACGGTCGCGTACGTCCTCTACCCGGCCCACCAGCACCTCGTACGGCGGGGACTGCCGGCCTACTGGGCCAGCGCGGTCGTCACGGGAGCCGCGTTCGGCGTCGTCCTCGTCGTCGTGGGGGCGCTCGGACTCGTCCTCTACAACCGGCGCGAGTCGCTGTTCACCCTCCTCCGGACGGTCCCGCCCGAGGTGACGGTCCCGCTGGGGGAGTTCACCTACACCGTGGACACGACGACGATCCTCGCGACCGCCCGGAACGCGCTACAGGGACTTGCCGTCGACGTGGCGACTGCCGCACCGGTGCTCGGCCTGAAACTGTTCCTGTTCGCCATCCTGTTGTTCGCGCTGCTGGTCCGGCCGGAGGCCGTCGGCCGGGCGGCGTTCTCCGTGACGCCGCCGGCCTACCACGACGTGCTGGTGGCACTGGACCGACGAGTGCGAGAGACGCTGTACGGCATCTACGTCCTGCAGGCTGCGACGGCGGCCGGCACGTTCGCCGTCGCACTCGTGATATTCGGGGCACTGGGATACGGGGCCCCGTTCACGCTGGCGGTCGTCGCGGGTGTCCTCCAGTTCATCCCCATCGTCGGCCCGGGCGTGCTCATCGCCGTGCTGACGGGCGTCGACCTCGTCACCGGGATGCCGACGCGGGCGATTCTGGTGGCGGTCATCGGAGCCGTGTTCATCGGCCTCGCCCCCGACGCCATCATCCGCCCGCGGCTGGCGAGCCGGGCGGCACACCTCCCGACCTCGCTGTACTTCATCGGGTTCACCGGCGGGCTCCTCACCGTCGGCGCCATCGGCTTCATCGCGGGGCCGCTGGTGGTCGGGCTGCTGGTCGAGGCGGTCGAACTGCTCTCACAGACCGCCGAGGGGCGACAGACCCAGCTGGACGCGACGGTGACTCCCGGGCCGAACGGTGAGGCCGGCGCGGACCCGCGGCCGGGCGCGCTGCAGGACGGCCAGGTGGACGGCGCGGACGAGCCGGACGACTGACCCGTCCTCAGGCGGTCTCCAGCGTGTTCCCCTCGGCCTCCCACTCCGTCAGCGACCCCTCGTAGAACGCCAGGGTCGGGAAGCCGAGATGCCGGAGGACCGTGTACGTGTGACTGATGCGCCGGGCGGTGTTGCAGTAGAGCAGGACGCGCTCGCCCGGCCGGATGCCACGCTCGGCGAGCAGATCGCGGAGCTCGTCCTCGGGGAGCAGCCCCCGTGTCTCCGTGTCGACCAGCTCCTGCCAGTCCAGCCGGACCGCCCCGGGGATGTGGCCCTCCTCGAACTCCCACGCCTCGCGCGTGTCGACGATGACGGTCCCGGGGTCGGCGACGGCGGCCTCGACGGTCGCCAGCGGCACCAGGGGACCCCGCTCCTCGTACGCGGCGCGGTAGTCGGTCGGCTCGACATCGGGTGCCTCGCCCGTCGTCTCGTGGTCGAGGTTGTAGGCGGAGAAGTCGCCGTCGAGCAGATGCAGGCGGCCGGGGTCGTGGCCGTACAGCTCGGCGGTGACGAGCAGGCGCGCGGCGAACACGCCGTTCCGGTCGTCGTAGGCCACGATGCGGTCGTCGTTCCCGATGCCGACCTCGCTCATGAGGTCGGCGAACGCTCGCGAGCCGGGGAGCATCCCGGCCTCGGCCTCGCCGTGCTCGGTCGCCCGGAACGAGTCGAAGGGGACGTTCACGGCCCCGGGGACGTGCCCGATGCCGTCGAACTCCCAGGCGTCACGGACATCCACGACGGCCACATCCGGGTCCTCGCGGTGGGCCGCCAGCCAGTCGACACTCACGACGACCGGCACGTCCCCGTCGGCGTCACCGGAACCATCGCCCCGTACACGCCGCCCGGCGTCCTCGTCGGTCATACCAGCACCTCCTGGCCGGGCGGGCATCAACCCGGCGAGCGCGGCGAACGGGACCCGGGATACTGGATAGCGGATTTAGTTGCCGGTTCCGTGGCGGCTATTTGGACCACAATTCGACTTCCGGGACCGAAACCGGCACAGGAACCGTCAGCTGGTCGGGAAGCGACGGATTCCGCCACCGCCCCAACCGGCAACAAATTCCGGTAATAGCCATGGGCGGCCTGTCCTGCCGGTGGTGGTAGGGTTATCTCTCGGGTCCGGGTATAGGGGAACGAACATGGTAGAAGACAGCTACGCGAAGGACGTTCTCGTCTCCGCCGACTGGGTCGAGGACCGACTCGACGAGTTCCAGAGCGACGACCCGGCCCACCGACTGGTGGAGGTCGACGTGGACACCGAGGCGTACGACGAGGGCCACGCCCCCGGCGCCATCGGCTTCAACTGGGAGACCCAGCTCCAGGACCAGACCGAGCGCGACATCCTCTCGAAGGAGGACTTCGAGGACCTGCTCGGCTCCCACGGCATCACCGAGGACTCCACGGTCGTCCTCTACGGTGACAACTCCAACTGGTTCGCGGCCTACACGTACTGGCAGTTCAAGTACTACGGCCACGACGACGTCCGCCTGATGGACGGTGGCCGCGACTACTGGGTCGAGAACGACTACCCGCTCAGCGACGAGGCCCCCGACTTCTCCGCACAGGAGTACACCGCCGGCGGCCCGTTCGAGGGCATCCGCGCGTACCGCGACGACGTCGAGCACGCCATCGACCGTGGCATCCCGCTCGTCGACGTCCGCTCGCCCGAGGAGTTCTCCGGCGAGATTCTCGCGCCGCCGGGCCTGCAGGAGACCGCCCAGCGCGGCGGTCACATCCCCGGCGCCGAGAACATCTCCTGGGCCGCGACCGTCAACGACGACGGGACGTTCAAGTCCCACGATGAGCTCGAGGAGCTGTACGGCTCGCAGGGCATCGACGACTCGCAGTCGGTCGTCGCCTACTGCCGTATCGGTGAGCGCTCCTCCATCGCGTGGTTCGCGCTCCACGAGCTGCTGGGCTACGAGAACACGACGAACTACGACGGCTCCTGGACCGAGTGGGGCAACCTCGTCGGCGCGCCCGTCGAGACGGGCGGGGCTGACGACTGAGCATCGCGAAGGAGGAAGCCCCGGAGCGAGCGGGGAGAGCGGGGGCGAAGCCCCCGGCGAGCGGCACCGCCGCGAGCGGAGCGACCCGCGAGCAGGGCTCGGGCGAGTAGAACGGACCGCGTCGGCCGACATCTCCACTCTTCTTTCACCTCCGGAGCCGCGGCACCCGTCTGACACACCGACCACCATCAGACAACCCAGAATATCCAGAATATCGTGCAAATATTCATCTAGAACACCACATAATGCCTGCGGACCAGATATACCCCAGATATATCGGTTGATAATCTGAGTGACAACACGAGGCGGTGCCGGCGGCGACCGCCGGGCGCCGGGGGTTCGAGTCCCGTCCGCGGGACGTCGACGGGAAGTGATTCTCGCATTAGGGGCACGCTAAGGGCCACGAACCGTCGTTCGAGTGTCCGACGAAATCCGCATGTTTCTTGCGTCCGCACCGACAGAGGCGGGTATGAGCGAGACGGCCGACTCCGCCGGAACGGACGACGCGGGCGGCCAGGCGGACGGGAACGTGCTGTTCGTCGTGCTGGACACGGTCCGCAAGGACCACCTGACGCCGTACGGCTACGACCGGCCGACGACCCCCGTACTGGAGGAGTTCGCCGCGGAGGCGCGAGTCTACGAGAACGCGGTCGCACAGGCACCGTGGACGCTCCCCTCGCACGCCTCGATGTTCACGGGGCTGTACCCGAGCGACCACGCGGCCACGCAGGAGGACCCCTATCTCGGGGACGATATCGGGACGCTGGCCCAGGCAGTCCGGGCGAGCGGCCGTGCGACGGCCTGCTACTCCTCGAACGCGTGGATAACCCCCTACACCCGCCTCACGGCGGGCTTCGACCAGCAGGACAACTTCTTCGAGGTGATGCCGGGCGAGTTCCTCTCGGGGACGCTCGCGAACCTGTGGCAGCGCATCAACGACAACGAGCGCCTGCGCTCGGTCGCGGACCGCCTCGTCGAACTCGGCAACACGGTCCACGAGTACCTCGCCAGCGGCGAGGGGGCGGACACGAAGACCCCGGAGGTCATCGACCGGACCATCGAGTTCACCGACGAGGCCGAGGACTGGTTCGCGTTCATCAACCTGATGGACGCCCACCTGCCCATCTACCCACCCGAGGAGTACCGCGAGGAGTTCGCTCCCGGGGTCGACCCGACCGCAGTCTGTCAGAACTCGAAGGAGTACAACTCCGGGGCCCGGGACATCCCCGAGCAGGAGTTCGACGACATCCGCGGGCTGTACGACGCCGAGATACGGCACATCGACGCCCAGCTGGAGCGCCTGTTCGACCACCTGAAACGGACCGGCCAGTGGGACGACACCACGGTCGTCATCTGTGCGGACCACGGCGAACTCCACGGCGAGCACGGGCTGTACGGCCACGAGTTCTGCATCTACGACCCGCTGGTGAACGTGCCGCTCATGGTCAAATCACCCGGGCTGGCGCCGGGGCGCGACGAGACGACCGTCGAACTGCTCGATCTCTACCACACGACGCTGGACGCCGCGGGCGCGACCGAGGCGGCGGGCACACCCGACCACGGTGGCGAGGCGTTCGACCCGACGCGGTCGCTGCTGCGCGAGGAGGCCCGGCAGTTCGAGGGCGGCGAGTACGGCTTCGTCGAGTACCACCAGCCCGTCGTGGAGCTGAACCAGCTGGAGACGAAGGCCGACGAAGCCGGCATCACCCTGGACGAGGACTCCCGGTTCTACTCCCGGATGCGCGCGGCGCGGCGGGCCGACGCGAAGTACATCCGCAACGAGCGCATCCCCGACGAGGGCTACCGGCTCGACGAGGACCCCGGCGAGACCGAGGACGTGGGGACCGACGACCCCGCCGTCGCCGAAGTGGAGGCGACGCTCGCCGAGTTCGAGGAGCTGGTCGGGGGTGAGTGGTCGGACGTGGACGACGACGACGTGCTGGGCGACATGAGCGACGACGCCAAATCCCGACTGCAGGACCTGGGCTACATGGAATGACGGGCGAGGGGCGCCAGTTCGTGGAGTTCGCCACCCGCAAGACGCTGGCGAAGACGGCCGTCGGCTTCCTCGTCGCGCTCGCCTTCCTCTACCTCGTGACCGTCGGTCTCGGTGTCGAGAAGGTGTCGCAGGCGCTGGCCGGTGCCGAGTGGGAGTGGGTCGCGCTGGGCTGTCTGTCGACGGCGTTCTGTCTCGCCGCGTGGGGGAAGGCCTGGCAGATCGTCCTCCAGGTGGTCGGCATCGACGTGCCGTACCGCCGGCTCGTCGTGACGTACTTCGCGGCCACGTTCGCCAACTACGTCACGCCGCTCGGACAGGCCGGCGGCGAGCCGTTCATCGCGTACGTCCTCTCGCGGGACACGGACGCGAGCTACGAGGACTCGCTGGCCTCGGTCGTGACGGCGGACCTGCTCAACCTGCTGCCCTTCTTCAGCTTCGCGGCCGTCGGCCTCGGGGTGTTGCTGAGCCGGCCGTCGCTCCCGGCGGCGACGCGCCCGCTCGCGTTCGGCCTGTTCGGGATGGCCGTCGGCATCCCCGCGCTCACGGGCGCCGGCTGGTTCTGGCGCGAGCGGGTCCGGAGCGGAATCCTCCGGCTCGTCGCGCCGGTCGCACGCCGGACCCAGCGGGTCAGCGTCGACGGCGCCGCGAACCGCATCGACGACCTCTACGGCGCGTTCGGGCGCGTCGCGCAGGACCCGCGCGCGCTCGTGAAGGCCGTCGCGTTCGCCTACGTCGGCTGGGTGTTCTTCGCCTTCCCGCTGTACTGCGCGGGGCAAGCCCTCGGGGTAGACATCAGCCCGCTGACGGTGCTGTTCGTCGTCCCCGCGTCGACGCTGGCGGGGATGGTCCCGACACCCGGGGGGCTGGGCGGCGTGGAGGCGGCGCTCGTGGCGCTGCTGGTCGCGGTCGCCATCAAGTCCGCCGCGCTCGCGCTCGCCATCGCCCTTGTGTACCGCATCGTCTCCTACTGGTTCGCGCTCGGTGTGGGCGGCGGCGCCGCGCTGGCGGTCGTGAAGCGCGCCTGAGTGGGACCCAGCAGACCGTTTAACCGCCCAGAGTGCCTCGGATAGCGTATGAGCGACACCGCAACCACCGACCGACCGATACACCTCGACGACGAGGCCGCACTGGATGCCTTCCTCGGCGACCACGACCGCGCGCTGGTCGAGTTCTATACGGATGGCTGCTCGATATGCGCGTCGATGGAACCCGTTCTGGGGAACGTCGCCCGCGCGACCGACGTGGCGGTGGCGCTGGTGAACCCGCGCGACGACCCGCCGCTGGTCGAGCGGTTCGCCGTGCAGAGCGTCCCGCTGCTGGTCTACTTCGAGGACGGGGAGCCGGTGGCGCGGAAGGCCGAGGGGTTCGTCGGTGCCGACGACGTACTCGCGTTCGTCGACGCGGACGACTGAGAGGCCGCCGGAGCGTCGCCGCCGGAGTAACGAATTTGTGACCTGCCCGAGGTAGCACACACGATGTCGACGAGGACGAGCGTCCGCGGGACGATACAGGGGATGGGGAATCGAGCGAACCCGGCGTTCGCGGCCGGTGCCGTGGCCGTGCCGGTGCTGGCACTGGCGTACGTGCTGGTGAACGGGACCGTCCAGCAGCACACGTACGTCCACGTGATGGCCGGCGTGCTGTGGACGGGCATCGACCTGTTCATGGCCGCGGTGCTGGGGCCGGTCATCGGCGGCCTCGACGTGGACGCCCGTGCCGACATCTTCCAGCGGTTCACGCCGAAGATGACCTTCCTGATGCCGGTCCTGGCGCTGGTGACCATCGTCGGCGGCATCACGCTCGCGCTGCGCCTGGACTACTTCCCGAACGCCGACCCGTGGCTGGCGCTGATGAACTTCGCCATCGTCGTGCCCGCACTCGGGCTCATCGGCTACCAGTTCCGTGCGTTCGGCGACCGCTGCTGGCAGGCGGTCTTCGCGGTCGCCACCGTGGCGAGCGTCGCATACCTCGCGGTGACGCTGCCGGAGTTCGCCATGACCTCGACGGTCATCGCAGTGTCGCTCGGCATCGTGGTCGTGCTGAGCGTGCTGGGCTTCGGCGTCCTGATGCCGGGCGAGGTGCTGATGTACAAGGAGATGACCTCCGCGGAGCCGGACACCCAGCGCATCGCCGACATCGGGATGCGCAACGCGAAGCTGGCGGGCATCCAGGGCGTGTTCCAGCTCTCCATCATCTTCGTGATGGTGTACCTGCGGTGGGGCGGGCTCTGAGGCGGATTCGGGGCCCTCACTCCTCCCGCCACCGCAGGTCCGGCGTCCACACTCCGGGCGCGAGTCCGAGCCGCCCCGTCCGGGCCCGGACCCACCACGCGATGGCCGCGATACCGACGAGGATGGCCACCACGCCGAGCAGCCCTGCCTCCGGGCCGAACCGACCGCCGGTCACGAGGTCGGGCCCGGTCTCGCGGGTGCGGACCACGGCGACCCCCAGCCCGACGCCGCTGACCGGAAACCCGAACAGCACCCCCTGGGCGTAGTTCCACGAGAGGTGCAGGCCCAGCGGAATCGCCAGCTCCCCGCTGAGGACGTAGCCGGGCGCGAGGAACACGCCCGCGATCGCGATCGCGAGGGCGACCGCAGCGAGGGCGAACAGCGCGCTGGCGACCCGGAGGACGGTCCCGAGGTCCGACCCCGGGAGCGCACCCGCCAGCGCGCCGCCCCGGTAGTCGTCGGTGAGCAGGCGGATGCCCACGCCGGCGGCACGAGAGCACAGGACGAAGAGGACGAGCGTGAGCGCGACGCGAATCGGGAGCCGGAGCCGCCGCTCCGCACGGGACCAGCCGACCCAGACCATGCGGTCGAGGAGCCAGTCGAGTGGGTCCGGGAGGGCGGGGTGGGGGGACACGGAGGAGCCGTCACACGGGCGGAAGAAGAGTTCCGGGGGCGTGGAGGGAACTGCCTCAGGCGCCCTCGACCAGCCGCTCCAGCTGCTCGGGCGGTACGGCACCGCGGGCCGCGTACCCCTCGTACGTGAACGTCGGGACGCCCGTGACGCCCGTCTCGCGAGCCGCGTCGAACCGCTCGGTCAGCTCCGCACGGAGGTCCTCGTCGGCGAGCGCCTCGTGGACGACCTCGGCGTCGAGGCCCACGTCGGTCGCGATGTCCACGAGCACCTCCTCGTCGCCGATGTCGCGGCCGTTCTCCCAGAGTGCCGCCAGGAGCGCCTCGTCCAGCGCGAGCCACGTCTCGTACGGCTCGACCTGCTTCACACGATAGGAGACCAGTTGCGCCGGCAGGGAGTCGACCTCCATCGCGATCTCGAGGGTCATCTCCACGTCGTAGCGCTCCTGCAGGCGCCGGACGTTCTCTCTGGCCTGCTCGAAGTACTCGTCATCCTTCCCGTCGTCGACGGCGTGGTCGATGGAGCCGTCGGGGCGACGCTTGTTCGCGCGCAGGTCGAACGGGTGCCAGTCGATCTCCAGCTCGTCCTCGCGGTCGGCCTGGTAGCGCGACAGCGACTCGCGGCCGAGGTAGCAGAACGGGCAGACGTAGTCGGAGTAGACGGTGATGGCGTCGGGCATGCGTGGACAGAGGCGCCCACGCCACAAGAGTTGCCGGGCGACCCCGGACGGAAAGCGTGACACTCGGTGCCGTAGCACGCAACAGCTATCTTCTCACCCGGCGTACCGGTTGTATGAACATCACACTCCTCGAGAACCACTGGTACGGCGCGACCTTCAGCCCCAGCGCCCGCTTCGGTGGGGACGACGAGAACGGACACGGGCACGAGGACACGACGCCGGAAGCCCACGGGGGCGAGGAATACCAGGAGGGCGGACACGAGGATAGCACCGCCCGCCGCCTCGCGATGGCCGCCGTGGTCCCGATGGTCGTCGCCGGGGTCGCCGTCGGCGTTGTCGCCGCACGACGCATCCAGGCCCGACGCGCCGCCCACGCCGACGAGCTGCGACGAATCGAGGTCGACGCCATCGAGTACGCCAACGATATCGCCGAATGACAGTATCTCGATGTCACCCATTTATAACAAAGATATAAAGTTCTCCAAGAATATTTAGCCAGATTATCTCTGTTGCTAAGCCCATTTCAATCATAGTACATATTCAGACAGATTATACACGGCCACGTGCGACTCCGGGTCGGGACAGGGTTAACGACGGCCGGGGTCGAACAGGTGGTCAATGACCGGTGACGAGGGGGAGCCAGCGGTACGGACCGAGGGGCTCGCGAAGCACTACGGTGACGTGACCGCGCTGGATGACCTGTCGCTGACGGTGCCGCGGGGGGAGCTGTTCGGCTTCCTCGGCCCGAACGGGGCGGGGAAGTCGACGACTATCAACATCCTGACCGGGCAGCTCGTGCCCGACGAGGGGACCGCCGAGGTGGTAGGCATCGACCCCGTCGCCGAGCCGGTCCGGGCGCGCGAGGCGGTGGGTATCCTGCCGGAGAACGGTCGGCCGCCCTCCTTCCTCACCGTCCGTGAGTACTTCGAGTTCGTCGCGGCCACCCGCGACCTCGACGACGGGACGGTCCAGCCCCGCGTGGACGCGTGGGCCGACCGACTGGAGTTCGAGCACAAGCTCGACACGCTCTGTACGGACCTCTCGCAGGGCGAACGCCAGAAGGTACTCATCACGCAGGCGTTCCTCCACGAGCCCGACGTCGTGTTCATCGACGAGCCGCTGACCAACCTCGACCCCATCATGCAGGAGCGGGTGAAGCGGTTCTTCCGGGAGTACCGCGCCGACGGCAACACGCTGTTCCTCTCGACGCACTTCATCGGGACCGCCGAGGAGGTCTGCACGCAGGTCGGCATCATCAACCGCGGGCGGCTGCTCGCCGAGATCGACCCGCGCGAACTCGGAGCCGAGGAGAGCCTGCTGGACCGGTTCTTCGCGGCGGTCGACGCCGACTCGAAGGAAGGGGCCGAAATCGGCGAGGGGCTGGCGACCGACGCCGCCGACCCCGCGGCGATGGCCGAAGAGGAGGCCGTCGAGGCCGAGACGGACGGCGGCGAGGCGAGCGACGCGCGACGTGGCTCGTCGGGCCGCCGGTCCGACGACGGCGAGACCGGGCTCGGGGGGACGGAGGACCGGTAGATGGGCGTCTCCTACCGCTACCTGTTCGACCGGATGGTCCGCGAGGAGTGGCGGCTCCACACGGAGCTGTTCGGCGGGGCACGGTTCGCGACCTTCCCGCTGTTCGTCGCGCTCGTCGCGGCCGGGACGGCTACCTTCTTCGCGCTGGGGAACGCCGATGCCGACACGCTGCTCGGGGGGCTCCACCTCGTCGTCGCGCTGCTGGGGCTGCAGGTCGGCACCGTCGGCCTCGTCGGACGGGACGCGCTGGAGGACCTCCTCGGTGACACGACGCTGTTGCTGTTCGCCGCGCGCACGCTCCCCGTCTCCTTCCGCCGGCTGATGGTCGCCTTCGTGTTCAAGGACGTGCTCTACTACGCGTTCCTGTTCATCCTACCGCTCGCGGTGGGCGTGGCGCCGCTGGCGTACTTCGGACTCGTCCCGTGGACGACGGTGCCGCTCGTGTTCGTCACGGCGGCCGGGATGTTCACGCTGGGCGTGTCGCTGTCGCTGTTCCTCGTGGGCGTCTACACGCGCTCGCGGCTCGCGTCGCTCGCGGTCACGGGCGCGCTCGTGGCCGCGCTCGTCCTCCGCGGTGCGACCGTCGTCAGCGTCACGCCGTACCAGCTCGTCTCGCGGGTGACCCCCGCCGCGGTCGCCGGGAGCGTCCTGCTCCCGGTCGCCCTGACGGCCGCCGGCATCGCGCTGTTCGAGTTCGACCGGCGGACGCCCGCCCGGACCGCCCGCGACCGCTTTCGCTTCCTCCACTCACGGCTCGGACGGCTCGACCGGCAGGGCGCGCTCACGAAGTCACTGCTCGACGTGGGGCGCTCCTCGGGCGGGCTCTGGAAGGTCGTCTTCTCGCAGGGGCTCGTCTTCGGCGTCCTCGCCGTGTTGCTCGCCTACCTCCCCGAGGTCGTCCCCGTCCGGCCGGCGCCGGGGCTGACCATCGCCACCATCCTCGCGCTGGGGACGTTCACGACCTACAACTGGCTCTGCCAGTTCGAGGACGAGCAGTTCTACCTGCGCTACCCCGTGAGCCTGCCGACCGTCTTCCGCGCGAAGCTCATCGGCTTCGCCATCCTCGCGCTCCCGGTCGGGCTGGCGTACCTGGCGCTCGGTGGTGTCGTCTTCGGCTACGACACGGCCATCGTCGGCCTGCTCGTCTTCCCGCCGCTGGCGATGTACGTCTTCGGCGTCACCGCGTACGTCGCCGGCCTCGAACCCACGGAGCTCCTGTTCGACACGCCGACGTTCGCGCTGTTCACGCTCGCGATGATGGCGGTGCTCCTGCCGCTGGTCATCATCGCCATCGCGTATCCGCTCTACCCGCCGCTACAGACCGGCGGCGCCGCGGTCGGTATCGGCCTGCTGGCGGGTGCCATCGGCGCCGCGCTCTACACCCGAGCCGGTCGCCGCTGGGAGCGCAAGGCGCTCTCGGGGACGGGCTGACACCGTCAGGGGCGCTCCGGCCGACCACCATCGCTATGGTCGTCAGGCCCGCAGGCCCGCCCATGAGTACGCGACGCCCTGCACCCGTGGAGCGGCCGGTGGTCCTCACCATCGCCGGCTCCGATTCCGGCGGCGGCGCCGGCATCCAGGCCGACCTGAAGACCATCGAGGCCTGCGGCGGCTTCGGCACCTCCGCGGTGACCGCGGTCACCGCGCAGAACACGACCGGCGTCCACGGCACGCACGTCCTGCCCGTCGAGGAGGTCGAGGCACAGCTGGACGCGGTCCTCGCGGACTTCGACGTGGCGGCGGTGAAGACCGGGATGCTCGCCACCGCCGATATCGTCGAGACCGTCACGGCCTACGCCGGTGACCTGAACTGCCCGCTCGTCGTCGACCCGGTGATGGTCGCGGCCAGCGGCGACCGCCTGCTCGATGAGGCCGCCGAGGACGCCTACGAGGCCCTCGTCGGCGAGGCGACGCTCGTCACGCCGAACGCCGACGAGGCCGCGGTCCTGACCGACGTCGACGTCGAGGACGAGGCGGGGGCGCGCCTCGCCGGCCAGCGTCTCCTCACGTGGGGCGCCGAGGGCGCGCTCGTCAAGGGCGGCCACATCCCCGGCGACGAGGTACTGGACACGCTCGTCACCGCCGACTACATCGAGACGGCGCGGCACCCGCGCATCGACACGGAGGCGACCCACGGCTCGGGCTGTACGCTGGCCTCGGCAGCGGCCACGCATCTCGCGCACGGCGAACCCCTCCGTGAGGCCGTCGGCGAGAGCGCCGACCTGCTCGAACGGGCCGTCCGCTACCACCACGACGTGGGCGAGGGGCCCGGCGCGGTCCACCACCTCGCCGACGTGCGCAACGAGGCCGCACGGAACCCCACGGCCGAACGGGTGCAGGACGTGGTGGACTGGTTCACGGAGCGGGACGTATCGCCGCTCGTTCCCGAGGTGGGGATGAACGTCGTCGGTTCGACCCCGTACGCCGAGGCACCCGAGGAGACCGCCGCCGTCGAGGGGCGCATCACCCGCACCCTGTCGGGCGTCCAGCCCAACCGGGGCGTGCGCTTCGGCGCGTCCAGCCACGTGGCTCGCTTCCTGCTCGCCGCGCGCGAGTACGACCCAAACCTGCGCTGGGCCGTCAACTGTCGGTTCACCGACGACATCGAGGCCGCACTGGCGTCCCTCGATGGCCGGGTCGCCGAGTACGACCGCGACGCGCAACCAGAGAACGTGGCCGAGGTCGAGGAGTCCACGATGCAGTGGGGCGCCCGGCAGGTGTTCGGCTCGGTAGACGCGGACGGCGAGCGGCCCGTCGTCGTGCTGGACCGCGGCGCACACGGGAAGGAACCCATCGCGAAGTTCGTCGGGACGGACGCACGGCAGGTGGCCGAGCGGGTGGTGAGCGTGGTCGAGACGCTGGAGGCCGACTCCGGGGAGTAGGGTCGACCGCCCCGCGGAGAACAGGGCCCGACAGCACGGCCAGCGCGCCCTGAACCGCCCCCGCCGCCGAGTTGGCGGCACTCACCGCCGACCTCCGAGTGGTAGTCATTTACACCCATACTTATGCCGCTGCTTCTCGAAATTGCTAGGACGATGAGTCACACTCCGGACCCGATCCACGTCCTCCACGTCGAGGACGATCCGGAGTTCGCCCACCTGACCGCGTCCTTCCTGGAGCGAGAGGGCCAGGGATTCGATGTCGTCAGCGCCGGGAGCGCCGCCGAGGGGGGTGAGCGGCTCGCCGACGGGGAGTTCGACTGCGTGGTCTCGGACTACGACATGCCGGGGCGCAGCGGTATCGAGTTCCTCCGGAGCGTCCGCGAGTCACACCCGAATCTCCCGTTCATCCTCTTCACCGGCAAGGGGTCCGAGGAGATTGCCAGCGATGCGATCTCGGCGGGCGCGACGGACTACCTCCAGAAGGGAACGGGTGGTGAACAGTACGAGTTGCTGGCCAATCGGATCGAGAACGCCGTCTCGCGCGCACAGAGCGAGCAGGCCGAGCGGCACCTCCGCGAACTCGCCGAGAACACCGACCGCGTCCTCTACATCTTCAGCCACGACTGGACCGAGCTCCTGTTCATCAACTCCGCGTACGAGGCCCTCTGGGGCCGGTCGGTCGAGGCGCTCCGGAACGACCCGACCGACTTCCTGAGCGGCATCCACCCCGAGGACCGCTCGCGGGCACAGGGTGCGATGGAGCGGATGTCCGACGGGGAGACGATCGAGCACGAGGTCCGTGTGGACGAACGGTCGGGGTTCGACCGGTGGGTCCGCGTCCGGGGCGAGCCCATCACGGACGAAGCGGGCGAGGTCGTCCGGGTGGCCGGGTTCGCGACCGACATCACGGAGCGAAAGGAGTTGCAACGGACGCTGGAGGAGCGAACGGAACGGCTCGAGGAAGCACAGCGTGTCGCGGGCGTCGGGTCCTGGGAGTGGAACGCGGAATCGGACACGGTCGTCTGGTCGGACGAGACCTACCGCATCTTCGGGTGGGACGCCGACGAACTCCCCACCCCGTCCTTCGAGGACTGGCTCGGCGCCGTGCATCCCGACGACCAGGAACGGGCCCAGGCAGCGGTCGAGGAGGCGATGGCGACTGGCTCGTTTCCGACGTTCGAGCACCGCATCCAGCGCCCCGACGGCCGGGTGACGTGGGTCCGGTGTCGCGGAGAAGTGACACGGGAGGCGGGCGAGACCGTCCAGATCACGGGTACCATCCTGGACATCACCGAGCGTCGGACCGGGGAGGAGGTAGCGGAGTAGCGCCTCAGTCCGCGCTGGCCGTGCCGGCCACCAGTTCCTCGGGCGGCCCGCCCGGCAGCGCGTCGCGGTCGTGGCTCGCCTCGAAGTCCAGGTCCGGTCCCACGGCGACGAACGCGGTCGGGTTGATGTCCGTGTGGGTGGTGTAGTAGTGCTCCTTGATGTGAGCCATGTTGACCGTCTGCTCGATGCCGGGCGTGCCGTAGATATCGCGGACGTACGGCCAGAGGTTGTCGTACTGCTCGATGAGCTGCCGGTTGCACTTGAAGTGGGTGTGGTAGACCTGGTCGAAGCGCACCAGCGTCGCGAACATGCGGAGGTCAGCGAGCGTCAGCCGCTCGCCGTCACCGACGAGGTAGCGCTGGTCCGCGAGCACGTCGTCCCAGTGGTCGAGCGCGTCGAACAGCTCGGCCACGGCGTTCTCGTAGGCCTCCTGCGTGCCGGCGAAGCCCGCGCGGTAGACGCCGTTGTTGATGGGGTCGTAGATGGCGTCGACGACCTCGTCCACCTCGTCGCGGATGTCCGCGGGGTAGAGGTCGACGCCGTTGCCGACCTCCTTCATCTCGGTCGCGAGCATCCGCATGATCTCGATGGACTCGTTGTTGACGATGGTCCCCTCCTGCGTGTCCCACAGTACCGGGACCGTCACGCGGCCGGTGTACTCCGGGTCGGCCTCGACGTAGGCCTCGCCGAGGTAGTCGAAGCCGTTGATGCGGTCGGTCGTGCAGTCGTCCTTCTCGGGGGTGAACTGCCAGCCCCGCTCGTCGCGGTACGGGTCGACGATGTCCATGCTGATGGCGTCCTCCAGCCCCAGCAGCGACCGGACCATCGCCGCGCCGTGGGCCCAGGGGCAGGCCCGGGAGACGTAGAGGTGGTAGCGGTCGCTCTCGACGGGGAACTCCTCGCCGAGGGCGTCCCGGAAGGTCGTCGGCTGCCGGTCGAACTCACCCTCCTCGTCGCTGAACTCGTACGTGTCGGTGCGCCATTCGCCGTCGACGAACATGTTGACCATGACTGGTCACCCCTACACGCGCGAGACATATCAGCGTCATCGTGACACGGGTGATACCAGCTATGGCGGCCGAAACCGACCTTCAGGACGGTCGGGCGTGCAGGGGCCGGTGGTCGCCACGGACGCCGGAACCGCCGACAGGTTCAAGTCGGTGTGAGGCATTGACACGCACTGTAATGGGAGACACGAAGAAGGGCCGTGAGCGGAAGGGTCTGGTGAAGCGAGAACAGCGACGCGAGCGCGACATCGAGAAGGCGATCGAACACCAGGACGAGGACGTCGACTTCGAGGAACTGTACGAGGGCGAGGAGATCGACCTATAGCGGGACCCTCCCGCACCTTCTATCGTCAGCTACCATCCCAGCGACAGCCACGCCGACAGCGGGCGGGCGCGCCGACGTAGAGCGCCCAGCGTCCACCATGCAGCCGCGGCGCCCCGCGCCCGCGCCGTGCAGCCCCCGGACCGTCAGTCGAACGAGACGGCGTGGAGTCGGCCGTCGCCGTACGGCACCAGCACCTCGGCCCGACCGTCGGCGTCCACGTCGGCCGTGACGGCGGGCGTGTAGAGCGCGCGGTCGCCCTCGCGCTCGAACGTCGCCCGGACGGTCCCGTCGCCCGCGAGGACCGCGACGACGCCGTCTCCCGTCACCGCGACGACCTCCGGCCGGCCGTCACCGTCCACGTCGCCGGCCGTCGCGGGCGGGACCGAGCGGAGCGGTGCTTCCGAGAGCGGGTCGCTCGTCCACTCGACCGCGCCCGTGCCCCCGTCCAGCGCCCGGACACGGGCATCCTCACCCGTCACGTAGACCTCGACCGTGCCGTCGTCGTCCCCGTCGAGGGCGGGGCCGACCGCCGCGAGGTCGCCCGGGACGCCGTGCCGCCACTCGACCGCGCCGTCGCGGCCGTCGAGCGCGATTATCTCGCCGTCGGCGGTCGTGACGAGGAACTCGACGGCCGGGTCGTCGTCCACGTCGACGGCCGTCGCCCAGACGATGGTGCCGTCGACGGAGACGTTCCAGTCACTGACGCCGTCGCCGGTGAAGGCGACGACGTGGCCGTCCCCGGTTCCGAGGACGAGCTCCGGCGCGCCGTCGGCGTCGAAGTCATCGACGACGGGGTCCGCGAAGGTGTAGGCACCGAGCGAGCGCCGCCAGACCACGCCGTCGGGACGGACGACGAGCAGTTCGCCACGGGCGTCGACCGTCACGAGTTCGGGCGCGTCGTCGCCGGCGAGGTCCGCGACGACGGGCGTGACGTAGCCGTAGTCGGTGAGCGAGACGGCGAAGCGGCGTTCCCCGCTCCGGGCGTCGTAGGCGACCGTCTCGGACGCCGTGGTCGAGGCGATGACCTCGGGTGCAGGGCCGCCGAGGAAGTCCGCGACGACGGGGTCCGCGACGGCGTGGATGGTGCAGTGTTCGGGCGGGATCGGAGCGGTCCAGCGCTCCCCGCCGCTCCCGTTCAGCGCGAGCAGTCGGCAGCCCTCCTCGTCGCCGCGGCCGCCGAGGGGGTGTGCGACGACGACGCCGTCGGTCCCGTTCACGCCCGGGAGCCGCCCGACACCGGGCGAGTGGTGGTTACCGAGGACCTCGGAGTCGCCGGCGACCCAGTCGACGCTGGCCGTCAGGTCGTCGTCGCTGGCGGTGTCGCCCCCGGGGAGGGTGCAGCCCGCGAGGACGAGCAGGGCCGCGAGCGCGAACGCGGCGAGCGCACGGGAGGGCAGGCGCGGGCACCGGCGGTCGTCCGCGGACGCGCCCGCGGACGACCCATCGTCACCCAGCGGCGAGTCCATATCCCGGAGTCGGCGAGCGAGCGGCAAACGCCTGTCGCTCCGGTCGGGTAACGGAAACGGGCAACCGAGGCGCCGAGCGCCGCGGTTTCGACGGTCGGACCAGAACCCCTTTCGACGTCTCTCGCGTACCCCACGCAAGAATGGACAGACGAGAGTTCCTGCGGGCGGGTGGAGTGGCCGGGGCCCTCGCGCTGGCAGGCTGCACGGGAACCGACGGCGGGGACGGCGGGGGCGGTGCGAGCCCGACACCCACGCCGGCCGGTGGCAGCGGCGGAACACCCACGCAGGCCGACGACGCGTCGCTCCCGGAGGGGGTCTACGTCCAGCGGTTCTCCGAGACGATGGCGATGCAGGGGACGGAGACGGCGGACGGCTACGCCGCCGGGCTGATGTACGCCGCCCCGCACGTCTTCTGGAACGTCGTCGGGTCGGAGCTGGAGCAGACGCCGAAGGAGTCCTCGGACAGCGTCCACCTGATGGCCGTCGTCTGGGACCCGGAGACGAACACGGTCCTCCCCGAGGTGGGCGTCTCCGTCGAGATCCTCCAGAACGACTCGCTCGTGAGCCAGGAGGTCATCTACCCGATGCTCTCCCAGCGGATGGGGTTCCACTGGGGCGGGAACTTCCCGCTCGACGGCGACGGGGAGTACGTCGCGCGGGTGAGCATCGGCGGGATGAGTACCCGCCGGACGGGCGCTTTCGAGGGGAAGTTCGGCGAGCCGACCACCATCGACCTCCCGTTCGCGTTCAACGAGACGGAGCGCTCGAAGGTGACCGTCGAGGAACTGGAGCAGTACGGGCAGCGCGGCGCGGTCCAGCCGATGGAGATGGGGATGATGCCACAGGCGTACGCCCCCGCGAAGGCGGATCTGCCCGGCGAGTTCCTCGCGGAGACGACCAGCGACGACGCCGTCTTCCTCTCGACGCAGCTCTCGGGCGACACCGCGAGCCGGTTCGGGGCCGAACACTACCTCGCCACCTCGACCCGGACCCCGTACAATCGCATCGTCCTGCCGTCGATGGCGGTCGAGGCGACCGTCACCCGGGACGGAGAGACGGTGTTCGACGGCGCGCTCGCCCGGACGCTGGACCCCGACCTGGGCTACCACTACGGCGCGGCCGTCGAGGGCGGGGTCCAGGCCGGCGACGAGGTCGAACTCCGGGTCCCGACGCCGCCACAGGTCGCCCGGCACGAGGGGTACGAGCGGGCGTTCCTGCAGATGGAGCCGATGACGTTCACGGTCTGAGCGGGCGGGACCCGTTCGACCGCCGCGCCCGTGCAACCGGCGCGACCGTGCAATTCTGGTCCGAATTGGGAAACAGGCTATACGGGACGAGCGACAGCGTACGGGCAGTGCAACGACGCTCCCTCGTCCCGGCGGCGCTCGCGCTGGCCTGCGTAGCGGCGCTGGCGGCGGTTCCACTGCCGGTCAGCGCCCACGTCAACGACGTCCGTGCGGACCCGCAGGTCTCGGCCGACGGGACCGTACTGGTGGAGACGGCGTACGTCGCCGACGACGCCTGGATCGCGCTCTACCGCGACGACGATGGCGAGCGGGGCGAGCTGCTCGCCTCGCAGCGGCTGAGCGGCGCCGGCTTCCGCACCGACCTGGGAGTGACCATCGACGAGGCGGCCTGGAGCGACTGGAGCGAGGGCGAGGCCGGGACCGTCCACATCGCGCTCCACAACGACGAGGGGTCGAGCGGCTTCGACCGCGAGGAGGACCCGGTCCTGACCTTCTTCGGTCGGGAGGCGACCGACCGGTTCACGCTCGAGCGCGGTCCGGGCGCCTACGTCGGCAGTCGTGGCTTCAGCCCCCAGGAGACCGACGGGCCACGCGTGACCGTCCGGACCGCACGACTGCCGAGAGACGGGCATCTCGTCGCGCGGAACGTGACCAACGCTGGCGACGAGAACGAGACCGCGCTGGAACCCGTGGGGTCGACCGCGCTGTCAGCCGGGACCCACGGCAACGTCACCGTCGAACTGGACGAGGAGTACTACGAGCGTCAGGACGCCCGCGCCCGCATCGGCTTCACCGTCTACCGCGACGACGGCGACGGGAGCTTCGGCCCCGGCGACGAGCCGGTTCGCGCGGGCGACAAGCCGGTCACCACCTTCGTCTTCCTCAACCGGACGGACGCCGCGGGCGGCGGCGAGGCCGGAGGCGAGAGAGCGGACGGCAGCGATGGCGACGGCGCGGCGGTGACCACCCCGAGCGCGACCGACGGGACGGACGAGAGCGACGACGGCGGCCTCGTCACGACCGCGACGGCCGAAGCGGCGGACGGTTCCACGGCGACGGGAGCCGGAACGACGACCGCCACCGACCCGACCGTCACGAGTACGGACGGACAGCCCGGATTCGGCGTTCTGACGGCAGCACTGGCCGTCGTGGCCGTGCTCGCGGCGGGCGGACGGCGCCGACGGACCTAAACACGAACGATGACTACCCACCTGCATGGCGAACGGGCCGCTGCTCATCGTGCTGCTGGCACTCGCGGGTGTCGCAGCGGCCACGCTACTCGGACTGGCGCTCGCGGGCTTTGCCCGCCGGCGCTCCCGGCCGTACCTGCTGGTGGCGCTCGCGCTCGCGACGCTCCTCATCCGCGTCGCGGTGGCGTCGGCCGCGATGGCCGGCCTGCTGACGGACCCCGACCACCATCTCGCCGAGCACGTGCTGGACGTGCTGATGGCCGCGCTGGTCATCGCCGCCGTCTACACGGCCCGCTCGGTTCGCAGGCGGGCGAACGCCGACACCGACA
>Ga0207757_100559_pt1 | contig 22956 bp, 37 predicted proteins | sample A23P3SouthBayCA_2_FD_187752 | JGI IMG/M metagenome (GOLD analysis project Ga0207757, IMG submission 187752) | Aerobic enrichment media microbial communities from Eden Landing Ponds, California, USA - A23 P3 (2) (SPAdes) | ecosystem: Environmental > Aquatic > Marine > Unclassified | place...
TGCGCCGCCCGCCTCGCCGCCGGTGTCAACGGCGAAGTTGAAGATCTCGTTGGCGATGCTGCCGCCTCCTCCGTCACCAGACCCGGCTTGGTCCTCGATCGCTTCCAGGTAAGTGACGGTGTCCTCGAGGAGCTCTGTCCGCGTGATCTCCATACGGTACGAGCGCCGGGCGCGTCGGCGTGCCCGACCACTCCCAGCGCCGCCAGCAGTCTGTGCGGACATCGAACTACCGTCGATCATGCCGAGTTCGACTGCGCCGACCGTCGATTCAAGCTGCTGTTTGACGTTCCTCAGTTCACTCTGTGGAACACCGATGCTGAGGGAGGCTTCCGCCTCGAAGGTCATGCAGCACCTCCATCGAGATCCGGGAGAGAAAGGTCAACACCGAAGTGTGGTGCGACGTAGGCGAGTGTCGCACGGACCTCTCTGAGCGAATCTGGGTCGATGGCATCCATGTCTTCCCGGAGTTGGCTGGCATCGTCACGATCGAGGAGAGAACGCCCCTGCTCGTGCGCGTCTTGGAGGGCTTGGACGTACTGTGCTTTGAATTTCGTTCCGTCTTCGTTCGACCTCTTCTCGATGGACTCGAGCGTGATCTCACAATACAACGTGACTCGCATGAGGTCGATCCAGCGCGGGTCGATACCCTCCGTGCTTTCTTCGGCGAACTCCAGATCAAGGTCAGCCAAGACCTCCGTTTCGATTGTTTCACTCACAGTTCTAGTTCTTGTTGAGAAACCTGGCTCAACAGTCATCACGTAGTATAGGAATCTATCGAACCCTTACACGCCCGATACTCCGCAGAATATTCGGGTCAGGGAACTTCGAGATCACCGACTGAGTCGCCCTCCTCGACCGCCGAAGGTCCGCTGCCACTCGCTTCTCAGTTCTTGCTTCGCGTCTTCGATAGCTCGCTCAACGGCACGTTCTGTTGTACCGTCTGCGTTCACCGTCACATCCACCTTAGGCTCGCCCGACTGTTGCCGCCGGCGCTCTCCGGCGCGGTTCTTTCGGCTCTCCCCTCCATCGTCCCGCGGAGCAACCGACTCGGGGACTGGCGGTGAGATGAACGCCGCTCCACCGCCGCCAGTGGCAGACCAATCGACGCCGAATATTTCTTCAAGCAACCCTCGCTCACCTTGTCGATCGCCGCGTTGGGCATCCTGCCCGGCGAGGATCGATGGGAGCGCGAACGGTGCTGCTCCGGAAGCGCCAGCTGACCCGCCAGTTCCGGTAAGCTCTCTTGCTAAGATACCACCACCCAACACACCGGAAACCCCGCCGACGATATCGATCGGGTCGATGTCATCCAGCGGTCCTGGATCCGGCGACCCAGTCTCGCCAGGGTCGCGCGGCGGCAACTCCTCGGGGACGCTGTCAGTTCCCGTCGGCACCGGGATCGGTCCTGGTCCGCCGACCGGGCTGTCCGGCGTTGACGGCACTGGCGGCGCGTCGGGTTCCTCGTCGCGACCGTCAGGCACGGCAGTCGGTCCAGGAGCGTCGAGTGGTCCTGGTTGCGGGTCGGGGCTCGGCGGTGTGTCGGGCTGCGGGTCGCCGTCTGGCTCGGTCGGTGTGTTCTCGCCCTCGCCGCCGGGCATCTCGAGCGGGAGCCAGTCTGGCTTCGTTACCGTGAGCGGATGCCAGTCCGGCTCGGGCGGCGCGTCCGGACGCGGAATGTCCTCCGGTGGTTCGAGTCGCGGGATCGGCGGGATGTCTGGGGGTTCGAACTCGTAGTCGCCAAGGAACCCGATGAGTTTGCTACCGACCGCGCCCGCCGTGAGTGCAGCGAGTGTGAGTCCGATCCCAACAACCCCACTGCCACCCATCGCCCGGTCGAAGTCAGATTTTTCTTCTTGGTCCAAGAGTTCAAGCAGAATCTCGTTCCGGCGCTCGGAGAGATCGTGCTCGATGTCCCACTCGTCGAGGACAGCCGGCGCGGCGCCCGGCTCGTCGAGCGCGCCTTGGATACCAGTGAGCGCATCCACCTGTTGCGTCTGGAGTTGTCGCTCCATCGCCCGCTCGCGCGAGGCAATCTGTCCCCCGCCACGACTGCCGGTGCCGGTCTGGGCGGCGATCTGAACCTCGATATCCCCGAGTTCCTCTTCGACATCACGGCGAGCTCGAGATAGCGACTCAGGAGCCACCGTGGCGTTGAAGACGGCGTTGACATCCATCTCCATCAAAACTCACCACCAGTCGTTCTTGTAGCGGTCATCACCCAGATTAACGTCCTACGTCTCTCTCACATACCCGATCCTCCGTAGAATCTGCGTGGAGAATAACTACGTTTCAGGTTAGACTCATCAGCGTCCCCCACTAAAGGAGCTCACCAGGTCGTCGATCCGCTTCTGCAGCTCTCTCTTATCCTGCTCGAACTGCCGTTCAAGCTGCTCGATGCCCTGGAACTCGAACGTCGGCGAGTAGTCAATCTCCACGCGGTCTCGGCTAGCAGCCGTGTTCTCACGATCGCCTCCCAGATCGAGTGCCTCACGAATGCTCTGTACGTCGATCTTGACCTTCGGGAGGTCACCCGTCACGTCCAGTTGTGGTAGGTCACTCACCACTCCGAGGTCGGGGAGTGCCGACTCCGCGGGCGTCCCGAGGACGAGGTCCGAGACCTCTTCCTGCGACGGAGGTCCGAGAGACAAAGTCGAGAGCTCTGATTTGGTGGGAAGCTTCAGTCGCGGCAGTTCACTCGATCCGGGCATCTGCAGCTTCAGTTGGCCGTTATCGTCGATGTTGAGTGCGTCCTGGATGCCGCCGAGCTGCGTGTCGGTCCCACGAACTTGTGCGTCCTGCGCCGGGTTGCCGGTGGTCTTCGTGTTTGGCTGGATCTCGTTCAGCAGCAGCGCGAGCCCGCCTACGCCAGCGCCGACCACCCCTCCGGCTGCAAGTGCGGTTCCCGTGAGTCCGGTCGTAGCCGCTCCTGCAACAGTGCTTGCGCCCCCTGCGGCGAACCCACCGGCCGCACTGGCGCCGCTGCGGACAGCACCGCCGATCCCGCTTCCGAACCCACCACGGGCGAGGTTCGCAGCCAGCAGCGAGTTCGACGTGCCGCCGGACTTCGCCTCCGAAATGGCCATGTTCTCGAGTGCCTCGTGGATATCGTCGAGTTTCTCCAGCTGCGCAGAGAGGAGCCCTGCCGAACTCTGGAGCCTAGAGCCGCGAGACTGCCCTGGTCGCACGGATCCGGTCGGTCGGTCGCGACCGCCATCGGTGACCCCTGGGCGGACCGAGCCCATACGGTTGGAGAGTTTCTGTTCTGCCCGATTTAGACTGCGTTCGTCAAGCTCAACCCTAAGCTGAGCAGCGGCAGAAAATTCTGTCGTCATTGCTCGATGTTACGGTTTACGCGGTTCTCACACACCCGATCCTCCGTGGAATCTGCGGACGTGATGGTGTTGTTGATAACGGAGAACTGCTTTCTACACGGTTCACCTGGGTCAGGTGTCGCGACCACTACACCAGCGTCAACGAGACCCCGAAGTGCAGTCTCTACAGCTCGTCTGGATGCACCAAGTTCAGCCGTGATCTCGGTGTAACTGAGTGAGTCGCACCGGTCCAGGAGGAGGTACGTCGCCGTCGCGGTCTGTGGGAGGTCTCGGACTGCAGCTGGAACGACTGCACCCGAACCGGTATCGCTCGCATCACTGTCAGTCGGGGGCATGAACGGGAGCCTGCTGTGTTGCATCAGATGCTGCAGCAGCGAGCGCCTGCTGGTTCACCTGACCGAGCCGGGCAGTTTCGACGGCGCCTGGTGGATCAACACCCGCCAGTCCGAGGACGACTCGTATCCAGCGATCGAGGGCAAGCCAGTCGGCGCGGAGATCGTCGAGGTCAGGAACACCTGGTGCATGGAGGCGACCGACGATCGGGTGGTCGGGGTCTGACAGCGCCTGGAGCGGGAGGTCGGCGCCGGCGAGAGCGTACAACCCGTCGAGCAACGTCCACTCCTCCGACGCCGGTGTCAGCCACGTCTCCGGGTCGGTGTAGTCCCTCGAGAGGCGCAGCGCGTAGCCAGCGTCACTGTGCTCGACGAGTCCGAGCTCAACGAGGACGTCTTCGTTGTTCGCGATAGAACGCTCGGAGACATCCGCCGCCTCGGCGAGGACGGACTTCGGGAGCGGCTGGTCGGCGTCGAGGAGTGTCCGAACGATCTTGCCCGCTGTCGGCGGTTGATCCGGGAGGACCCGGTCAGTCGGCAACGTCGCGAGTGCTCGACGGAGTTCGTCGCTCCGGAGATCGCGAGCCTCAGCCTCTCGAGAGAGACCACGCGTCACCGCATCGGCGACATCGAGCGGCGAGCCGACGAGTGCTCGTGCCGTCCGAACAGCCTCCGACCGTGCAGTGAGGTTCTTCGTCTCAGCGACGCGGTCGAGGACCTCGTACCAATCAGCATGGTCGAGCGCTGTTCGGATCGGGACGTCCACTCCGAACTCCGGGGCGTCCTCGTGAACCGGCGCGTCGTCGATCGCCTCCTGGAGGTCGCTCGCGAAGTCGTCAACGCCCGGTCCAGTGATGACGATCGACGGCGTCAGGTCGCCCGTTGGATCTTCGGCATCGACAGTGACGTCGAACGCCTGCTCACGCTTCCCAAGACGCCGCTCGCTGAGGTGTCGGTATGTGGTGTGTCCCGAGTAGTTCGACTCCAGTTCGACGACCATCGCGATTGTCTCGGCGAGGTCAGCACGCCGCTTCTCGTCGTAGTTCCGGCGCCACTCTGGAACGCGGTAGTTGTAGATGAGGGCGATGTCGCACAGGTCGGCGAGCTGCGAGGCGACCCCACACAGCCCGTTCGCGAGCTGGAGGATCGTCGAGCGGAGTTGGTCGCGGTCCTCGTAGTCGTCGGTGCCGAGCTTCCGAGTGAGATCTCGGAGCTCCTGCGCCGCCTCACCGAGTTCATCGCGATAGTCGGCTGCGGAGTGCACATCTTCGCCGACCCAACCCAGGGTTCGGATGTCGCGGAGGGCGGTCCTCGCGTCGTCGAGGTGTTCCTCGAGCGGGAGCAACCGCTCGTCGGTCCACAGCCGGTTACGAGCAGCCGGGTCGAACAACGCCAGTGCAGTGCTGACCTTCAGCTGGAGGGGGTTGTGGACCTCAACACCGACGACGGCTTCGTCGCGGTCGCCGTTGACCGACAGATGCGGTTCTGTCCATCCTCGGTCCGCCTGATCCCACCGTTCAACCGGGTGATCGAGCAGTGTGATGCCACCCTGAGTGGCTGCACCGGCGACGGCGGCGTGGGTGGAGCGGTCGAGCCACTGTGTCCCGGCTGCGGAAGTCCCTTTCTTCCCCCCCTCGTGCATGCGCGTGGATACACGGCTGTCAGCGGACGGTTTTCGAGTCTCGCCAACGCCCTCAGTAAGCCGTCGCTGTACCGCGATTTCTTCGTCTACAAACTGGCGACCGGCTGCAGTGAGTTCGACACGGCGGTCCTGCGTCGGTCCGAACGTCGAGACGAGGTCGAGGTCGGCGAGCCGCTTCACGTGTGTCCGCATTGTCTCACGAGCGACAGTGAGCTCAGCGTCGAGCGCATGGTACGCGAGCGTCTCCGCGTCTCGGTCGGCGAGGAGTTCGAGGATCCGGACAGCGCGGTCGCCGACCGACAGCTCCGTCGCAGCCGTCGCGACCGCTGCGTCAACTGCCCCTGGTGACAACCCGGCACTGCGCTCCTCACCAACGCCGGGGAGCTCTGCACGATGCTCGTTGGCGAGCCAACGCCGTGTGAGCAGTGACCCGATAACGTGGGTGTCAGCGAAGTGAGCGAGGGCAGCGATCATGCCGAGGATCTCCTCACGTTGGTTGCGGCGCTGCTGACGGAATTCGGCGTCAACAACGATCGCGATCGTCGGCGTCACCTCCGCCGCCTCGAGGAGCGCGAACGGACCATCGAACCACCCATCGAACGGCTGGTGGAAGCCGAACGGTCCAGGCGACGCCGAGCCGAACGCGGCGGTGAGTGCAACCGGCAGCCACGGTCGGCGGTCACCACGCGAGAGCGAGGCATCAGCGAACTGTGCGAGCGCGTCAGCGTAGGCGCCGTCGAGTGCTGTTACACCCGCCGCGCGGAGGACGTGCTGCACATGCGTGCCGGTGCCCTCGACCTGGAGGGCGGCGTCGATGGTAGCCTGCCGTAGCGCCTCTACGAAGCCCGGTGAGCGCGCCAAGGTGGAGCTGAACACGGAGCGGGGCGACCTCCCATCGAGCACGAGCCGGATGTCCGCATCGACTGGTTGCTGGCTCGTGAGAGTGAGACCAGCGTCGCTCACACCCTGCAGCCCTCCTGTTCAGCTTCGAGCTCATCGACGCAGCGCTCGACCTCGTCGATCTCGTCCGATAGCTGTTCGATGTCCTCGTCAAGTAACTCGAGTTCGACCTCCGCACGGCGCGCCTTCGCGAGCGCCTCCTCGGCGGTCGCCATCGCGAGCTGTAGCTTCTGCTCTTTGTCGATTCGGTCGTCGATCGTGTCGTCGTTGTCCGTCATCCAGGCGTTTACGGCCGGATCTCGGCGGCGAGCCGGACAACGAGGCGAGCGAAAACCCCATGTGCCCCCACGTTGTAGGTGGGGGCAGAGGCGCCCCAGCCTCGTCGTCACGGAGGCGGCAACCTCCGTTTCAAGCAACCTTTCGACGCGGACAGGAGCGATGTCCTGGCAGACACGTGCGCTCCCCGCGTCGTTCTGTGCGAGTTACTCCAACAGCCTTGCGGACAGGTAATAGTCCTAGCGGATGGACCACCTATCCGAAGCGACTGTTGAGTCGTCGGCGTGTTTCCTTCTCATGTCCCGATATGGCAGCCTTGGTTATAAGTATGGCGCACGTCATGCGCCCGTATGGCTAGAGACAACGACGTAACGACTGACCGTCCACAGGGGATCCTCACCAGCACCGAACGTGAGATCCTACTCGGCGACGAGTCGTTCGAGGCACGCGGTCGGGAAGCTCGTACCCGGATTCGGCGCCGACTCGGAGACGCTCTTGTTGACTACATCGTCCTCGAAGAACACCTGCCACAGAAGGACATCGAGACGATATTCGCGCCGGAGGGAGACACGCCTGAGGAGGTACAAGACCTGGTCGAGAAGAACCTCGTCGAGGGGCTGAAAGCACAGGTTCGATTCGTCTATCGCGCTGCTGAGGCTGGTAATCTCAGAGCCGACGAACTCATCGAGGATGCCGTCGATGAGGCGCAGGGGACGCGTATCGAGAAATTAGTTCAGAAGTTGGAAGCAGACCCTGAGTCGCTGACTCTCGGTGAGCTCTCCGACCTCCGACAAGCTGGTGAGATCGAGCGTGACGAATACCGTGACGTGTTCCGCAACGCAATCGGCACACCGGAACCAGGAATGGTTGGCTTGGATGATATCGCGGACCTCCTTGGAGACGAAGAGTCTGAATCAGGAGGCGACGATCGAGGCGATGGAGCATAGTTTCTCAACCCCTCCACTAGGCGTTCTCGACAGTTCCTCCACCCGCGCGACCCTGTCAGAATAGTCAGGGAACACGGCACGCTACGGCCTTCGCTTGTATCCGATATCCGTGATCTCGTTGTTCATGTCCTTCAGTCACGGTAGAGCCGCCGAACCAATGCTGAACTACAACAGCAGCGACCTCTGCGAGCGGCAAGCCGTTCTCTCCCATACTGTTGGAGGGGATAACAACGCTTTTGCTGTTGGATGTCGTAACAACAGGTGATGACGGGGGACGACGATGATGGTGCAACGCAAGTCCTCGACGTCCGCGAGCGCTTCCCCGCGAACGCGACGTACGTACAGATCAGCGCTCACCGCGTCCCCCGCTCAGACCGCTACCCCGACGGCGTCAAGTACTCGATGCAGTACGGGCGCACGGACGCCCCCGACGATGAAGACGGGACGATCATTCGGTACGATAACTTCCCCGACCACCCTAACGCGCCGCTGCATCACAAGCATACAGAGGACGGCGGGATCGACCCGGTCGAGTTCGACGGCTTGCGCGACCTCTACCGCGAGTTCAAACACGAGGTGAGAGACTATGGAGAACCCTGGGACTGACCCCGACGAGACAACTGAGAACCGCATCATGCACATCCGATTCGGCACGGGCAACGCTGACCGCGTCGAGGAGGCACTGGCGGCGCTCGACCGTGGCGAGGAGCCGGCACCCTACCTCGAGCGCGTCTACCGCGACGTTGACAATCTCCACCGAGTGACGCGTCCGAAGAACCTCGAACTGCTCCGCGTCCTCGCGAGCGAGCGACCGGAGAGCATCCGCGAGACGGCGCGCCTCGTTGACCGTGACGTCCGGCAGGTTCATCGCAACCTCGAGGAGCTCGAGGAGTTGGACCTGATCAGCCTCGAGAGCGAGGGACCTGGGAAGCCGACGCGACCACAGGTGTGGTACGACGAGATCGCCGTCGAGCTCCCGCTGACCGCCGGCGACGGATCGAACGAGGACTCCGTCGAGGCGTAAGCGGCGCTATGCCGGCGGTTCCCAGTCGTCGAGTTCGTCGAGCGCGCAGTCCATGCACAGCGCGTACTCATCGGTGTCGTTCCGGTCGTTGATGCGGCGCGTCTCTGCCGTGATCCACATGTGGTCGTCATCCGGTTCGAATCGAGCGCGGCAGATCGCGCAGTAGAGCGTGGTCATCGCGTTACTCGTTTATCCGAACTCTTGAGAAACTCCCGGCGGACGGGTCCCTCGGTCGGACTTCGTGATGTCTCTGACAGCCGGTGGCCAAGATCTCTTCACACTACCCTATATATAGGCTATACCTTTAGCCTATAGGTAGATCAGATAGTCGTCGTCTGGCGGCGGCTCACAGCCACCTCTAGATCGTCAAGCACACTTTCGGTGCCTTCCTGGAGTCCGACACGGACAGCGAGGCGGATAATGGCGCTTCGAGACGGCTTATCCAGCCCCGAGTCCCCGTCGTATGCCTCCTGGAGTTCCTCGAAGACATCGTCCATTCGATCATCCTCTTCGAGCGCTTGGAGAACAGCAGCGAGCCTCGGATCGTAAGCAGTGATCGTGTCCGACATCTCTCCCTGACTGATTGCCTCCAGCGCCTCGTCGAGCGCGTCTACGAAGTCAGGTTGTGACTGCGGGTCGTCGCGGTCGAGTCGATTTCCCTTCGATTCTTCTTCGCGCAGCTCGTTCAGTTTGTCGTCGATAGTGTCGTCGCTCATTGGGTATCAGGTTGGAGTCGGTTGTGGAGCTCTTCTGCGTTCGTCGAGAATGCGTCCCGCGCGTCTTTCCCTGTACTGAGGAGTTCGTCATCAGGGACGTCAAACAGCGTCTGTCCGTCTTCGGTGACTGTCCGTATCTGCTGGGAATCGACAATGTACTCCGGCGCCATCAGAGTCGCGAACTCTTCGTCGAACCGCGCCAGGATGTCACTGTGAAGGTTCGTGCGTCGGTCGTACAGGTTGGGGATTATCATCCGAAGCTGAACGTCTTGCCCATAGCTGGACCGGATTGTCTGGAGATCGTCCTCGAGGGAGCGTGCCTGCTTGAGCTCGAAGCTCCCCATCGACACAGGTGAGACCACGTTCTGTGCAGCCCAGAGACCGTTGTAGGTGATGTTGTTGGACAACCCCGGCATGTCAAGTAAAATGACGTCCCAGCGCTCGAGCGGCTCGACGTAGTCGTCGAGGAACAGTCGGAGGCGGTTGTACCTGTCTTCGACGTCGTCGATGTTTCCGAGGTCGGCATCAAGGCCGTCGAGGTCTGGATGGGCTGGGATGAGATCGATGCCGGAACTCGTCTCATACACGAGCCGCTCGACCGCTTCCTCTGCGCCGACCATCTCTGCGACATCGCTCCAGCGGTTTCCCATCGTGGTTGCGATGTTGGGGAAGTCGTCCTCGTTGGCGATGTCTTCTTGGATGTCCTCGTAGACCCCGAGTGCGTCAGCGAGGTCGCCCTGCTTCCCTGCAAGATCGACTAGGAGTACATCGTGTCCGAGCTCGTTCAGCCCGGCGCCCAAGTGGGCTGCACTCGTCGTTTTCCCCGTACCGCCTTTGTCGATGAATACCGCAGCGCGCCGTGTATCACCGAACACGGACATCACCCTGTAGCTGTAGCATACAGGTACAGCCTATAGGTCAAGGGAATATAACAGTACGTCAGACATTCTCCTATCCGTTCTGCACAACGATAGTTAGTCTACCATCCGCTCACAGCTGTCTCTATGCGTTGAATCAGGGGTATTTGTATTCACGACATTATTAATCGTCCCCAGTGTACCGTATTTCGGTCTCAGACCTTTCTCCATCTAACCGGATGTTTTCATCCGAATCGTACTCCACGGACCCGAGATTCTCCAAGCGATGCACTGTTTGAGTAAGCTCGTCCCACGGGAGACCGCTGTAATCCCTCAGGTCACCCAGAGTGAGCGGACCAAGATTCTCTAACAGACTGAGAACGATGCTATTGTTCTTGTCTCGGATTTCGACGACCTCCGAGCCCAGAGGTGGGTTCCTGTCTATCGTCTTCTCGATGTCCTCGAGTTCTTTCCGTATCTTGTGGAGTTCATCCTGTTCCAAATATTCGGCAGAATCTTCACGAGACGCCATCGTGTCTGTGAGTTTAATCGCCTCCTCACCCCCACCATTCCCTGGGGAGAACGTATTACCTAAACCGTCCTGGAAGCACGCTCTGAAATGAAGGATGTCGCTGTCCCCGTATTTCTCCTTCACATCGTTTGAGGAGTACTCACCGTCTGTAGGTAACCGGAATCGTCGCCGTTCGCCAGATGACAACAGTGGAATCTCCCAAGTTATCGACTCGTCTTTCTCGCCATCCATCCACCACTCAGCTTCGAGGTTGTAGGCTGCACCCTTGCCGCTGTTATCAACGGCAAAATTGAACGAGTTGATGCCAAAGGTCTCGATAGTCGGGCTAATTATTGGCCTGAACTGTGCCTCTCTATCCCGCTCCATTTCCTCCGTCTGTTCCATCGTCTCGTAAGCGTAAACGGCGGTAACAGCAAGGAGAGATGCTGAAACGATTAATTGGACTGCGCGGTACGAGAATATCGCGGAGATGGTGTTAACGAAGGATGCGACAGTATCACTCCATAGTAGGCTGATAATTACGAGAGAGAGCAGTCCAAGACTGAGGCTTCGCCTCCGGTTGTTTGCGTTGGCCCATTCAAACAGTCGCATATGGTGACCTGTTACAACATGGGAACATAGACGTTTCTCCCAGGGCATTGACGGCAACTGGAACAGGATGTATCAGCTGCGGAGGATTTCAACAGAGCCCAAAACAGCGATTCGAAGTGGGGTGTCTGTGCCGCTCGAGGGCGACGTACGTGAGTACGAATTCGAACTTCAGGAGTCAGCGGATCCCACCAGAGTCCCACCTCACAGCTCTGACTGAGGTTGAGTGACGCCGGTCACAGCCGAGAACACATCATGAGCGTCGGTGAGGTGATCGACAAGGAGATCCATTGAGTCGAATACCTCAGGCTCGCCCGCACAATACGGGCACTCAGGCATCGGCTTCGTCCGCGAGCATCCAGACGAGTGAGTTCCCGACCATCTTACTCTTCACCTTCTCGTCTGCCTCAAGCTCGCGCAGCCGGTAGTCTGCTCCCTGCCGGGTAACACCAACATGGTCAGCGATCTCCTTCGTTGACGCTGGCGCATGCTCCCGGATCGCCTCAAAGTACTCTTCCTCGGAGTGAGCCACGCTGTCCGACACTTGCTCCATAGCAGTAGTATGTTTCTGTCTCACCTTAGTTCTTGCCACATAGCAAGTTTTTAGTTGACTGGCTACATAGCAAGTGATACAGACAGACCAGCCGCTTGGGGCGAACTCCTCGCGAGAAAGCCCGCGTGCTTGGAACACGCAGGCTGGCTGTCTCGGGCAACGAAACAGCATGCCAACAAACACGCTATCGCGGGATAAGATCCGCGGCACGACGACAGACACGAGTTACCTTGGAACCGACGCTCGCGGACGCGAACACCACTGGAACGGCGTCCGCCGCATCCTGTGGGTGTTCGCGAGCGACGACCGTGAGGAGATCGTCCACGTGCAGCGCGATCTGTCCCACCTCGGGCACTGGGTTGAGTTCGTCGCCGAGCACTGGGACTGGGACGATCTCCAGTACGACGATCGGACGCTCGCCGAGCTCGCCGACGAGCTCGTCGCACATGCGGAGGCTGCGTGATGCGCGGGAAGCGCATCCACTCGCGAGCCCGGCGCCGCGTTCGCAACCACGCCAGCAGGGCAGTGGACCGGTTCGAGCACCGGATCCTCGCCGACGGCGTCTACGATGACGTCCTCGAGGACACACAACTGGCGCATCTGGAAGACGCCGTCGCGAAGATCGAGGACGCTCGCGACCGCCGGCGTGAGGAACTCGCCGACGAGCTCGATGCCGACCCGAGTTCCGGGATCGCCGACGCTGTCGAGCAACTCCAGAAGCCGATCGCCGACCGCATCAACGAGGTGTGCGCTGAGCGGTGTCGCGCCGTCATCGTTGACGGCGACGAGTGGGTCGCCGAGGGCTGGGAGGACGCCGACGACGTCGCCGCTGCGAAGGAAGAGGCTCGGCGCTGGTTGCAGGACAACATCGATGCCGCCGAACGTGCCGGAGTGCTGGAGGCTCTGTAATGGCGGCTACGACGTACGCGCTCGGCAACGGGCGCACGACCACGTCGGCAGTCGTTGCAGAGGCGTTCTCTCGAGCCGGCGGCACTGTCTCGGCTGTCTCGGAGGGGTCACAGTGACGCTGGCGTACGACGGAGACCTCGTCCGCCTCGTCGAGTGCCCGTTCTGCGAGGGCGACCTCTCAGACGAGAAGACCGCCGCACATCTGGAGAGCTGCGAGGCGTTCTACCGCGAGTGCGGCGTCGAGCCGCCCCAGTGGCTAGCGGATCGAACGGACGCAGTGCTGCTCGAGCACGCGGAGGGATCAGCGTGACCGAGCCGAAGACCGCTGCCGACGACCTGTGTGAAGTCGTGTTCTCGATGGACGATGTCGATTTGAACGCGCTCATGGACGACGACGTCAGCGAGTTCATCGAGCACAAGCAGGCGCTTGGGGAGATGACCCGACGTTACCGCCAGAATCAGCACGCGCTCGGCCGCTGCGAGGGCGACGATGAGTGACGACGTGCAGGGTCGATACAGCCGTGAACAGTTCGTTGAAGCCCTCCAGAAACTCGGTCCGGAGCCGCTCAGCTATACGACGACAGCTGTTGCGGACGTGGTCGGCTGTGCACCGTCAACAGCGCGGCGGCGTCTGTACGGGCTCGCTGTGGAGGGCATCGTCGAGCGCGATCGGGTCGGCTACACCATCGTATGGCTACTGCAGCCGGAGCGCGTCGGCACAACAGTAGAAGCCGAGGCGGCGGAATCCTCGGAGGTGGATGCTTGTCCCGAGTAGTCACTTGTTCGCGATGTGGAGACGAGTACGATATCGACCGTGAGGTCTCCCACTGGTTGATCAGCGGCGAGCGCTGTCCACAGTGCGGTGGCGAGCCGGTCGGCGGGATCCCGCCTACAACCGTCCGTTCAGACGGCACCGACGATCTCGCTACTGCCGACGCAGCGTCCGAGGCACAGCCGACAGTCGTCGAGGAGACGACGGTACACATCACAGTTGAGGACGGCGCGACACTCGAGCTCGACCCGAGCCACATCTCGGAGGGAGCCAGCAGTGAGTAGCGCACCGCTCACCACCGATGGTGGCGACGACCCCGGCGACACATGGGAAGCCATAGGACGCGCGCTGCTGGCGTCCGCGCTCGCCGATGGTCGTGGCGACGTGGACGACGCTGTCGATGCTCTGGAGCGCGCGTGCCGGCGCGACGAGCCGCTCGACGCTGAGGATGTCCGCCATGCCCGGAACGCGATCCACCGACTACAATGCGTCCTCGAGGACGACCTCGCCCCCGTCGTTGACGGCGTCGAGTCTTGGGAACAGCCACCGGAGACGAACTACGGCGTCCTTCGCGAGTGGGCTGGTTGCGACGAGTCGGAGGACGGCGATGAGTAGCCGCTTGCTCCCGGTCGACGCCACCGCCGTCCTGGCACCGCGCGTCGACGGCGACGACGTCGAGACGCTGGGCGTGGACCTCGGTCTGAAACGGCTGTTCGTCGGTGCGCCGCCGTCGACGAGCGAGGAGATCGAGCCGAGCTACACGGTCGAGGGCGAGTACGTCCGCGCACTGTACGACGAACTCTCGGCGACCGTGCGTCGGCTGCAAGCGACGCCAGGCGATACCACGACCGCGGAGGCAGAGGCATTCGTCGTCTACGAAGACTCCATCTGCGCGGCGTTCGACCGGGCGCTCGCGGAGTTCCTCGCGTTCGTCGACCGGGTCGATCCGGACGTCGTCGGCGTCGAGGACCTCGCCCACAACCGCCGCCCACTCCACGAGTGTCGCGACGGGAGCGTCGAGGTCGGTACTTGGGCACTCCCGGTTATTCGCGACCGACTCGTCGACGCGCTCGAAGCCACCGGCTACGCGGTCGCCATGGTCGACCCTGCCGGCACCACCCGCGACTGTCACGCCTGCGGTGAGGCAGGCGAGCGGCGGAACTCAACGCTCGTCTGCGAGACCGACAGTTGCCCTATCGACGAGGTCGATCGCGATGAGTCCGCAGCGGCGACGATCGCACAGCGAGCAGTTACGACAACAGACCGCGACGCGAGCCTGTGAGGGCTCGATAATCCACCTTCACAACAGACTCTATGGCGAAATCAACACCGTATATCGACGAGTTCCCAGGCGTAGAAACCGATGAAGACCTGCTTGAACTGGCTGCGAAGGAGCTGGACGGTCGCGCCGGTAAGATCGCAGAAGTAGCACTGTCCGCGAAGCCTGGTGACGACGATGAGTAGCCAGCGCGAGTTCACGAGCGTTGAGGACGCTCAAGCGGACGACGACTGGGTCAAGGAGCACCGTGAGGAGATCGAGCGGGAAGCCGCTGCAGACCACGAGGCTGCGTGGGTATTCCAACGGCTGCTCGGCGCTGATACCGGACCAGACGATGTGTAGGAAGAGTCTCGCGCCACAAAAGAGGCAGAAATTTAAGAATTAGATCGAGATCAGGCGCTTTGACTCCCGTAGAAGTAGGGGATCATCGTTCAATTACACCACGCTCTGAATATTCTTATGCTACCACTCACTGGCTGATAGTGCTGGTCTCATCGGTATCAGGGCTTGAGGTGAGGAGTCAGCACATCTCTCCCACAGTCTGCGCCAGCAGGCCCGTGCGCGATGAGTTTAACAAGGTGGCTCCGATACCGAACGTCCGCCCCCGAAGTGGGGACCGAGAATGGACCCCCGGCGCCTGGAAGCCCCGGACCCATTCTCACTGGCAGTGGCGCATCGAGCATCCGAGTAGCTACAGGACCACAATGGAGGTGATCACATGGTCGAACCCACGCTCGCCAACATCGCGATGGTAGCCGGCGCAGTACTGCTACGGCTCCCGAAGATCGAGGCGGAGATAGACATCTCTATCGAGCGGTAGAGGCTGGAGGTCCAACAACGCGGACCCCCGGCGCCTGGAAGCGCTACAAACTCACTACCTCACTTTGTTAAGTATTTCTGTAGAACGGGCCCGACCGACTCGAGAGCCGGGTCAGATACTCAGTAGCCGGTGACCAGAGCTGTTACTCGGACACTTCGCCGCCGTCGGGGACGGCCTGCTCGTCGCCCCCGTCGACGTCGTCGGTGAGGTGTTGGAAGTGCTCGCGGCTGTCGTAGTCACTCGGGTCGCCACCGAGCTCGTCGGCCAGGTACTCACGGATATCCTCTCGCTGCTCGTCCATCTCCTCGCGGGCGGCCTCGATCTCGTCGTCCGTCACCGGCTCCGGATCCCGTGCCATTTCTCGTACCTCCTGAGGTACCGTTCGAGGTTCTGGGATAAGTGGTCTTCGGCGTGGTCGAGCGCGACGCCGGCCGGGAGGGGCCCGGTCACGAACTCCGTCGCGTCCTTCTCACCGTCCCGATAAATATCGATGTGCAGGCCCTCCTCCGCCACGTCGTGCGCTGCCTCGGCGGCGCCCCCCGCGTCGTGATCATACCGGACAACCGGCTGCCAGTCGTCGTCATGTCGATACTCGAGCTGCACAACGAATCTGACCACATCTCCCGACGACGTCGATACCGCCACGCGCCGGCGAGCGCTCTCCCCGATCGGGACCGTCCACTCACGGTCGTACTCACGGGGGTGCTCATCATCGGACATCCTTGAACAACCGCAACACGGGCCGGGGGTAAGAACCTCGCCGATCCGAACCCAATAATAGCAGTAGTCCGGATTTCGCCGCCTATGTTGCAGCGGGCGTAAACTAGACCCTGGTGTTGTCACCGCCTTTCGCGTCCCTCACGTCGGCGTCGCGGACCGCATGGAGCGTCTCTTGGCCGTTGAGCCGGAAGGCAGCCGGGTCACCAAGGTGGTAGGGGAGTTCGTGGTTGAGTGCGACCCAGTAGTTGAAGAACAGCTGCGCGGCACCGAAATACATCGTTCGAATACCCCGGTTATCGGACGCACACCGCCCCTGAAAGTCGTGTTTCAACTGTCGAATTGCCGTCTCAACCTGCCACCGGTTTCGGTACTGATAGGCGAGTCCACGGAGGTCGCGCGCGTCGACGTCGTAGTCGGTAATCCAAGCTGTGTGCGACTCTTCACGGTCATCCGACCCAACTTCTCCGGGATGAATGGGGTACGCGAAGGCGTTCACTCGCTTATTTGGCGATGTTAACCCCGCGAACTCGATGTTAGAGCTTTTTGCGGGGTGCCCATCTCGTGCCTCTTCCAGGAGCCGACCAGGCTCCCCTGCGTCTTTTGCCTGGATGAGGAAGTCCGCGCCGATCTCGCGGCAGGTGGTGACGATGTCTTCGCGATACATCTCTGAGTCGAAGTAGATCCGCCCGATATCGAAGTCAGCGTGGGTGTGTACCCGACGAAGAAGCCGTCTGAGTGCTTGCGCGATCTCTGTCTGTTTCTTGATCGGTGTCGCCCCAAGCACGTAGTTTCGATCGGGACCGGTAGCAGAGAGGACTGCGTAGTGCCAGAAGTCCGTCGTATTCGCGTCTTTCGGCCCCCCACTTGTCCACTCGTGCTCGGTGCCGTACCAGCGCACCTTCGTCACATCGTACGCTAGGTGAACCGGTCCAGGAGGGAGTAATCCTTCGCGTTCTAGCAGCGCACAGCTGGCCTTGAGGAACTTCTCTTCGAGCTCTTCGACTTCTTGCCCGCGAGCATACTTCCGGACTGTAGATGCGGTCGGAATGTCGACGTTGCCGTCAGACTGCCAGCGTAGGATATCAGCACCACTCTCCAAGTGCCAGTCCTCAAGCGCAATGTGAGCTAGAAGCCGGATAAACGATTCAATGGGATGTTTGAAATTCGGAGCGGTTCGGTCGCGATCGGATCGAAGGTAGGGGGTTGTTAGTGCCAGATACTCCTCAACGACACGGGTTGCTTGGCGCATTTTTTCGTCCATCCCTACCGACCACTTTTCGTCGACGAGCTCGTAGTAAAATCGGGGTTTCGAGGGGTTGGGACCGAGGAGATGCAGGGATTTACTCCGGGGAAGTAGTTGATGGAGGGCAGCATCGCTGGCCCACTGTGCGGCCTGCTCCAAAATATTCTCATCGAGCTTGCCGATCTGCCGCGACAGCGTCGAGTAGTGTGGGGGGTTGCTCGAACTGAACCCAGCCGCCCCTGCGACCTGTGGCCGCTCACCGAGGCGCTCTTCGAGATCGCGGTAGCCATCATCGAAGAGTTCGCGAAGGACTCCCGCACAGTACCACGACCGGGTGTCTTCATCGAGCGTCTCCCAGTCATCGATTAGGTCACTCTCTAGGGTGATTACGTTCTTGAAGTGTGCGAGCGCAGCGAGCGCGCGTTCGACTTCGGGAGGGCGTTGGACCCGCCGGCTTGGGTCATTCTCTTGTCCGTGGAGTGTACCTGAAGAGGAGGGAATACCCCCGGTCTCGGGGTCTGGCCTGTCGGGGTTGCGATCCATTAACGGACGATATCCCGAACGATCTATAGGTCATTCGACACGCAACATAGCCACCAAAATCAGGCCTACTGCTCAGTCGGCGAATGAGTCGATTGCCTCGACGCCCGTTCCACCGTCGGTATTCGACAGTCTCGGAATAAAGAACATCGCGGTACCCGTGTGAAGATTTCATATATCACCCTGCGACCACCAAAATTCGCCGTGGGTTCAGTGAAACAGGGCATATCGACACGCAAATCACGTGCATCATCGCCGATTCCGTACCAAGGTACCTCCGATGATGCAATTTGGGGACGAGTTCGGCGGGGTGGGAGTGAGACAACTCTCGATCACCAGCTGAGTTCGGAGCGAGTTCCCGACGAAGATCACCGGCTCGGTTGTACCCCACAATTTGAATTATGGGGTAAAACCGCCCAACCTATCACAATTCCCGAGAGCTTTTCATCGATTTGAGACCGATATCGGCGGGTCGGGGGGAGGGGTTAGAGCGCCGAAACACCTATCGGCTACCGACTCAGGTAGTCGAGCGTCGATGATCTGGTTTTGTGTCTGACTTAGGTTGGTTGTGCTCTTGCATCAGCAGCCGTGTATCCAACAGCCTGAATGTGGGACGCCTACACAGCGAGCGGTCCCCAGAACTGGTCGTCCTCGAGTCCAGTCATCGACTCTACGTGGCTGTAGAAGAGTACCCCACGCCCGCGGGTTTACTTTCTGGCGTGCGAGCCACCCGCGGCTAGTCGATCGGGACGGTGTCGTAGAGCAGCTCGTAGACCTACGTTGAGAGTTGTGTAATTCGCTAAGGACAGCAGGACGCTGGATCGCCCAGAGAGTGCCTGAGTAGGCTAACATTCATACTATTCGGATTTCACAATCAAAGCATGCCTGTTGGGAAATCGGAGGATTACGAGGAGGCGATCAATGAGGCAGTCGAAAGCTCATTCTCTAAAACCGCAAAGGTATCTCAGTTGAACGTCGGAAAAGAACAGACTGGCGTCATCGAGGCGACAGTGAACGTTTTTGAGAGAGGTAACACGACCCAGCGAGTACAGGTGTCTCGGGACGGCAGTTATTGGGTGGCGAAGACGATATAGAACAAACCACTCGCGTGGTCGCTCCTCTATTCTCCCCAGAACGCTGTTGAGCGACCGTAGTAGTACTCTTCAGACCAGACGATCACAGGGTTCTCTCTGTCCACATCCTCCGGAACCTCGTAGAAGAGATAGCCATCACGCACTACGCCTGGTTGGACGTCTCCGCCCTCATATCGCCCGTCCTTGTATCCATCCCAGTCGGGCTCGTACTCGCGGTCACCAGCGAGGTAGTGGAAGCTCTGGTAGTGCGGCAACGCCTGTGCCTCGTCGCTAGCATTCTCCGCCTCGACGTTGATGAAGAGGAACGTCTTGCCTTCCGGTGCCTCGACAACATCCTCACGATCACCGACCTGTCGAGGGTACCGGGCTTTGAACTCAGGCGAGCTGACCATTAGTCGGATCTCATCTGGGTTTGTGTAGCTATCGCCGTACGGGATCTCCTTCGGGATGACCCTCATCGACGCCGTCCCGTCGAAGTCCCCCAACGCGAATTCATAGTTACCGACGTAGCTGAAGGACCAGGGTTCATTGGCTTCAGCAGTCACTGTTTCTCCAGGCGGAATGCCACCGAACTCCCACTCACCAGTCTCACTCCAATCCTCCTCGACCATCCGGTAGTAGAGTGGTGCCGAGAACGATCCCGCCTGGTCACCCGTGTTGGTCACTGAGATCGTCGGTGTGAAGCCCTCATTTACGCTGACTTGGCTCGGGAAGTCGATCTCATCAAGTTCAAACGACGCAGGATCAGGCGCCTCTGTCGGAGTTGGAGACTCCGTTGCAGTTGCAGTTTGTGTCTGCGACGAGGTCTCAGTTTGCTGATTGCCTGATCCTCCTGAAGTACCCGGTTGAGTGCCCGAACACCCTGTGATCGCTGCTATACCGCCCACACCTGCAATCTGGAGATATGTTCGGCGCCTCATTTCGTTTGACATGATTGACTGTCTGCAAGTTTGAGGAATAGAACTTAGTTCCACCTGCGGTCTCTCCTCTCAGTAGCTGCAACCAGAACGAAAGCTACCCTACTGAGGTTGTGGGAGGCGGTTTACCACCAGAAGTGAGTTGACGTTACCGGCGACCAGGCGGCAAGTCGTTGAGCGCGTTAGACACCTCATTGTCGAGCTCCTCGAGAGCACGCCTCTGAAGTTCGGGATCTTTGACCGGTGGCTCGGTAACCGCTTGATCACGGCGACGACTACAGTAGAGGTCGAGCTTACGGATCGCGGCTGCTTGTTCCTCCGAGAGATCTACCTCGTCGATGTCCTGCTGGCTGTTGTCAGATGCGAGTTCGATCTCATCCAACGCGCGCTCAAGTTCGCGACGTGATCGTCGCGTCATGCCTCAGCCCTCGCTTCGAAGCCGATTGTGTCAGCTGCATCCTCGAGTGTCTCGACTGTGACGTTCCCCGCTCCGACATCGTCCCGTGCCGTCGAGATGAGGTTGACCAAGGCATCGCGGTCATCGATGTGAACACCGGTGTCAGCAGCCACCTGATATCGGTACCGGAGCAATGAGCGTGCGTCGTGCTTATCGGGTTCAGACAGGTCAGCATCGTTGAGCGCTGTTTCTCCCTCGGCTCGCTCGCCGGTGAGGTCATCCAGGACACGCTCGAGCTCGCGCTTCGAACGCCGAGTCATCTATCTTCACCTCGCTCCGGTGCAACCCGGACAGCATCACGTCCTGGTGGTGCTGACTCCGCCGGTCCGAGGATCTCCCGACCAGCCTCCTCGGCGCGCTCCCGGTCCATGACGATTGTCTCGTTGATCACAACGACGGTCTGCTCTTCGAGATCCTGCTCAACGGGTTCGCCATCGAGGGTCCTGATCTCACCGCTGTGGGTGTCACGCTTCACAACCACGATGTCTTCTGACTCGGATGCTGTCTGGTCAGAGAGGTCATCCAGGACACGCTCGAGCTCGCGTTTCGACTTCCGGGTCATCTCCTCTCCTCCGTGAAGTCTGCGACCATGCGTAGATCCTCGGGTTCGACGCCGTCCGGTAGGTCTGCAGCTGTTGCACCGGAGTCGAATCCTCCGGGACCACTGCGACCAACTACAGTTCCATCGCCGTCGGTGAACCAGATGTAGTCGCTGTTGAACAGGTCACTGTCGTCGGCGCCGCGCAGGTCCTCGACGTCCTGTTCGATCGACCGTCGCGAGCGGCGGGTCACGCGTCCACCCCACTCATCGCGAAGAGCGCGTCGAGGCGCTCCTGTTGCCACGCCGGCGTCTCTCCGTTCGGATCGACATCGAACGTCTCGTCGAGGAACTCCTTCTCCTCGACCGTGAGGTCACGCTGCAACTGTTCCTCAGTCGGTACGTCGCTGCGGAGGTCATCGACCTCACGCTCGATCTCGCGTCGTGTTGGACGAGTCATAGATTGTCCTGCTGCTCCTTCAGCTCATCTACCTTGGCAGCGAGTTCCTCGAGGTCGCGGTCGGTCGTCACCTGCCGGCGGACGTTGACCGCGTACGCCAGCGCCCGGATCCACTTGATCCGGACCTTCTCGTTGTCAGCATCGTACACCCGACCGCTCTCAACCTTCTGGCGCGCCTCGTCAATCGCAGTGTCGAGATGCGCGAGCATCTGGTCGTAGTCGCTGTCGTCGCCTGCGTCCGCGCTCGCGGGCGCAGCGGAGGGCTCGCTCACCGGTCCACCCCTGGGGTTCGACCGGCGATCAGCCCGTTACAGCCACGCTCGCAGCCAGATCCGCGTAGTCGCGGCGTTCTTAGACTCGGCTTGCGCACGGTTTCAGTACGGGCGTGAGTCACGCTTCTACCTCGTTGCCCGATGCCAACGTCGGCGGGAGTCGGTGCTGCCGGCGACGCCAGTCTGTTGGGTGCTCAACCGTCTCGATGTAGCCGTGCTCGCGCAGCTCCGAGAGCGATCGGTGAACGGTCGTCTCCGATGCACCAGTGTAGGCGACGAGTTCGTCGATAGACAACGCCGAGCCCTGCCGGATTGCAAGGTAACACAGCCGTGCCGACGGCGGAAGGTCACGCACGCCGGGTGGGATGTTCAACGGGGTTCCCATCGTCTACTATAATGGATAGAGGACTAGCTATAGCGGTCGATCATCCGCAGAATCTACAGAGCCAAGTCACCTCGTCAGCGGCTTTTCCGGATACCGGACTCAATCCGGTCGAGGCGGTCCTCGACGTCTTCTAGCTCACGCTTGAGCGTGCCGATGCTGTCGTCGTACTCTGCTTCGACTGCGTCCACAACATCATCGACGATGTCGCTCGTGCTTGGCTCGACAGTCACGTCCGTCCGCGGGGCGTTCTCTACGGTGATGTTCACTTCACGGGAGGACCGTGTGTTGCTAGATCGGGTGCCTCCCGTGCCCTGGCTACTACTGCCACCTTGACCATCGCCAGTGACTATTTCGTACGCGCCTTCGGCGATGCCCCAGAACCCACCCACAGTTTCGCCAATCACTCCGTAGTTTTCTTCACCCTGTTCACCCCGCTCCCGCATGCGGTCGATGATCGGATTGGGGTCCCGACCCGACCCCGTTCCGGAGCCACCTTGACCGCGTGCACCTGATACATCCACCGCGATCTCAACGTCGATGGGATCGACCGACTCGACGGCGAGCGGTTCAACAGCCTCCACCGGATACGGCTGTGACGGTCGTTCAAGTGGGTACGGTTCCCCTGGCACTTCGATCGGGACAGGTCCAGGAAGCTTCTCGAAGCCGACAGTGCCTGGGTCTTTGACTGATAGAGGCACCCAGTTCGGCTTCTTCACTGAAAGCGTGCCACCAGCTGCACCTGACAGCGCTGCAGCTGCGCCGGTGAGTGCCGCCGCCGCGCCGCCGTGGGCGCCGGCTGCTCCTGTGAGCGCCCCGGCGGACCCAGTGAGAGCGCCCGCTGCACCAGTGAG
>Ga0207757_100564_pt1 | contig 22784 bp, 19 predicted proteins | sample A23P3SouthBayCA_2_FD_187752 | JGI IMG/M metagenome (GOLD analysis project Ga0207757, IMG submission 187752) | Aerobic enrichment media microbial communities from Eden Landing Ponds, California, USA - A23 P3 (2) (SPAdes) | ecosystem: Environmental > Aquatic > Marine > Unclassified | place...
CCCCCTACTCCTCGCTCGTCGACCTCGAATCGACCAACGTCGTCAACGGCCTGACGAAGGTGCTGACCTGGTACGACAACGAGTACGGCTTCTCCAACCGCATGCTCGACGTCGCCGAGTTCGTCACCGAGTACTGACCCGTCGGCGCGTCCGTTTTCTCGCGGCTCTCTTCTCTCTCACCGGCCTCGCGCAGCGGCGGACCGCGTCCGCCGGATCACGCGGTTTTTTCTCGCCGCCGGGCGACGCTTCGGATACCAATGCCCGCGTTCGAAACCCTCGACGACCTGGCGGACGGCCAGCGCGTCCTCGTCCGACTCGATCTGAACTCGCCGGTCGAGGACGGCGTCGTCCAGGATAACCGCCGTTTCGACCGCCACGCCGAGACCGTGGCCGAACTGATAGAGCGCGACTTCGCGGTCGCGCTCATGGCTCATCAGGGCCGGCCCGGCCGGGACACCTTCGTCTCGCTCGACCAGCACGCCGACATCCTCGCCGACCACGTCGACCACGACGTCGACTTCGTCGCCGACACCTTCGGCGAGGAGGCCCTGGCGGCCATCGACGACCTCTCCGGCGGCGACGCCCTCCTGCTGGAGAACACGCGGATGTGCGACGAGGAACTGCCCGAGGAAGACCCGGAGGTCAAAGCCGAGACGGAGTTCGTCCGGACGCTGGCCCCGGAGTTCGACGCCTACGTGAACGACGCGTACTCGGCCGCACACCGCTCACACGCGTCGCTGGTCGGCTTCCCCCTGGTGATGGACGCCTACGCGGGGCGCGTCATGGAGACCGAGTACGAGGCGAACACGGCCATCGCCTCGCGGGAGTTCGACGGCCAGGTGACGATGGCCGTCGGCGGGACGAAGGCGACGGACGTCATCGACGTGATGAGCCACCTCGGCGACACAGTCGACGACTTCCTGCTGGGCGGGATCGCCGGCGAACTGTTCCTGCGCGCCGCTGGCCACCCCGTCGGCTTCGACCTCGACCCCGAGGCGGACCTGTACGACAGCCAGTGGGCGGAGAATCGAGAGCTGATCGAGGAACTCGTCGACGAGCGCGGCGACCAGATCACCCTCGCGGTGGACATGGCCTACGAGGATGACGAGGGCAACCGTGCGGAGGTCGGCGTCGAGGACATCGAGGAGAAGGATGTCTCGTTCATGGACGTGGGCTCGGAGACGGCCAAGAGCTACGCCGACACCGTCCGCGACTCCGAGGCGGTCTTCGTCAAGGGCGCGCTCGGCGTCTTCGAGGACGAGCGCTTCTCGGTGGGCACGGTGTCGGTGCTTTCGGCCATCGCGGAGACGGACTGTTTCTCGGTCGTCGGCGGCGGTGATACGTCGCGAGCCATCGAGATGTACGGCATGAGCGAGGACGACTTCGGCCACGTCTCCATCGCCGGCGGTGCGTACATCCGCGCGCTCACCGGCGCACAGCTGGTCGGCGTCGAAGTACTCTCGCGGGACTGAGTTCTGCGGGCGGGTTTTCGGCTGTTCTGCTGGGCTGTTCTGCTGTGTTATTCTGCTGTGCGTTATTCGCCCGGACAGCGACCGTGTCGGGAGTACAGATCCGCCGGTTCCGCGTTCGCACGGACCACCGACTCGGGTTCGCGTCTCTCCCCGCTCGCGTCGGTTTCGGCGTGTCGGCGCTCCCACTCGGCGAAGCCCGGGATCGATACGGGAATCGCCCGCTCGCTCGATGGGGGGGTGCGGTCGGGGTCGGAGCCGCGCGTGGGACGACTCATACTGATCCATTCGGCCCGACGATTAAATTTCTTTCCAGAATATAAGGGTCAAAATAAACTCGGTCGCGAGTAAACCTTGCGCGGGCAGTGGGGATCGGGGCGGAACGGCCGTGGTGGGACACGTTGATGGGGCGGGACGGCGAACCAGTGGGTATGCGAGTCGGCATCGTTTCGGACACGCACGACAACCTGGACGTGGTCGAACGGGCGGTCGAACTCTTCGAGTCGGCGGGCGTCGACGCGGTGGTCCACTGCGGGGACATCGTCGCGCCCTTTTCGGCCGCGCCGTTCGACGGCGCGTGGGACTTCTACGCGGTGCGGGGCAACAACGACGGCGAGTGGGCGCTGTCCGACGTCGTCGACGACTTCGGCACCTACCTGGGTGAGATGGGTGAACTGGAACTGGGCGGGGCGTCCGTCGCCGTTTATCACGGCACCAGCGGCCCCATCGTCGACGCGCTCGTGGACTGCGGCCGTTACGACTACGTCTGCCACGGCCACACCCACGAGTTCGTCCACGAGGACCGCGACGGCACCGTCCGGATCAACCCCGGCGGCATCCCGTTCGACGCGGCGCCCGAAACACCCTACGCGGTCGTGTTGGACGTGGATTCGGGCGATCTGGAGCGGACTCCGCTGGTGGAGTGAGGGTGATCGTTCGATCGGCTGCGAGCGCCACCGCGACCGCAGTCGATCCTGCCGCGACCGCAGACGCCACCGCGACCGCAGACGATTCTGCCGCGACCACAACCGCTGGTGAGCACGAGCGTTGAAAGCCCTCGCCGCGCTCGCGGTCGTTGACCGGGATATCCGCGCGTCGAACAGCCGCACCGCGCCGCACTCGCGCGGATAGTGCCCGCTCAGCGACTGAAGTGCACGCGAGCGCGCCTCGCCCTTTCAGTCCGCCAGGAAAATCTATCCGGGGCAGGCTGTGAACGGTGGCCGTCCGGGTAGGCGTGAGCCTCACACCTCCCCAGCCTCCTCGCGTCTCGTCGTTCCTCCTCGGTGCTCGTCCCTCGCGCGGCTTCGTCGCGCCACAGGGGCGCGACGGCGCGCGCCGACGTGGCTGTCTCGGTGGGCTCGGTTTCGCGTGGAACGCAGAACGCCCTCAGACTCAGGCGCGGCCGTCGCCGCCGTCGGCGACGGCGGGCTGGTCGGGGACGGCGTCGGTCAGCGTTCGGCCGAGTTCGCCGTCGAGACCGAGCGCTTCGTTGGTCGTGCGGACGCTCTCCTCGCGGTCGGCGAGGTCGGCGATCGCCCGGAGCGCGTCGACGTTCTCGGGGACCACGTCGGCCTCCTGGTGGATCGCCTGGAAGAGGTACAGCTCGCCGTCGCTGACGGTGACCGACTCGCCCCAGATGCAGTTCTCCCAGCAGTCCCCGCGGGGGCGGCCGGCGTCCATCGCGAACTCCTTGAGCTTGCCCGCGCCGTCGATGTCGAGGTAGTCGGGCATGACGTACAGCCGGGACTCGTCGGCGAGCAACTCGCGCACGTCGGCGGCGTCGGGACCGGACTCGAGCGTGACGTTGACCGCGTGGGTGTGCATCAGCGTCGCGGGGACTTTCATCCCCATCGTGTCGATGTCCAGATCGGGCATGACCGTGGTCACGTCGGGGCCGTGGTGGGAGGGGATGGTGACGGGGTCGGGCAGCGTGTCGTTGATCGGCCCGCGGTCGGTCTGGCCGGGGTCGCCCCCGCGGCGGACGAGTGTCACGCGGACTTTCCCGATGCCGTATGCCTCGTCGATGGGTGTGAGCAGACGCGCGAGCCCGGTCGTGTTACAGGAGACGACGCGAACGAACTCGGCGCCGCGGGCGTCATCGTAGTTGGCGCGGGCGGTGAAACTGGCGTCGGCGACGCTCGCGTCCTCGCCGCCCTGGAAGACCGCGGGCGTCCCGTGGCGGCTGTAGAGGCTCCGGTTCTCGAAGCCGACACCGGAGGGCGTCGCGTCGACCACGACGTCGCTGTCGGCGACCAGGTCGTCGACCGTCCCCGCGAGGTCGAACCCAGCCCTGTCGAACTCGGCGTCGCGCTCGCGATAGGCCGTGTACAGAGGGTACCCCCGTTCCGCGGCGACCGCCGCCTCGTAGTTCGGGCGCGTCTTCGCGACGCCCGCGACCGCCATGTCCGGCTGTGCGCGCACCGCGTCCGCGACGCGCTTGCCGATCGTTCCGAAGCCGTTGACGCCCACGTGGAGCATGTCACCCTATTCCCCGAGCGTCGCTATAATTCTTTTCACGATTCAATCCGAGAAATTAACTCGCCTGCGAAATACGAATTCGGGAGGGCGGCGCGTATACGGCCGATAACGGTGCGTGTGGCCGGTGAAGCCAACTGGGATCATCGACCGACGAAGCCCGGATCGGCTGTTCCGGCGGCAATAGCGTCGCTTTAGTGACTGGGGTCGGCACTGACTCGCATGCACGACCGCGTTCGACCCGTGACCGACTCGCCGGCCGCGTCCGCGACCCGTACCGACCGGGCGAGGTGGTACCGATGAAGATCGTCGACTACGACCTGTTCGAGGTGCCGCCGCGGTGGCTGTTCCTGCGTCTGGAGACCGACACCGGCCTCGTCGGCTGGGGCGAACCGGTCGTCGAGGGCCGTTCCCGGACGGTGAAGACGGCCGTCGAGGAACTGCTGGACACGTACCTGCTGGGCGAGGATCCCCGGCGGATCGAAGACCACTGGCAGACGATGTACCGCGGCGGTTTCTACCGGGGTGGCCCGGTCCTGATGTCGGCCATCGCGGGCGTCGACCAGGCGCTGTGGGACATCAAGGGCAAGCATCTGGGCGTTCCGGTCTACGAACTGCTGGGCGGGCCGGCCCGCGACCGGGTCCGCGTCTACCAGTGGATCGGCGGCGACCGACCGGACGACGTGGCCGAGGCGGCCCGCGAGCAGGTCGAGGCGGGGTTCACGGCGCTGAAGATGAACGCGACGCCCGAGATGCGCCGGGTCGACAACCCAGCGGCCGTCCAGGCGGCCGTCGACCGCCTCGGCGCGGTCCGCGAGGCGGTGGGCGACGAGGTGGACATCGGCGTCGACTTCCACGGCCGCGTCGCCAAATCGATGGCCAAGAAACTCGCCGCCGCGCTCGAAGTCCACGACCCGATGTTCGTCGAGGAACCCGTCCCGCCCGGCCACGAGGACGCCCTGCCCACCATCGCGAACCACACCTCGACGCCCATCGCGACGGGCGAGCGGCTCTACTCGCGGTGGGACTTCAAGGAGGTCTTCGAGGACGGCGCGGTCGACGTGATACAGCCCGACCTGTCCCACGCCGGCGGGATCAGCGAGGTGAAACGCATCGCGGCGATGGCCGAGGCCTACGACGTGGCGCTCGCCCCGCACTGTCCGCTCGGCCCCATCGCGCTGGCCTCGTGCATCCAGGTCGACGCCTGCGTCGGCAACGCGCTCATCCAGGAGCAGAGCCTCGGCATCCACTACAACGAGGGCACGGACGAACTGGAGTACCTCGAGGACCCGTCCGTCTTCGAGTACGACGACGGCTACGTCGACCTCCCTGACGACCCCGGGCTGGGAATCCAGATCGACGAGAGTGTCGTCCGCGACCGGAGCGAGGAAGACGTCGACTGGCACAATCCCGTCTGGCGACACGACGACGGCAGCGTCGCCGAGTGGTGATCGCTCTCCAGCGGCTCCTGGTTTTGTGGCACAGGTCTCATCGTTAATAATTGTTGCGTGGGTTTATCACCGATGATTCTCCAGTGTCGGGGTGGTGTTCCCGTGGCGGTGCGACGGCGATAGCAAACACCATGCCGGCGGCGCTCGCAGTAGTGGTATGCGCATCGAGAACAGCTTCATACCGGTCGACGGTGTGGGCGAACGGACCGAGCGGACCCTCTGGGAGTCTGGCGTCACGCGGTGGGACGCTTTCGACGAGTCCGTCGTGGGCGAACGCCGCGGCGAGCGGATCCGCGAGTTCATCGACACCGCCACGGACCGACTCGACGACGGTGACGCCGCTTTCTTCCGGCGCGCGTTCCCCGACGGCGCCCACTGGCGCTGCTACGAGAACTTCCGCGAGGAGACGTGCTTTCTCGACATCGAGACGACGGGGCTCGACCAGCACCGCGACGACGTGACCGTCGTCGGCCTCCACTCGCCGGGTGAGACGGAGACGCTCGTGGCGGGCCGGGACCTCACCGCCGACCACCTCCAGCGTCGGCTCGACGACGCCAAACTCCTCGTGACGTTCAACGGCAAGCGCTTCGACGTCCCCTTCCTCGAGACGGCCTTCGACGTCTCCGTCGACGTCCCCCACGTCGACCTGATGTACCCGTGTCGCCGGCTGGACCTGACGGGCGGGCTCAAGACCATCGAGAGCGAGGTCGGAATCGACCGCGACCGATCCGACCTCTCCGGCCGGGACGCCGTCCGGCTCTGGCGCGAGTACGAACGCGGCGCCGACGGCGCGCTCGAGACGCTCGTCTCGTACAACCGCGACGACACCGAGAACCTCCGGACGCTCGCCGACCTCGTCACCGACCGCCTCGACAGCGACGTCTTCGTCTCCCCCGACTGACTCGCTCTTCCACACCCGCTTTTCCCCCGCCACACCAGTCCCCTCTCGTCTCGCCGTCCGTCGAGTCACCGCTCCTGTCCTGATATCGCCGGCAGCGACCTCCCAGCAAGGGCGTGGGCGGCCGGCCATCGGATCCGACTGCTCCGGCCCGCGAGTTCGTCTCGTCAGCTCGTCGCTCGCCGAGGGCCGTCACAACTGTTTATTAGTCTACAACATATAAATATTCATTAATACATTCGCGTCTGATATAGGCTGGTATACCGCCACGACGGCGAATAATATGGAAAGTTGTTCGGTATTGTGGGACGAATTCAAAGGCCGAATTTTCGCCGTATAGGGTTCGTGAATCGGGAAAATCGCAACGCTGGTGGTTCGAACCGTGTTCAGATTGCGTTCCGCGACGTCGCGACGTCGACCCGGGAGCGATCCGAAAACCAGCAGACGTGAGTGGGATCACGCTGACTCTCCCGATCGTCCTTCATTAACGATTATTGAATTACAGGGTTATTATACGACAAGCGATCTCTATTTCCTCAAACATTAACTACGGTGCGAGTAAAAATCTGTGGTGGGTGAGGTTCGTCCTTCGACGACAGCGGTGGTACGATCGCGGGGCCGCCAGTGGGGTCGGGTGGCCGGGCTCCACGGCGGGAGTCGCTGGGGCGCTGTGGGAATGCTCGTCGACGAGTCGCGAGAAGTGGGCGCGAGCGGGTCGCCGTGTCGGTCAGACTTCGGTGACGCGCTGGTAGCTCTCGTTGAGCGCCTGCGCGTCCTCGGGGAGCAACGCGACGACGACGTAGTCGGCGTACTGGGAGACGTAGTCGACGAGGCGCGCGATGCGGTCGGAGTCGATGGCCTCGATGGAGTCCAGCAGGAGGAACGGACAGGTCTCGTGGACCTCGTGGGTGAGATAGCCCGCGAGCGCGAAGATCAGGCCCGTGACCTCCCGCTCGGACTCGCTCAGGTGGTCGATGGTGTCCTCGTAGGTCGTTCCGTCGTCGGTGCTCCGGACGACGTGGAGGTCGAAGACGGACTGCTCGACGTGACGACGACCCTGCTTGACGGTCTCCTGCTTGCGCTCGATCCAGATGCGCTCGAGGTTCTCGTAGCCGAGCATCTCGAGGACCGACTCCATGTGGTCGTTGAACTGCTCGACCGCCTCGGTCTCGATCCGGTCGATGCGCGTCCGCAGGTCCTCGATGCGGTCGGAGATCTCCTCGCGGCGTTCTTCGAGTTCGTCGCGTCGGTCGAGTTCGTCCTCGATGCGCTCGATTTCCTCGGTGACGTCCTCCAGATTGCCCTGCAGGCGGCCGAGTTCGAACTCCAGTTCGTTGGCCTCCCGATGCAGGTCCAGCAGTTCGCCGTGGGTCTCGTCCTGGAGGTGTTCGACCTCCGTTTCGAGTTCCTCGATATCGTCTTCGAGGTGCTCGCGCTCCTCCTCGAGGCTGGTGACGCGCTCGCGGCGCCGTTCGAGTTCCGATTCGGCGCGCGCGAGCCGTTCCTCGAGCTGTGAACGCTGGCGTTTCTGCTCCTCGTAGGTCGCCTTCTCGGTCTTGAGGTCGTCTATCTCCGACTGCAGGTCCTGCCGTTCCTGTAACTTCTCCTGGCGGAGGTCCCGGATGCGGTCGAGCGTCGACTCGACCGCCGTCTCGTCGACCTCGCTCCCGCAGGTCCAGCAGACGACCTGGTCCTCGACGAGCCGGTCGGTCACCGCGCCGTCGTCCTCGCCGCGCAGCGCCGCCACGATGTCCGAGCTCGTCCCGTCGAGCATCTCCTCGTTGAACTGGATGACCTTCTGGAGCTCGTTGACCGTCGTGTCCAGTCCCTGGCGCTGGTCGCGCAGGCGCTCGATGCGCTCCTCGACGTCGGAGACGTCGCCCGACACCTCCGTCGGCAGGTCCTCGAGTTCCCGCTCGACGTTTTCGATCTCGCTTTCGAGCGCGGAGATGCTCTCGCGCTCGCTCTCGACGTTGTAGCGGACGTCTTCGAGGTTCGACCGTGCGTCCCGAAACGAGGCCAGTGCGTCCTCGAGTTCGGCTTTCTGGTCGCGGGTCGAGCCCACGTCCTGGTCGGCCTCCTCGATGGCCTCTTTGGTCTCTTCGAGCGTTTCGCGTTTCTCCTCGATCTCGCTTTCGAGGTCCTGGCGTTCGCCTTCCAGGTCGGGGAGCTGGTGACGCAGCGACTGGAGGTCTTCGAGTCGCTGCTCGACCTCCTGGCGCTCGGTCTGGAGCTCCTCGATCTGGTCCTCGATGGCGGCCGTGTCGACCGGCCGCATGATGAGTTCGCGCAGGTTCTCGGTCAGTTCGACCGCCCGTCGCGCCTCGTTCGATTCGAGCAGGAAGACGAAGAGATCCGCGAGTTCGGGGTCGTCCAGATAGGGGTCGCCGTCGGTGACGACTGTCCCGTTCTGCCGGACGAGATTTCGCGTGTACGTCTCCTCGCCGACGGTCAACTCGACGTGTCCCTCGTCGGCGTCGCCTTTCAGCGAGACGTCGTCGCTGCCCAGTCCGGCCATGATCGCCTGCAACAGCGAGGTTCGGTTCGTCGCGTTTCGTCCCGTGAGGATCGTCACGCCCGAGGAGAACGTCACTTCGGTCTCGTCTATCCCTCCGACATTTTCGACGGCTACTGACACTGTCTCGGCTACTGATTCGGTCGCGCCCATACTACCTCCTGTACCCTACCGATGCTTAAAGCTACTGTACTTCGGTCAGCCGCCGAATCGCGGCGCTTTCCGGCGGTTTCCGCGCTCGGGTCCCCGCCGACCGCACGGCGGGCCTCACCAATTACATACATACTAGTGTAATCTCATTCCGAATCTGCGTTCGTGTTCGTTCGACAGCGGCAGGCGCCGTCCTCGATCAGGTCGATCGGGTCGTACTGGCGCCCGCAGTCCTCACAGACCACCTGTACGTCGGCGATGACGTTCACGGGGCCCACGTCGAGTCGGTCGGTCGACCGGAGGTTCTCGACGTTTCTCCGGGTCACCGCCGTCAGGCGACTCGTGAGTCGCTGGATCGTCTCGACGGACTTCTCGCGTTGCTGGTCGTCGTCCGAGTCCGGGTACTCGACGCCGCGGTACTCCCTGAGATAGGTGTGGATGGCGTAGTGGCTGACGAAGTCGCCCAGGAGCGCCTCGACGTCGACGCCCTCGCGCTCCAGACGGTTGCGCGCCTGCGTGCGAGCACCCTCGGTGACGTCGTCGCCCGTCAGCAGTTCGTAGGTGTTCTCCAACTCCCCCTGGAGAGTGACGACGTTCGCCTCGTTCATCGCGCTCTCCATGACTCGCCGGTTGAAGTGGTCGGCGAGGTCGCGCAGGCTCTGTTGCTCGCGCCCGTCGCCGATCCAGCGGCGCTCGAGTTCGTCCCCGAGCCCGTCGAGGCCGTAGTCGCGTATCACGCGCTCGACCTTGTTGTCCGGTCGCTCCGACTGACGATTGCTCATCGGTTATCGGGTACTCACGACTCCCGGATAGGTCTTCCGTTCGCGTCAACCGCCCCGACGACTGCGTCTGCGCCGTCCCCGCCCGCACCCGCCGCTCGTTTCTCACCTCCCGCACCGCCAGTTTTCTTATCGCTCTGTTTTATCGACGCTCGTCTCATATTTCTATTGTATTCGGGGGGTGCGAGCTGTGTCTGTAAACAGACGCCACGAGATCGTCTTAGCCTGTCTGAGAGTGTCTCTTCGGTCAGATCTGGGAGGCCTGTCGGTATCGATGCGATTCGTTCGAGTCCAGTGTGGTATGGCCGTATTTCGTGCGTTTCAGCATCTATAAGCCGTATTTGTGGTCTCGTTCCTCGGGTCGTATGTCTCCGACAGAATATAGATGTATTTCAATCACATATATTATAATAATCTGGTATGTACGGTCAGTCGTCGTCCGGTGAGATGCGTGCGAGGCGCATCGCGTTGCCGGTGACGACGGTGGTCATGCCGACGTCGCCGGCGAGGACGACGAACCATAGGGGGACGGTGACCCCGGGGAAGGGGATGGCCACCGCGAGCGCGGCCTTGACGAGGAGGCTCCCCCAGACGTTCTGTCGGATGACGCCGTTGCCGGTGCGGGCGAGGCGGTGGAGGTAGGGCAGTCTGGAGAGGTCGTCGCCCATGAGCGCGATGTCGGCGGTTTCGATGGCGGTGTCGGTGCCCGCGGCGCCCATCGCCACGCCCACGGAGGCCGTCGCCAGCGCGGGCGCGTCGTTGATGCCGTCGCCGACCATCGCGACCGTGCCGTACTCCGCGCGTAACGCCTCGACGCGCTCGACTTTCTCCTCGGGGAGCAGGTCCGCGGCCACCTCGTCGACGCCGACCTGCTCGCCGACCGCGCGGGCGGTCCGCTCGTTGTCGCCGGTCAGCATCGCGAGGTGGTCGATCCCGCCCGCGCGCAGTCGCTCGAGGGCTCGTCGGGCCTCGGGGCGCACCTCGTCGGCGATGGCGACCACGCCCTCGATCTCGTCGGCCGTCCCGACGAGGACAACCGTCTTCCCCTCGGACTGGAGTCGCGGGATCGTGTCCGCGAGCAGGTCCAGACAGTCCGCGCGGTCCGCACAGAGGGGTTTGGTGTCCTCCACGGCGACCCCGCCGTCGGTCGTGAGATGGACGTGGTCCAGGTCGAAGCCCAGGTCTGCGAAGAGGCCGGGTTTGCCGGCGTAGTGGGTCTCGCCGTCCAGGTCAGCGCGGACGCCCTTGCCGGTGATCGACTCGAAGCCGTCGATCTCCCGGTCCGGGACGCCTCGCTCGCTCGCGGCGGCGACGATGGCGTCGGCGATAGGGTGTTCGCTCCGGCGTTCGAGCGCGCTCGCACAGGCCAGCACGTCGTCCTCGTCGTTCCCGTTGAGTCCGACGACGTCGGTGACGCGCAACTCGCCCGTGGTGAGCGTCCCGGTCTTGTCGAAGGCGACGGCGTCGACCTCGCCCATCGTCTCGAGGTGGTTGCCGCCCTTGATCAGGACGCCGTGTTTCGCCGCGCTCGTGACGCCCGACACCACAGTTACGGGCGTCGAGATGACGAACGCGCAGGGGCAGGCGATGACGAGCAGCGAGATGCCGCGGACGAACCAGGCCGTCCAGCCGCCGAAGACGAGCGGCGCGACGAAGATGGCGACCAGCGCCCCGGCGACGACCACCGGCGTGTAGTAGTCGGCGAAGCGCTCGACGAACTGCTCGCGGTCGGTCTTGTTGGACTCGGCGTCGGCCACCAGGTCGACGATCCGCGAGATGGTGTTGTCGGCCGCGGCGGCGGTCGTCTCGATCTCGAGATAGCCCGCCTCGTTGATGGTCCCCGCGAACACCTCGTCGCCCTCTCCCTTGTCGACGGGGACGCTCTCGCCGGTGATCGGCGCCTGGTCGACGGCGCTCGACCCCTCGCGGACCACGCCGTCCATCGGAATCTTCTCGCCCGGTTCGACCAGCACCGTCTCGCCGACTGCGACCGATTCGACAGGCACTTCCACGCGTTCGCCGTCGCGTCTGACCGTCGCCACGTCCGGCGAGAGTTCGAGCAGTTCGGTCAGCGAGTCCCGCGCCCGGTCGACCGAGTACCGCTCCAGCAGTTCGGCGACGTTGAACAGGAACGCCAGCGAGGCGGCCTCGACGTAGTAGCCCAGGTCCGGGACGACCAGCGAGATCCCGGTCGCGCTCAGGATGGCTGCCGACATCAGGAAGTCGATGTCGAGCGAGCGCATCCGCAGCGAGTAGTAGCCGTTGCGGACGATGACCGCTCCCCCGGCGACGATGCCGACGAGATACAGCGCGTCCGCGAGCAGGAGTTCGCGACCCGCCGCGGCGAGGAGCGCCTCGTTGACGCCGGGCAGGCCGAACTGGACGAGCACGCCCAACCCCAGAAAGAGGCCGCTGACCCAGGTCTTCATCGCGCGCGAACTCGTCCAGACGCTGTCATCGTCGCCGTCTTCGGTTTCGCTACCGTCGCGCTCGGCGTCCGCGTCGCCGGCCGCGCCGTCGACGCTCGTCACCTCGTAGCCCGCGCCCTCGACCGCGCTGACGATTCGTTCGGCGGTCACGCTTTCGTCGTGGGCGACCGTGACGCGCCCGGTCGTCGGACTCGTCTTGATACGCTGGACGCCCTCGACGTTCGTCAGCGCCCGCTCGACTTTGTCCGCGCAGGACGAGCAGTCCATCTCGGGCACGTCGAGGACCAGGTCGGTCGCGTCACCGGCGGTTGTGGTGTCGCTGGCGGCCGCGGTACCGCCCGCTGTCGCGGTGTCGTCGCTGTCGGCGGGTGAACCGCTATCGCCGCCGTCCTCGACGGCGTACCCCGCCGCAGTCACCCGCTCGCGGATCGCGCTCTCGTCGGTCCGGGAGGGGTCGTAGCTGACCCGGAGCGTCCCGGACGCCGGCCGTGCGTCGATTTCGCTGGTCCCGTCGAGTCGCTCGACGCTGGCCGTGACTTTCCCCGCACAGGAGGGACAGTCCATCTCCGGGACCGACAGCGAGAGTTCGAGCGTCTTCTCGCCGTGTCTGTGGCCGGTGTGGCCGGTGTGGCTGTCCGTGGCGTGACCTTCGTCGTCGTGCTCGTGGCCGTGGCCCTCGCTCGCCGCGTCACGGGCGTCGGTGTCGTCCGGACCGTCGGCCGTCATACCTGGAGCTAGACGGCGTTCGTATATTAACCCCGCTGCTATCAGGCCGGGTGTATTTGGTTCGAATTGTTATCGAACCTGAAGAGATTTAATAACTGCGTTAGCGCTCGGCGTCCGCGGCGTCGCCGTCGTCCGGTCCCCAGACGTTCTCCTCGTCGCCGCCGGGCGCTCGGAGGTTCAGCGGTCGGATCCAGAAGGCCCAGGCGGCGAGGACGGCGCCGCCGTAGCCCGCGATCCAGATGGCGTAGCGGAGTGCGGCGGGGCCGTTCGGTCCGACCAGGCTGACCAGTTGCCCGGTCAGGATGATACCGACCAGCAGCGCGAGCGCCAGCGCCGCGTCGAACTTGTCCATTATCGGTGGATCGGGTTCTCGGGACGTAAGCGACTCGATCCCTTGCCCGAACTGTTGCGCTAGTGTCACGACCGAACCGTTTATTTCTCTAACAATTCGATGGTCTGGCTGGTGACATGTCGGACCCGTACGGGCCGGTCGAGTGGTCGACGCGGCTGTTCGATCTGCCGAGGTCCGCCGTCGTGACGGCCGACCGCGGACGGGTCCGCCTGAAGGTCGTTTCCCCGAGACGCCCCCGCCTGTTGGTTGCGCAGGCGCTCGCGGTTGCGGCGGTCTTTGCCGTCGGGATTTTCCCCGAGACGGTCGCTCTCTGGGTCGAGTCGGCGCTCGGAACCGCCGCAGCGGCCGGCTATCGAGAGTACTGGAAGATTTTCGCGACGGTCGCTACCATCGCCACTGCCGCGCTCCCTCTACATCGGAGACGCGCCCGCGCCGCCGCGGAGTCGGTGACGGCCGCAGACGTCGCCGCCGACCCCGACGCGTCGGTCGAGCCACACGCGATCAGCGACGTGACGCTCGAAGGCAGGCGTTCGATGCTCGGTGAGAAGGCGCGCCTTTCAATCTCGATGCCCGACGGAACGTATCGGCTGGTCGGTCCGAAATCCGATCTGGAGGACCTTCGCGACCGGATCGACGTGCGAGAGACCCGGTCTGGCGAATGTCAGGACCGTGAGTCGATCACGGGCGACGCGGTCGAACTCGCCGAGAACTGACCGACGCGCCCGCTTCGAGTGATATTCAGAGCCGACGTTCCGGACGACACTCTCGGATATTTGTGATCCGTGCAAAGAAATAAGAGAGTGATTCGCGTATTCGTGTGTATGACCGATAGCGGCCTCGGCTCGTGGACCGACGGGCGTTCGTCCCGTGAACGAGTCAGAGAAATCGCGACGACGCTCACGGAACCGCGGTCCGTCGAATGGGTGCGCGAACAGGCACAGGTGTCGTCGTGGCAAACGGCGAAAGACGAGTTGGCGATGCTCGTCGACTTCGGGCAGGTTCAGACCATCGAGGGCGACGACGGGAACACGAAGTACGCGCCGAACTACCAGCTTCGCTACTTCAAGGAGGTGACCGAACTCATCAACACCCACACGCGGGCGGAACTCCGGGAGGAGGTCGCGTCCATCCAGGCCGACATCGACGAGTGGCAGCGCGAATTCAGCGTCGAATCCCGCGACGAGTTAGAATCGACGCTCACCGACGACGGCCTGGACAGCGAGGCGATTCAGCATCGCAATCGCGTGCTCCGGCGGTGGGAACACCACGAGGACAACAAGCGTCTGTTGCGACACGCGCTCGAACTCTACGACGACGCCCGAGAGCTGTACCCCGGACGGGACGAGTCGTCGAACTCGTCGCCGCCGCTCTCCCAGTGAGCCGGACTGATGATCTTTCTCGCCAATCGCGCGAATCTCGATAGACGAACGCTTCTGACCCGGATTCACGACCGGTTGCAGACACAGGTACCCGACGAGGGCTCCCCGGTCGAGCAGGTGCGGTATCAGACGTCGACCGGGAACAAAGTCGGCGTCCGGGCGACGGTTTCCCCCGACGCGTTTCTCCGCACGTCCTTCCCCGCTGACGCGGCGGAATTGCAGGTCTCCTTCGATTTTCCACAGACCCACGCGTACGACTTCTACGCGATTCAGTGGGTAGAGCCGGACCGCAACCTCATGGTCGGATGGCATCAGGACGAAACGCACACGGACCTCGGTGAGTGTCACTTCCAGATCGATCATCGGGGCGAGACAGTACAGCGAGCGACCGCCGAGTTTCTCGATGCACACCCGCTCAACGTGCTCGACCGGCGACTCGACGACCTCGTGGCGGTTCTCGACGCACTGACGTGGACGGATGGCGTTCCGGCGCTCCCGGCCGCTGCCATCCGATGATCGACCTACCGTGCGTTCGACGCCGTGCAGGCGTCGCCGTATCCGCCCCGCGGCGGTCTGAACCGCTGTCGAAGATCCCAGTTGATAGGCGGGACGGTCGCAGGTTTCTGTCTCGGGTGGTTCCGGTCGATGCGCCGTGACACGGAGTCGATCGGGTAGCAGCGTCTCGGCCAGTCGGCTTTCAGCGCTCAGGTTCGGATGCGGTCGCGGTGGCGTCTGCGCTCGCGGATGCGGTATCGTCTGCGGTCAAGAAGACAGCTAGCGAGCGGGCCGAGGGCTTTCGGCTTTACTCCTCTTCGAGCGCGTGCCAGGAGAGACGCGGCTCCCGGGCGGCTTCGACCTGGTCGATCCGGCGCGCGGCGGTGCGCTCGGGGGCGGCGTCGAGCGCGCTGTCGTCCTCGCTCGCGACGGCGTTGAACGCGGCGGCGAGGTCGTCGAGCGAGTCCGGACTCTCGGCCTCCGTGGGTTCGGTCATCAACGCTTCGTCGACGATTTCGGGCCACTTCGTCGTGGGCGGGTGGACCCCGTAGTCGAGCATCCGCTTGGCGAAGTCGGCGGCGTCCCGGTCGCCGGCGCTGGCGACGAACTCGTGATGGAACGGGCCGTAGGGCACCTCCAGGTCGATGCGCTCGGCGAGGTAGTTGGCGTTGAGGACGGCCTTCGCGCTGGCGTCGGCCAGTCCCGCGTCGCCCAGGCGGGCGATGTACGCGCAGGTCTTCAGGAGGACGAGCCAGTTGCCCTCGAAACCGTGGACCTTGCCGATGGAGTGGGAGGGCTCGTAGCGCTCGTAGCTGTCGCCGCCCGCGCCGCCGTCTCCGCCGCCCCCGCGCTCCCGGACGTGGGGCGTCGGGAGGAACGGTGCGAGTTCCTCGACGACGCCGACCGGGCCGGCGCCGGGGCCGCCGCCGCCGTGGGGCGTGGCGAAGGTCTTGTGGACGTTGTAGTGCATCACGTCGAAGCCCATGTCGCCGGGGCGAGCGCGCCCCAGCAGCGCGTTCAGGTTCGCGCCGTCGTAGTAGAGCAGGCCGCCGGCGTCGTGGACGACGTCGGCGATGGCCTCGATGTCGCGCTCGAACAGGCCGAGCGTGTTGGGGTTGGTGAGCATCAGCGCCGCGGTGTCGTCGCCGACGGCGGCCTCGAGCGCCTCGACGTCGACGCGGCCGTCGTCGGCGCTGGGGAGTTCGACCACGTCGAAGCCGGCCATCGCCGCCGTCGCGAAGTTCGTCCCGTGAGCGCTGTCGGGGATGACGACTTCGGTCCTGTCCTCGCCGTTGTGCTCGTGGTAGGCCTTCGCGATGTGGATGCCGGTGAACTCCCCCGCGGCCCCCGCGGGCGGCTGGAGGGTGACGGCGTCCATCCCGCCGATGCGCCCGAGGTAGTCCTGCAGTTCGGCGGCCACAGCCAGCAGGCCCTGCAGCGACTCGTCGGGGCGGTCCGGGTGGACCGCGGCGGCGGGATGGGCGGCCAGGTCCTCGGTGAACTTGGGGTTGTACTTCATCGTGCAGGACCCGAGCGGGAACGGGCCGCTGTCGACGCCGTAGTTCATCTCGGAGAGGCGCGCGTAGTGCCGGGCCAGTTCCGGCTCCGACAGGGCGGGCAACTCCAGCGAGTCGCGCGTCAGGTCGTCGGGCAGCGGCGAGTCCTCGCTGCCGACCGACACCTCGGTCTGGTCCTTTTCGGCCAGCAGCGGCTCGTAGGCGCCGTCGTCGGTCCAGCGCGCCTGGTCGTAGGTGGTGCCGACGGTCTCCCCGGCCTCCGAATCGGCGTCGCCGTCGGCACCGGCGTCGTCGGCACCGGCGTCACCGCGGTAGCGGTCGCGTTCCTCCATCTCAGGCCACCTCCGCCATGGCCGCGACGAAAGCGTCGACGGCAGGCTCGGTCGCGTCGGTGACACACACCTGGATCCGGTGTTCGCCGACGACGTGGACGGCGAAGCCCTCGCTCTCGAGGTCGCTCGCGACGGCTGCCGCGGGCTGGTCGGTGTGGGCCTGGAACTCCCGGAAGTGGTGCCGGTCGTGGACCGGCGCCTGCAGGCCGTCGACGTCGTCGAGTCGCTCCGCGAGACCGGTCGCGAGGCGCACGCAGTCTTCGGCGAGGTCGACCAGTCCGTCCGGCCCGAGCGTGGCCGCGTGGATCGCCGCCCGCAGCGCCAGCCACGCCTGGTTCGTGCAGATGTTGCTCGTCGCGCGCTCCTTGCGGATGTGCTGTTCGCGGGTCTGCAGCGTCAGCGTAAACGCCCGCCGTTCCGTCCGGTCCTCGCTCGCGCCGACGAGCCGGCCGGGAACCTGCCGGAGGTACTCCTCGCGCGTGACGAACAGTCCCATCCCCATCCCGCCGGCCGAACCGAGCCCGAGAGAGCTCGCCTCGCCGACGACGACGTCAGCGCCAACGTCGGCGGGCCGCTCCAGCACGGCCATCGCGACCGGGTCCGAACCGACCACGAAGAGGGCGTCGTGGGCGTCGGCGACCGCGCCAATCTCGCCGAGCGATTCCTCGATGGCGCCGACGACTGTGGGGGTCTCGGCGTAGACCATCGCCGTCTCGTCGTCGACGGCGTCGACGAGTCCGTCGACGTCGGCGGTCCCGTCCGCGGTGGGGTAGGAGTCGACGCGGAGGTCAGGGCCGTCGGCGTAGCGGTCGAGGACCGCTCGTTTCCCCTCGCGGAGGCTGTCGGGGACGAGCACGCGCTCGCCGGAGACCGACCGCACTCGCTGGGAGAGCGTGGCGGCCTCGCCGAGCGCGCTCGCGGCGTCGTACATCGAGCAGTTCGCCACCCCTAATCCTGTGAGTTCGACCAGCAGCGACTGGTACTCGAACAGTGCCTGGAGAAACCCCTGCGCGACTTCGGGCTGGTACTGGGTGTAGGAGGTGAGAAACTCCTGGCGGGAGGCCAGGTCGTCGACCAGCGCGGGGACGTAGTGGTCGTAGTGGCCGCGACCGAGGAACTCGGTCAGGTCGTCGCTGCACCCGAGCGTGCCCTCGAGTTCGCGCCGGACGGTCCGCTCGTCGCGGGCCGCGATGCCGAACGCGTCGTCGAAGCGGACCGCCTCGGGGATGTCGAACAGCGCCTCCTCGTCGGCGGCGCCGACGGCGTCGAGCATCGCCGCCGTGTCGGCCGCCGTGTGCGGGGCGTACGGGCTGCCGCGTGTCTTCCGTGTCATAGAGCCGAATTGTCGAATCTATCAGCGGGTCCCACAAAGACCTACCTCTTCGATCTGTCGGCTCGCACCGCCCACCTCCGGACGGGTCCGCTCGCACCGCCTGCCGGAGGACAGAGTCGACCTACTCCCCGCCGATCCGCTCCAGCGCCTCGAGACACTCGATGAGGGCGCGCCCGTTGTGGTAGGCGCCCTTGTACATCGCGCCCTTGCGACCCACGGGATCGAGGTCCTCGGTGACGCCGGAGTGCCACTCGCCGACCTCGCGGTCGACGTGGTAGTCGTCGATAAAGTCGTAGGTCTCGCGGAAGGCGTCGGCGTAGCGCTCGTCGCCGGTGAGTTCGTACATCCGGAGCGCGCTGGTCAGCGCCTCGGCCTGGACCCACCACGCCTTGACGCGACTCGTCGCGGGCTCCTCGAACGGGCCGAAGAAGTAGAAGCCGCCGTGCTCGTCGTCGTAGCCGTACTCCAGCGAGTAGTCCCACAGCGTCTCGTAGAGGTCCCGATAGTACGAGAGGGGCTGGTCGAGCGCGTTCGCGGCGTCCATCGTCAGCCAGACGTTCTCGACGTCGTGGCCGTAAGAGACGATGCGGTAGGCCTCCTCGCCGAGCAGCGGCTCCCAGTCGGCGGCGTACTTGTCGGTACAGACCCCGAGGTCCTTCCGGACGACCGTGTTGGTGTTGACCGTCAGGAGTTCCGCGAGCCGTTTCCCTCCGAGGTCGTGGCCGGTCGCCTCGTAGAACGTCGTGAACGCCTCCATCAGGTGGAGGTGGGTGTTCATCAGCTTCGTCGAGGGCGGGAGCTGCGCGTCGACTTCGACCTTCGGCGACCAGTCGGGTTCGATGTTGTCGAGGTAGGTCCCGCCCTCGGTGATGGGCGTCCAGTCGGGCTCGAAGTACTCGACGTAGCCGCCGTTGTCCTCGTCGTAGGCCTCGGACTCGAACAGTTCGAACAGGTCGACGGCGGCCTCGCGGGCCCGCTGTTCGCCGGTGGCGCGGTAGTACTCCGAGAGCGCGTAGAGGACGAACGACTGGCCGTACAGGTGCTTGTTCGGCTTGATCACGGTGCCGTCGCGCTCGGTGGTCCAGTAGTAGCCGCCGTGGTCGTGGTCGCGAAGTTCCTCGGTCAGAAAGTCGAACCCCTGGCGGGCTGCAGCCTCGAACCGGCCGTCCTCGTCGTAGCCGCCGCGGACGAGCCGGGAGAAAAACCACACCATCCGCGACTGGGTGACGATCATCTTGCGCTCGTCGCCGTCGGGCTCGCCGGCGGCGTCGAAGCCGAGCAGGTAGCCCCCGTGCTCGTCGTCGATACAGCGCGGATACCAGAAGTCGCTCACCGTCTCGCGCAGGTTCGCCTCGAGCCGCGACGCGTACGGGGCGAGGTCGGCACCATCCGTTCCCATGCCGCGGCCTTCTCCCGGTCGGTACTTGAACGTAGTCTCTCGGGGACAGCGGGGCTGTCGCCACCCGGCCGGCGGATCCCGCGGTTTTACGCACGGCCGCCCGAACGATCCGCCATGGAAGTCGTCGCGAGCGACGATCCGATGATAGACGCGGCGCGACTGTCCGCGGCGCTGGGCGAGGACGTGACCGTCCGCTCGACGGACACGACCACCGAGCGGGCCGTGATCGAGGCCGCCAGCGAGGCCGACGCGCTGGTCGTCGACGTGTCGACGCCGGTGAGCGAGCGGGTCCTCGACGCCTGTCCGGACCTGCGAATCGTCGCGCGGGCCGGCGTCGGCGTCGACACCATCGACGTGGCCGCCGCGGCCGAGCGGGGCGTCGTCGTCACGAACGTCCCCGAGTACTGCACCGACGAGGTGGCGACCCACACCGTCGCGCTCGCGCTGGCCTGCGTCCGCAAACTCGGCCCGCTCGACCGCGACGTGAAGGAGGGCGGCTGGGACTGGGCGGTCGGCGGCGAGACCCACCGCCTCCGCGAGTCGACGCTGGGGTTCGTCTCGTTCGGCCCCATCGCCCGCCGCGTCCGCGAACAGACCGCCGGCTTCGACCTCGAGTACGTCGCCTACGACCCCTACGTCGAGGAGCGCGAAATGGCCGACGCGGGCGTCGAGAAGGTCGATTTCGAGGGGTTGCTCGACCGCACCGATATCGTCTCCGTGAACGCGCCGCTGACGCCCGAGACCCGCGACATGTTCGACGCGGCGGCGTTCGAGCGCCTGCCCGACCGCGCCGTCGTCGTCAACACCGGTCGCGGCGGCGTCGTCGACGAGGCGGCGCTCGCCGCCGCGCTCGACGCGGGGGAGATCGCGGCCGCCGGACTCGACGTGTTCGCCGAGGAACCGCCGGGCGACTCGCCGCTGTTCGACCACGACCGCGCGGTCCTGACGCCACACGCCGCCTGGTACTCCGTCGAGGCTCGCGAGGAACTCAACGATACCGTCGCCGAGAACGTCCGCGCCGCGCTGGACGGCGAGACGCCGCCCGACCGGATCGACCCCGACCTCGACTGGGTGTAGGCCGGCCCCGGCGCGGCGAGGACGGCGGTCAGCCCTCGATCTCTATCTCGCGGCCGGGGTGTGACTCCCCGTCGAGGATCGGGAGGTGGACCTCGAGCACTTCCTCCTCGTAAGTCGCGGCGATCCCCGATTCGTCGATCTCGCGGGGCACGCTGACGTGGCGGCTGTAGACGCGCTTGGCCCCGTCCTCGTGGTCTTCGGCCTCGACGTGGAGGCGCCCGTCGTGCCAGCGGACCGAGACCTGACCGCGCTCGTAGCCCGGCAGGTCGACGTACACTTCGTAGGCGTCCTCCTCTTTGAACAGTTCGACCTCGTGGTCCGGGTGGTGTGTCATACACCTCGAACTTCGCCGCCACACCACTTGAAGCGATACCCGGATTCTCGCGAGCTTGGATACGGCCCCGCTCCCCCCGCCCACCCGCGACCGCCGTGACACGCTCTGACTAACTGGTCAGACAGTTCGCAACTCTTTTGACTAACCAGTTAGTCAGATCGGGTAATGAGTGGCGAAGCGGACGCAGTCGCGGACGGTGACGCCGACGCGGCCGCAACCGGTGACGCCGACCCGACGGACGCCGACGCGGCCGACGAGGACCTCGACACGGCCGAAGAGATCATGCGGGCGACGTATCGCGCTCTCTGTGCGCACGGCTACGCCGACCTGACGACCCAGGACATCGCCGACGAGTCGGCCACGAGCAAGGCTGCCCTCCACTACCACTACGACACCAAGGAGGAACTGCTCCTCTCCTTTCTCGACCACCTCTACGACGCGTTCACGGACGAGTACAGCGAGACGGAGGGCGACCACGCCGTCGAACGACTCGTCACGTTCGTCGATTCGGTCCTCCGGCGCGAGGACGCCGAGAGCGACCAGGCATTCCAGACTGCCCTCCTCGAAATCCGGGCGCAGGCCCCCTTCGCCGAGGGCTATCGCGTGCAACTGACGGCCTTCGACGAGTTCGTCCGCGAGCGCGTCGCCGAGATCGTCGCCGACGGCATCGCGGAGGGCACTATCCGCGAGGACGTCGACCCCGAGGACACGGCGGCGTTCGTCGCTACCCTCATCGACGGGGTGAACACCCGCCGCGTCTCCATCGGCGGCACCGACTGTGGCACCCGCCGGACCTTCCTCGCCTACGTCGAGGACCACCTCGTCGCGCCCGACGCCGACGTGGTCGTCGACCCGGACGAATCCCCTGACCTGGACGAATCCCCCGACCCGGACGAGTCCTCCGAACCGACCCGGACTGACGAGGAGGGCGACGCGTGAACGAGGGCGGACGCGACGCCGGCTCCGCCGATGGCGAGCGCTCCGGCGACGACGACACCGACGGTGACCCTTCCGGCGGGGACCGACTCCTGGCGGGGGTCAAGCGCCGGGTCAACATGGTGTTCAAAGGTCGCGAGGAGTTCGACCTGACCTCCGGGGGGATCGGCAAGCCCCTCTTCTATCTCTCCTTGCCCATCGTCATCACGAACCTCCTGCAGACGGCGTACAACCTGGTCGACACCATCTGGCTCGGCCAGTACAGCGAGGAGGCGCTCGCGGCCATCGGCGTCGCTTTCCCGCTCGTCTTCTTTCTCATCTCGCTGGGTCTGGGCATCTCCATCGCCGGGTCCATCCTCGTCGCCCAGAACGTCGGCGCCGGCGACGAGGAGCAGGCGGAGTTCGCGGCCTCGCAGACGGTCACGTTCGCTATCATCGCCTCGCTGATCCTCGGGAGCGTCGGCTACCTGTTCGTCGGTGACCTCATCGGCCTGCTCGGCGGGCCGCCCAACGTCGTCGCGGAGGCGACCGGCTACCTCGAGATCATCTCGCTCGGGATGGTGTTCATGTTCGCGTTCTTCGTGTTCATGTCGCTGATGCGCGGCTACGGCGACACGATCACGCCGATGCTCGTCATGTTCGTCACCGTCGTCGTCAACATGATCCTCGACCCGTTCCTCATCTTCGGGTGGGGGCCGTTCCCCGAACTCGGCGTGCAGGGCGCGGCCTACGCCACCG
>Ga0207757_100568_pt1 | contig 22731 bp, 23 predicted proteins | sample A23P3SouthBayCA_2_FD_187752 | JGI IMG/M metagenome (GOLD analysis project Ga0207757, IMG submission 187752) | Aerobic enrichment media microbial communities from Eden Landing Ponds, California, USA - A23 P3 (2) (SPAdes) | ecosystem: Environmental > Aquatic > Marine > Unclassified | place...
CCTCGGGAGCGGGTTCGACGTGTTCGGCGCGGCCCTCGACCGGCCGGCGGACGTCGTCCGCGTCGAGAAGGCCGACCGGACGACCATCGACGTGACGGGGTACGGGAGCGAGTTCATCCCCGAAGACCCCGACGCCAACACCGTCGGCGCGGTCGCCGAGGCGCTCGACGCCCCGGCACACATCCGGATCGACAAGGGGATTCGCCCCTCATCGGGCCTCGGCTCCTCCGGTGCCAGCGCCGCGGCGGCGGCACTCGCGCTCAACGAACTCTACGACCGCGGTCTCTCGCGGCGCGAACTCGTCCCCATCGCCGGCAAGGGCGAGGCCACCGTCTCCGGCGAGGTACATCTCGACAACGTCGCGCCCGCGTTGCTAGGTGGGTTCACCGTCGCCACCGACCGGGACGTGACGATGGTCGACGCCGACATCCCGCTCGTGGCCTGTCTGCCGGAGATCGCCGTCTCGACGCGTGACGCGCGAGACGTGGTGCCCGCGGGCGCGACGATGGAACAGTTGATCTACACCGTCGGCCGCGCGGCCACACTGACGACCGGGATGTGTCGGGACGACCCGCGACTGGTCGGTAAGGGGATGCACGACCGCCTCGTCACGCCCGCCCGGGCCGACCTCATCGCGGGCTACGACGGCGTGCGCGAGGCGGCGCTCGCGGCGGGCGCGACGGGCGTCACCGTCAGCGGCGCCGGCCCGGGGGTCATCGCCGCCTGCTACCCCGGGGACCGCCAGGAAATCGCCGCTGCGATGGTCGACGGCTTCGAGGACGCGGGCGTCGACGCGCGCGCCTACCAGACGAAGATCGGTCGCGGCGCGACGCTGTACCCGGACTGAACGCGTCCGGGAGAGCGATCGTCGGCCCCCAAGGGGGGCGATTCCCAGCTACTGGCGGCGTCCGAGCGAGCTATACTTCTCCGGCGTGAACGTTGCCGCAGATGAGCGACGGTCGAGAACCACCCTTCGGCTCGGCTCACCGCGCCCGCGATCACGGAGACGCGTCGAGTCGAGGGCTCGATCCGACGTGGTTCGAACGCGCCGTCGAGGCGGCGGGTCACGCCATCTTCATCACCGACTTCGACGGGCGGATCATCTACGTGAACCCGGCGTTCGAGGAGGTGACCGGCTACGACGCGGCCGACGCTCTCGGCCACACGCCGGACCTCCTCAACTCCGGCCACCACGACGTGGACTACTTCCGTCGACTCTGGCGGACCATCCTCGCTGGCGAGGTCTGGCAGGAGGAGATCGTGAACCGCCGGGCCGACGGGGGCGTCTACATCGCCAACCAGACCATCGCTCCTATCGGGAGCGCTGAGGACGGAACCAGCACCCACTTCGTCGCGATCCAGACGGACATCACCGAGCGCAAGCAACACGAGATAGCGCTCGAACGGAGTCAGGACCTGTCGGCCCGAACCGAGGAGACGGCCGACGTCGGCGGGTGGGAACTCGATCTCGAGGCGGAGGAACTCCGCTGGACCGCTGGCACCCGCCGGATCCACGGGGTCGATCCCGACTACGACCCGATCCTCGACGAGGCGCTGTCGTTCTACCACCCCGACGATCGTAGCAAGATTCGGACGTTCGTCGAGCGGGCGCTCGAGTGGGACCTCCCGTACGACGTGGAGGCGCGCCTCGTCACCGCCGACGGCACCACTCGCATCGTCCGGACGACGGGGCAACCCGTCGTCGGCGACGGCACGCTCGTTCTCCGGGGCACGATTCAGGACATCACCGAGCGGAAGACGCGCCGGCAGCAGTTGATGGTGTTCAACCGGGTGCTCCGTCACAACCTGCGGAATGGACTCAACGTGGTGATCGGCCACGCGGAGGCGATCGCGCGGTCGGCCGACGGGGCGAACGCCGACGCCGACGACGCGGCGCTACTCGATCGGATCGGGTCCGACGCCCGTCACATCGTCTCCGCCGGCGAGAAGCTGCTCGAAACGTCGGAGCGGGCGCGCACGTTCGACGGCATCTACGAGCAGATCCGCGACGTCAAGCCCGTCGAGATTCGGCCGATCCTGGAGCGCATCGCCGCGGCGTATCGCGACGCGCATCCGACGGCGACCGTGCGCGTCGAGGGCTCGAACGTCGTCGTTCTCGCCAATCCCCGCGCGGTTCGCGCCGCCGTCGACGAACTCGTCGACAACGCCTTCGAACACGCGACGGACGACGCCCCGACCGTGACCCTGCGCGTGGCCGAGCGCGCCGACGGCACGATCCGACTCGGCGTCGCCGACCGGGGCGACGGCATTCCCGAGATGGAGCGGGAGGTGATCGTCGAGGGCGAGGAACGGCCCCTCAAACACGGGAGTGGCTTGGGGCTGTGGATCGTGAAGTGGCTCGTGACGCCGATCGGCGGGTCGATCGAAATCGAGGACAACGACCCGAGCGGCACCGTGGTCTCGATCGTCTTCCCGGCCGCCCGGTGGCGGTCGAGCGACGACGGGTCCGTCTGAGAGCGCGACGGCGGGGTCAGACGCCCCGCCCCTGCAGCTTCTCCTCTTCGGACATGTCGGCGTTGGACTGTCCCTTCATGCCCTTGCCGACGTTCGTCGCGATCTCCGCGAGGCGGTCGGGGTCGTCCCAGTTGTTGACCGCCTCGACGATGGCGGTCCCCATCGCCTCGGGGTTCTCCGCGCCGAAGATGCCCGAGCCGACGAAGATGCCGTCACAGCCGTGGTGCATCATCAGCGCCGCGTCCGCAGGCGTCGCGATGCCGCCAGCGGCGAAGTTGACGACCGGCAGGCGCCCCATCTCCGCCGTCTCGTGGACCAGCTCACGGGGGGCGCCGTGTTCGCGCGCCCACCGCTCGCGCTCTTCGTAGGCCATCCCATCTAGCTGTCGGATCGCTCCCTTGATTGCGCGTTGGTGGGTGACCGCTTGGTTCACGTCACCGGTGCCCGCCTCGCCTTTGGTGCGGATCATCGCCGCGCCCTCGTCGATGCGGCGGAGCGCTTCACCCAGATTGCGGGCGCCACAGACGAACGGCGCAGTGAACTCCCGCTTGTCGATGTGGTAGTCGTCGTCCGCGGGGGTCAGCACCTCGCTCTCGTCGATCATGTCGGCGCCTTTGGCCTCCAGAATCTCGGCTTCCTTCCGGTGGCCGATGCGTGATTTCCCCATGACGGGGATGGACACCTCGTCGAGAATCTCGGTCAGCGCCGCGGGGTTGGCCATCCGGGCGACGCCCCCGCGCTTGCGGATGTCGGCGGGGACGGCTTCGAGGCTCATCACCGCCACCGCGCCGCAGTCCTCCGCGATGCGGGCCTGTTCGGCGTTGACCACGTCCATGATAACACCGCCTTTCTGCATCCGCGCGAAGCCGCGTTTTACCAGATCCGTACCGCGCCGAAGCTCTTCGAGATCGGTCATACCCCCCGTTACGGGGGGACCCACTTAACGCCGAGCTTTCGGTCGATATTGCCATCGTCACCGATTTACCGGCTCGCGTCAACCATCGGGCAATGAGCTCCGGGCCGGAGTCGGTGATGGGTCGAATCGTCGCGCTCGCCGACGGCGATGATCACCCCGGCCCCGACCCGCTCCCCCGGTGGCTCGCGCCCCTGCCGCGTCCGGTCGAGAACCTCGGCCTCTCGCTCGCGTGGGCCGTCGTCGCCACCAACCTCGTCGGCACTGCCTTCGGCTTCTGGTACTACCGCTTCCAGTTCGCGGCCGAACCCCCCGCCGTCTGGCCGCTCGTCCCCGACAGCCCCGTCGCCACGCTCTTTATCGCTCTGTCGCTCGCCCTCTGGAAACTCGGGCGCTCGAACGAGACGGTGAACGCGCTGGCCTTCTTCGGCTGCTGGAAACTCGGCCTCTGGACGCCGTTCGTCCTCGTCGCCTTCGCCGACGGCTTCCTCGCTACCACGCCCCTGCCCATGTACGCCTTCCTCCTCGGGAGCCACCTCATGATGGTCGTCGAGGCGTTCATCATCCATCGCTACAGCGACTTCCCCGTCGGCGCCGTCGCCGCCGCCGTCGCGTGGTACGGTCTGAACGATCTGGTGGACTACTTCGTGCCCCTCCTCGGCACGCCACACCACACCCTGCTCCCGGGCCAGCGCATCGTCGACGGGACGATCACCCACCTCTCGCCGACCCACGAACTCGCGGCCGCCTTCGCCGTCGTCCTGACGCTCACGGCGACGTTCCTGACGCTCGCGACGCGGGTGAAGAAACTGGAGCGGTAGGTCACTCGTCGCCGTGTGATCGTCTCGCCCCCCTCGTCGGACTGGATCGTCGGTCGGACGGTGAGCCGACCACCTGCGCTCTCGACGGCCACGGCGTCGGCGAGCAACCTCTTTCGCCTCGTGGCTCCATCAAATCGGATGTAACGGTTCAGAGCGGGGCTTCGGTCGGGCTCCCCGTTGCCGCGCGGTCCACTGGCGTACCCGCGGCCCCGACTCGCCGCCCACGGGCAGACACAGTGCTCAAGAGATTCGATCACGAAGCGCCGGTCGTGATCCGGCACCTCATCACCGCCCTGTTCGGTGACCCGTTTCCGGTCGTGAACACGATCGGCCTGATCGCGTTCGCGCTCGTCGGATCGGCGAAGGCGATCCGCGAGGAGTTCGACCTGTTCGGGATCACCGTCGTCGGCCTGGCGATGGCGTTCGCCGGGGGAATGACGCGGGATCTCCTCGTGAGTCGCGTCCCACTCGCCCTGCAGTCGTCGACCGAGATCTGCCTTGGCCTGCTCGGCGTCGGCCTAGCGATCGTGTTGAGTGCCGTTCTTCCGTCTCCGGACACGCATCCGATCACGCTCGTTTCCGACGCTATCGGCCTCGCCGCCTTCGCGACGACCGGGGCCATCGTCGCGACCGAAGCGAACGTCTCCGGCTTCGGCATCGTCACTATCGCGACGATCAACGCGGTGGGTGGTGGTGCGGTCGCGGACATCCTTCTCGACCGCTCGCCGTTCATCCTCTTCGACGACTTCTACGCGAGCTGTGCCGTCCTCGGCGGGTGTGCGTACTGGGCGGCGGCGAGCGTGGGCGCCGCCGGGAGCACCGCCGCCATCGCGTGTGCGCTGGTGACCGTCGCGACGCGGTTGGTTGCGGTCACGTACGGCTGGACGCTCCCGTCGATGCAGACGCTGGGCCTGCTCCGCGACTGAGCGCTCGGTTCAGGGGCCCGCCGCCCGGCTGCGATCCCCCGTCGCGCCCAATCGGGGGAGTTCCTATGTCCGTGGAGCGCGAGTTCCGATTGTGACTCTCTACGATCGCCTCGCTGACCTCCCGCTTCGCGTCGACAGCGAGACCCGAACCCGCCACCAGCGCGACACGTCCAGCGGCTTCACCCGCGCGACGACCGTCTTCGAACTCCACGGCGACGGTTCGGTTGGCCGCGGCGAGGACGTGACCTACGACCGTGAGGATCACGACGCCCTCGCGGAGATCGACTCGCTCGTCCCCATCGGCGAGTTCACGTTCGACGAGTTTTCGACCGCACTGGACGACGTGGACCTCTTCCCGACCACGGAGCCGGAACAGCCCTCGGCGCACCACTACCGCCGCTGGGGTATCGAGAGCGCGGCCCTCGACCTCGCGCTCCGACAGGCTGACACCGATCTGGCGTCGGCGCTGGGCCGCGACCGAGACCCGGTCGAGTTCGTCGTCAGCACCCGCCTCGGCGACCCGCCGACGGCCGACCGTGTCGAGGCGATCCTCGGCCAGCACCCCGATCTCGGCCTGAAACTCGACCCGACGAGCGACTGGGACGACGAACTCGTCGCCACCCTCGCCGACACCGGGGCGGTTCGCCTGCTCGACCTGAAAGGCCACTACGTCGGGACGACGGTCGATCAGCCCCCCGACGCCGACCTCTACGAGCGCGTGATCGAGGGCGTTCCTGACGCCGTGATCGAGGACCCGGCGCTCACCGACGAGACGCGGGACCTCGTCGAGGCCGCGCGCGACCGGATTTCGTGGGACGCTCCCATCACCGGCATCGAGAGCGTTCGCGACCTGCCGTTCGAGCCGCGGTGGCTCAACGTCAAACCCTCGCGGTTTGGCACCGTCGAATCAGTCCTGGAGACCATCGAGTACGCCCACGAACGGGATGTGACGCTGTACGGCGGCGGCCAGTTCGAACTCGACGTGGGTCGGGATCACATCCAGACGCTCGCGGCGACGTTCTACCCCGACGCGCCGAACGACGTGGCGCCCGGCGGCTACAACCTGCCCGACCTCCCTCCGGATCTGCCGGGGAGCCCGCTGGTGCCGAGTGCGGAGCCGCAGGGCCTCGAGTTCTAGTCGACGACCGGTACGTCCTCCCGGTCGGCGTGAGCGCGCACCCAGAGTTCGCCGATGCGCGAGAGTCGCGTTCGGTAGGACTTTCCGTGTTCTTCCTGCTCGATGTACCCTTTCCCGCCGGGGCCGAGACGGTCGACGTTGTAGATGACTTTCGATCGGAAGCTGTCGGTGTACTCCTCGCCGAGTTCGGCCGCGAGGGCTTCGGCGAGTTCCGAGACGGATTCGAATTCGCCGTGCTCGCCGAGTTCGAACAGGATCACCTCCTCGAAGGGTTTGACGTTCGAGAAGGAGGCGACCGGGAGTTCGACGATGTGGTTGTCGCCGATGCGCTTGGCACCGATGGTTGTGCCGCGCTCGTCGAACTCGTCGAGCAGTTCGGTCGTGCCGTCGAGTCGGTCGCGGATGCGCGTCTCGTCCACATCGTCCGCGTCGTCCGCGTCGAGCAGTGCCGCCAGTAGGTCACGGTTCGCGCGCAACTCCTCTGCGAGCTCCGTCTCCAGATACTTCTCGGGCGCGGTGTAGTAGGTGTGGATGCGGTCACGATCCGCCTGTCGTTCGAGCGTGATGGAGTGGGCGGCGGTGGCGAACGCGAAACTCACCGGCCGGGGCATCGAACTCACGTTGACCCACACCTCGCCGTCCGGCGCGCCCTCGTCCAACTGGTCGTTGATGAGGTCGTAGGCGTCCTTGAAGGCGGCGTCGTAGTCGTACACGTCCTCGATGACGACCCGACTCGTCTCCGCGCCCAGCAGATTCCGGAAGTCCTGTTCCAGTTTGGCCGAGATGTTCCGCGAATACTCTACGTTGGCCTCGCTCCCCACGGCACCCTCCAGCAGAATCACCCGATCCACGTCGAACTGGTCGCGGATCAGCGGCGCGATCAGCCGGTCGTAGTCGAAGCCGACCGGGACGATGTGGGTCTGCATATCGGATAGTGAGCCGGGACGGTTATATATCCCGCCGAGCCGACTCCGGCATCGCTCACGCCATCTCCCGGCCGTGTCGACTCCCGTCCGATCGTAACTGGCGTTCCCGCTCAGTCCCGAACCTCCACCGCGTCCCCGACGGCAATCGATCGCTCTCGGGAGGCTCCGGGCACCTGCGAGATGAGCATCACCGTGTAGAGATGCGGGAAGGCGTCGCGGTCCGCCCACTCCGGAAAAGTCGCCTCGCGGCGCTCGACAAAGCGCTCGCGGAACTCGGCCAGCGGGTCGCCCGTCTCGGGGTCGCGGCTGGGGACGACACACCGCGAACAGGGTTCGACACCCTCGAACCGGACCGCGTCGTCACCTTCGCCGACGACGAACGCCGGCGCGTCGTCGCCGGCGTTCCCGGACGGCGTCCGGGAGTCTGGTGAGCGACGCTCACCGACGAATCGGTCCTCCCAGAACGCGGGGACTCCACCGACTTCGACGTTGGCACGGAGGCGTCGGCGGGCGCCCTTGACGGTCATTCCGTCGAACCACGAGGCGACTTCCTCCAGAGTCGCCGTGCTGATCACCGAGGGGCCGGCGTCGGGCCGGTCGACGAACGCCGGGGGTTCGTGGCGGCGGAACTCGACCGGATCGCCGACGAACTCGCCGAACCACTCGCTCGCCTCGGCACGCCCCGCCGCAGTCGAGAGGTCGAATGAGCGGCGCTCGTCCCCGCCTTTCGGGTCGACGGTCAACGCGTTCGTCTCGGGGTCGAACCCTGTTCGAACGTCGTGGATGCGGTCGGTCTGCTTGCCGTTGTACGCGAGCGTCTGCATGTCCGCGCCCGTCTCGATGGCGTCGGCCTCGGGGTCGCACATGGCGAACTCGCGGTCGCCGGCGAGCGTTCCGGCCGCTGTGATCCGGGTCGACGACACCTCGATGCCATCCAGCCCCTTGACCGGGTACAGCCGTAATCGCTCGACGTGTGCCATCGGGCGGTCGTACGGCGGTATCTGACATAATCGTTGGTGGCCGGCGTCCAATCGGAAGTACGACAGGTATTTCCCGCGTCCCCGAAAAGTATATAGGTGTACATGGGTCGCCCCATGGAACCATCATCATCATCACCCCGCCGAGGGGATCATCAATGGACGACACAGCCAAATACCTCATTCACGCATCGATCGCGGCCGACGGCGTCGTGGAGCGAAGCGACGTCGTCGGTGCCGTCTTCGGGCAGACCGAGGGTCTGCTCGGCGACGAACTCGATCTCAGAGACCTCCAACAATCCTCGAAAGTCGGGCGCATAGACGTACAGATAGACAGCGAGAACGGCCAGTCGTTCGGCCGGATCACCATCGCCAGCAGTCTCGACAAGGTCGAGACGGCCATCCTCGCGGCGTCGCTGGAGACCATCGACCGCGTCGGCCCGTGTCAGGCCTCCGTCGAGGTGACGAACATCGAAGACGTGCGAGAGGCCAAGCGCAGGCAGGTGATCGACCGCGCCAAGGAACTGCTCGCGGGGTCGTTCGACGAGAGCGTCATGGACTCCTCCAAGATTCTGGAGGAGGTGCGCGAGAGCGTCCGCATCGAGGATATCACCGAGTATCACGACCTCCCCGCGGGGCCGCGTGTGGCCGACTCCGACGCCATCATCGTCGTCGAGGGTCGGGCGGACGTGCTTACGCTCCTCCAGTACGGCATCAAGAACGCCATCGGTGTCGAGGGGACCAACGTCCCCGACACGATAGCGGACCTGACCGCCGAACGGACGGTCACGGCCTTCCTCGACGGCGACCGGGGTGGCGAACTCATCCTGCGGGAACTCGCGCAGGTGGGCGACGTGGACTACGTCGTCTTCGCGCCCGAAGGACGGTCGGTCGAGGATCTCGCGCGCCACGAGGTCATGTCCGCACTCCGCGACAAGACGCCGTACGGCGACCTCTTCGAGGATGGCGCGATATCGTCGCCGGCGGACGGGGACGAATCGACCGAATCCACGCCCCCCGCGGCCGCCGTCTCCGTCGGCGACGCCGGCGTATCCGCCGAAGCCACGACGACCGTCGGCACTGCGGACGACGACGCGGATGCGTCCGCCTCCGAACCGGCGTCGGCCGGGGACATCGATGCGGTCGAAGACGCCGCCACCGACGACGACGGGACCGACGCCCCGTCGACGCTCCGCGGCCACGTCCGCGCGATCATCGACGCCGAGACGGGATCGGCTCGCCTCCTCGACGCCGACTTCGAGGCCATCGAGACGGTGTCGGCGGGCAAGGCGTTCGATGCGATCGGCGACACCGACCCCGCGCCCTACGCCCTCGTTCTCGACGGCCAGTTGACCCAACGAATACTCGACGTGGCCGCCCAGCGCGGCGTCGAACAGGTCGTGGCGCGGTCGGCCGGCGAGATGGTGAAAACGCCGGTCGACGTCCGCGTCCGAACCATCGACCAGTTCGCCACCGCCGACTAGTCGCGCCGGTAGCGCACTGCCGGGCCGTCGTCGAAGAAGTCCGGCAGGCGCCGACCCTCCTCGAATCCACATGCCTCGTACAGCGCCCGCGCCGCCCCATTGTCCGGCGCGACGGTGACGGTCAGCGACGGCGACTCGTCGGGGGCGGACTCGGCACACGCCGCCAACAGGGCTCGCGCCCGCCCCTCGCGGCGGTGGTCGGGGGCGACGACGAGTTCCGCCACGTACACCGTCCCGTCGCCGGGGACGGCGAGGAGGTAGCCGACCGGAGCGTCGCTGCCTGGCACTCCCGATGACGTGCCGTCCTCGATCGACACCAGTGCCGTCGCCGGCGTCAGCGCCGTCACGTCGAGGGCGCTGGCGAGGAGGCCGGGACTCGGCTCCGGCAGGTGCGACTGGAGGCGGACGAGTGCCGGTTCGTCCGCCGGTATCGCGGGACGGATCACAGCAGAACGAACGCGAACGCCGCGCTCACGACGGCGCCGGCGAGCGTGCCGAGGAAGTTGACGGTCTGGTTACCGACGCGCCCGCCTTCCAGCGTCGCCCCGAGGACGCTGTCGACGGTCATGCCCGCGACGCCCCCGACGAGGACGGTCAGTGCGGCGAGGCCGGGCGTGGCGAACGCGAAGACGCCGACGGCGACGCCCGCGACGATGCCGGCGCCGACGGTGCCGACGACGTAGCCCTGCCACGTCACCCCGCCGTCAGTCCCCGGATCGACGCGTTCGAGCGTCGTGATGAGCCGGGGATCGTCGAAGAGGACGCCGATCTCGCTGGAGAGCGTGTCGCTCATCGCGGCCGCGAGCGAGCCGGTGAACGCGAACCGAAAGAGGATGCCGTCGACCTGCATGCCGGTGCTAGCGGCGAAGCCGATGACGGCCACGAGCGCGATGGCAGCGTTGCCGAGGACGTTCCCGCTCCCGCGGGCGCCTTCGTTGTCCTCGGCAGCCCCGCGGCGCTCCTTCTCCTCGTATTTGAACTTCGCGGAGAGTCCCCCGATTCCGAAGAAGGCGATGAGGATGGCGAACCACCCGACGCCGCCGAAGACGATGGTGAGCAGGCCCAGCAAGACGCCGGTCACCATCCCCGGCACCGACGCGGTGCCGGTGCGATAGGAGACGTAGCCAAGGACGACGGTCACGGCGAGGGCGACACTCACCTCCACGAGCCCCGCCTCGACGCCGATGGCGTCGAACAGCCACAGCAGGAGCCCGGTCGAGAGCATCACGATCGGATCGTCACGTTCGTAGAGCATCGACCGCAGGAGCGCCGCGACGAGTGCGCCGGCGGCCGCGAGGAAGACGACGGCGGCGAGGTCCGGACTCGTTCCCAAGTTCCACCCGACGACGAGTTGGCCGACGACGGCGGCGAGGAAGGCCGTGGCACTGAAGCCGGCAACTGCGCGGCCGGGGTCCGTCCACAGCCGTTCGACGGCGCGTGAGCCCACGTTACCGTAGGCGACGACGAGGATGGCGGCGACGAAGACGGCCATCGGCATCGAGTCCCGCGGGGCGGTCGCCAGGATAGCGAGCCCCGTGGCGGCCAGCGCGAAGCCGGCGAGCCCGTTGAGGCGGCCGTCACGCCTGTCCTGTGGCCGGGCGAAGAGTTCGAACACCGGCCCCTCGTCCACGACGAACGCGGCGAGGAGCGCCACGACGGCGAAGGGAGCGGCCGCCGCACGCCCGAGTTCGGGGGCGGCGAGCGCGAGCGACCCGACCGCTGCGAACCCTCCGGCCCGTCGAAGGGTGGACGTCACACCGTCCGCTACCTCGGACGGCCACTTAACCCTCCCGACACGGCGTGCTCGCACCGCCGAATTCCCCGAATCCGTGTACTTTTGACTCGCCGACACCTGCCTCCCGCTGTGGGCCTGTACGATCGGTATCTCGCACTCAGGCAGCGCTTCCACCGGGGCGACCCGCCGGCACACGTCGCGCTCGTCCTCACCGAACGCGACCTGCTGGAACAGGGGGCGTACGACCGGCTCGAACGCGTGCTCGGCTGGGTCTTCGACTACGGTGCCGAGCGTGCCACCGTCTCCGTGAGCGTCCTCGACGAGGCCGTGGTGCCGACGCTGGAGCGGGAACTCCGGACCATCGACGCCCCCCGCCCCGTCGCCGTCCGCGCCCCCGACGACACCGATCCCGTCTCGGAACCCGTGCAAGTGAACGTCGGCCTCGGCGGTAAGGGGGAGTTCGCCGCCGCCGTCCGATCGCTGGCCGAGGAGGTCGACGCCGGCGACCTCGACCCCGCCGACGTGGACGAAGCCGACGTGGAGCGCCGACTCGTCTTCCCGGACGAACCCGACCTCCTGATCAAGACCGGCGCCGAACGCCTCTCCGACTTCCTGATCTGGCAGTCCGTCTACTCCGAACTCTACTTCACCGACGTGAACTGGCGGGACGTGCGCAAGCGCGACTACCTGCGTGCGGTGCTCGATTACCAGAACCGTCAGCGGCGGTTTGGCCGGTAGGCCAAACGTCGAGGGACGAGCGATAGCGAAGTCTCTGGGAAGTTCGGCCGGTAGGCCGAACCACGTCGGTCTCCCGACGGCTGCGCTACGCCGTGCCGCGTCGGTCGCCCTCGTCCTCGATGTCGATCCGACCCTGCAGTTCCCGTTTCGACGCCGGACTGATCGTGATCCCGGCGTCGTCGAGACGCCGTTTGACCGTCCGGGCGTACGCCGATCGGACGCCGAAGATGTCCTGTCGTCGCGGGTCCTCGATCCAGTAGTGGACGCGGCAGACGACCGCGTCGCTGCCGAACTCGTCGACGTACGCCTTCGGCGTCGGTTCGGCCACGATGTCGTCGACGGCCTTCGTCGCCGCCGTGAGGTGATCGAGCGCGTCGTTCACGTCCGCCTCGTAAGCGATGCCGACGTGTTCGACGATGCGTCGTCGCCCCCGGCCGTACGGTCGGGTGACCGCCTGTCCCGTCAGCACCGTGTTCGGAATCGTGACGAGTTCGCCGTCGGGCGTCAGAACCCGTGTCACCCGGAGCGTGATGGACTGGACGGTCCCTTTCCCACCCGACCACTCGATGTAGTTGCCGACGTTGAACTCGGGGTCGATCACGAGGACGAGGCCGCTGACGATGGAGCCGATGACCGTCTGACCGGCGACGCCGATGGCGAGCGTCCCGGCCGCGATGACGAGCGCCGAGTCACCGATCAGGTCAGCGTAGCCCGCCACGCCCGCGGCGACGAAGAAGCCGATCACGATGACGACCAGACGGACGTATCGCGAGACGGCCTCCTGGATGGTCGGATTGTTGCTGTTGCGCCGGCGGACGTACCGTGCGACGAGCGGTTCGACCACGAACCAGCCGAGGATGAAGATCACGACGAACCCGGCGAGAAACCATGCCCCGCGCATGAGAATCGGCCAGTAGTCGATGAGGCCTTCGGGACCGGGGGGCTGCGGCGTCGGCGTCGCCGTCTGGAGTGCCAACCGGAGCATATCGAACGCTCACGGCAGGACGATACAAAGCTCCTCGCCGCCGGGTCTTACTCGACAGTGCCGTCTCGTTCGACGTCCGCGCTCAGTTCGTCGGGCAACTCGTCGGGACCGACGTGGGGTAACTGCTCCCGTAGACGGCCGACGACCTCTCGCGTCTCCACCAGCGACGACCCTGCGACGGCCCGGACCAGCGCCACAGCCCGTTCCCGCCGCGTGTGCCGCCACGACGCCTCCCGGGACTCGTAGGTTCGGATCGCCCGCAGGAAGTCGATCTTCGAGAACTCGGGCCAGTAGGGCGCACAGAAGAAGACCGCGGCCTCGTTGCCGTTGGCGTGCCACGGCAGGAAGTTGCTCGTCCGCTCGTCGCCGCCGGTGCGCACGATCAGGTCTACGTCGCGGACGGGACGGGCGTAGAGCCGGTGTTCGATCGTCTCGGCGTCGACGTCGTCGGGGTCGAGGTCGCCCGCCGCGACCGCATCGAGGGTATCGCGGGCCGCACCGAGCAGTTCCGCCCGCCCGCCGTACGCCAGCGCGACGTTCAGCCGGAAGCGGTCGTACGCCTCGGTGCGCCGTTCGGCGTAGTCGACGGCGTCGCGGACGCGTTCCGGCAGGCGATCGACCTTGCCGAGGGCACGGATACACACCTCGTTCTCGTGGACTCCCTCCTCGTCGGCGAACGACCGCAGTTTCGACTCGATCAGGTCGAACAGATGTTCGCGTTCCGCTGGCGGCCGCTCGAAGTTCTCCGTCGAGAACGCGTAGAGCGTGAGTTCTTCGACGCCGAGATCCTGACACCACTGGAGGACCTGTTCGGTCGTCCGGGCGCCCTCGCGGTGACCGTCCGCCGCCCCCGCGCCCTGCTTGCGGGCGTACCGCCGGTTGCCGTCCTGGATGATCGCGACGTGGTCCGGGCTGCCGTCGATGTCGCGGCGGAGCAGGCGCTCGTAGGCGCGGTCGACCAACCGACGGGCCCGCCCGTACATACACGTGGCGTCGATGCCGACTGGTATGGGTCTTTTGACATGCGGCGGTGACGACAACCCATATTAGCCTCGGGCGTCTGTGCTGTGACGATGAGTGACGCGCCCGACGGGGCGGCCGCGGACCCCGATTTCGACTTCGATCACGTCCCCGTAACCGACCAGTCGTTCGAGAATGCGCTGGCGAAGGCCCGGGACGGCCACCGCCTCACGGTCGACGACGGGGTCGAACTCCTGACGACCGGCACGGACCGGGCGGGGATCGACCCCGTCCGGAAAGAGCAGGTACTGGAGGCGGCCGATCACCGCCGCGCGGAGATGGTCGGCGACGACGTGACCTTCGTCGCCAACCTCAACAACAACGTCACGACGGCCTGCGATACGGGCTGTCTCTTCTGTAACTTCAAGGACCGCGCGTCGGCGTTCGAGGCGGACGCACCGGACGACCACGGCGGCTTCACCAAGACGCCAGCCGAATCGCGGGCGGCGGTCGCCGACGCCGTCGAACTGGGCATCTCCGAGGTGTGCTCGGTCAGCGGGCTCCATCCCGCGTTCGCGCTGGACGCCGAGCACCGCGAGGTGCTCGAAACCGCACCGAATCCCGAGCAGGTGAACTACCGGTCGCCCGACGCCTACACCACCTCGCCGGGCACCTACGCCGAGCAGATCCGCGCCATGTCCGTCGACGGCGTCCACGTCCACTCCGTGACGCCCGAGGAAGCCTACCATGCCCGCCGCGGCACCGACTGGTCTTACGAGGACGTGTACGGTCGCCTCCGGGCGGTGGGCCTCGACAGCGCGCCCGGCACCGCCGCCGAAATCCTCGTCGACGAGGTGCGCGAGGTGATCTGTCCGGGAAAGATGGGCACGACCGAGTGGCTCGACGCCATGGAGGGCGCGATGGCCGCGGGACTCCCCGTCACCGCGACGATCATGTACGGCCACGTCGAGAACGCGATGCACCGCGTCATGCACCTGAAACGGGTGCGCGACCTGCAGGACCGGACCGGCGGCATTACGGAGTTCGTCCCCCTCTCCTTCATCCACCAGCAGACGCCGCTGTACGACCGGGGCCTCGTCTCCGACGGTGCCACCGACGACGAGGACGAACTCGTGATCGCCGTCTCCCGCCTGTTCCTCGACAACGTCGAGAACATCCAGACCTCGTGGGTGAAGTTCGGGGACGAGAAGTCGCTGAAGACGCTCTCCTGTGGCGCCAACGACTTCATGGGGACGCTCCTCTCGGAGGAGATAACCAAACGCGCCGGCGGCGACTACGGCGAGTTCCGGTCGGTCGCCGACTACGTCGACATGGTGACGGCCATTGGCCGGCGACCGGTCGAGCGCTCGACGGACTACGAACGCCGGCGGCCGATCGACCCCGACGACGCCCCGCACGGCCCCCGTCTCGGCCCGCGCGCCGACGGGACGCCGATACTCGACCGCACGCAGTCCCCCGCGGACGACTGATGCCATGATGGCGACGACCCACGCGGCGATCGGTCTTCTCCTCGCCGTTCCGTTAGCCGTCGTCGCGCCGGATCTGGCCGCCGCCGGAGCGCTCGCGGCCATGGCCGGCGGTATCTTCCCGGACCTCGACCTGTTCGCCGGCGTCCACCGCAAGACGCTCCACTTCCCCGACTACTACTGGATCGGGGTACTGCCGGCCCTCCTCGCCGCCGCCCTCGCCCCCACCGCGGCGACGGTTGCCGTCGCCTGGTTCCTCCTCTCCGCGGCCGTTCATTCCGTGAGCGACGCCTTCGGCGCCGGGACCGAACCCCGGCCGTGGGAGCGCACCTCCGCGGAGGCGGTCTATCTCCACTCCCGAAGCCGGTGGCTCCGCCCACGCTACTGGGTGCGCTACGACGGCGCCCCCGAGGACTACCTGCTCACTGTCCTTCTCCTGTCGCCGGGGCTGGCCGTCTTCGACTCGACCGTCCGCCGCGTCGCCCTGACGCTCATGGCCGTCGGCGGTGCGTACACGCTCGTCCGCAAGCGCCTCCCGGACCTCGAAGAGCGGTTACTGTAGGGCGCGATACCGCCGCCCGGCCTCGTCGTCCGCGGCGAGCGCGTCCCGAATCTTCGGTCGGAGCCACGGGGCGGTACTGGGTCCCGACGCCTCGTCGACGCCAGCCCGCCGGAAGCCGTCCGGCAGGTACCGCTCGTGGGTCGGCAGACGCTCCCGCAGGGGGACGCCCGCCTCGTTAGCGATGCGCTCCAGTCCGTCCAGTGCCGGCCACGCGTAGTCGGGGTTGATGTAGTCCTCCGTCACGGGCGAGACGCCTCCCAGGTCGTCGACGCCGCAGTCCAGTAGCTCGCGGGTCGGTGAGAGGTTCGGCGGCACCTGCACCGACACCGAATCGGGCAGTGCCGCCCGCGCCATCGCCACCGTCTCGCGCATCGTCTCGACGCTCGGCCGCTCGAAGTCCGACCGCTCGTTCGGCACGACGTTCTGGACGATCACCTCCTGCACGTGGTCGTAGCGCTCGTGGAGTTCGCGGATCGCCAGTAGGCTCTCCGCACGGTCCCGCGGCGTCTCGCCGATGCCGACGAGAATCCCGGTCGTGAAGGGGACGCCGGCCTCGCCCGCCGCCCGGATCGTCCCGAGTCGGCGCTCCGGGGTCTTCCGCCGCCCGCCCGCGTGGGCGGCCACGTCGGCCGTCGTCTCCAGCATCACGCCCATACTGGCGTTGACCTCGGCGAGCCGTTCGAGTTCTCCCTGCCGCAGGTCGCCGGGGTTGCTGTGCGGGAGCAGTCCCTCGTCCAGCGCCGTCTCGCAGGCGTCGTAGAGGTAGTCGAGCACGTCGTCGAACCCCCACTCGTCGAGTTGGTCGTGAACGGCGGTGTAGCGCTCGTCGGGCGCGTCGCCGAAGGTAAAGAGCGCCTCGGTACAGCCGGCGTCGGCGCCGATCCGTAGCTGTTCGCGGACTGCCTCGGGCGGCATCAGCGTCGCCTCGCCGGGCACGTCGTAGAAGCTGCAGTAGGTGCAGGTGTACCGGCAGGCTGTGGTGAGCGGGAGAAAGACGTTGCGCGCGAAGGTGAGTTCGGGCGCCGGAGCCACGTCGGCCGGCGTCACGCCGAGCAAGTCGTCCACCGCGTCGGCGTCGACGAGCGACTCGGGCACGACCCGTTCGTCGTCGGTCTCCGGTGCCCGTGTCATGCCTCCGGCTCGGCCCCCGACGGTGAAAAACCTCACCCCCGACGGACGCCCACGCGCCCCTCGCCGGCGGCGACCCCGAACCCGGCCTCGTGGAGCCACACCGCCGCCTCGCCCTCACCGTGGAGCAACACCTCGACCAGATCGGCAGGTTCGTCCACGTCGGTCGACAGCCGCATCGAGTCGACGACTCGCGCGTCGACTCCGAGGGCGTCGGCCGCGTCGCGGTGGTCCCGGTAGGAGACGCCGTGGAAATCGACGCGGAAGTCGGGGTGGGAGACGACGAGACCGTTCGTCCCGCCGCCGCGCCCCGGCGCGATGGCGAGGGCGGCATCCGCCGCGGCATCGACGAGGCGGTCGACCGCCGACGGTGTGATGAGGGCGAGATCCGCGACCACGACGGCGAGTGGCTGGCTCGTGGCCGCCAGTTTGGCGTTCACCGCGTCGGAGAGCGGGCGGTCGTCGACCGTCGTTGGAACCGACACGTCGGCGATCGGCGCCGTCGCCACGACTTCGGGGTCGTGTCCGGCGTCGAGGCAGGCGTCGAGTACGTCACGGAGCATCGCTCGCGCGAACGCGCCGCGTTCGTCGGCATCGAGGACCCCGTCGAGGCGAGTTTTCGGTCGCGTCGCTTCGAACGGGACGAGAATACGCATCCGCTAGCTGAGCGGGTCGTCCGGACCCTGCTGGGAGCGCCAGTAGAAGACGCCCCCGACGACGAGGCCGAGGACGATCAGCCCGCCGACGGCGTAGATGATCAGCTGCCGGGTCTGACTGGACTGCTGGGCCTGGTTGGCCTGATCGGCCGCCCGGTTAGCGAGGTTGGTCGCCACGTCGAAACTGCCGTCGTTGTACGCCGCGACGGCGTCGTCGTAGTTGGCCTGGGCGTCGCTTGGGTTCGCACCGCTCGCGCGGGCCTGCTCGATGGCGGTTCCGGCCTGCTCGATGGCCTGCCGGGCCGAATCGCTCCGCTCGGTGTAGTGGTGGGTCTGCCAGGCATCGATGGTGCTACTCGCCCCGCCCGACTGCCCGCGGGTGAGTTCCATCATCGTGAACTCCTCGGCCGAGTCGTAGCTGTACGACTCGATTTCGGGGACCGTCCCAGTGATGCGAATCTCGACCTCGGCCGTCCCGCTGCTCGCGGCGATATCGGCGCCGGAGAACGACTGGCCCGTCGGTTCGACCAGGTTCACCTGCGATCCGGTCTGGTCGTAGAACACGATGGTCCACGAGACGTCGGTGAGGTCGGTCGATCCCGAGAGCTGCCACTGCTCGCTCTGGGGGTTCTGATACAGTTCGTCGAGCGTCACCGACGCCGATACTTGCGTGCCGACTTGCCCTTCTTCGGGAACGTCCTCGCCAGTAATGGACACTGCCGCCGCCGGGACGGTCGCGGCGAGCAGAACGACGAGTGTGGCGAGGACGACCCTAGAAGAGCGACTCGAGTTCGTCCTCGTCATCTTCGACTAGATTTTTGAGATTAGCTTCGCTCTCTTCGCGGATTTCGTTGATGTTGTCCTGCGCTTCGATCGCGACCTGCTGGAGTTCTTTGATGCGGGGGACGTTCGTGATACCCGACAGCAGGATGGCGGAGGCGACGAAGTCGCTGTTGTTGATGGGGTAGTCGCCGCCGCGAACCTCCATACTGCCGGTCTGCTCTTCGAGCCACTTCCGTCCGCGCTCGATGCCTTTCCGGTTGAGGTAGGCGGAGGGCCCGGCCATCACGAGGAGGGCGCGTTCCGTCCCATCGATTTCACAGGGGAGGGTCAGGCGACCGAGTGCCGCTTTGCGGACGAGGCTCGTGATCCGGTTGGTGGTGTTTGCGGAGTCGAGTTGGTCCTCGACCGATTCGTCGTTGCCGGTGAGTTTCGAGAGCAGTCCACCGGACTGCTGCTTGCGCTCGACCGTCTCCCGGGCGTAGCCGACGGTCGAGACGCCGCCACCCGAGAGCGTGTTGATGATCTCGGAGCTGTCGACGACGGATTCGGCGACTTCCTGTCCCTGGCGCACTTCGCCGGCGCCGAAGAGGATGCCAAACCGCTTGACAATCTCCTCGTTGATCTCGTCGTAGCCGCTCTGGACGGATTCGCCCGTCTGACGCCACGCGTCGTTGTCGAAGACGAGGAGGTTGTCGACCTCGTTGACGAGGGTCTGGAAGGAGCGGGCGGCGTTGAGCGTGTAGATCCCACCCTCGTCGCTCCCGGGGAGGATGCCGAGGCCGTAGACAGGTTCCGTGTAGATCCGCTTGAGATGTTTCGCCAGCACCGGCGAGCCACCGCTCCCGGTCCCGCCGCCGAGTCCGGCGACGATGAGGAAGGCGTCCACCTCGTGGACTGGGATGCCGTCGATGGCGCCCTGTACCTCGCCGATGTCTTCCTCGGCGACTTCCGCGCCGAGTTCGTTGTCCGCGCCGACACCGTGTCCCTTCACACGGGACTGTCCGATGAGCACGCGCTGGTCCTGCGGGATGTGTTCGAGCCCCATCAGGTCGGCTTTGGCCGTGTTCACTGCGACGGCGGCCCGGACGATTTCGCTCCCCGTCCGCTGGTCGTACTCGAGGAACTTGTCGACGATTTTGCCACCGGCCTGCCCGAAACCGATCATGGCCAGTTTCATAGTTTCAGACCCCTCTTCATTGGGAAGAATCCAGGCGCAAAACGAACATAAACCTTGTGGGCGAGAATACGAATATCGACCGAATTTGGGGCCAAAATCACCCGATGGCGTCGGGAGACTCCGCACTCGGTCGCCGTCGGACGGGCGTCTGCCGTCCGTCAGCGATCGGCGAGGTAGTCACCGAGGGTCCGCAGGTCCGACTCCGCCACGCCGAACGCCTCGATGTCGTTGTGTGCGGTCGTGTTGTCGAACTGGAGCGAACGGTACTGATCGGCGCCCATCGGCGCCCCGGGAAGCGATCCAAGCACCGTCAGACCGACCTTCGCCAGCGCCATTGGCACCGGGACGACCGTCGCCGGGCGGCCCTCGCTCCCGTGGACGAGGCGCGCAATCTCCGCGAGCGTGCGCTTCTCCGGGCCGCCGATCTCGTAGACGCTGCCGTCGTAGGCGTCGTCCTCGACGCCGTCGGCGAGCATGGGGACCAGATCGCCGATCCAGATGGGCTGGAATCGGGTCTTGCCGCCACCCGGCAGGGGCGTCAGATACGGCGGTGCGAGTTTCTTCGTGAAGGGAACGAACTCGCCGCCGTCACCGAAGATCACCGACGGGCGGAAGATCACGTAGCGCAACGACGACGACTCGACGATCTCCTCCGCCGCACCCTTGGCGCGGATGTACGCCGTCGCGCCGTCCGGATCGGCACCTAGCGCACTCATTTGGACGATTTTCTCGACGCCCGTCTCCTCGGCCGCGTCGACGACGTTCTGTGTGCCCTGTCGGTGGATCCGGTCGTGCATCTCGTCGCCGCCGGAGGGTTTGAACAGCGGCGACAGCGCCACCAAGTTGACGACGGCGTCCATCCCGCGCATGGGTTCGACCAGCGAGTCGTACGCCGTCACGTCGCCCATCGCCTTCTCGACGCCGCCCGGCAGGTCGCCCTCGCTCGGCCGCCGGGAGAGCGCCGTCACCGAGTGCCCCCGGGATTTCAGCTCACGGCACAGGTGCCCGCCGACGAATCCGCTACCGCCGGTTACCAGAATCTTCATAGCCTATACATTTCCGCGAATCGACCTAAAGCTAACGCGCTGTGAACTGTTCACACGGCGGATGTCGCTCGCTCGACGGTTCCGGCGAAGTTGTATAATATATTCGATAAGACATGCACTACACGTCACAACGCGGACCCGGGCGGTTAAACCGTCGCCGGGGTATGTTCCCGCATGCTCCTCACGCTGGAGGGTCTCGATGGCAGCGGCAAGACGACGGCCTGGCGGGCGCTTCGTGATCGCTACCCGTCGGCCGTGTTCACGCGCGAGCCAACCGACTCGTGGTACGGCGAGGCCGTCGCCCGCTCCATCGACGCCGACGACGCCGATCCGCTGGCGGAACTGTTTCTCTACACCGCCGACCACGCCGACCACCTCAACCGCGTCGTCCGACCGGCGCTCGACGACGGATCGCTCGTCGTCTCCGACCGCTACTCCGACTCCCGGATCGCGTATCAGGCTGCGACGCTCGCCGACTCGCCCATCGACGACCCGTTCGACTACGTTCGGTCGATCCACGAACCCTTCTCACGCAAACCAGACGCGACGTTGTACTTCGATCTCGACCCGGAAACGGCCGCCGAGCGGAGCGGTGGGACGAACAAGTTCGAGCGCGTCGACCACCTCCGCGCGGTTCGCGAGCAGTACGAACGCCTGCTGGCTGCCGACCTCGAGCGATTCGTCCGGATCGACGCCGCACAGTCGCGCGCGGCCGTCCTCGACGACGTGATGACGGCCGTCGAGCGACTGGTGGATTAACGCGTCGTCTCCGGCAACTCGTACTCGTCCGGCGCGGGGACGTACAGCACGTCGATCGTCACCCCGAGCGCCATCGGTAGCGCGACCATCAGCCCGAGGACCGCGCCGGTGCTCCCGAGGTCGACGCCGACACCGAGGCTGAACGCGACGATCGTCGTCACCACGAGCGTGACGGGAACCAGCAACGCCGTGTAGACGACCGTCCCCCACCGCGTCTTCAGCTGGAGGCGGAAAAAACGGGTCATGACCGCTGCGATGACGGTGTTGCCCGCGAAGACGACACCCATCAGCGCGAAATCGAGAATCGTCGCCATGCGAGGAGGTAACCGCTGGATCGGCTTTGCCCTGTCGCTACCGCCCGCCCGCCTGCCGCGCCCGGTCGACCAGCCCCGCGACCGGGTCGACGTACTCGTAGCCGGGGATGAGTCCCTGCACGTACGTGCCCTCGACGTAGTTGACCAGCGCCGCCGCGTCGTCGACGCCCCGACGCTCGTTGATGTCGGTGAACGCGAACTCGACGACGACGTCACCGTCCGCCAGTCCGACCGTCGGATCGACGTCGTGGTCGCCGCGCACGACTCCGTCGGCGTCGGCCACACGAAGCTCGAACGTCTCCAGCCACCCTTCCTCGACCACGTCCGCCACGCCGTCCTCGACGGCCGCCGAGAGCGACGGCGCCAGGACTCGAACCACGTAATCGATCCGCCCGTCGTGCTCGCTCGCCTCGACGACCGCCTCGAACACCGTCGTCGTCGACTCGAAGCGCCCCTCGTCGACGCACTCGAACGCGTCGTGGTCGCGGAAAGCGCGTGCGACCCGCCCAGATGTCTCCGTCATGTCCGTACGCAGGTCGTGCGCGGGCAAAAGTCCCTCGCGTTCCGCCGGCCGCCGCTTTCGGTACCCCCGAAATCCTGCTGACGGCGGCACGCTTAAGTTTCTCCCACCGCTTCGTTTAGGTGACGCTTCGTCTGGAGGGCCGAAGCGTCAGCGGGGACCAATTCAGGGCGGCAAGCGACCGTACGGACCCCTCTTTCCCCGTACGCTCGCTTTTCGCT
>Ga0207757_100571_pt1 | contig 22687 bp, 23 predicted proteins | sample A23P3SouthBayCA_2_FD_187752 | JGI IMG/M metagenome (GOLD analysis project Ga0207757, IMG submission 187752) | Aerobic enrichment media microbial communities from Eden Landing Ponds, California, USA - A23 P3 (2) (SPAdes) | ecosystem: Environmental > Aquatic > Marine > Unclassified | place...
GAGCCGCTTCGTCCGCTTGCGCTTCTCGCCGAACTGCATCCGCTTGTGCCACTTCCGGAGGCGCTGGACCTTCTCCCACTGCTCGTTGCTCAGGGGATTACCCCGACCGTCGGTGTTCCGCCCAATCTTCGTGTGCAGGCCCTTGTCCGTCCGCAGCGGGTCCACCGTCTCGATGCTCTGGTCGGCGTCCCCGACTAGGCCCAGGTCGTTCAGCGTCGGGCTCAGGTCCACCCACTCGTCGGCGACGATCAGCCCACAGTCCGTGCAGAATGACTGCTCATCTTCAGTGATCACCTGGCCCTCACACTCCGGACAGGTGGATCGCCCCGATGGCTCGTGTTCGACCGTCGGCTCGTGACTGCGTTCCTCGGTGGTCGTACTCTGTACGTCCGAAACCGTCTTTTCGCTCGCGTTGTTACTCGTCATTGCAGTATCCCGAAGGCGCTCACCACAGCGCCCGACTCCCCGTGTTCCAGCACGGGGGTTCCTCGACGTCACGACCGACAGAGCCGTCTGCGCGCTCTCGCTCGCGCCTTCGCGAGCGCCCTCCTGGGCGCGAGCGAGAGCGCGCCCGCACGGAGGGGCACAACCAGCGCCGCGCGCCGACCCGCCCGGAGCGAGCGGCCAGCGGAGAAAGCGTGGGGGGTGAGCAGCGACGCCGCGCAGCCCCCCGCGCTTTCCCGCTGGCGTCGAGGGCACATTCACTTTAGCCCGGCAGTCCGCCCGCTACTGCAGGCAGACCGCCCGGAATGGTCGGTCGCGAGCGACGCGGAGGGCGGCAGCGGCGAGCGGCGCGAGCCGTTCGAGACACACCGGACAGCCGAGATCGTCGATGAGGAACCAGGCCAGGGCGAGGCCGACTCGGTCATCCCCCGATCCCGAAAGCACCGGTCCGACGAGGCGCGCAGCGGCGGTCGCGGGACGTCGAGCGGCCGAGGGCTTTCGACGATGATGCTTTACAATTGCGGGCTGGCTATCGGCACCCGAATGTCTGGCCTGTATGATGCGATTATGTCGTGGGCTGCGGACAGTGAGTACATCGATCCCGAACACGTCTGGCCGCTCGGGATTGGCTCCATCGTCGTCCTCGTTGCGCTCGTCGATGTCCGGGCCCTGGACCAACTTCTGGCGTCGCTTGACGGATTCACGCAGCTCCGACAGTTGCTGGTGATGGCACTGAAGGGGGTTGCCGCCGGGATGATTACGCACTTCGCCTACAGTACGAGCGACATCTCGTTTCGAAGCCGGCAGACACTCCAGAGCAAGGAACGGGCGCTCCTGATTATTCTCGGCGTCGGTGTCGGCGCTGGCCTCTTGATTGACGTCGTCATTCCCCAGCTGGTGGAGCCCTTCCCGTTCGTCGTTGTCCAGACGACCGGCCTCCTGCTCGTAGTCGGTATGTGGTACCTGCATCTGCTGATCGAGAATTGGAAACTGTCGAACGAGTGGCCCCACGTACTGAGTGGGCTGCTCATCGCCTTCGGGCCCTATGCCCCATACCTGCTGTAGAACGAAGACAGGGGATATCGCGGTAGATGGCCGTATTCGGGGCTATAGGAATTACTACAGGCTTCGCTAACAACCAACGCCACTATCAGAAGGATACCCCGGACGCTGCGGCAGGAATCAATCTCAATCGTCCTCTCTCACGTTCAGCTCTGCAAGGAATTGGCCGGCCGCCGTCCCGATTCGGACGCCGTCGACGTTGTCGACGTCGAGGTCCGCCGTCGCAGTTCGAAACGGATACTCCTCAACGAGAATCCGATGGAGAATAGTCCGGACAGCCTCCGAGCCATATCTGTCGACAACAGTCGCCATCACTTCGTCTAGGTGGGCGTCTTGGTGGTCCGCTCGTGGGTGCTCTGCTCGCTCGAGGACGAGGTCGACGACGTCATCAACCGATGGATGCTCGGGGTTCCCGGTGCGCTCACGAACGTCATAGAGGGGCTCAGCGTCGGTCATCATACTTACTCCGTCGCGTTCTCGTTCGTGTCTTCCACCGCTGGCTCCAGCCGTCGCTGTCGACGAACCTCCGCGAGCGTGTCCTCCAGCGTTCCGAGAGCCTCGATGGCTTCGAGTTCCTCGGTGACCGCCTCTAGAAGACGGGCACGCTCGATTGCGTCTGCATCACCGGCGGTCGTATCGATTGCCTCAACGCGGAGCTGGCGCTCCTCTTGCCACCCACAGTCCCAGCACGTCCTGACGACGTCGAGACGCTCGTCTTCAGCAGCATCGAGAACCGCGTCGGACAGTGACGTCGACGGTGGTCGATCCGGCCCGACCTCGAGCGTGACCGGGCCACCGCACGCAGGACAGTCCATATCCCACGGGATGCGCGCCACCGTCATCAACATCGGGGCCCCACGAGACAGACTCACAAATGGTGTTGTCGAGGACCCGATCCCGATACCCGAGCAAGTCGTTGGGACGACAATTACCTCGGTGACTCAGTACACAAGACTGTTCTCTCAAACTGATAAATCTTGGAAGTCAGGACTCCACAGATGGCCCCTCGGCCGGAGAGAGCCGGCGGCCTTCGCACATTGCATATCGCCCCTTTCTTTGGACGAAACCCGCGATATGCAAGGCGGAATAACGCACTCAAATCGCAGAAGAACCCCGTCGGGCCGATTTGAGCCGATAGAAAATACCTCGACGAGCTGCCGCCTCACCACTATTTCGCTAAAATTGCTCGACTACGGGGTAAACGGGGCAAATTCGGGGAGTACCGATGAGAGCCACGAACGACTCTGTGTCAAGAACGCCTCGCTGGATGGCCGCGCGCCCCTGGAGATGGCGAAAGAAATCCCCGATTCTCGCGAATTCGGGACGTTGAACCCACTCAAAATTGCCCGACGAGGTTTCAGTATAAGCTCGACAGTACGACAGCCATCCTCTCAATATCCTGAGAGTTCGGCCTGTTCACAGCCCGTACTCGACAGTAGACACGTTCGGAGTATTAACCAACAATCCGAATCAAAACCAGAGCCTGTTGGTTAATAATCTGCCCCCTCCACTGTTTCCGGAGCTTTGTCCGGGCGTGATGTGCGGTGAATAGCACCAGGAACTGCCTGATACGGTCAGTCCACCGATAATCCTTAGGGGCGGCGCGTGCTATCGAAGCACATGTTCGATCTCTTCGGCGACGACGGCCACGACGACCGTGTGGAGGCCCAAGCAGATCTGTTCAACACACTCGGTTATTCAGATGTGCGGGCGGATCACACATCGGACTACCCTGATCCCGAGCAACGAAACGGACGAGTACCCGATGTAACAGCTGATAGCCCGTTTGGCCGTGACCCCATAGTCGAGATAGATAGCGGTACGACGACCTCCAAACGCGATCAACGCCAACTAGATGATCTTGAGTCTGGGATTGGTCCAGATGAGCGCTTGGTCCAAATCGACGATGATGATCAACTGTTCGGCGGTTGGTAGGCCGTTCTAAATACGCATAAGAGCGTCAAACGGGCGGACTTTCTTAGAAGCTATCGACCGGGAGAGCGGCTCAGTTTCTCTGGGTGAATGCCGCAAGATGAGTTTCAAGACGACAGCACAATTAGATGAGTGTAACCGAGGGCACAACGAATGGATCACGCACCGCCAGAAGCTCGAAGGCGAGCTGACGACGTCCTCGAGGACTGGTCCCCGCCGGCGCTCGCTATTCTCTGGGCGATCGCGCAGTGGTACAACGGCGCCGTGCTGGAGCGAGACAACCAGCGTTATCACATCGGATGGCATCGTCCGCCGGACCTCCAGACGCTCCTCGGCTGTTCCGACGTGGAGTGGGAGCAACAATACGAAGCTGCGTTCACTGACCTCCAGGCTCCCACGACGGCGCCGCCGCTCGTCGACGACCGGCACAGCGGCCAGAGTGAGGAGTCACAGCCGTGGCTCACGGAGCAGTACATCCTCCGGCGCAAGGTTCGATGGACACCGACTCGGAGCGCTCGAACCGCGATGGACACGCTCTTCGCCGGCCTGTTTGATGACGACGAGCTCCCACAGCACCAGCTCAAGCCCGACACTGGGCTCGTCGGTGATTGGGACGAATCGCTTCTCCACCGCACCGGCGTCGCCGTCGTCTCCGCAATCTGGCGCCAGCAGGGCCGCTCCGTCGAGCTGTATCCCGGTGAACAGGGGCAGGCTCAGCCGGACGTCCGGAGTACAGCACTCGACGGGGCTACCTGGGAAGCCGAGGTGCTGACTGACCACCACGACCGGGCTATGCCTCGCACGAAGTTCGCGACCTTCGCCGAACAGCCGGAGCGCCAGCACCTCTGGATCTTCGAGAATCGACGGACAGCCTTCGAGACGCTAAATCGCCTCCATGAGGCTGCCGACGTCGACTGCCAGATCGCGAACGCACCGTTCGACACGCCGGAGAACTACAGCATCCAGGTCGGCAATCGCTACCTCGACCAGAGCCACACCGACGCCGACTACCACTGCCCCGGCATCGACCGGATCGACACGATCACCGGCTGGTACGGCCGCCACTACGACGACACCGCACGCGCCCATCTCGCAACGCCGACATCCACCACCCACTCCTGATATATCTCACCTATCGAACATACCTCACCTAGACACCTCTCTCAGTCTCCCCCTACCCTCACTCCCTCAATAATCGCGGGGATTTACGCAGGTGAAGACCATCGATTCATAGCCGTCTGAATGGACTCAATCTACAGAATCAATCTGAAACACCTGCGTAAACACCCGACTACTGAGGAATAGGGGATTTACAGAGTCTACACCAGGAATAGTCATAATACTAGAACACGTTCAGCTCGAGTACATAGATCTCTCTGTGGGATTGATCGTAGGAGCGGTTCTCTGATATGTGATTTTGAGACCCGTGCGAATAGGATATTCAACAGTAGTAGATAGGAAATTAAGACCGATTATCAGCCTCTACAGGGGCTTTTGACGAAATTATACTAAATCAAAAGTGGGTCAAAACCCATAAGTAGTTTCGAAATAGATGTGTGGGTATGGCGCGAGAGATACGGTTCGAGCTTGATGACGACCAGCACGAAAAAATGAGAGAGATAAAAAATGAACAAGGTAGGACGTGGGCAGGCTTGTTCGTTGCAGGTGTTAGAGAGTTAGAAGGGACTAACAGCGGTGACCGGCTTGACGGATTAAAACACGATTGGGATAAGGACCAACGAGTCTTTCCTGAACCTGGGAATGATCGACTTGGATCTTTCAAGGCTGGTTGGACAAAGGCAGAAAACGGCGAAGAATTTGGCCCAAGAGCACTAGAGGGCCTCTCGTGGCATAATCTGGGATGGAGGTTAGGAATGATATTCGACGACACGCCCACGGATCTCAAAGAGGAACTCTACCGGTGGTGTGTTGAGCAACAGAAAGAGACACAGGAAGAAGAGTAATCGGCGAAACAGCACTTTATAATGCGTCTCGAGGGTCGTAGTAATCGTCGCTCAGAGCAAGCGCTCGTTCAATAATCCATTCGTCGTACAACGTATCCTCCGAAACAAGACTCACCCACTCGGCTCGATTTCGATCCGACTGTCGAACCAGCCGTTCTATTTGCTCGCTATCGCCCCCAGTCCAATACGCAAGCTGGCTACAGAACGCGACGTCAGCCTCTCTTTGGCTCGCATACCCTGCACTACTGCCGCTCCACAGGCGCCGGAACACGTTGCCAGCGGGCCCGTACTGTGCCCGTTCGATGACTGTAGTGTCACTCAAATCAACGTCGACACCGGGCTCTGATGGCAGTCCACCGAATTCCTGGATATCAACGGCAGACAGCGTGGCCGCGGCTTCGGATGGGTCAGCAGCTCCTTTCCACGCCTTGTAGACACCCCGGAGTTCCGTCGTTCGCTCGGTGATCGTTGCTGGCGTCGACGACAGCCACTCGCCCGTGATTGGGATATAGAACTCCGCATCACAGATATCGATCGCCCCGAAGGTCCAGCTCGGTGGCCGTCCCGCAACGAGAATCCGAATACTCTGGCCGTCGGACGTAACTTCAGTGTAGGAATCAAGCGTCTCGATCACCGTCTGGGCCCAGTCATCGAGGTCACCAGTCTCAGGGTCACGACAAGCGGTGAGTTCGACAGCAGTGAATGGATCATCGCGTGTGGGATAGAAGGCGAGTCCGTCGACGTCCAAGTCGGACGCTGTCGCCGTGGCGTATGCATCCTCGAAACCGCTCCACGTAGTCTCATCATCGAAGGTTGCGCGCTCGCCGGTCGCCGGATCGATCGGTGTGACCCAAATTCCGTCTACTGTGTCACTGGAATCAGCCGCCCGCCAACAGACCCACTGCTCGCGTTTGCGAAGTGCCTCAGGAACGGTCTCCCAGTGGGGGATCCGTTCACGGAGCATCGGTACGACCTCCCGCTGGATGGCCAGCACACTTCGTCTCGTCCGAGCTGTGCCACAGTCCTGTAGAACGCCGATACCTGGAGGGCGACATTAGTGAGTGACAGGACCGCATAAAACTTGTATTCTCTGGGGTGGGGGGTTCACACTCGATCATAATCGGAATCGCTCTATCTACTAGCGGAGAGGAATCCGATTGTGAAATCCGAGTTTAGCGCCTTATTTGTACAGTATCGCCGGAATCAGGGGGGAATCGGAACTAGGAAAACTGCCCAGAAACGAAGTGAATCGATTATACAAACACGACTGTCACAATATTCTGATACAACTATTCGATTCTGAGAGAGCTTCAGTCAGAAATCTCCGACGGAGACCTCTTACTCGCACCTATTTCGGGAGTTCAGAATATGCCCTTCGTGTATAAGACAATAGTAACACGAAGAACAGGGTGGAAAACCATTAAGTTCAGACAGCACCTACATTAGAGTAGGCCGTTGGAAATGCGACGTTGTCCGGTAAGATCCCGCTCACAGCGCCGTGGACGCCTGCTTCTCGAACAGTACCCGGACTCACGCCGAGGAACTGCCACCCGTAGTGATCGAGAACCCACCACACTACACAATGAGTACCAGCGATTCCGACGACACTGACCGACTCGAACAGTATATCCGCAACGAGAAAGGAGACCTTCCCAGCAGCGAGAGCATGATCGCGTTCGCGAACTGGCTCTACGCGAACGAGTATTTCGAGACCAACGATCGCGTGGTTCCTACGAGTACTCTGAAGGACACCCTGGGCGACCGGCTCGAATATGGGGTCGACACAGTCCTTGACCATCTTGAAGAGATTGACGTTGTCGCTGAGGTTTCGCGTGGTAGTGGACAGCTGATTCTACACGAACGGAAGAATAAGGGCTTCTTCGACCCGAGCAATCGGGATATGATTCCACTTCTCGAAGAAGAGCTTTCCCGCTTCCTCGAGGATCTCCAAGAACAGGAAAGCCAGATACTGGAGTCCGAAGACGCCAGTGATGACGAGACTCCGTCGGTCGCTGATGGCGGTGAGCCTGAAACAAATACAGAGGAGGCTCAAGCGGAGGACATCGACGAGGCCGAGGCCAACGATGAGGAGGACACAGACGATGTGCCGACAACGCTCCGCGAAATTGCCGCGGCTGCGCTAGACGTCGACGTGCCGATCGAGGATGCGCTTACGAATCCCACGGACCACATCGAGAGGATTGAGCGGTTTGATGATGTAGTCTCAGCGATTATCGAAAGCGACGAAGTAAGTCGCCGGCGTGAGTACGAGCCGATGGGTTGGCGCAATACCGCTAACAAGTGGGTACTGACGAAGACAGCAAAAGCGCGCCGAGAGAACGAATCGCTATCGAGCTGAATCACCCAGTGCTACGGGGTAGTCGTCGGGGTCGAAAAGCCCTCACAGTGAGAGTGAAACACTCCGATGAACTAATCGTCCGATTACTCACTCACTGTCGACGGAATCGATTAGCGTCCACTCAAGCTTGTGTAGCTGTTCAGTGACATTGCCGTCTTTGTTGATCTGGTGGGCCCACTGATCTTCGGCGTCTGTTCTACGGCTCTATCGCTCGGAGATCCCCAAGGTGGTCGTACACAGTGCTGCGGCTCATACCAGCCTGCTCGGCGATCTGACTGACGTTGCTGTCACGGCCGTCGCTCAGGATGATAGCAAGGCCTTCACCTTCAGATGGTGTCCGAGGAGCTCCGTTAGTGCGGTCTGTTCTGCGAACGATTCGCCTCCGGATTGTACGTCTGGATTGGTCGCTACGAGTGTCAATATAGAGGTTGTACAGTATATCGCTCAGCTACGGGAATAATATCTCACGGATTAATTTCGGGTAGGAATTACGGCCTCCTATCCCGGTTTTCGTTCTTCACAAGTTTCCGCCGACATCGCTTTCCCACCATAACCACCAACAGCTCCACTGAATCTATTACGCCTCGTATTTTTAATATCATTATGACCGATGAGGGATGGTTGGATCCAGTATTAGAGAAACTGCATTATGTCCCTGTCCCAGATGATGAGCATGTCCAGGTTGAAGATGACTCGTCATTTCACCATGACGTTGAGCGACTCATCACAGATGGACTTGGGGTAGATCCTCAAGAAAAACGACATTCCCTTGAGACACTTCGTCGGGAGTTCGTACCGCTATTATGTGATGCAGTAGAGCAAGCGGAGACATCTGAACAGTCGAAAAAGGAGGCGTATGAGGATAAGAAAGCGGAGTTTTTCCGTTCTGTTGTCAACCGTGACGAACACACATATGCGATTATCTTTCCGTTCCACCTAGGCAATAATGAACTGAATGACACGGTGACTGTATTAGGTCACGAACTGAAACCTGCTGACCACACCGAACTAGAATCCGGTTTGGAATCATATACGGCCCATTACAGCTCAAAAAACTCTACAGAGACAGCGGACCAGTTTCGTGAGTACGACGGGGAGTACTGGCAGCTCCAGATCAAAGCTAGAGATAGTACCTTCGCATATCGACGTGGAATAACCATTTTCCGATATTTCTACGGCATTCTGAATCACTTACTGCTACGATGGAAACGTCCAAAGTGGACAACAGCTGGTGAGCCGGCACAGAAACCAGCACCGGGACTACAGCTGCCAGCAGGAGTACTAGTATACTCAGCGACAGCAGCAGAGACTCGTAACGAACCCGCCCAGCTCACGATCAATCGCGAGTCAATATCCAAACACGCAGGCCACAGCCAGATTCTATCTGAATTTAAATCTCTTCCGCAGCTTCCGCCGCTCGACTCACTTACTGAAGCTCAAGAAAGGCTGTACGCAGCTGCCATTTCATATCAAAAAGGTTCGGGCACAGCCAACGCAAATGACGCGTTTTTTGCATTCTGGCGGGGCCTCGAAGTGTTAGCGCTAAGTGATCAGTCAAGCAACGAAGAGTTAGTTGACCGGGCCCAACAGATTCTCTGGTCGGTCAGCGGTCCAGATCTGGGTAATCCTGAAAACCGAAGGGGGAATCTGTGGTTGGAACAATCGCGGCTGTTAGACGCAATGGATAGCCTCGATGATCTCCGCAACACGATGGTACACGAAGGGCCAGATGTAGAAATTCAACCGATCGATGTCGTAGCAGTAAAAACACTACTTGATGCATACTTTGATGTCTATTTTGAGTATTGGGATATGGTTGGTGAGCAGGACTTCAAGAAACTATTAGATGGGCTCGTCCTCTCACCTGATGAACGCTCTGATCGGGTTGCCGAATTGGAGGAACAAATCGATATTTTGAGAGAGGCGAATGAATTTGATACACAGCGCACCCACGCGGGTTATGAAGATGACACGTGGATGCTACCGGTCCCAGACCACTGATCTTCCAAGATCTCTTGCCAAACAGTCCTGCTAATGCCTGATATGAGCGATAGGGTAGACTATAGAAAAACCTATAGATAATTCTATAGAATTCCACATGGGTGGGATCTGAGAGTTTGTGAATCTCCAGTAGCCATCCGCATCGATTTTTTACTTTCACTCCGCCATGGTGACATTTAGTTCTCGTTAGACCCTTGGCTGGTTTATGAGCAACAGTAGATCCGATACAGATTCAGTCGAGACAAGCAGCCGGGGGGCAGTTATTTTGGATGAGTCAGATCCACGAACGGTGATAGAACGCTTACCAAATACCGTCTTCCCGGTCATGATTCGGTTTGCTCTCCAGAAATCGACGAGTGGTGACCGGACACACGAGTCGCTAAGGACACCAGATTACCCTGTAGACGTGCGAATTCCACAGGGAGCATACATCCCGCAATCTACAGTCTATTTCGATAATCCTGCAGAGCGGCCGCCACGAAATGCAGCGGCCTGGCGACCACGAGAATTCGTTGATTCGCTCTCTGAGCTGTTAGATGAAATCGAGGACTCACCACATGTCGATCCAGATCGGTTACAATTCACCGACCTTTGTGTGGCCGAGATAGCACCCCGGTACACAACCAGCGACCCACAAACAGGAGATACCGTCGCCACGCCAGAATTGTACGGTGACCAGGGGGACATCACCCTCGGGTATTTCCGGCGTGAGGGAAGCCTCTCTGCGACCGAAGTTCGGGATTCCCTCGATACTGCAATGCCGGGTGAAACGCGGTCTCCCCCACAGCTCATCCAGATCACTGAAGCAACGGCTAAACCAGCTCGGTCAAGTCGAGAGACGCAGCAACCAGCGGGGCGACACAAGTACTTCACAGAGGATGAAGCTGAGCGGGTAGAGAATCTTGATGCAACTCCTGCCGTCTGGATGCTGGACCAGGTTGCTGCGGCAACTGAAAGTCACCGGCCGCTTGATCCGGTACTCTCTGAAATTGAGCGATTTTTCCCACAGCTCGCAGAGACTGATCTCCTCGAGTTCATTCAGCTACAGGGACGCACTGAGACGAGTGAGCGATTCTACGCAAACGAGGTACTGTCGCGATGAGTGAAACGGTCCGAGAGTCTGACGACGAGGGGTCGCAAAATGAATACATCCCACGAGTCGGTGGGGAGATTGATCTCGATATTTCGGTTGACAGCGAATCCCCGTTCGTGGTTATCCCTCGTGGGGGAGCAAAGGAGATCGGCCGGAGTTGCTATCAGGTTGAGACGCGTAATGGAACGTATCTCGTCGACGTCGGACTGAATCAAGGTGACGGGGGATTATTCCCTGATCTAAGGGGACTCGATGAGGGACAGATAGACGCGGTTTTTCTCACCCATGCTCATATCGACCACGTCGGCTCGCTCCCCCTGTTGGAGAGTCACGACTTCCTCTCTGATCAGGCACCAGTGATTACAACGAGGCCAACAGCTGCGCTTGCAGACACATTACTCCGAGATTCACTGAAGCTTCACCGACGAGCGACGCAAAAACCAGGGAGAGAACAACAGTACTCGGAAACAGACCTGAGGAAAGTTATCGACCGATTCCGTCCCTGTGGATACCAGGCGGCAGACCTGAGTGATCACGTCGCACATATCGAAGATACGGAAACGCTCCACTTCGAATTCGGAAATGCAGCCCACCTACTGGGCAGTGCTTGGTTAGCGCTAACAGTAGACGGTTCACGGGTTGTCTTCTCAGGAGACATTGGCGGCCGGTCGAATCATCTCCCCGAAATTGATGAACCTCCACAGGCAGACGCCCTCTTCCTTGAATCGACGTATGGGGACACCCATTCGCATACTAGTGCCACAGACACCCGAACGGACATCTACAACGAAGCCATCGACGCAGCTACCGATGGGAAGCCAGTACTCATCCCCTGTTTCGGGGTTGGGCGATCCCAAGAGCTGCTCTATATGTTCAAAAACCGGGTTCACACGCTTCCTGAAGAGGACCGAAAGCAGCTCAACGTAGTCTATGATGGAATGGCGCAAAGCGCCACTGACACCTATAACGAGCACTGTAGAAGCGAGTTCGCAGCCGAATCGATCCGGAACTACATAGTAAATTCAGGTGACCAACAACCATTCCTCTTCGATCAGGCGTCGGCCGCTAGACGAATGCCGATGTCTCGCGAGGAATTGCTCGAAGCTGATGAGACACCGATCATCATTGCTCCATCTGGAATGCTCTCGGGTGGGTTCTCACCGACCTACTTACTTGAATTCTGCCAGCGGTACGATGATGCACGCGTAATTCTCTGTGGGTATCAAGCCGAGGGGACACCTGGTCGTCAATTGGAGGACGCTATTGAGGAAGATCTCGAGAGAGTTGGTGTCACTCTTCCCTCGAACGGACTTAACGGAGGGATACCAGATGAGGGCGAGGGAACCCGCGTGAAGGTGCCCGTAAGCTGGATAAGTCGATATCACGGCCTTTCAGCTCACGCAGCGCGAAATACGTTGCTTCAATTCGCTCGCCAAGTCTCACCGTCCCAAGTGTACCTTATTCACGGTGAACAGGAGCAACAAGAGAAGATGGCGCAGCACCTGAGAGATAATCTAGACTCGGTTTCCAAGATCCAGTTGACGGGAATGATGCATCCGGTATCTGTGACGCCGGAGTTTCCTGAGGAAGAGATCGTCGGTGACAGGCCTGCGAAACGAATACTAGACGAGCGTGGTGCTGACATCGAGGTTAGCGATAGTGCCCAATTCGGTTCAGATGCAGTCCACGGGACGTTATCCGAATTCAGTGATCAAATCGAAGCGCTTGAATTAGCCCTGCGCACGTTGAGTGGTCAGCTCGCCGTTGAACGACATGATAGTGGGTTTTCGGAAGAGGATATTCGCCAAATTGTCCGAGATGAGATGGACGAGATCGTCCGTGAAGCAGTCGAAGAGAACCAATCCAACTGACTGGAGTCAGAGCGTCTCCATAGGCGGAGACACCAGTCCGGATCAGAGGACAGACTCTATGGTGTCTCCCTCGCTGCTGGAAATTTCAGGTCTATACGATTACTGTGCCTCCGTCGATGGTGTCCCGCTCGGAAGCTCGGGAATGGACAAGTCCACGCGCCGAAGCAGCTGTGCGTTGACCGCGACGATCACCGTACTCAGCGACATCAGGAGGGCGCCCACGGCGGGAGACAGCAGAATCCCAATCGGTGCCAACACGCCTGCTGCAAGCGGAATCGCGAAGATGTTGTAGCCGGCCGCCCAGACGATGTTCTCCTGCATCTTCCGGTAACTCGCCTTGCTCAGCTTTACCAGCCGAACGACGTCCATCGGGTTGTTCTGCACGAGGATGACGTCCGCCGACTGGACCGCAACGTCGGTACCGCTCCCGATTGCGATGCCGACGTCGGCCCGCGTCAGCGCCGGCGCGTCGTTGACGCCGTCGCCGACCATCCCCACAAGCTTGCCCTGGTCCTGGAGCTCCTGGACTTTCTTGTCCTTGTCTTCGGGAAGGACTTCCGCGAACACCGTATCGATCCCCAGTTCGTCTGCGACGGCGTTGGCGACGTCCTGGGAGTCGCCAGTCAACATCGCCACTTCGATCCCCAGATCGTGGAGGGCGTCGACGACGCGGAAACTCTCCTCGCGGATCACGTCGGCCATCGCGAACGCGGCGATCAATTCCCCATCACGGACGAGATACACCACCGTCTGTGCGTTCTCTCCCGCATCGTCAGCGAACCGCTGGAGGTGGCCCGGAACCTCGCTATCGAGCTGTGAGAGCAGATTCGGACCGCCGACGTACACCTCGCTTCCGTCGACGTTTGCACGAACCCCTCGTCCTTTGATCGCCTCGAAGTCGGTCGCATCAGGGGCGCTGAGATCGCGCTCGTCAGCTGCTTCGCGGATGGCTCGCGCGATCATGTGTTCGGAGTCGCTCTCGACAGCGGCCGCCAGTGCGAGGACGTCGTCCTCGTCGACGCCCTCGACGGTCGCCATATCCACGACGCCGTGCTCGCCTTCGGTGAGCGTCCCCGTCTTGTCGAAGATGATCGCGTCAAGGTTCCGCGCATCCTCCATCGCGATGCGGTCGCGAACGAGCATCCCGTTCTGAGCGGCGAGCGACGTGTTGATGGCGACGACCAGCGGGATGGCGAGCCCGAGAGCGTGTGGGCAGGCGATGACGAGTACCGTGACGACGCGTTCGATGACGGTCACGTCGAACGAGACCGCGACGGTCCACGCAATCCCCGTCACGACTGCCGCCCCGAGCGCGACGTAGAACAGCCAGCCGGCCGCCCGGTCGGCCAGTACCTGCGTCTTGGACTTGCTCTGCTGGGCTTCCTCGACGAGACGCATGATGCCCGCGAGTGTCGTCTCCTCACCCGTCGCGCCAACACGGACGCGGAGACTACCATCGCCGTTGATGGTGCCGCCGATGACCTCGTCACCGGGCTCCTTCGAGACGGGCTTGGACTCGCCCGTGATCATCGACTCGTTGACGTCCGAATCGCCCTCCTCGACGGTGCCGTCAGCAGGGACACTCGCGCCCGGCCGGACGAGCACGAGGTCGCCTTCCGAGAGCTCACTGACGGGGACTTCCTCGGTGTCTCCATCATCAGTAATTCGCTCTGCGGTGTCGGGCATCAGCTTCGCCAGCTCGTCGACCGCGCTCGAGGCACGGCGCACCGACCGCATCTCGATCCAGTGCCCCAGCAGCATGATGTCGATCAACGTCACGAGCTCCCAGAAGAACGCCGACTGCGTGGGGAAGACCACGCTCGCGAGACTGTAGACGAACGCGACCGAGATGGCCATCGAGATCAACGTCATCATCCCCGGCGACCGATCTTTCAGCTCCGGCACTGCCATCTTGAGGAACGGGACCCCACCATACGCGAAGACGATGACCGCGAAGACGGGGTTGATCCATTCGCTCCCCGGGAATGCCGGGACGGAGAACCCGAGCCACTCCTGTAGCATTTCGCTGTACAGGAGGACGGGAATCGACAGGAGCGTCGAGACGAAGAAGCGCCGCCGGAACATCTGCTCGTGGCCTTCGTGCATCCCGCCATGGCCCTCGCCGTGTCCCTCGTGGGAATCGTGGCCGTGGCCGTCGCCCTCGTGGCCGGCGTGCTCGTGCTGCTCGTGGGACGCCATCTCACCTGCCGCAGTGTGGTGAGCCTCGTCCTCCAGTAGCTCCTGTTCTACCCCTTCCTCGTCAGATTCCGCGACCGCTTCATCGTGGTCGCCGTGTTCGTGCTGGTGACTGGTGGTGTCCTGCTGGTCCTCTCCGCCCTGGGAATTCTCAGCTGTATCTTTGTGGTCGTCCATAGGTCATGTTCTCTATTGAGGTGGTTCCGCCGGCTTCCTGAAAGTTCGGTCCCTGAAACCGTACAACAGGGTCAAGGTGGGCAAACTCCGAAGAGAACGGTGGACCGTTCACCCAGGAGCGTGATGTGCTATCCCCAGAGATACACTACTTAGGCGTGGGCAGTGTAACCGGCGTCTTCGACAGCCTCAACGAGGACCGAGGCGTCGGCGTCACCATCCACCTTCGCCTGTTCAGCTTCCCGGTCTGCGGTCGCGTCGGTCACACCAGGTATCTCTTGAAGCGTTTCTTCTACTGTCTGTTCACAGTGGCCACAGGTCATCCCCTCAACGCTGATGGTCGTCGTCATACGTATGAATGTATGTCCTCCTCCCTTTAGCGGATTTCTCCTTCGATAGGCTGGTATGAGGTTCGGTTTGACTTTAGAATCAAAACAGAGATGGTCGTGATTCTTTAGTTACTCGCCAACGGCGTGCTACTATGCGCGACTTGGACGAAACTGACCTCGAGATTATTCAGCTACTGATGTTGGACGCTCGTCGACCGTACAGTGAGATCGCAGATGTTGTAGACCTCTCAGCGCCAGCTGTGTCGGACCGAGTCGAACGGCTACAAGAGATGGGAATTATTAATCGGTTCACGCTTGACGTCGATCGCTCACAGCTCCGCGGCGGAATTCCGGTCCTGATTACGCTCGATGTCGAATCAGCCAGCCATAGCGCTGCATCGATCAAAGACGATCTCATCGACGAAGGCGCCATCGAACACGTATTTACCACCGCCGAAGCGGACCTAGTCCTGTACGCCAGAGTTCCAGATACAGACATCGCAAGCTGGCTTGCGGATACCATCGACACCGGAGCAGTCGACGACTTTGAGGTAACGCTTCTCGCAGGCGCTAACTGGGCACCAGAATTGGGGGAAACGGAGTTCGCGCTCTCCTGCGCTCAGTGTGGAAATACAGTTGACAGTGAAGGAACAGCCACCCGCATCGATGGAGAGCTGTACCAGTTCTGTTGTCCATCGTGTGAGGCTCGGTTTGAGGAGAAGTACGAGCAACTCCGAGAAGAGGCTGACTGATTCGGGATTACGCGCCGCGCTTCATGACTTCTCCCTCGACTTTGGTCGTTGGAGAAGTCACTCGACGTCCGTCGCCTGATAGAAGACCAGCACGCCGATTACGAGGAGGGCGACGGTATATGCGACGGCACCGCCGAAATCCCACACGTCGATGCTCGACGTGAATGCCGCGTCGAAGAGCGCGTTCGTCGCGTAGTGGCTCGGCAGTAGTTTCGTCCACTCAGGCGCGTCGGTCGCGAGCGGATTCTGGAACAGGAGGACGTCGACCATCGGCGAAAACAGCATCACGTACACCCCGCCCAATCGACCCAACACGATGCCGACAACAACGCCGAGGATACCGTACGTGAGCCCGACCAGCAGCGTCGCGGCGACGAACGGAACGGTCGATTCGGGCGTAAACGCGAACACGGCGACGACAACCGACGCCATCGTGACGACGTCGATCCCGAGGAGACGGACTACTCCATCGAACACGATGGCCAGACGTACTACTTCTGTTCACAGTCCTGCAAGGACTCCTTCGACCCGGAAGCGGCGAACACCTCTATCCCGGAGAAGGCGACCTCATGGTCGGGGTGGAAGTCGCTCGCGGACAAACAGTGGAAAGAATGGGCGATGTTGTGGGATGAAATCGCTATCGGGTTCATCTTCGCCGGCCTCATTGCCGGGTTCATCCCCGAATCAGTCTGGACGAGCGTCTTTTCCGGAGCCACGTTCGGCTTGCCGGTGTACGTCCTCTGGACGGCTGCACTGGGGGCGATTATTGGTGTCGTCACCTTCGTCTGTTCGGTCGGGAATGTCCCGTTCGGCACCGTTCTCTGGACACGGGGGCTGCCATTCGGATCGGTGCTCTCGTACATCTTCGCTGACCTCATCGTCCCCCCGATCATGAAAGCCTACGACGAGTACTACGGAACGACGTTCGCGGCGGTGCTGTCTCTGATGATCTTCGTCGCTGCAGTTATCGTCGGGTTCGTGATTCACTTCCTCTTCCTGAGCGTTGGCCTCATCCCCTCGCGGGCTGCCGCCGAGGTTGCCGAGGTATCCATCGAACTCAACTACAAGCTCGTGTTGAACGTCCTCGCGACGGTGTTCTTCCTGTTCCTCTACTGGCTCCACAAACAGGACTCGGTGAGTGGCGGGGAACCCAGTAGTGAAGACCACGCGACGATGATGAACTGACGCTTGGCCAGCTGTCGATAGCGGGTAGGCTCAGGTCTCGTTGTGGCGCTCCCTGTACGTCTTCGCTGCGAAAAAGACATATAGTGCGCCGATAGCCCGAACGGCCGAATTGAATCGCTCATTCCATTCTATCGACTCCGGACGCTCGTACAGGAACGCGGTGGCAAATCTCCGATACAGATCGGGAAACAGGAGGACGATCGCGCCGAACAGGCCGGTAAGATTCATTAGCCACGTGTATGCCCGCCCGTTAAAGAGGGAAATCGCAGCTATCAGAACGCCCTCCGACCGGACTGCTGGACGTACCCACCCTCTCACCGTTCCCTCGCTTGGATTCGCAATCGCGAGTTTCTCGAAGAGCTCGACGATTTCGTCCGGGAACAGCGCTGAGAGAGCGCCAAGGACACCCACGAGTGTTCGAATCATACGATATGGTAGGACCGGTACGGACATAATTCCCGCTGCGGTCCTATACTGGCGAGAACGAGGGAAGTCCGAACAGTACCAGCTTCGAGCCGGGAACGAGATGCAAAAAGGAGTAACTGCGTGTGTACCTTAGCGGACGGTCACTCTGATTGTTCGAGTTTGTTTCGGCGGGATTCGAACTCTTCGTCCGTGAGATCGCCACGGGCGTACGCCAGACGTAATTCTTCCATCGCGGGATTGTCAGAGGTTTGTGTTTTGCTTACCCGTCTGAAGAGGAGATAGCCCCCGCCAAGAAGCGCAACGAGGAAGACGAGTGGAACAAGCATTCCGATAACGGGCCACCAGCCGCCGGTACTACCGTACTGGCCCATCATTCCCCCGTATCCCATCATCCCGCCGAAGCCCATCCCCATCATGAGCAACGGAAGGAGGATGAACGCTCCGAGGATCAGTAGCAGTATCGTCGTTGTGTCCAGTTGATTCGATGAAGCCATCGACGATCAGGCCTCCGACGCGGGGTCGAACTCGTCTCTAACAGCTGCCAGTACACGATCAAATCGCTCGGTGACCTCGGTTGCGATGGAATCAAGCGCGTCGTTATCAGCAATCCCGACCAACTGTTCCGGATCGACCGCACTCACCACGATGTCGCCGTCATCAGTCTCATAGACGATGACGTTACAGGGTAAGAGCGCACCAAGCTCGATTTCCTCGGTTAACCCTTCGTATGCTAGCGGAGGATTACACGCACCGAGGATGCGATACTGACGGAACTCTTCGCCAAGCTTCTCCTTGAGTGTCGCCTGAATGTCGATATCACAGAGGACACCGAATCCCTCGTCCGTGAGTGCAGCGTTCGTTGTATCAACGACGTCGTCGAATTCGCCAGTGACTGTGGTCTGTATTGTGTATTCCATGGAATATCATACCCCGTCCGCGGGGTTAACCGTTGGGTGCCCAACAGCGATCGTTGGGGAGGGCAGTGTCTCGGCTGGAACAGCAGCTGTTCCGATCATCCGGTCCGTTCGAGCTGTTTTCGCCGCCGTTCGAATTCATCGTCCGAAAGCTCCCCGCGAGCGTATCGCTCGCGGAGAACCGACAACGACTGCTCATCGTTCCCACCGGATCCTCGGTTGAGGAGCGCATAGACGAGGTAGAGCGGAACGGCGATGAGGAGCCCCATCCAGAGGAGTCCCCAGAGCCCCATCGCTCCGCCGAAGAGGCCCCAGCCGCTTCCGCCCATCATCCCGCCGCCATAGCTCCCGCCGCCGTGGGCGGCAGCCGTTCCAGTCGCCGCGACCAGCAGCGGGATGGCGAGGATCGCGAGGCGACGAGCAGTGCGTCCGAGATGAGTGGTAAGTTGCGTCATTATCTTGAGTTGGTGAACCGTGGTTGTCGTTTGAAGCGATCGAAACGGTCAGAGGCCGTCAGCAGTGGCCCTGCCCGTACGTCCCGCCGTTGTAGTCGTTGTCAGCCATGTCTTGGCCCATCTCGTCGACGGTCACACCCATGTGCGTCTCCATCCACTCGACGCTACCAGGGCCCATGTGCTCGGTCATCTGCGCCTCCATCCAAGCAGCCCAGTCATCAGCGGTAGCGTTGTCCGTGGGCGCGTCGTCAGCTGTCGTGTCGGTACCGTGTGCGCTGACCACGGGGGCGGCGAACACGAGTCCGACGAGAGCGAGCGCCACGAGCAGCCAGCCGCCGAGTTTGAAGTTGGTCATTGTCTTTCTCCTCGGTTACTCGTAGGACCGCTCGGGAGTTATGACGATGGGCGTGAACTCACGCAGGAGAACGTTCGAGAACGTGTATACAGCGTTTTAATCGTGTTTCAGAAACAAGAGCGTTCATCCGGCTCGAATTCGCCGGGATGGCACTCAACGCCTCGTTCGGAACGGGACTAAGACCACACGGGCCACAGATTGATCAACCAGAAATCGAGTCTCAACCCACTCATTCGACGTATTCCACAACACGCGCCATCCCCGCATCGAGGTGGTACAGATTGTGACAGTGGAACAACCACCGACCGGGGTTATCCGCGTGGAAGTCCAGCGTCACCTGTCCTCGATGTCCCGGGACGATAACCGTGTCTTTGATCGCGTTGCCGACCTGGAAGAAGTGGCCGTGAAGGTGCATCGGATGGACGACCGGGCTCTGATTGGTCATCCGAATTCGGACGTGTTCCCCAGGCCGAATCTGAAGCGGGTCGGCATCCGGATAGGCTTGTCCGTCTATCGTCCACGTGTAGGACTGGTTTCTACCGCGAGAGAGCGTCAGATCGAACGTCCGGTCGGGATCTCCACTCACACCGTCGAGCGAGGAGAGTGCTTGCAGGTCGCCGTATTCCAATCTGTTACTCGAAGATGATGGAGGCTGTGGAGTGCTCGAACCGTCAGTGGATTCATACTCAACGACAGCTCTGGCCGGTGGTTCGTTCCCGTCGAGTGCGTTCGCCTGAACGAACCATCGCCCCGGATTCGTCGCTTCCACGACGACATCGTACCGTTCACCAGCACCAAAAACGAACGAGTCGGCCTCAACCGGTTCGACGGGCTGGCCATCGGCGTGGGTCACCGACATCTCGTGTCCAGCGATTCGCACACCGAAGACTGTCGCACTGCCGGCATTCACGAACCGAAAGCGAATCCGATCGCCCTCCGTTACGTCGAACGTCGGGGGATTCTCGGGCAGTTGACCGTTGATCAAAAGCCCCTCGTATGGCGGTCGAACGTCTCCCATCATTCCACCCATTCCACCGCCACCCATCCCACCGTCCGACGGAAGACGAGGTTCTCCAGAGAGGTAATCGTCGAGCACGACGACGTACTCGCGGTCGTACTCGACGTGTGGGTCACGTTCTTCAACGATCAGAGGGCCGAGTAATCCACGATCGAGTTGGAGTCCGACGTGGCTGTGGTAAAAATACGTCCCAGCGGGTTCAGCACGGAACTTGTATGTGAATGTATCACCGGATGCAACCGGCTCTTGCGTCACGTTCGGGACGCCGTCGACCGGATTCGCAACAGGAATCCCGTGCCAGTGAATCGTCGTCTCCTCCTGCAGGTCATTAGCCAGTTCTACGCTGAGCACGTCACCCTCCTGCACGCGCAACTCTGGGCCCGGATACTGTCCATCGTATAGCCACGTAGTCGTCGACGTATCCGAAGCTGGTCGAATGGTCCCAGACGTCGCAGTGAGGCTGACCGATGTATCTGGATCAGCTGTGACAGTTGGACGAGGGGTCACCGCACGACCCCCACCATCGTCGGTGCCTGGTAGCGGACTGGCACACCCCGCAAGCGCTCCGAGAGTCGAGATCCCCGATAATTGGAGGAGTTTACGGCGAGAAAGTCCCGAGGAGGTCATTGCCTTTGTTTTCGCGGTCAGCGAGTAAAGGCCTCGCGATGAGAGACGTTCATACGGCCATCCTCGTTCCGAGTTTAGGCCGGGCGATACGGTGAACGATCATGGATTTCCGAGAATCCCCCGCTAGTTCGCCTGTTTCTGTTGTAAGTCGTCGCTCGGATAGATGCGATACGTTCGCCCTTGTCGCTCGCGGTACAGTAAGCCGCGCTTCTCGAGGGCACTCACCGTCTGACTGACCTTGCTTTTCGAGAAGTTCGAGCGATCCCGGAGTTCGATCTGTGTGATACCGGGCGACGAGAGGACCGGTTCGAGAATTCGGCGTTCATCATCCGGCAAGAGGTCCAATACGCGAGCCTGTGGCTGGGACTCCGGATTGATTTTTCCCTCTGGTTGAACGGGCCAATCCTGCGATTCGATACTCTCAGAATCGGTTTGATTCGCCATGCCAGTCTGTGAGCGATCGGCTACCTCTGTGGTAGTGAACTCGTCCCGAACCACGAGATAGCCCCCACCAACGACAGCCGAAACAAGAAGCGTTCCGAGAACGTACAAGAGTGGGTTCGTTCCGTGAACCGCACCCATCGACGTACCCATCATCGAGCCCATCTGCTCGAAGGCCTGCTGTTGCTGGTACGCTTGCCAGGTGAGCACACCACCGACTATGAGGACGGCAGCGACCAAGGCACCGGCTACGGTATCGGCTCGCCGTCGATTCATTTTCTCCACCTCGATCCTCCGGGACACTTGCTCATATGTGAGAGTTCGTGAGACATTGCTGTACCAGTTTTGATTGGCCAACGCAATCACGGGGCTGGCGGCCCCACAAATTCGATATCCCCAATCGATGTTCAATGGTGGTCATGATCCTGAGACGCTCCCGCCTCTGGGTGTTGATGGGCGAATTCATCTGGGTCCTTTTCGAACGTCTCCTTACAGGTCTGCGAGCAGAAGTAGTACGTCTCGCCGTCGTGCGTCGCCGATGGCTCGCTATCGTCAGTCCGCATCCCACAGACGGGGTCGCGGTACTGGCCGGGCGCACCGAGACCGCGACGATAAACATACAGCAGGAACCCGGAGAGCGCGAACGCGATGAGGTTGAGATAGAACGTGTAGTTGAGTTTGAAGTACGTCTGCTCGGTCGCCGTCTCGCCGCCCGCCAGATCCGGAACGATTCCCAGCGCGTCGAACAGCAGCTCCATGAGGAAGCCGGTGAACGCCATCGTCACGAAAAAGACGCCGAGGATGTACAGCATGATCTTCCAGCCGTAGTACTTCCGGTAGACGTTCAGCACGGGAATCGTGATGAGGTCGGCGTAGACGAACGCGATGATCCCGGCGAAGCTGACGCCACCGCCCCACAGCGCGACGGCGAACGGGACATTACCCATACTGCCAACGAAACTGAGGACGGCGACGGTGACACCCATAATCGCGTTCTCGGCAGTCACGAGCAGGCCGTCGCCCTGAATGAACAGCGTGTTCCACACCCACTGCGGGACGAAGACGATGACGAACCCAGAAATAAGGAAG
>Ga0207757_100574_pt1 | contig 22610 bp, 22 predicted proteins | sample A23P3SouthBayCA_2_FD_187752 | JGI IMG/M metagenome (GOLD analysis project Ga0207757, IMG submission 187752) | Aerobic enrichment media microbial communities from Eden Landing Ponds, California, USA - A23 P3 (2) (SPAdes) | ecosystem: Environmental > Aquatic > Marine > Unclassified | place...
TCGGCTTCGTCCTCGCTCTCGCGCGCGCGTGAGCGCTCGGTCGTGTAACCGCGTACGCTATCGGTCATTGGTTTGTATCAGTGAGCAAAACGGCTCTATACAGAATCTACCTCAGGCGAGATACTTAATATTGTCGGAAAACAGCCGACCGATTACGCCCGCCGACGCGGGCACGGGACGGTCGGAGGGGTGTGGGATGGCAGTTTGGCGGCCTACGCGGGACCGGCGCTCAGCGACGATTCGGCCTCGCTACCCTGCATCGCCTCCCACCGGCTGACGCCGGCTTCGGCGACGGCCATGTCCTGTTCGACCGCGCCACCGGACACGCCGAACGCACCGACCACGTTCCCCTCCTCGTCCGTCAGCGGATATCCCCCGCCGAAGACGACCAGACGACCCTCGTCGGTCGTCTGGAGCCCGTACAGGGAGTTGCCGGGCTCGGAGGGTTCGGCGAGTTCGTGGGTCGGCGTGTCCAGTGCTGCCGCTGTGTAGGCTTTGTTCCGCGATATGGAGACGGACGCGAGCCACGCGTCGTCCATCCGATGTTGCGCGACGAGGTTCCCCTCGCTGTTCGCGACGGTGATTACCATCGGCGTGTCGATATCCTCGGCCTTCCGTTCGGCCGCTTCGATCAACTCAGTTGCCGTGTCAAGAGTGATGGAATGAACCATGCGGATCGGCATTCTGGATTCGGCGCCATAAGCATTTATTTTTACTTCGCGGCCACGCCGCCACCGACGTAACGCCGAGGAGTATCGTCTCACATTCTCCCCGCATTATCGGCGTTTCAAGGCCTTATATTGTATAATCTCGGCCATACAGTCTTACCGCCTTCGGCCGCGATTTGACAGGTCGAGAAGTAAACAAAACCTCTTACGAATTGCCGGTGAGCGAGACGGGCTATCGAACCCCCTGTTCGACCGCATTTCGGCAAGCCTAAACAAACAGTGATGACGTTTATCCGTTCACTAGCCGACTCGAGACCCGGTCGCTCGCGTGGCCACGCAGCGCCGGGGCTACGCGCATCGTGTCCGACCGAAAGAACTCGTCGGTGGGTCCTACAGGTCGAAGTGTTCCGCGGCCGTCTCCATGTCCTTGTCGCCGCGACCCGAGAGGTTCACGAGGATGCTGTCGTGTTCGCCCGCCTCGGCCAGTTCGATGGCCAGCGCCACACCGTGGCTCGATTCGAGCGCCGGGATGATCCCCTCCGTCTCGGAGAGTTCGCGGAAGGCAGCGAGCGCCTCGTCGTCGGTGACGGCGGTGTACTCCGCGCGGCCGACCGCCCGGAACATAGCGTGTTCGGGGCCGACGCCGGGGTAGTCGAGGCCGGCCGACACCGAGTGGACCTCGGTGTCCTCGCCGATCACGCGTGTCTTCATGCCGTGGAGCACCTCGTCTTCACCCTCGGCGAGCGGGGCGGCGTGGCGACCCGAGCCCTCGCCCTCGCCGCCACCTTCGGCGCCGTAGAAGGCCACGTCGTCGTCTCGGAAGGCGTGGAACAGCCCGATGGCGTTCGATCCGCCGCCGACGCAGGCGACCGCCGCGTCGGGGAGCTCGCCCGTCCGGTCGAGCATCTGCTGGCGCGCCTCCTTGCCGATGACGGACTGGAAGTCACGAACCATCCGCGGGAACGGATCGGGGCCGACGACGCTCCCGACGAGGTAGTGGGTGTCCTCGATGTTCGCCGCCATGTCTTCGAGCGCGGCGTCGACGGCGTCCGCGAGGCCCGCGCCGCCGCGGGTCACCTCGTTGACCGTCGCGCCCATCAGCCGCATCCGGAAGACGTTCATCTTCTGGCGCTCCACGTCCTTTTTCCCCATGTAAATCTCCGTGTCGAGGTCGAGCAGTGCGCCGGCCATCGCCGTCGCCGTGCCGTGCTGACCCGCCCCGGTTTCGGCGATGAGCCGGTCCTTGCCGGCCCGCTTCGCGAGGAGCGCCTGCCCGAGCGTGTTGTTGATCTTGTGGGCGCCGCCGTGGAGCAGGTCCTCCCGCTTGAGGTAGATGTCGGCGCCGTACCGCTCGCTGAGGTTACGGGCGTGGTAGACCGGTGTCGGCCGCCCGGCGAACGTCTCTAGGAGGTCACGCAGCTCCGACTGGAACGACTCCGTCGTCGCGACTTCGTCGTACGCGTTCGCGAGGTGTTCGAGTGGCTCTTCGAGCGCTTCGGGGACGTGACGGCCGCCGTAGCCGCCGAAAGTTCCATCGACCATCGCCAACGGATGTTCGCCGGGGACACATAAACGCTACTGGCGGTCGCCAGCCGATGAGACGCACCGCGTCGGTCGCGGGCGTCGACTGCGTTGGTGGATCGAAACCCTTAGTGCCGGTCCGAAAGTCCTCAGCAACATGAGCGAGACGCCCGTCGACGCCGACGAGGTCCGCCACGTTGCCGACCTCGCTCGGATCGATCTGGACGAGGACGAGGTGGACCGCTTCGCCGTGCAGTTCGCCGACATCCTCTCTTACTTCGACGCGCTGGACGACGTGCCCGAGGTGGAGGCCGAAGCCGACTTGGTGAACGTCATGCGCGAAGACGAAGTGCGCGAAGGGCTGAGTCAAGAGGAGGCCCTGCGGAACGCGCCGGAGACCGAAGACGGCTACTTCAAGGGCCCCAGCGTCTCATGAGCCTCGACGCGTTCATCACCGAGGAGACCATCGTCGGCGCCGACGACGGCCCGCTCGCGGGCCGGACGGTGGCGGTGAAGGACAACATCTCCACCGAGGGCGTCCGGACCACCTGTGGCTCCGCGATGCTCGACGACTACGTGCCACCCTACGACGCGACGGTCGTCGAACGCCTGAAGGCGGCTGGCGCGACCATCGTCGGCAAGACCAACATGGACGAGTTCGGGATGGGCACGACGACCGAAACGTCCGCGTTCGGGCCGACGAAGAACCCGGTCGACGAATCCCGCGTCCCCGGCGGCTCCTCCGGCGGGAGCGCCGCGGCCGTCGCCGCCAGCGAGGCAGACTTCGCGCTCGGGAGCGACACCGGCGGGTCGATCCGCTGTCCCGCCGCCTTCTGTGGCGTCGTCGGCGTCAAACCCACGTACGGCCTCGTCTCCCGGTACGGCCTCGTCGCCTACGCCAACTCGCTGGAACAGATCGGTCCGCTGGCGCCGACCGTCGAAGGCGCCGCCGAACTGCTCGAAGTGATCGCCGGCCCCGACGAACGCGACGCCACGACCCGCGAGGAGGGCGCCGACGCCACCTACGCCGACGCCGCCGACGGCGACGTGGAGGGACTGAAAATCGGCGTCCCGACCGAACTGATCGAAGGGGCCGACGAGCGCGTCGTCGAGACGTTCGAGGACGCCCTCGCGGCCCTCGAAGCGCAGGGCGCCGAGACCCACGAGGTGAGCCTCCCCTCCGTCGAACGCGCCGTGCAGGCCTACTACGTCATCGCCATGTCCGAGGCATCTTCGAATCTCGCGCGCTTCGACGGCGTGCGCTACGGGCCGGCCACCGAGGCGGAGGGCAACTGGAACGAGACCTTCGCACAGGTCCGAGAAGCGGGCTTCGGCGACGAGGTGAAACGCCGCATCCTCCTCGGAACCTACGCGCTCTCGGCGGGCTACCACGACAAGTACTACGCGAAGGCACAGGACGCCCGCGCGTGGCTCAAGCAGGACTTCGACGAGGCGCTCGCCGAGGCGGACGTACTGGCGTCGCCGACGATGCCCGTCCTCCCCTTCGAACTCGGCGAGAGCCTCGACGACCCGCTCCAGATGTACCTCGCGGACGCAAACACGGTCCCTGTCAACCTCGCCAACCTCCCCGCCATCTCCGTGCCCGCCGGTGAGGCCGACGGCCTCCCGGTCGGCCTCCAGTTGATCGGCCCGGCGTTCGGCGAACGGACGATCATCCGCGCGGCCAGCGCCGTCGAGTAGGTCGACACCTTTTCGGCACCGCCCGCTCCACGCCTCCCACGAATGTACATCGTCATCGTCGGCGCCGGCGACATCGGGACGCCCCTCATCGAAGTCGCCACCTCCGGCGGCAACGAGGTGGTCGTCGTCGAGCGCGACGAGGAACGCGCCGAACGCGCCGCGACGTACGACTGTCTGGTCATCAACGACGACGCGACGGTGAAGGAGACGCTCGTCGACGCGGGCGCCGACCGGGCCGACGCGCTCATCTCCACGACGGACCGCGACGCGGTCAACATCATGGTCTGCCTGCTCAGTCAGGAACTCGAGGTGCCGAACGTCGTCTCCGTCGTCCACGACCCCGATCACATGAGCCTCTTCGAACGGATCGGCGTCAACACGATGCAGAACCCGCAACGCCTCATCGCGGAGTACCTCTACCGGGCCGTCGAGCGGCCCTCCATCGTCGACTACATGCAGGTCGGAGAGCAGGCGGAAGTGTTCGAGATCGACGTCGCGCCGGACGCCCCCATCGCCGGTCACACCATCGCCGACGCCGTCGAGTCGGGCGTCCTCGAAGACGGGGCGTTCGTCGTCGCCATCGAGCGTTCGGAGGCGGAGACGCCCGTCGTCCCCCGCGGCGACACGACGATCCGAGCGGGTGATCGCGTCACCGTCTACACCGCCGACGGCGCGACCGAGGACATCACCGCCGCGTTCGGCGGCCAGACCGACTGATGCCCCGACGGCAGACCGTCGCCGGCGTGTCCGCCGATCTCGCGACCATCGCGCGGGACGTGGGGTCGCTGCTCGCGATGCAGGCCGGACTGATGGGCCTGTCGGTCGTGGTGGCGGTTCTCGCCCGCGAACCCTACGCGGCCGGCGCGTTCCTGCTCGCGGCGGTCCTGACCCTCACCGTCGGCGTCGGCGCCCGGCGGCGCTTCGCCGCGGCACCCGAACCCCGAATGAAACACGGCATGGTCGTCGCCGCGGCGGGTTGGCTCGCGACGGCCGTCTTCGGCGCGCTCCCCCTCGTGCTCACCGCACATCTGACACCCGCGGCCGTCGCCGCCGGCTTCGTCCCGGCCGGTGCCGACTACGCAGCCTCCAGCCTCGGGGTCTTCCGTAACCCCCTCCACGCCCTCTTCGAGAGCATGAGCGGGTGGACCGGGAGCGGCCTCACGATGGCGGTCCACGAACCCTCCCTGCCCCGGACCGTCCAGTGGTGGCGCTCGTTGATCCAGTACGTCGGGGGCGTGGGCGTCATCGTGTTGACCGTCTCCATCCTCTCCCGGCCCGGCAGCGGGAGCTACGCCCTCTACCGGAGCGAGACACGGGAGGAGCGCATCCACCCGAGCATCGTCTCGACGGTGCGGACGGTCTGGAAAATCTTCCTGCTCTACACCGTCCTCTCGGTCGTCGCCCTCTTTCTCGCCATCCGGGCGAGCGACTACGGGGCGTCACTCCCCCTCTGGGAAGCGGGCTGGCAGGCGCTCAACCACGCCATGACGGCGCTCTCGACCGGCGGGTTCAGCGTCACGGACAACTCCATCGCCACCTACGACTCGCCGCTGCTCGAGACGGTCCTGCTCCCCGTGATGACCCTCGGCGCCATCGCCTTCCCCGTCCACTACGGCGTCCTGAAGCATCGTGACCTCGGCCGCCTCCGGGCCGACCTCCAGACCCGGTGGCTGTTCGTCCTCCTCGTCGTCGGCGCGGTGGGGCTCTCGGCGCAGAATCTCGTCGCGCTCACCGACGCGTTCGGCGGATCGGTCGACTACGCCCGCCTCGACGCAGTCGGCCTGTCGGCGGCGCAGGCCGACGCCGTCCGCGACTCGGCCTTCCAGTTCGTCAGCGCCCTCTCGTGTACGGGCTTCCAGTCGGCGCCCATCGGCCGGTGGGCGGCGGGCGGAAAACTGATCCTCGCCGGGGCGATGACGCTGGGCGGCGCCGCGGGGTCGACCGTCGGCGGCCTGAAGATTATCCGCGGCTACACCATCGTCCGCGGCATCCAGTGGCAGTTCTCGCGGGTGTTCTTGCCCTCGAACGCCGTCGTCAACGCCCGCATCGACGGCCGACTGCTCGACCGCGAGACGATGGAACGCGAGTTCAGCGAGGCCGCCATCGTCTCCCTGCTGTGGCTCCTCCTCCTCGCCGCGAGTAGCCTGTTGCTGGTGAACCTCGTGGGCCCCGAGTTCACTTACGCCGACGCGCTCTTCGAAGTCGCGAGCGCACAGGGGAACGTCGGCCTCTCGACGGGGATCACCGGACCGACGATGCCGCCGCTGGCCGAGGCAGCGTTCGTCCTCAACATGTGGATCGGCCGGCTGGAGATCATCCCCGTCCTCGTCTTCGCCCGGTCGGCACTCTACGGGCTGAATCCGTGACAGTTGGTAGGGGGTGAGAGGGTCACACGCGATAGGCGTCCCGATTCGACCGGCGGCGCGTTCCCCCCGGAACCGCGCCGTCTCTGCGTGTCCGAAACGACGAATCGTCGTACCGGTGCCGAATCGAGTCGCCCATCACCATCGGAGTGGGGGAGTGACATAACGTTACGGCCCGAGTTCTCACCAGTGATACTCACAGACGGCGGCGATGTCGGGTCATCGGCCTCACCGGTCGTCAGGCACGATGCCCGCCGTGATCGGTCAGGCCATGCCGCGCTCCGCGGCACCCTCGCGAATCTTTCGAGCGCGCTTACGGACCCGGTTGACCAGCCGCTCGGCCCGCTCCGGTTTGATGCCGTAGTACGACGCGATCCAGTTGAGGTCGCCGTACGACTGCGTGAGGAAGTACGCGGCGAGGGTGTCCCGACCAGCCTGAATGATCGCCGGTGGGACGCCCTCCTCGCCGACCTTCTCCTCGTCGAAGCCGTTCACGTCGAAGTAGACGTCGGCGTACAGCTCCGCCGTCTCCGGGTCGTCGAATGCTCGGCCGCCGTGATGCGGCGCCTCGAACCGGTAGTCGGTATCGCCGTCGGCGGTCGTGCGCTCGACGATGCGAACGTCGAGGATGTAGGTGCGGTGGATCGTACTGTCGGCCGTCGCGTCGTCGGTGGTGGGGGTCGGTCGTGACATGGGTTCGTCGAGCGGATGTGTTCGGGAGTCGGTGCGCCGTTACGTCGGTCGCCGGAGGCCGACGGCCGCCAGCAGGATGCTAGCGACGAGCACCAGAACCGGCGAGAGAGGGCCCGCACCGGACGTGGGCTCGGCGCGCTCGTCGGTGGCGCCGTCGCCACTGCTCCCGCTGCCGCTGGCGTCCGCGCTGCCGCCGTCACCGTCGTCGTCGGTCGCGGGCGCGTCGCTCCCGGCGTCCGTGCCGGCCGATTCAGGGCCGGCAGTCGATCCGGAGGAAGACGAGTCGGTACCGCCCCCGCTTCCGGAGACCGTCACGGTGCCCGACCGGGTGGCCGGGCCGAAGGCGCGGCCGTCGTCGGCGTCGAACTGTCTCGGTTCGAGGGAGAGATCGACCTCGCCGGGCGACGCGCCGGCGACGGTGACCGTCGCCAGCGTCACGTCGGTCGCGCCGGGTTCGATGGCGCCCTCCACGTCTGCGGCTTCGAGGGTGGCGGTCGCGCCGTTCGCGCCGACGACGGGCTCGCTCGTCAGCCCGAACTTGTCGGGGTAGCCCGCCGATTCGATGCGAGCCACGTCCGGGTTCGCGACCGAGACGTCGAGGTAGTAGCCCGCCAGCCCGTCGGGGGCGTTCGTGAGGACGACGCCGACGGTCGTGGAGCCGTCGGGCGCCGTCGTGCCGTCCGTCACGACGACGGTCGGTCGGTCGCTCTGTGCCGTGGCCGTTCCTGCCGCCGCCACCGCCCCGAGGAGGGCGAGCGCCGCCAGCGTGACTGCGACCGCCGCGCCGCGACGACGGGTGTCGGCGAATATCGAAATCGAACGTGTGTCTTGGGTCATGGGTGTCGGATGGTGTAACCGAGAGGTGGAGCGTCGGCGAAATCGGCCGGGGGGCCGACCGAACGCCGTTAGTTGACCTCCTCGTAGAGGTCGACGACGTCGTCGAAGTCGAGCTGGCCGTTCTCGTTGAAGTCGTACGCCGACTCGTTCATCGTGACGCTGTCGGCGTCGAAGTTGCTGAACAGGATCTCGATGTCCTCGTAGTCGAGGCGGCCGTTGCCGTTGAGGTCCTCGTACAGCCCGTCGCCGTCGGGGTCCGTGGGAGCCGCGCCGCCGGTGACCGTCGGCGGACCGGTGACGAGGACGCCGGAACGCGCCTCGGCGCCGATGGCGTTCCCGGCCTCGTTGTCCATCCGGCTCACGTCGACCTGCAGGTCGGTCGTGCCGGTGCTGTCACCGCGGACGGCGAGGGTAGCGAGTGGGATGTCGCGGCCACCCGCGTCGACGTTGCGGTCCGTGTCCGCGACTCGAATCGTCGCCGACGAGCCGTCGGTGGCGACGGTGCTCTCGGTGAGACCGAGGTCCTCGGGGAACGCGACGCCGGTGATGCTGGCGACCGCGGGATTCGTGACCGAGACAGTGACCTCGGCGCCGGCGAAGCCGGTCGGGAGCGCGGACGCTTCGAGCGTCGCCTCGCCGGTCTGGCCGAAGCCGACGGCCATCGACTCCACGTCGACCATGACGTTCGGCTGGAAGACGTAGAGGCCGTCGTTGGGATAAGAGCGCGCGGGGCCGCCGAAGCCGTCCTCACAGCAGAGGACGCGACCGTCGCGCATCGTGTAGACGTTGTCGATGTTACGGAGCGCGTCGTCGGCGTCCTGCGGACCGTCGGTGAAGTCGGGGCCGACGATCACGGGTTCGAGCGTCGAGACGTTGTAGTTGGGTTCGAGTTCGGCGCGGTAGACGACGCCGCCGTCGACGCGGTCGACCTGGATGTCGCCCTCGTCGTCCGCGAGCGCGTCGTTGAACTCGGAGATGCCGAAGTAGACCAGATCGCCGGGCTTGGAGTCGTCGACGCTGTCGACGCCCTCGGCCTTGTTGAACTCGAGTGACGCGCCGATCTCTTTGGCTGCCGCGCGCGTCTCTAGGAACGGCACCTTGCGGAGTTCCTCGTCGACGCCGTCGGGGCCGTCCGCCTCGTACTGCCGGGCCCACTCGACGATCTCCTCGTTCGTGATGTAGTTCCGGTTGCCGTTCTCGATGACTTCCAGATCGGCCTGCTTGAGGACTTCGTCGGTCACGGCGTCGCCTTCTTCCCAGTCGGCGTGGGCGCGGAGGTAGTCGCCCTGCGTCACGTCGTCGTACTCGGCGATCCAAGACTCGACCTCGCCGTTGGTGGCGTGACCGAGTTTCAGCCACTCGACGTTGAGGGTCGTGTCGGCGGGCGACGCCCGCTTCTCGGCGTCGGTCGAAATCTTCGGAGCGTAGAGCGTGCCCGCGATGTCGTCCGTGTTCTCGTAGCTGTCGATTGGCTCGTCGGCGACGAATTTGTAAATTCCCTTGTTGTCGCCGTCGGAGCAGCCGTAGACGGTCTTGCGGTCGCCTTGGATGTCCGGCGCCTCCCACGAGGCCCGACCCATCACCCAGTACTTGATCGGGTTCGGTGGGTCGCCCGACGGGTCGCGGATGTCCACGAAGTAGCCGTAGCGGTAAGGGTTGGGGTAGACGTCCGTGATCGGGTCCGTGTTGTTGCTGGTGTTGTCGCTGTTCTGGTCGATGGGGTTCGCGCCGAGATAGTAGGCCGCCTTCTCGATGCCGCCCTGCGACCAGTAGCCCTGAATGGTGAAGTTCTCGGCGACGTCACCGTCCTCGACGTACGATTCGAGAGCCGGACCGATCTCCGTCGCGTTCGGCCGGTTCCAGAACTGGCAGCCACCGATCTTACCGACCCCGGTGCCGGAGTCGACGATGTCGCCGACCGTGTACCCGTACGAGACGCGCGGGTGACTGTAGTTCTCCTCCGCGGAGATCATCGTTCCCCACGGACTCAGGTCGCCGTAACAGTTGACCCACGTGCCGCCGATATCGCGGAAGGGGTCGGTGTTGACGAGGTTCAGCGCCGCGTCCGTGTCGGCGCTCCACTCGCCGTTCTCGTCTTGGCTGATCGGAACACGAGTGATACAGCCGGGGTAGTTCTCCCAGTTGGTGAACAGATATCCCTCGGTCCCGTCCTCGTCCGTCGGGACGAACTGGTTGCAGTCGGGGTTCCCGCCGTATCCACCGCTGGATCCAGCGAACTCGGTCAGATCCTGCCCGTCCGGCGTCTGCGGGACGCCGAGTCGCTCGTCGCCATCCTGAATCGGCGCCCGGCCTTCGAACAGAACCTCGTAGTCGCCCGCGTTGGAACGAACCCGCCGCTGTTTCTCTTTCGTGTCCGGAATCCCCACCTCCTCGAAGTCGTCGTTGTTGCCGTCGAACTCGAAGGTGAAGCCGCTGAAGTAGCCGACCGCCGCCCGACCGAACGGCTCCGGATTGCTCCCCTCCGGGTGCTGGAGGCTGTACAGCACCGACCCGTCCTCGAAGACGAACGGGCCGGTCACTTCGGCCCCGAACGCCGTCGTCGAGAACCGCTTGAGTTCACCCCTGACGCTCGGTGCGCCCGGCGTGTCCGATTCCTCCACGTCGGCGCTCGCCACACCCGAACCGACCACGCTGGCGCCGAGGGCAGCAGCTGTTGACGTTGCCATCAAGCTTCGTCGAGTCAAATCGACCATGCGGATGGATCGCCGGACGACTCGGTAAAAGCCGTTTATATTGTGGGTATATTGATGGAAATAAAATGCGGAGCGACGGGTGTGGGTGTGTCACTCACAGGTCGACACCCCAGTCGTATAGCGTCTTCACAGACGGGTACGATCCTCCCCACCCGTGTTCGCCCCCCTGCGACAGGCTCGTCGCCGGCGGAGTGAGCCGCCGTTGCGACCGGTCGTCGCACTCGGCGATAGATCGATTCGATATATAAAACCGCGCACCCGATTTTCAGCGCTGATTCTGCTACTGCCGCCAGTACTCCGGCGTCAGACAGACCAACACGGGCAGAATCTCGAGGCGGCCGAGCCACATCAGCGCGACCATGAACACCTTCGAGGGCGCCGAGAAGTCGAGGTAGCTCCCCATCGGACCGACGAGACCGAATCCGGGGCCGACGTTGCCGAGCGTCGCGGCGACGGCGCTCATGGCCTCCAGTACCGACACCGAGAGGCCGACGCGGCCGGCGTCGAGAAAGAGCAGGGCCGTCGCGACGAAAAACAGCACCAGATACAGGACGGTGAACGCGTAGATACCGCGGAGGGCGCGTTCGTCGATAGTCCGGCCACCGAGTCGAACCGGGCGCACTGCCTCGGGGTGGGCGGTGGTGAACAGCTCCCGCCGGATCGACTTCAGGATCACGTACCAGCGGACGACTTTGATCCCGCCACCGGTCGAGCCGGCCGATCCCCCGACGAACATCGCGAAGAGGAGGAGATACTGCGTCGACGCCCCCCACGCGTTGAAGTCGATACTGGCGTACCCCGTCGTCGTCACGAGCGAGACGACTTGGAACGCCGCGTGTCTGAGCGCCGGTTCGACGTTGCCGATCAGTGTGGCCCGGACACCCGCGAGATAGCCCGCGTCGTACGTCGTGTCCGGTGGGACGAACGTCGCGATTCCGCTTCCGACGAACAGGAACGCGGCGACCAGTCCCGTGAGGACCGCCATCGCCCCGACGTAGAAGCGAAACTCCGAGTCGCCCGGGAGTCGCTTCGGATCGCCCGTGAGCGCGTGCCAGAACAGCGCGAAGTTGGTCCCCGCGGCGATCATGAAGGGGATGATGACCCACTGGACGGCGGCGGAGAACGCCTCGATGCTCCGGGCCTCGGGCGAGAAGCCGCCGGTCGGCATCGTCGTCAGCCCGTGCGAGACGGCGTTGTACACGTCCATCGCGGGCGCCATCCCGGCCAGATGCAGGCCGTAGAGCAGGAGAATTTCGAGGACGGTGAAGCCGAGATACGCCCCCCAGAGCGCTCGCGCCGTCTCCGCGATGCGGGGCGTGAGTTTCTCGATGCCCGGTCCCGGTGCCTCCGCGTCCATCAACTGCGCCCCACCGACGGAGAGTTCCGGCAGGATGGCCACCGCGAGGACGACGATTCCCATCCCGCCGAGCCACTGGGTGAGCTGTCGCCAGAGCATGATCCCGTGACCGTGCGCGTCGAGCGAGATCTGTCCGAGGACCGTCGCTCCCGTCGTGGTGAACCCGCTCATGCTCTCGAACAGGGCGTTCGAGGGGTGGCGGAGCGTCGACTCCGGCGCGGTCGCCGGGACGAGTCCCGGCAGGCCGTACGCCTCGATCAGGTACGGGAGGGCACCGATCAGCGACACGGCGAGCCACGTCGCCGCGACCATCAGGAACCCCTCGCGCGCGCCGATGTCGGGGTCGGGACGCAGGCGTTCGATCCCGCCACCGACCGCGACGGTCACCAGCATGGTGACGAGAAACGGCGCAATCGACTCGCCGTACGCGAGGGCGACCACGAGCGGTATCGCCAGCGGCACGGCCAGATACTTGAGGACGGTCCCGACGAGACTCAGACTCGCCCGATAGTCGACACGAATAGCCATCGAACCCTTCCGTTCGGTGACCCACGGAGCGGCTTTAACGTAGCGATCCCGCTACAGTTTCGGCGTCACGTCGTCGACCACGCTCTCGTCGAGGAAGGCAACGACGTGGTCGTCGGGCTGGATCACGGTGTCGCCGCGGGGCGTGATGAAGGCGTCGCCGCGGGTGATGGCGCCGATGACGACACCCGCTGGCAGGTCGGCCACCGACTCGTGGATCGGCCGGTTCGCGAGGACGCTCTCCGCGTCTACCTCGACTTCCAGCACTTCGGCACGGTCGCTCTCGATGATGGCGACGTTCTCAGCGCCGCCCTCCCGGGTGAAGCGCGTGATCTCTTCCGCGACCACCTCCCGTGGGTTGACGCCCACGTCGACACCCACCGCCTCGAACAGTTCGACGTACTCGGAGGCGTCGATGACGGCCACCGTTCGGTCGACGCCGAGCCGCCGCGCCAAGAGCGAGACGAGCAGGTTCTTCTCGTCCGAATCCAGCGCCGCGACGACGAAGTCGGCGTCACCGACGTGTTCGCGCTCCAGAAAGTCGATGTCGGTGGCGTCGCTCTCCATGACGACGGCGTTCGGGAGGTCCTCGGCGAGCTGGCGGGCCCGCTCGTGATCCTGCTCGATCAACCGCGGCTTGAACCCCCGGTCGCCGAGCAACCGAGCGACGTGGTAGCCGATTTCGCTCCCGCCGACGATGACGACTTCCTCCGCCGTCCCCGGCGGTTCGTCCGGCGCGATAGTGGTCGCGAACCCGCGAACGGCACTGGGGTTCCCGATCACCACCACCCGGTCGTGCTCGTGGAGGATCGAGTCCCCCCGGGCGATTTCGAGGTCGTCGTCTCGGAGGATGGCGGCGAAGGTGAGTTCCTCGAACCGATCCGCCTCGGCGACGGTCTGATTCGTCACCGGGCTCCCCGGCGGAATCTCGAATTCGGCCATCTGGACGCGTCCGCCCGCGAAGGAGTCCACGTCGCGGGCGGCCGGAATGCCGACCACGCGGACGATGGACTCCGCCGCGAGCAGGTTCGTACACACGATGAAGTCGATACCGAACGCGCGTTCGGATCGCTCCCACGTCCGAAGATACTCCGTGTTCTTCACGCGGGCGACGGTGAACGCGTCGCTCACGGCGCGCGTGGTCGAACAGATGACGATGTTCGTCTCGTCGTCGTCGGTGCTGGCGATGACCATGTCGGCCTCGTCGACGCCCGCCTCCTCCAGCGTCGACAACGACGTGCCGTCGCCCTGCACGGTCAGCACGTCCAGCGAGTAGGTCAGCTCCTCGACCCGGTCGCCGTCCCGGTCCACCACGACGATGTCGTGCGTGCCGGCGAGGTCGGCCGCGATGCTCGAACCGACCTGTCCCGCGCCGACGATGATTACGCGCACGCCGGATCGCTCCCGGTCATGCGCCCTACTGGGCGCGCCCGCGGTTTCACGATTTCGTTTGGTCCCTCACCCGCCACTCGGCTCCTCGTGGACGACCAACTCGACCGCCCGCCGCCGGCCTTCGAGGTCCGCGACGATGCGCTCGACGACGCGCTCGGCTTCCTCGACCAGAATCGGCGTCACCTTCCGAACGACCCAGTCCAGCGAGACGAACCGCGGCAGATCGAGCATCCCGCCGCCGACGGAGTCGGGGTCGAAGACGACTTCGAGGTGGACACGGCACGCGGTGTCCGCGTCGGCGGGCAGGCTGGACGGGAGCGAATCGAGCGGCTCGACCCGCCAGTTCCCCCGTGCGTCGAGGTCTTTCGTCACTCGCCAGTCGAGTCGCGCCGGCGGGTCGGCGTCCGTCACTTCCGTGTGGGCCGTGTAGGAGAGTTTCCACCACGCGAAGCGCAGGTGGTAGCGCGTCCCCGGGGATCCGTCGCCCTCCGCACGCACGTCGGTCAGGTGCTCCGAGTACCGGGCGTACCGCGGGAAGTCGACGAGGAACTCGTACACCTCCTCGGGCGGGAGGCAGACCACCGTGCTGACGTGGATGCGGTCCACGGGCCACCGTGGGCCCGGATCGGGGTAAGCGTTCCGCGCCGTCGGGGGTATTTTGCCGTGTCGCCACGTTCGCGTGGACCGTGCCCAACCCGTTCGCCCGCGCCCTCCGCGACCACTACCTCGGCGAGCGACCGGACCCGCTCCGCGTCCACGGCGACGACGCGTCCCACGAACACCCCATCGAGGCGTTCTACTTCGGCGATCCGACCGACGACGACGCGCTGTCGTGGATCGAGTCGTGGCTCGACGGGCCGCTGGTCGACCTCGGAGCCGGCGTCGGCCGCGACGCGCTGTACTTCCAGCGCCGGTTCGAGACGGTCGCCGTCGAAGTCGACGACCTGCTCGTCGAGACGATGCGCGACCGCGGTGTCAACGACGCCCGTCTGGGCGACCTGTTCGCCCTCCGAGAGACGTTTCCGGACGACCGCTTTCGGGCCGCGCTGATCCGGGGGACACAGCTCGGTCTCGCGGGGTCGCTGGCGGCGCTCCGCCGGACGCTCGCCCGCCTCGGTAGCGTGACGACGCCCGATGCGACGGCTGTCGTCGACGGCTACGACCCCGCCGATCCCGGCACGGCCGACCTCGTCGGCTACCGGCCCGATCCGCGGCCGGGACTCGCCCGTCGACGGATCCAGTTCGAGTACGCGGGCGTCCGTGGCAACCCCCTCGACTTCCTGCTCGTCAGCCCGGAACGACTGCGGGCGGCCGCCGCCGACGCCGACTGGTCGCTCGTCGCCGTCGATTACCCTGTGTCGGCCGATACGGGGTACTACCGGGCGGCGTTGCGGACGTGGTGAGTGGTCTTGGGACCGTCCGCTACGGCGTCTCGGTCTCTGCGATCTCGACACCGCGGATTTCGATCCGCGCACCCCCGGCGTCACTCTCGGTGACCCTGACATCCCAGCCCTGCGCCTCGGCGCCCTCCCGAACGATGTGGAGTCCCAGTCCCGTACCACCCACACAGGAGTACCCGTGTTCGAGGACAGTCTCACGTTCGTCCGCGGGGATACCCGTACCGCTATCCGCGACGTAGAAGCCGTCCTCGAGATCACCGACGGTGACGGTCACCCCCTCGCCGCCGTGTTCGACCGCGTTGGCGAGGAGGTTGTCGACGATTCGTTGCAAGTGGCTCGGCACGGCGATGATCGTCCGCTCGGTTTCGACGACGAGCGTCTCGTTAGTCGTCTGGATCGTCCGCCAGCACGACTTGACCGTCTCCGCGAGGGCCAGTGGGCGGGCCTCCTCGGCGTCCCGTTCGTCGCGTACCAGTGCGAGTAGCCCGTCGACCAAGTCGAGACTTCGCTCGAGTGCGTGCGCCGCGTCGTCGAGATCGGGACAGTCGCACTTCTCACGCGCGAGTTCGAGACGGCCCGCGGCGAGATTCAGGGGGTTCGTGAGGTCGTGACTCACCCGGCTGGCGAACGCCTCCAACTGCTCGTTTTGCCGTTCCAGTTGCTGTTCGTACCGATGCTGTGCCGTCGCGTCCTTCACGACCTTCGCGAATCCACTGAGCGCCCCCGTCTCGTCGTACAGCGCGGTGAGCGAGAAGTCCGCCCAGAACCGACTCCCGTCCTTGCGGAGTCGCCACCCCCGTCCTCGGGCCGTCCCCTCGGCTTCGGCGTGGGCGAGTAACCGTTCCGGCGTCCGTTGGTCGACGGCTTCGGCCGGGAAGAACGTCTCGAAGTGGCGGCCGATGGCCTCGTCCTCGGAATAGCCCTTGATCCGTTCGGCCCCCGCGTTCCACGTCGTGACGTACCCGTCCGGATCCATCCTGAAGATGGCGTAGTCTTCGATTGCGTCCACGAAATCCGGCGGCACCCATCGACACAGGTGTTGGACGCTAAATAACGTTCTGGCCCCGATTCTTCCCCGGATTCGGTCGTCTCGTCCCCGCGCGACAGCTTCGGTCAGCCGCTGGCTCGCGTGCGAGAGACGGAGCGTGAATCCGCCATCCGATCACCGTCCGCGAGGTGGTGCCGAGCCGACGAGTGCCGAATCGAACGACCCGGCACGGAATCTCGACGGCTGCGGATCGGTCGCTGTCAGAGCGGTTCCCCGCAGTACTCACAGTCGTCACCTGCCGCCGTCCGCGACCCACAGTGCGGGCAGTTCACCCGCTCCGGCCCCTCTCGCTCCGCGTCGTCCTCCCCGAACACCGACGCCGCGCCGAGGACGGCGATGCCGAGGAAGGCGGCGAGAAACCAGCCGATTGGACCCATCATGAGCAGGACGAAGCCGACGACGACGGCCGGAATCCCGAGTAAGAAGTACAGCATGAGTTCGGACTCCCGGGTCATAGGTGGACGGACGTTCGCCACCCGAAAACCCGTTTCGGTGACTGTGACGGGCGCTTCACCAACCGACAGTCGATACCCCTGCCGCGACGACCGGGGCTTAAGACCCTCGCCGCGGAAGTGAGGACGAATGCTTTCGGACACCAACGTCGCCCTCGGCGTCACCGGGAGTATCGCGGCGGTGACCGTGGTGGAACTCGCCCACGAACTCCGGCGGCAGGGGGCGAGCGTCCGCGCCGTCACGACGCCGAGCGCACGGGGCATCGTCCACCCGTGGGCGCTGCAGTTCGCGACCGGTCACGACCCGGTGACGGAGATTACGGGCGCGGTCGAACACGTCGACCTCTGTGGTCGGGCGGGCTGGGCCGACGTACTTCTGATCGCGCCCGCGACGGCGAACACGGTTGGAAAGATCGCCGCCGCCGTCGACGACACGCCCGTCACGACGTGTGCGACGACCGCCCTCGGCGCCGACGTGCCGGTCGTGGTCGCGCCCGCGATGCACGAACCCATGTACGACCATCCCGGCGTCCTCGACGCCATCTCCGCCGTCGAGTCGTGGGGCGTCGACTTCGTCGACCCCCGGATCGAGGAGGGGAAGGCGAAGATCGCGAGCGAGGACGCCATCGTCACCGCCGTGGCGCGGGCGACGACACCCGCGACGCTTGCGGATCGGCACGTCGTCGTCACCAGCGGCGCGACGACGGAGTCCATCGATCCGATCCGGACGCTCTCGAACCGCGCGTCGGGGCGCACTGGCCGCGCCGTCGCCCGTGCCTGCCACGTCCGTGGGGCGGACGTGACGCTCGTCCACGACGGCCCCGACGTGCCCTACGCCGACGTGCGGCGAGTCGAGAGCGCGGCGGAGATGCTCGATGCCGTGCAGGCGGCGGTCGACGGCGACGACGACCGTGTCGCCCCGGCCGACGCCCTCGTTTCCGCCGCGGCCATCGGCGATTTCACCGTCGAGACGGCGCCCGAGAAGATCCGCTCCGGCGAGCCCCTGACGCTCGAACTCCAACCCACGCCGAAGCTCCTCGACGCGGTTCGCGAGTCCCACCCGGGCCTCACGATGGTCGGCTTCAAGGCCGAGACGAGCGGCGACGACGACGCGATGATCGAGCGCGCACGGACACTCCGCGACCGGGTCGACCTCGCCTTCGTCGTCGCCAACGACGCGACGGTCATGGGCGGGGACGAGACGCGAGTGCTGATCGTGCGCGCCGACGAGGCGGAGCCGTACACGGGATCGAAGGCGGATTTGGGTGCTCGCGTCGCCACCGAACTCGCGGCCGAACTCGACTGATCGGCCCGTGACGGGCGACGAGCCACGCGTCGTGAGAATCGACGGGCGTGACCCAGACGCACCCCGTATAGCAATAGTTATCAAACCGGAACCGAAGGCTACAGAGTGACAAGAATGAACGGGGGAGCCACCGCTCGGGTCACCGGAGGTCGATCACCGAATGGTGGCTGACCACGGCGACGTACTCGTCCCCGTCGGCGACTCGGAGACGCTTCGGCGGACGGTCGCGTACGCGGTCGAACGGGCGTACGAGTCGACCGCCGAGACGGGCGAACAAGTGACGATACACTTCGTCTACCCCGCCCGCTGGCGTATTTTCGAGACCGGCCGTGGGGACATCGAGGCCGCGAGCGAACTGCTCGAAAGGGTCGTCGTCTGGGCCGAGGAGGATCTGGACGAACTGGTCGGCGAGGACGCACCGAAACCCGTCGCCGTCGAGTCCGCGACCGTCGGCACGAGCGAGTACGTCTTCAGCCCCGGCGACTTCGCGGACGTGATCGGCCGATACGCCGACGCGAACGGAATCGACCGGATCGTCGTCGATCCGTCCTTTCGCCCCGGCGGGAGCGTCCCGATCCTGCGCTCGTTCGAGGAGGAACTCGCACAACGCGGGTTCGACGTACTGGAGGCGCCGGTCACGCGCCGGACCCGTCGACGCCTGCCCTTTACGGACATCGGCCTCCCCGAATTCGTCCTCGTGTACGCCGCCGCCTTCCTGTTCTATCTCGCGCTCGGCGGGTGGCACGTCACCGACCTCTACGAGGTGGTGACGGGCGCCGTCACGGCCGGTGTCGTCACCCTCACGCTCTCGCGAGTGGCGCTCAAGAGCGAACTGCCGGACCTCCGACTCATCGGCGTGACCCTCCTCCGACTCGCGGCGTACACGCCGATCCTACTCTGGGAGATTGCGAAAGCGAACGTCGCGCTCGCGTACGTGGTGTTGCATCCACGCCTCCCCATCGACCCGCGGATCGTCGAGTTCGACGCCGCGGTGTGGGGCGACATGCCCGTCACCACGCTCGCTAACTCGATCACGCTGACGCCGGGGACGCTCACCATCGACGTGAGCCGGCAACACTTCCTCGTGCACGCGCTGATCCCCGACGCGGAGGACGACCTGTTGGAGGGGACGCTCGAACGCTTGGTCCGGTTCGTCTTCTACGGCCGCGACTCGGCGAGCATCGCGTCGCCACGCGAACGACTCGACGACGGCGAGGAGGGGCAGGCGTGACCCCCGCGTCGGTCCCCCTCGCCGCCAGCGGCACACCGGAGGTGACCGTCTCGCCCACGCTGTCGACCATTCTCCTCGTCGCGGCCGGAGCGTTCGCCCTCTTCGCCGTCGCCTTGCTCTACCGGGTGGTGCGCGGCCCGACCACGCAGGACCGAATCGTCGCCATCAACGTCGTCGGGACGAACACCGTCATCGTCATCGCGCTGGTGAGCGTCGCCCTCGGCGAGTACGGCTACCTCGACGTGGCGCTGGTGTACGCCCTGCTCAACTTCGTCATGAGCATCGCCGTCTCGAAGTTCACGGTCGAGTGGGGAGGTGTCATATGACGCCGCTGGAGATTCTGGCGGCCGTCCTCGTCGCCGTGGGGACGTTCTTCGGCTTCGTCGCTACCGTGGGAATCATCCGCCTGCCCGACCTCTACTCGCGCCTGCACGCGGCGTCGAAAAGCGACACGCTCGGCTCCGTGCTGTCGCTCGCGGGCATCGCCGTCGTCCTCGGAATCACCACCGAGTCGATGAAACTCGTCTTCCTGCTCGTCTTCCTGTTCCTGACGAGTCCGACCGCCGCCCACGCCATCGCCCGCGCGGCGAAAGAACAGGGAGTCGAACCGGTCGGCGAGAACGCTTGGCTCGACGACGACGGGGCGGACGAGAGCGGGAGCGACCCCGGGTCCGGGGAGGGCGAGCCATGAGTTCGTCGCTGCTCGTCGCGGCCGTCCTCCTGTTCATGCTCGGGAGCGCGCTCGCCGCCGCCGTCCTTCGGGACGTGGTCGGAAGCATCGTCGCCTTCGCCGGCTACAGCTTCGGCGTCGCCGTCCTGTGGGCGTTCCTCCGCGCGCCCGACGTGGCGCTCACCGAGGCGGCCGTCGGTGCCGGCATCACCACCGTCCTCTTCCTGCTCACCATCGCCCGCACGACCGTCTCCCGGTCCGAGCGGTTCGAAGGGATCAGCCTCCGCTCGGCGCTGGCCGTCGTCGCCATCGTGGTCACCGTCGGCGCGACGGTGCCCGCGCTCCCACCCGTCGGCGCCGCCGGCACGCCCGTCCTCGACGGCGAGGTGAGCCAGTACTACCTCGACAACGCGTACGACCAGACCGGCGTGACCAACGTCGTGACGGCCGTCCTCGTCGGCTACCGTGGGTTCGACACGCTCGGCGAGGCGGCCGTCGTCTTCGCGGCCGGGGTGGCGATGCTGCTCGTCCTCCGGCGGGAGGAGTTCCTATGAGCGAGCGTGACCGCGGCACCGAACCCGCCGAGGAGGGCGAGGAGGGGCGGCTCTCCCGTCCCGCGGCCGAACGCCCGCCGTACGTCGAGAGCACGATCATCATGACGACCGTCCGCGTGATCGCTCCCTTCGTCCTCACGCTCGGCGCGTTCGTGATGCTCCACGGCGCGAGCTCCGCCGGCGGCGGGTTCCAAGGCGGCGTCATCGCCGCGACGACCGTCGTCATGCTCGGCTTCGCGTTCGGCATCGAACCAATCGCGGCCCACCTGCGCAACGAACACCTCGCCCTCCTCGTCCTCGCCGGACTGGGGACGTTCCTCAGCATCGGACTGGGCGGCTATCTCGTCGGCGAGAACTTCCTGCAGGTCTCCGAATACGAGACGCTACTCCACCATGGTAGCAAGTACAGCATCGAACTGGTCGAAGTCGGTATCGGCCTCGTCGTCTCGGGCGTCATCACCGGGCTCTTCTTCCTGCTGGGAACGGGGCTCGACACCGCACGCGACGCGACCGAACCTGGAACGGAGGAGGATCGCTGAATGATCGAGTTGATCGCAACGAAGTACACGTACCTCGTCGTGGTCGCTCTGCTCGCCATCGGCGCGTACGTCATGATCGAGAGCGACAACTTCGTGAAGAAGATCATCGGCCTGAACGTCTTCCAGACGGGCATCTTCGTGTTCTTCATCTCCGCAGCCTTCCGCACGGGCGGCCGGTCGCCGGTCGTCCAGTCCGGCGGTGGCGGCGGTCCCTTCGTCTCTCCCCTGCCGCACGTGCTGATCCTGACCGCTATCGTCGTCGGCGTGAGCCTGACGGCCGTGGCGCTGGGCCTCGTCGTCCGCATCTACGAGAGCTACGGGACCATCAACGAGGACACGCTGGAGGAGGTGCTGGCGAATGACTGACTCGCTCGTCCCCCTCCTCGTCGCGGTGCCGCTGCTCGGCGCCCTCCTCGCCGTCGGGTCGGGGCTGGTGACCGAGCGCGGTCCGCCGGCCGTCGCCGGGGGCGTCCTCGCCGTCCAGACAGTGCTCGCAGCGTGGATCGGCTCTCGCGCGATCCTGAACGGCCCGTTGTCGAACGAGGTTGGCGGCTTCGTCGCGCCGTACGGGATCGAACTCGTCGTCGACGGCCTGTCGGCGGTCGTGGTCGTCCTCGTCGCCGTCGTCTCCCTCGTCGCCCTCGTCTACACCGTCCGCGACGACCCCGGCGGCGCCGCCTTCTACACCGAGTACCTCCTCCTCGTGACGGGGCTGTCGGGAATGTCCGTCACCGGCGACGTGTTCAATCTGTACGTCTTCCTCGAAATTTCGGGGCTGGCGACGTACGCGCTCGTCGCCAGCGCCGGCGACGGCCGCTCGGCCGTCTCGGCGCTCAAGTACCTCCTCTTCGGCACCGTCGCCGCCTCGCTGTATCTCCTCGGCGTCGGCTACGCACTGGTAGCGACGGGCACACTCAACATGGCCGACCTCTCGGTCGAACTCGCGCGAGTGGGCTACGACTCGCCGCTCGTGCTCGCCTCCTTCGGGTTCATCGTCGTCGGCCTCGCGACCAAGACGGCGCTGTTCCCCCTGCACACGTGGCAACCGGACGCCTACAACGACGCGCCGGACAGCGTGAGCGCGCTCATCGCCGCCCTCGTCTCCACCGTGGCGGCCTACGCCCTCCTGCGCATCCTGTACACCGTCTACACGCCCGCCTTCTTCGAGGCGGTCCCCGTCGCCCGCGACGCCCTCGTCGTCTTCGCGTGCGTGAGCATCGTCGTCGGGAGCGGCCTCGCCGTCGCGCAGTCGGAGGTCAAGCGCATGCTCGCGTACTCCTCCGTCTCGCAGTACGGTCTGGTCGTGGTAGGGTTGGCCATCGGCACCCCCGCCGCCGTCTTCGGCGCCATCGTCCACCTCGTCGGCCACGCGATCATGAAGGGTGGGCTGTTCGTCGCCGCCGGCACCGTCGACGACCTGACCGGCGCGCGGACGGTCGAGGAGTACGCCGGCCTCGCGGACCGCTTCCCCGTCCTCGGTGGGGCGAGCGCCGCCCTCATGCTCGCGATGGTGGGCGTCCCGCCCGCCGTCGGCTTCGCGGGCAAGTGGTACATCGCACTCGGCGCCGTCCGCGCCGGGACGTGGCCCGTCGCCGTCGTCATCTTCGCGTCGACGCTCCTGACGCTCGCGTACTTCGCC
>Ga0207757_100576_pt1 | contig 22571 bp, 19 predicted proteins | sample A23P3SouthBayCA_2_FD_187752 | JGI IMG/M metagenome (GOLD analysis project Ga0207757, IMG submission 187752) | Aerobic enrichment media microbial communities from Eden Landing Ponds, California, USA - A23 P3 (2) (SPAdes) | ecosystem: Environmental > Aquatic > Marine > Unclassified | place...
GCGTTCGGCGACGCCCGACGACGTAAGCACTGGACCGACCGAAGGGAGGGAAGCGCGCAGCGAGGCGCGCGAGCCGAACGCGTCGGGGCTTTCACGCTGTTTGCAGTCGCGGTTTCAGCAGTTCGTAGCGGGGCTTTCGCGCTGTTTGCGGTGGCTGTGTCGGTGGGTCCTGCAGGGGCTGTCACGCTGTTCGCGCCGGCAACGGGACCGACCTTCGCGCCCCGGACACGGAACGACGAGCACGCGAACCGTGACGACAGTCGCGACTGTGTCACCGGGGACTCCGACACGTTAAAACGCGCCGGCCAGTATCGCACAGGCATGGAATTTCACGAGGCGGCGAACTTCCTGTTCGACCTGCGCCGCTTCTCGCCGCGGCCGGGGACCGAACCGACCCGGGAGCTGCTCGCCCACCTCGGAAGCCCCCACGAGGGGCTGACCTGCGTCCAGGTCGCGGGGTCGAACGGGAAGGGGTCCACCGCGCGGCTGGTCGAGCGCGCGCTCCGCGAGACCGGTCTCTCCGTCGGACTCTACACCTCGCCCCACCTCGACGACGTGCGCGAGCGCGTTCGCGTCGACGGCCGCAAAATCTCCGAAGCGGCCGTCACCGACTTCGTCGCGTCGATGCGCGAGTACGCCACCGACCGCGCGGCCGACGGCGACTCTCCCACGATATTCGAGACGCTGACCGCGCTCGCGCTCTGGGATTTCGACCGCCAGGACGTGGACGTGGCCGTCCTCGAAGTCGGGATCGGCGGCCGCCACGACGCCACCAGCGTCGTCGACCCCGTCGCCAGCGCCGTGACGAGCGTCACGCTCGAACACACCGACTTCCTCGGCGACACCGTCGCGGAGATCGCCCGCGACAAGGCCGCCGTCGCGCCCGCCGACGGACCGCTCGTGACCGGCGCGACCGGCGACGCGCTCGCGGCCATCGAAGACGAAGTCGCGGACGTGCTGACCGTCGGCGGCGCCGGAACGGTCGGAGACGCGACGCCGGCGGTCACCGTCGACTACGGCGGTCGCGAGGGACTGGAGAGCGTCGTCGAGATCCGGGGGGCGGACTGGAGCGTCGACACGCGACTCCCGCTGCTCGGCGAGCACCAGGCGGCCAACGCCGGCGTCGCGGCGGCGCTGGTCCGCCAGACCGCGGCGGCGCTGGACGTCGCGGTCGAGCGCGAGGCCGTCGAGTGCGGGTTCCGAAACGCCCACTGGCCGGGTCGCTTCGAGGTGATGGGCCGGGAGCCGCTGGTCGTCCTCGACGGGGCGCACAACCCCGGCGGCTGCGAGCGCACCGTCGAGACGCTCGACTCCTTCGACTACGACGACCTGCATCTGGTCGTCGGCGCGATGACCGACAAGGACCACCGCGGGATCGCCGCTGCCTTTTCCGCGGCCGGTCCCGACCGCGTCACGGCCTGCCAGCCCGACCACGACCGCGCGGACGACGAGACCGTCGTGGCGCGGGCGTTTGAGGCCGAAACGGAGGCCGCCGTCGACACGAGAAGCGACGTGCCCGGGGCCGTCGACGACGCGCTCGCGGCCGCCGACCCCGGCGACGCGGTGGTCGTCGCGGGGTCGCTGTACGCCGTGAGCGAGGCGCGGACGCGGTGGGCGCGCCCGACCATCTCGAAAGAGATCGATTCCCTCGACGAGGCCCGCGAGACGCTCCGGAGTGCGCACGTCTCCGAGCCGGGCACCTGGCGGATGCGCGGGAAGACAGTGCATCGCGTGCTGAAGACGCGCGTCAGGCCGCGACAGGCCCAGTACCTGAAGGAGGAACTGCTCTCGGTCGGCGGGGAGTGTGCGCTCTCGGCGCTGAACAACCAGGACGAGGAGAACCTCGATATCGTAATGGCGGGGACGCTCGCGCAGTTCAAGCGCGTCGCGAACAAACTCGACGGCCAGCCATACGGCCTCGCGCCCTTCGCGGACGAACTCCGGGCGGCGCTCGACATCGAGACCGAGCAGATCGGCGGACCCGGGCGCCGGGTCGGCGCGAGCGGCGGGGAGTCCGACGGCCGCTCGTATCCGTGGGAGGAGGGCACCGCGGTCATGGGCATTCTGAATATCACGCCCGACAGCTTCCACGACGGCGGCGAGTACAACTCAGTCGAAGCGGCCCGCGAGCGCGCCGCGGCGATGGTCGACGCCGGCGTGGACATCCTCGACGTCGGTGGCGAGTCGACCCGACCGGGCGCGGACGTGGTCCCGGCCGACGAGGAGCGCGAGCGCGTGGTCCCGGTGGTCGAGGCGCTCGCCGACCTCGACGCGATGGTCTCCATCGACACGCGACGGGCCAGCGTCGCGCGGGCCGCGATGGACGCGGGCGCCGACATCCTCAACGACGTGTCGGGGCTCGAAGACCCGGAGATGCGACTCGTCGCCGCGGACTACGACGCACCCGTCGTCGTCATGCACAGCATCGAGACGCCGGTGGACCCGGAGACCGAGATCCACTACGACGACGTGGTCGAGGACGTCTACGAGTACCTGACCGAGCGGGTGCTGCTCGCGGAGAAGGCGGGGCTGGACCGCTCACAGATCATCGTCGATCCGGGACTGGGCTTCGGCAAGTCGGCGGCGGAGAGTTTCGAACTCCTCGACCGCCTCGACGAGTTGCGGGGGCTGGGCTGTCCGGTCCTGATCGGGCACTCCCACAAGTCGATGTTCGACCTCGTCGACGGGGGGCGCGCGGACGCGCTGGACGAGACGGTCGCCGCGACGGCGCTGGCGGCCGACCGCGGGGCCGATATCGTGCGCGTCCACGACGCTCACGAGAACGTCGCGGCCGTCCGCGTGGCGCGGGCGCTGGCCGATCCGGATTCGTTCAGTGGGTGAGAGAGTCGCGGCTCACCGCATCTCGTCGAGCGAGCGGACAGTGTCGGACATGAGCCACGCGGTGTCGCTGTCGGCCTCCTCGATACTGAGCGCGAAAAACGAGTCTCGGCCCTCGTCGACGGTGATGTGGTAGGCCTCGGTGGTCAACCGCTGCGTCGCCTCGGCACCGGTTCCAGTGGTCACACCCTCTCTCACCGATGGGCACTGATAACCGCCCCGATCCGCGCCCGACCTGCACGATTTTTCCGCCTGGACCCCGCTGTGTGGGTATGAGCGGCATCGTCTTCTTCGCTACCGAGGACGAAAACCGGGTCGTCGAGTTCTACCAGGAGTACGCCGACGCCGAGGTGTGGGTCGAGCAGGACGGCTGTACGATCCTCGCCCACGGGGAGTTCAAGTTCGGCTTCTGCGAGCGCGAGCCGACCGACGACTGCGGGATCCTCACCTTCTACTACGACGACCGGGCGGCCGTCGACGCGGCGTACGAGCGCCTCGGCGACCGGGCCGGCGACCCGCCGAGCGTAAACGAGCAGTACGACATCTATCAGTGCTTCGCAGCGGACCCCGACGGCCGCACCGTCGAGTTCCAGACGTTCCTGCATCCGCTCCCCGACGAGTGAATCGGCGGGCGCACCGGACCGTGCCGGACGGTGTCAGGCGGTATCGCATGCGTACCTTTACCACACCGCGGTGCGTAGAGAGACGGGGTGTCGTCGCGAGGCGCTGCCCTACAGGGCGATGCAAAAGATAGCATGCGAGAGCTGCGGACGCAAGGTAACGATCGACCGCGACCGACCACGGGCGCCGATGCGGTACTGCCCGCGCTGCGGGGCCGACCTGCCGACGCCGGAGGCGTAGTTCGACCCCATACCCGTTTCGACCCTCACTAGATCACCTTATATTGTATCGTGGATGTGTACCATACCCACGGTAAAGTTTATTTAGCTCAATCCATGCTATTCAGTGGAACACAGAGATGGCAGAAACGCAGAACGGAACCGAACGGGACGAGGCGGATGGGTGTGCGGCGTTCGAAACGGCGGACGGGGACGTCGTGTTCTACGACCGCGGTAACGGAGACGCCTGGATACAGTCCAGTTACGCCATCGACTTCACAGACGTACGAGCGAGCGGCCCGGCCGAGTAGTCGGGTCGGGCGAACGGTCTTCTACAACGAGTGTCCGATCGGGGAGCCCCGCAGCCGTCACTCCGCCTGCAGGCGTTCCATGTACTCGGCCATGGCGACCCAGAACGGGTCGGCGCCGGGGTGGTCGGTCGGCTCGCCGTCGACCACGAGCCCCGTGCCCTCGGTGATCTCGCCGACGTCCGCCGCCGGGATGTCCTCGGACGCTAGCGCGTCGAGCACGTCGTCGACGCCCGACGGGTCGACCGCCGCCAGGACGGTCCCCTCGGAGATGGAGATCCACGGGTCGATACCGAAGAAGTCGCAGGCCTCGACGACGCCGGGCTGGACCGGGACCGCGTCGCGCTCGATTTCGATGCCGACGTCCGCGGCGCGAGCCATCTCGTAGAGGCCGCCGTAGATGCCGCATTCGGTGGCGTCGTGCATCGCCGTAACCGGTCCGGCGGCCGCCGCGGTCAGCGCGTCGTCGACGGGACTCATGTCGTAGAAGCGGTCCATCGCGGCGTCGATGTCCTCGTCCGGCATCTCGCCGCGCATGAGCGACTCGAACTGGATCGAGAGCAGGCCCGTCGCCTCGATGGCGGGGCCTTTCGTGATGACGACGCGGTCGCCGGGGCGGGCGCCGTCCGGCCGGACGAGGTCGTCGAACTCCCCGACCGAAACGGCCGTCCCACCGCCGACCATCGGGTAGTTACAGCCCTCGTAGCGGCCGGTGTGGCCGGTGACGACGGAGACGCCGTACTTCTCGGCCTCGCGGTCGAAGGTCTCCCAGACCGTCTCGAACTCCTCGTTCGTGATCTCCGGTGGGAGGTTGAAGTCGACCGAGAGGTGCGACGGCGGGATGCCGGAGACGGCGACGTCGGACATGAGGATGTGGATGGCGAACCAGGCCGCGCGCTCGAAGCCGAGCGAGGGCATGATGAAGATGGGGTCGGTCGCCATCGCGACGGCCTCGTCGCCGACGTCGACGACGCCGAAGTCGACGCCGTGTTGGGGCCCCAGCGTCACGTCCTCGCGGTCGGCGCCGAGGTGGGGGTAGACGTACTCGTCGAAGAATTCGCGGTCGATCTTACCGAGTTCGGGCATATCGCGGCGTTTGCCCGCCCACGTCAAAGCCCTGGCTATCCGGACTCGAAATCCGGAAATTGTCCCCGCGTCCGCGATACACCGCTCGACCGCCCACACTGGCGCACGCCGTCGCGCCCTCTGTGGCGCGACGTATTCGTGCGAGGGACGAGCACCGAGGAGGCACGACGAGGCGCGCAGGAGGCTGGGGAGGCGTGAGGCTCACGCTTCCCCGACCACCCGCCGGTCATAGACTTGCTGATCAGGATCTTCCTGGCGGACTGAAAGGGCGAGGCGCGCTCGCGTCCAGTTTAGTCGCTGAGCGGGGCGAGGGCTTTCACCACCCAGTGTCGAGTGCGGTCGCGGTGGCGGCTCCTAGTGAGCGACGATCGATCCTCGATTCAGGGAAGAACGGATACCCGAACCCGAAACTCAGATCCAGGGAACGCCGATGCCGGGGACGAGGCCGAGGACGGGGCCCAGCGCGATCTGCACGACCAGCACGGTCACCCAGGCGATGACGGCGATTGCGGCGGCCTCGGCCCACCCGCCGGAGTACGAGGCCCGCAACACGAGCAGGTAGACCAGCAGCGTCACCACGGCGCCGAGCAGCGGGATCCAGCCGAGGAAGGCCTCGACCAGGCCCCACACGATCGCACCGACGATGGCCACCGTCACGGCCTGCTCGTAACTGCCCTCGCCGGCGACCAGCTGCCCGCCGACGTAGATGCCGAGACCGCCGACCAACACGCCGATGACGAACGTGACGAAGCCGCTAATCAGTCCCATACGAGAGGACAGGAATGCCTGCGTGATAAAAGTATCCGTGAAGCGACCGGACTGCGGGGAGGTCGGGACCCGATCCCCGCTTCCGGTTTGCCCACTTTTTTCGCGGCGCGGAGCGACCACTCGGACATGGACACGCGCGAACTCGGCAGTACGGGCATGGACGTGACGGAGATCGGACTGGGGACGTGGAACGTCGGGCCGAGCTGGGGCGAGGCCAGCGACGAGGAGTGTCGCGACTCGATCCGGGCCGCGCTCGACGCGGGCGCGAACGTGATCGACACCGCCGAGGTGTACGGCGACGGCCGCGCCGAGCGACTCATCGGCGAAGTCCTCGACGAGTACGACAAGCGCGTCTTCGTCCCCACGAAGGCCGCTCCGGACGAGGACGAGCGCCACTCCGAAGCGGGACTCCGGGAGTCGGTCGCCGGCTCGAAAGAGCGCCTCGGCGTCGACTCGCTCGATCTGGTCCAGTTGCACTGCCCCGAGACGGCCGCGTTCTACGAGCCCGAGACCTTCGACGCGCTCGAAGCGCTGAAAGCCGAGGGCGAGATCGACCACGCGGGCGTCAGCGTCGAGAAGGTCGAGGAGGCGACCAAAGCGATCGAGTACGACGTCGTCGAGACGGTCCAGATCATCTTCAACCCGCTCCGCCTGCGCCCGGCCGAGCGCTTCTTCGAGCGCGCGAAGAACGAGGACGTGGGCGTCATCGTGCGCGTCCCGCTCGCGTCGGGCCTGCTCGCCGACGCCTTCGAAGGGGTCGACGACTTCGGCGAGAACGACCACCGGCGCTGGGCCGCCGAGGACGGCGTCGAGGCCGGCGTCGGCCGCAAGGGCGGCGAGACGTTCGCCGGCGTCCCCTTCGAGGACGGCCTCGCGGCGGTCGCGGACATGCGCCGACTCGTCCCCGCGGACGCGACGATGGCGCAGTTCACCCTCCGCTGGGTGCTCGATTTCGACGCCGTCTCGACGGTGATCCCGGGCTCGACCTCGCCCGGCCACGTCGAGGAGAACGTCGCCGCCGCGGACCTCGACCCGCTCTCCCACGAGACTCACGGCGCCGTGCAGGATATCTACGAGGAACACGTCGAAGAGTACGTCCACCACCGCTGGTGAGCGCGCCGAGTCGCTCGGGTTCGTGAGAGAACTCCGAAAGCTTCTTCATACCGCGACTACCCCTCGGATACTGTCCACAGGGCAGCGGTGGGGACCGCTATAGAGGGCCGTTTCAGGCGGAGATCATAGCCAGCGAGCGGCCGCGCTGTCGGTCGGATCTCCAGCGGAAAACGAAGGGTTCTGCGCCGCGCGTTCGCGGGCGCGGCGGGGCGACACCGTCGGCCTGCTCGGGATCGTTCACGAACCCGTTTCTCCAGGGCCGGCGAGCACGTGGCCGAGCGCCAGCAACGGGAGGCCCAGCAGGAGCGCCGCGGCGGCCCAGCCCAGCAGAACGACCGCGGTGAGCGTCGACGCGCCGACCGCGACGAGAAGCCACAGCCCGACCGCGAAGGCGACCGGGAGCGCCAGCAGGGCGCCGACGATCAGCGTCGTCGATTGGGGGTCGCGCAGTACGGGATTCCCGGTCAGTCGTACTCGTAGAAGCCATGGCCGGTCTTCTTGCCCAGGTCGCCGGCTTCGACCTTGCGTTTGAGGAGGTAGGCGGGCTTGTAGCGGTCGCCGAGCTCCTCGTGGAGCGTCTCGGAGGCGTGCAGACAGACGTCGAGGCCGATGTGGTCGGCGAGTTCGAGCGGACCCATCGGGACGTTCGTGCCGAGGGTCATCCCGCGGTCGATGTCGGCCTTGTCGGCGACGCCCTCGTCGAAGGCTCGGATCCCCTCGTTGATCCACGGCATGAGGATCCGGTTGGTGACGAAGCCGGGCTTGTCGTCGGCCTCCCAGGTCTCCTTGCCCAGCGCCGCGGCGAAGTCGTGGGCGAACGCGACCGTCTCACCGGCGGTCTTCTCGCCGACGACGACTTCGACGCCGCGCATCACGGGCACCGGGTTCATGAAGTGGAGCCCGACCACGAGGTCTGGCCGGTCGGTAACGCTCGCGATGGTCGTGATCGAGAGCGTGCTCGTGTTCGTCGCGAGCACCACGTCGTCGTCGGTCACCTCCTCCAGGTCCGCGAAGACCTCTCGCTTCACGTCGATATCCTCGACGATGGCCTCGACGACCACGTCCGCCGCGGCGAGGTCGTCGAACACCGTGGTTCCGGTGACGCGCTCGCGAGCGGCGTCAGCCTCCGTTCGCGACAGTTTCTCGCCGTCGACCATCCGATCGAGTCCGTCCTCGATACCTTCGATGCCGCTGGCGACGAGGTGGTCGGCCACGTCGCGCAGGACGACGTCGTAGCCTTCGACCGCCGCGACCTGTGCGATACCGCTGCCCATCGTCCCGGCGCCGACGACGCCGACCGTCTGAACCGAGTCTAACCCCCGCATGCTCGACTGTGGGTGCGCCGAGAGCGTAAGCCTACTGCCGGCACCTGCTGCCACGTCTCCACCCGTCAGCACCTGACACCACGACCTCACCTGTCAGCAGCGACCCCCAGCCCTCACCCACACCCACCAGAAACATACGAATACTGTCAAGTAACGGACAAACGATCACTATTTTCCCGTGAGAAAAGCCCTGCGAACGATTCGCACGCCGAAATCGTTTACTCGGGGCGTAGTAAATCATGTCAGAAAAAAGATATATACGACAGGGGCGAGTACACCGATTCGAGATGCGCCCCATCGACGACACGCCACTGACGCGGGACGGGAAAGTACTCGTGCTGGCCTACGACCACGGGATCGAACACGGTCCGGTCGACTTCGAACCGCAGCCCGAGAGTGCGGACCCCGAACACGTCTTCGAGGCGGCGACCCACCCGGCGGTCACCTCGCTGGCCGTCGGGAAGGGCATCGCCGAGGCGTACTACCCCTCCTACGAGGACGACGTGTCGCTGCTCTCGAAGCTCAACGGCACGTCCAACCTCTGGATGGGCGAGCCCGACAGCGCGGTCAACTGCTCCGTCGAGTACGCCGCCGAGGAGCTGGGCGCAGACGCCATCGGCTTCACCGTCTACCCCGGCGTCAACGGCGAAGTCGAGATGTTCGAGGAGTTCCGCGAGGCTCAGGAGAAAGCCCGCGAGTACGACCTCCCCGTCGTGATGTGGTCCTACGCCCGCGGTCAGGCGGTCAAAAACGACACCAGCGAGGACGTCATCGCCTACGCAGCCCGACTGGGCCTCGAACTCGGCGCCGACGTCGCGAAGGTCAAATACCCCGGCAGCCAGTCCGCGATGGAGAAGGTCACACGGATGGCCGGCCGGACGAAGGTGGTCATGTCCGGCGGGTCGAAGGCCACCGACCGCGAGTTCCTCACGAGCGTCAAGAACGTCATGGACGCCGGCGGCGCCGGCCTCGCTGTGGGTCGCAACGTCTGGCAGCGCGAGGACCCGATGGCCCTGCTCGACGCGCTCGAGAAGGTCATCTACGAGGGCGCGACCGTCAACGAAGCGCTCAAGGGGGCACCCGCGAACGTATGAGTCAGCAACTCCCGCCCTCCCGCGACTGGACCGCCGACCCCGCCGTCGACAGTATCTGCGACATCGTCGCCGACACCGCCCACGAGATCCGCGGCGCGCTCTGCGAGCGCCGGGCCGCCCTCGACAGCGAGAACCCGACCGGCGACACGACCTACGCCGCCGACGACTACGCCGACGAACTGCTGGGCGCGCGCCTCCTCGAGTGCGACGCCGTCGCCGCCTACGCCAGCGAGGAGCGCGAGAGCGTCCTCGAGGACACGGGCGAGTACCACGTCGCCGTCGACCCGCTCGACGGTTCCTCGAACCTCCGCTCGAACAACCCGATGGGTACCATCGTCGGCGTCTACGACGAACCCCTGCCCGCTTCCGGGCAGGACCTCGTCGCCGCCGCGTACGTCCTCTACGGGCCGAACACGACGATGCTCGTCGCCGACGGTGACTCCGTCTCGGAGTACCTCCTCGCCGGCGACGCCGAGCGCCGTCCGCTCGACGAGGACGTGACCGTCCCCGAGGATCCGGTCGTCTACAGTTTCGGCGGCCGCCGCCCGAACTGGACGCAGTCCGTCGAGTCGGTGGTCGAATCCTTCGAGGCCGAGCGCCTCAAACTCCGCTACGGCGGCGCGCTCATCGCCGACGTGACCCAGGTCCTGACCCACGGCGGCGTCTTCGCCTACCCCGAACTCGAAGAGCGCCCGGAGGGGAAACTGCGCTACTGCTTCGAGTGTGCGCCGATCGGCTTCCTCGTCGAGTCCGCGGGCGGCCGCGTCTCCGACGGCGAGGGGCCGCTGCTGGACCGGGACCCCGACGAACTGCACGCGCGAACGCCGTTCTACGTCGGCGACACCGACCTCGTCGACCGGATCGAGTCCGAACTGACGTAGCGAACGCGGTCGGCGTCCGGCGGTCAGCAGATGGTCGGTTGGCAGTCAGTCGGTGGTTCTCGCTTGCGGTCGTGTTTTCCCATCGGATATTTATGGGTTCCAGTCGTGTCAGTAGATGTGCGACTTCCCCGCACAGACCAAGATGTCCCGACCTGGGCCGTCGTCCTCGCGACTGCGCTGTTCGCGGTCACGGGCGTCTACAGCGTCCTCGTCGTCCAGAGCGTCCTCGCCGTCGTGACGATGTGGTTCGCGCTCGTCGGCATCGGCGTGACGATCTATCTCGTCTCGCTGTTCGTCCGCCTCGTCGGCGCGGTCGAACGGATCGCAGAGGAAAGCTGAGAACGGCGACTCGACGGTCGCGGTCAGCCGCCCGCGCTATCGCCGCTCCCGCCGACCCGCCGGAGGACGAACCGAACGAGCACGAGCACGAGCGCCAGGCCGACGATGCCGCCGACGATCATGCCGATGAGTTCCAGCGGCAGGAAGGCGAACATCGAGAGGAGGCCGCCGCCACCGCCACCTTTCGAGACGGTGACGGGCCCGCCCTGCGTGCCGTTGACCGAGACGGTGTGGTTCCCCGGTTGCTGGAACGCGGTGACGAAGGTGACCGTCCAGTTCTGGCCGGCGGGCACGCGCACCTCCTTCTCGGCGACGAAACTCCGGTTGAGCCCCTGTCGTTCGTACAGCGCCGCCGTGTAGGTCCCCGAAGACGTCCCCGAGTTGCGAAGCGTCACGTCGACCGCGACCGAGTCGTTGACCCCGGCCTCCGTGCGGTTGACCGCCGTCTCGAGGACCGCGATGTCTGCCGATCCCGTCGACCCGTCACCCCCGCCGGCCGTCTCGTTGGCGTCTGTGCTGTTGCCAACCGTGCCGTTGGGTGCAGTCCCGTTGCCGACTGTGCCGTTCGGCGCGGTTCCGTTCCCGACTGTCCCGTTGCCGACCGTCCCGTTCGTCGCCGGGCTGCCATCGACCGACCCGTTCTCCCCGGCGCCGCCGGAACCCCGACCGGCCGGGGGTTCCCAGTCGGTGTCCGTCCCCGGAAACAGCGGCGAGTCGGTGTCCGTCCCGTTCTCCGTTCCGTTCCCGGCGGGCGGCGTCGGCCCACCGCTCGCGGACTCGTTTGCGACCGGCGGCGCCGCGAGCGAGAACACCGACAGTCCCGGCGAGTCGGCGCGGAAGTGCGACGCGAAGGGACCGGTCCTGACGAGGTCCGTCGGCACCGCCGACCAGTTGCCCGCCGAGAGCCGGTACAGCGTGACGTTCGCCGGGTCGATATCGTGTGCCTCGAGGTACGCGCGGTCGACCGACAGCGAGAGCGTCGTCCCGGCGACGTTCGCACCCGACAGGGAGTGCTGGATCGTCACCGACCCGGCGACTCGCGCGTCGACCGGCCCGGAGAGCGTCCCCGCGCTCCGGTCGCGAGTCGTCACCGTCGCGGTGAGGTTCGTCTGGCGGGTCACCGAGACGTTCATCCCGGTCAGCGTCACGTTCTCCGTGCCGGCGACCCGACCGCGACCGTCCGCGGCCGGGACCGCGACGGTCGTGTTCGCCGGCGCCCGGCGCACCGTGACCGACGCGCTCGTCGTCCCCGCGCGCCCGTCCACGAGCGGTTCCACCGCGACGACCGGCCAGCGGTCCTCCGCGGTGCCGTTCCCGGCCGGTTCGTCGGTCGTGTTCTCGGATTCGTCCTCGTCGGACTCGTCCGGGTCGGTCGGGTCGCCGACGAAGGCGGTCTTCGCGGAGCCGTTGACCGCGAACGTCCGCGCGTGCTCGGTTCCGCTGGGGTCCGTGGCGCGGACGATGACGGTGGTCCTGCCTGGCGCGATGCCCACCTCACGGTCGAAGTCGACGCGGGTCTCCCGCGAGCCGGAGTGAACGACCCGGTAGTCGACCGTCTCGCCCGTCGCGGCGTCGCGCGTCTCGATCACCAGTCGCTCGGTGACTCCCTCGTAGGCAGTCCCGCTGAGAAAGAGCGTGCGCTCGTCGAGCACCACGGTCCGGTCGCGGTCGACAGTGACCGTCGGCGCGACCCTCTCCTCGCCCTCGACGCGGTCGACGGTCACGGTCCGCGTCGTGGTCCGGCCGCGGACGTCGGTCACCGCGACCGTCGCCTCGTAGGTCCCCGGCCGGAGCAGGTAGAAGGACTTCTCGAAAGTCGCCGTGCGCCGGTCGGTGTCGAGTTCGTACGAGCGCGGACCGAGGATCCGGTCGAAGCCACTCCGGTTACCGTCGGGCCTGCGGATCGTGACGTTGGCTCGCTGGATCCAGACGTCGTCGCTGACCGTCCCCGACACGGTCAGTCGGTTCCGCGTCGTCTCGTTGGGGAGCGGTCGGAACGAGACCGCGGGCGGCGCCGCGTCGGAGTGGTTGATCGCGAACTCGTCGACCCTGACGTTCCCGAACTCGTCGACGCTCGTCAGTCGGAACTCGTTGGTCCGCGCGTCCGCCCCGCTGTACCCGAGCGTCAGATTCAGCGTGAAGTTGCGCTGGGCCTCGCGGAAGACGTAGGTCTTCCCGTAGTCGCCGAACTCGTGGCGGAGGAGTATCTTCTCGACCGCCGAGTCCTCGATTATCTGGCCCGTGAGCGTGACGGTCCGCCCGCTGGTCTCGCCGTCGGTGATCTGTCGCCACGGCGTCGTCTCGTAGGGCGAGGTGAGAAAGACGTACGGCGGGTCGCTGTCCTTGCGGACGGTGAACTGCGTCGCGTCGACGTTGCCGGCGTCGTCGGTCACGATCACCCGAACCTCGTTGTCGCCGGTCTGCAGGTCGAGGTCGATCCGCTCGGTGACCGTCGCGTTATCGGTCTCGACAGTCGTGTACCCCTCGTCGTTGAGTCGCACGACGATTTCCGAGACGAAACCCCCCGACAGCGTGTCGTTCCCGACCGCCGCCGTCACGGTCAGTTCGGGGTCGTCGCCGACTTTCGGAGCCGTCCCGCCGCTCACCGGTTCCCCGTCGACCGAGACGTTCACTCGCGGTCCGACCGCCGCGACCCCGCCGGCCGCCCCACTCACACTCGAAGACCCGGCGCTCGAAGACCCGGTGCTCGCCGCCGCCCCGACGGCGGTGACCGACCCCACCGGCCACGCGACGACGGCGACGACCACAACCGCGAGAACGAGCGTCCGGGCGCGCATATGCCGTCGCTTCGCCGTTCACCTACTTAACGCGTTGCCCGGCGCTATCAACTTTGAGAGCGCGTGGTCGGCCCCCTCGCCGGACAGGAGTTTTACCGCTGCCGGCCGACGGAGGGGGTATGAAGGTCCGCATCGCCGAGGACGCGAGCGCCGACGAGGCCGCGGCAATCGCCTCGGCGCTCGAACAGCACACGGGCGACCGCCGGATCGAGGTGTACATCGGCGACGCGTCCGACCCCGCCGTCGTCCACGCCATCGACGACGGCGGCGAGAGCGACGACGCCACGGACGACATCGAGGAGGACCTGGGACCGACCGACCGCGAGCGAGCGCTCCGCGAGGAGATCGAAGACATCGAGCGGGGCGGCCCGGCGAAGTACCGCGAGCGCCTCGCCGAGCAGGGGAAACTGTTCGTCCGCGACCGCCTCGAACTCTGGTTCGGCGACACCGACCCCGTCCCCGGCGACGGCGACCCGCCGCTGACCGACGGCCCGCCCTCGGGACTGCTCTTCGAGGACGGCAGGTTCGCCAACTTCGACGTCTGGCACCCCGAATCGCCCGAAACCGACGAGAACACCGATGATGATACCGGCGGCGATCGCCTGCCCGCCGATGGCCTGCTCACCGGCGCGGCCGAGTTCACCGACCGCAAGGTCCACTTCATGGCCAATGATTTCACCGTGAAGGCGGGCTCGATGGCCGAGCGCGGCGTCGAGAAGTTCCTCCGGATGCAACAGCGCGCCCTGAAGACCGGCCGCCCCGTCCTCTACCTGATGGACTCCTCGGGCGGGCGCATCGACCAGCAGACCGGCTTTTTCGCCAATCGCGAGGGGATCGGGAAGTACTACTACAACCACTCGATGCTCTCGGGCCGCGTCCCCCAGATATGCGTCCTCTACGGCCCCTGCATCGCCGGCGCCGCCTACACTCCCGTCTTCGCCGATTTCACCGTGATGGTCGAAGGCATGTCGGCGATGGCCATCGCCTCCCCGCGGATGGTCGAGATGGTCACCGGCGAACAGATCGACCTCGACGAACTCGGCGGGCCGGCCGTCCACACCCGACACTCGGGCTCCGCCGACCTCGTCGCCGAGGACGAACACCACGCCCGCGACCTGGTCGCGCAACTGCTCTCCTATCTCCCCGACAACAGCGACGAGAAGCCACCCCGGACCGAAGGTGCCGCACCCGCGAAATCGCCCGAGGGGATCGACTCCGTGGTTCCTGAGGCCCCGAACAAGGGTTACGACATGCACAGAGTCGTCGAGCGCGTCGTCGACGGGGACTCGTTCTTCGAACTCCAGCCCGACTACGGGAAAGAGATCCTGACCGGGTTTGCGCGGGTCGACGGCCGGCCGGTCGGCGTCGTCGCCAACCAGCCCGCCCAGCGTGCCGGGGCCATCTTCCCCGCCGCCGCGCGCAAGGCCGCCGAGTTCGTCTGGAAGTGCGACGCCTTCGACGTTCCCCTCCTCTACCTCTGTGACACCCCCGGATTCATGGCCGGGTCCGGCGTCGAGAAGGAGGGCATCCTCGAAGCGGGCAAGAAGATGATCTACGCCACCTCAGCGGCCACCGTGCCCAAGCAGTGCGTGGTCGTCCGGAAAGCCTACGGCGCCGGCATCTACGCCATGTCCGGGCCCGCCTACGACCCCGAGTCCACGCTCGCCCTCCCCTCCGGCGAAATCGCCATCATGGGCCCAGAAGCCGCGATCAACGCCGTCTACGCGAACAAGCTCGACGCCATCGACGACCCCGAGGAGCGCGCCGCGCGCGAGGAGGAACTTCGAGAGGAGTACCGCGAGGACATCGACGCCCACCGCATGGCCAGCGAGGTCGTCATCGACGAGATCGTGCCCCCGAGCGACCTCAGGACCGAACTCGAAGCCCGCTTCGCCTTCTACGAGTCCGTCGAGAAGGACCGTCCCGACAAGAAACACGGGACCGTCATCTGACGCAGTAACGGCCCGCCCGACTTTCCACTGCGGTTGCGGCGGTTGCGGTTGCGGTTGCGGTGGCGCGCGCCGTCGCGACCTCCGTGTCGCGACGTACCGTGCGAGGGATGAGTAACGCAGGCCGAAGGACGAGTAACGCAATCGGCTGGGGAGGCGTGAGGCCGTCTGCGGTCGCGGTGCGGTGGCGGTACTGTGCGGTCCTGGTGGACTGAAAGGGCGAGGCCCGCTCGCGTTCATGTAGTCGTCTGCGAGACCCCTATCCGCGCGGGTGGTGCGGAGAGCGCGGATATGTCTCGCAGCGACCGCGAGCGGGTCGAGGGCTTTCAGCTCACTCCGACGAGAGCGGTCGCAGTATTGTCTGAAATCGCAGTTACGACAGCTAGCGAGCGGGGCGAGGGCTTTCACCGCTCAGGATCGACTGCGGTCGCGGAGGCGTCTGCGGGTGCGGAATCGTCTGCGGTCACTCGACTCACGAATGCGATCGCAGTCGCTCTGCTCGCCCCGGAGAACAGGACCACAGAACTGCCGGTTCTCAGTCGTAGATCCCGAGATCCTCGGCGACCATGTCGGTGATGGCGTCGGCGATGTCGGGGTCGATCTGGGCGACGCGCTCGCCGTCGTGGAGCTGGTCGTTGTGGCGCTCGACGGCCTCCGCCACGTCCGCGAGCGGTACTTCGGTGTCGGTCCCGCAGTCAGAACAGACGACCGGGACCGCCGGGTCGTCGTCAGTCTCGTCCGGCATAGCTGCTCGTCTCCCGGTTCAGCCCCGCCCTACTAACACCTCTCGATCGCCCGTCGCGCACCCCGACGGGTTCACGGCACCCCGAACGACTTACCGCTGGGTCGAGAAAACGGGCTATGGACCGTCTCATCGTCGACACCGACACCGCGAGCGACGACGCCATCGCGCTGTTGCTGGCCTCCCTGACCGACCGCCTGACCGTCGAGGCGGTCACGATAATCGCCGGAAACGTTCCCTTCGACCGCGAAGTCGAGAACGCCAAGTACACGCTCTCGCTCGTCGACGCCACCGACACGCCCGTCTACGAGGGGGCACGGCGCCCGCTCGTCAAGGAGTTCGAACACGCCGAGTACGTCCACGGCGAGGGCGGCCTCGGCGGCGAACTCCACCCCGAGACCGGCATCGACTCTGCTGACGGGTTCGGCCCCGACGAGATCGCCCGCCGCTGTCGGGAATCTCCGGGCGACATCTCCCTCCTGTGCATCGGCCCGCTGACGAACGTCGCGCTCGCACACGCCCGCGAACCGGACCTGCCCGACCTCGTCGACGAGGTGTGGGTGATGGGCGGGAACGTCAACTGCCGCGGGAACGTCACCCCCGCCGCCGAGTTCAACTTCTGGGTCGACCCCGACGCCGCGAGTCGCGTCCTCGACGAGTTCGACGTGACACTCGTCGACTGGGGGCTCTCGCTGCGCGACAGCTACGCCGGCGACGACTTATTCGACCGCGTCGCCGCGCTGGATACCGACCTGGCCGACTTCTTCGAGTCCGCCACGGCCGCCGTCCGGCAGGACGCCCCCGGCGCTGCCACCGACGGCATTACCCAGCCCGACAGCGTCACCGCCGCCCTCATGGCCTACCCCGAACTCCGCGAGACGGTCTCGACCTACCACGTCGCCGTCGACGACCGGGAGGGCCTCACCCGCGGCTACTCCAGCGTCGACGTCGCCGACGTCACCGACGGCGAGGCGCGGACTCGTGTCGTCGAAGCCGCCGACAGCGAAACCTTCCGCGACGTGATCATCGCGATGCTCCGCGACCGCGACCCCGACAGCGTGGTCTGAACGGGCCGCTCTCACCGCTCGTCAGTTTGCGCCACCAGAACGCTCTTGGGGCGGATTTGAACCGGATGCAGACGTGCTCGTTCGTTCCACTCACTGCGCGCGACTGCCAGGGCTCAAATCCGCCGAGCCATCACAGCCGACGCCGGTGCGAGAGCCATGGAAGGCTCTCGCGTTTTGGCGTCGGAAGAAGATGGGTTGGGGCGGCATCAGACCGCACCTCGTAAGGTCTCTTCGGTGGCGAATTCGGGCGGGCTGCGGCTTCTCACGGGACTCTGTGAGAAACCATGACACCCGAACAAAGTGATCTCGAACCGATAGATCCGACAACCGCGCGCGAGCTGTACCTCGACCACAAGCAGACCGAATGCGCCGAATCGACGGTCTACAATCACCGTTTCCGTCTCAAACCCTTCTTCCAGTGGTGCGAGGAGAACGACATCGACGATCTGAACGAGCTCTCAGGGCGGGACCTCCAGACGTACCGCCTTTGGCGGCGTGAGAACAGCGACCTGAAGAAGGTGACCATGCAGAACCAGCTGGGAACGCTCCGGGTATTCCTCAAGTGGGCTGCCACTATCGAGGCCGTCCCGGGGAACCTCTACGACAAGCTACTCATCCCGACAGCGAGTCCGGAAGAGGAGCAACGCGACGAGATGCTCGAGGCAGAACGGGCCGAGAGGATCCTCGGCTATCTCGACACATTCCAGTACGCCTCTAACGAGCACACTCTCCTGGCGCTGCTCTGGGAGACCGGCATCCGTATTGGTGCCGCGAACTCGCTGGATATCACTGACGTCGACTTCGAGAACGGACACCTCCAGCTGGTACATCGCCCCGACGAGGATACGACGCTAAAGAACGGGCAAGGCGGCCAGCGACTGGTTGCGATGTCCTCGGACCTGGCAAAGCTGCTCGGGGACTACATCGACGTGCAACGGGCAGACATAGAAGACGAATACGGACGGCAGCCGCTGTTAACGACGTCGACCGCCCGGATGTCGCGGGCCACGATGCGCCGCATCATCTACAAGATCACGGCCCCGTGTTTCTTCGACGAACCGTGTCCGGAGTGCTATGACAGTAGCGACAAACGGTGCGGAGACTCGGTAAGTCCCCACTCTATCCGCCGCGGAAGTATCACCCACTACCTGTCTGAAGATGTGCCCATCGACGTCATCAGCGACCGCATGAACGTGAGCCGGAAGACGCTGAAGAAGCACTACGACAAGCGCTCTGAGGAAGTGAAAGTCGAACAGCGTCGCAATTACATCGAGGAAGTCTAGTAGAACGGTCGTCTGCTGGTCGTTCGCCCATTTTTTTCATCGAGAGTCTTTTTGTCTGTTCTCGATGTTTCGGCCGCCATCTGTCATCGCGTATTGATTCAGATTGGCTTCGAGAACTTCCCGCCTCCGCCGTGATTTCTGCTCTTCAGTCCGCTGGTCGTAGTGTTTGTCCAGCACGGGGACAGACACGTCTACGCGGTCGCTCAGCAGCTCTTTGGGAACTCCCTCATCTAACTGATTCATGATAGCCCACTTCCGCAGTGGATGAGTGCTGAAACGAGATGGGCAGTCGGCAGCGTTGGCGTTCTTCGCGGCGTCACACTTTGCTATTTCCCGGTCATGCGGGCAGTTGCCTGAATACGTACAGGGTCGAGACATCTTGTAGAAGTCGCGTCGGATGGTGGCGGTCGAAGGCCGACCGCCGGACGTAGTGAACAGCGGCTCGCGGTCGTATTTGTCCGTGACGTCGGCGCGATTGTGCTTGACGTAGTCGACGATGAAGTTCCGTAACTGGTCAGAAACATTGACGAGTCGTTCACCATCGGGACCGTTCTTTAGCGGTGTGCCGTAGTCGTCAGTTCCCTCTGGCCGGTGACGAAGACGGATGACCTTCGCCTCTGGGTCGAAGTCACTCACATCGATAGCGCGGACGGCCCCCAGACGAATCCCGACCTCGGCGATGAGTTCGAACTCGACGTGACGCCGAGAGGCGTACTCGAAGCGCCGGAAGTATGACCGGATGTCTTCGACCTCCTCGTCAGTCGGCACCTCGTAGTTGACTTCCTCCTCAGGTGGGACGTTGGGAAGCGGGACTCGGTCGGCTACACCCTCGGTGACGGCATCTATGTTTTCGCAGAAGCGGAGGAATCGCTGGAGGATGGCGAGGTTGCCATTCAGACTGACGGTCATGAGGTCAGTCTCGGTCTTGCGCCAAGTCTTGAACTCCATGAGTTGCCGACCGCCGACGTCGTTCATGTCGTCAATATCGGCCTCGTCGGTCCAGTCCACGAATGTGCCCAGAGCCGACCTGTGTTTGCGCCGCGTGTCCGTGCGCAGGTCGTCCCGCCGGTGCTCGAGATACCAGTCGAGGGCGTCCTGCGGCGCGAGCGGTTCGAGGTCGTCCTGGGTCATGTTGTCTTGTTCTATCGGTCTTCGATTGCGGTCCAGTCGGTATCTTTCTCTGGCGGCAGGATACCGGCTTTCACGAGTGGGTCCATTTCGTAGTCGTCCGGTCGGAACGCGGGGACACCGTCCGGATTCTCGTCGATGTAGTACCGCACCCCTCGTGCGATCAGATCTGATTTGGAGAGGCCAGTCTGGTTGAGAGCCTTCCGGATGCGTTTCGCTTCCGCAGCTGAAAGCCGGGTCGCGAACGCTTCCGTGTCGCCAGATGTCATCGACTTCGCCGAGAGTAGCCTGCTGTATATAGGTTGGTGAGAATTGGGATTGGACAAGGTAAGAGGCCGACAAACCCGGAACGGAGCTGCCAATTCGTCAATTTATATCGCCTTGATGCCGGGAAATCAGGAAATTTTACACGGTATATAGAGTTTGATACCGATCCCCTGCCGCCAATTCCGGTGGATAGATGATCAGGTGCCTCAAGGTGAGTCAAGGTGCAAAATTGGTGAAAATGTCCGGTAGTGACAGTACAGAATAAATAATATCTTATAATTATGCCGTTTGCTGGGTGAATTTTCGACCGGCGAACGCTCGCGCGCGGTCCTCGAAAGAGGGCCAACCGTAGGATATCGCGAATCGGTGAATTCCCCCAAATCATTGGCCCAATGAATGGGAGACTTCGTTCTGAACCGGCAGACCGAGCAAGGTACCATACGTACAGAACCGGCTTATGCGAGACCTGACTGTAACATCTCGTTACCTTCGAAATTCGTGCTTATGGGTATCAGTACCAAATTTCGGAATATCCGCTCGTAACAGTCTGTTACACCGGAATCTCTCCACTGGTACCCGGGATTGATTTATGTCCGGATTCTGAGTAAGAGCATGAAATACGTGGGCGTTGATGGCTGTCGTGACGGATGGATCGCGGTTGAATACGAAGAAACCGCCTTCCACGGAGCCGGACATTACGATGATATCGAGGCAATCTGGGACGCCCACGACGACGCGAAATTGATCCTGATCGACGTTCCGATTGGTCTTCGTGAAACCGACAATACCCCCAGGCCTTGTGATGCTGCCGCCAGGCGTGTCCTCGAATCACCTCGAAGCAGCAGTGTATTTCCAACCCCTGTCCGTGCCGTTCTGGAGGCGGAAAGCTACGAAGAAGCGAGACGGATCCAGGAGAACAAGACCGGTGGGAGTCTGGGGGCTCAGACGTGGGGCATCTCGAACAAGATCCGAGAACTCGACGAGTTCATGCTATCGAACCAGTCGGAAGTGAAGGGAACTATCCGTGAGTCTCATCCCGAGGTCTGTTTCTGGGCCCTGAACGACCGGCAGTCGACGAGATATTCCAAAACGGGTGTGCCGGTAGCTGCATTCTGGGAACGCGTGGAGATCTTGGAAAGGGTTGATGGAGGAATCCTTGGCGATATCCGAAGCGCAGGGAAAGAACTCAAAAGCAAAGCGAAGAACGACGATCTCGTCGATGCGTTTGTACTGGCGATTACAGGGAGTCCGCTAACTCACTCTGTCAAATCCCTACCTAGAAATCCGTCAGAAAACGACGATGGTGATCCGAAGGGCTTGCCCATGGAAATGATCTATGCAGAATCTAGTAAGTGACTGCGTTGAGTGGTTCTTCAGTTGTAACATCTCCTCGAATCTACTAAATTTTCTTCTCGATAGCCTCGACAACCGAGTCTGAGAGGGATCTGTCGTCGACGTGTTCCGTCTGGGCGAGGAGTTTCACAATGTCGCCCCCGGAGAAAAGCCTGACTGGATAGGTAGAGAAGTTCTCTTCTTGAGCCTGCTTTGTGTAGTATGACGTCGTAAAAAATAGACCAATTTCGCCGTCTTGGATGCGAGAGGCGAGTCGGCTCAGCTCTTCTCCAGAAATGCTCGACCCCCGGTTCTTGACCTGTGTTTTGAATGGTATCTCCGTATTAGTCGTTCCTAGGGGTGTCTCCGGAAGGAGATTGATTCGGCCTTCAAGATCGACGCCGCGATCGCCACTGGTCGGGGTCTGATCGACTTTGCTAACATTGTCCATTGTTTCAAGCAAGAACTGAATCAGATATTCCAGTTTCTGACCCTTTTTTGGACCATCGAGCCGGTTTCGAATATCGTTGAGAAGTGGTTGATACCCGGAATCAGGAAGCTGAGACTGTTTTGAGCGTATCTTGTTTTTCCAGATGGAGTATCGGCGGGTGCGGCCATCGATCCAATCGTACCACGCGCTGGGACCGTCGACGTCCGCACCCGTACTCGCTTTGCGGTGGACCCAGTCGAGTTCGACCCGATCGACGTCGAGGATATCGAGATCGAAGAGGTAATTCACCACAGTGTCGGACCCATCTTTATACCGTTCAATACTCAGGTCCGCAAGGACACAGAGCCCTTTGAACGTCACCTGCCCGGAACGCGGTTTCTCGAACAACAGCACTGGCGGCGCGTTCTCACGATCGTCTTGCGCGTAGGTTTCGCAGTAGTCGGACTTTACCCATTTGTTTCCAGTTGCACGGTCAGGATCAGGGTTATCACGGGCCTTCGCATCGCCCCAGTAGTGGACCCGTCCGTCTTCCAAGTTGATAACATCCTCCCATGGATTCCCTGTCTCTGGCCGCTCTTGACTGGAAACGAATACAAGGAATTCGCGATCTCCGGTATCTGGATTCACGAGCGAGCGGATTCCACCGCTGTTACGAATCCCATTCTTGATCGGCTCGTTGAGCCGTGTCTGGAACTCATCTTTCTCTGGATCCGAAGAACTGCGATACGTTTCACCGACGATATACACACGTTGTCCCATATATGGTTTCAGTCCGTTCGGCTCATTTCATAATCTCTCCGGTCAGGTCACAGTTGATGAGATGACATTTGTATACTGAACTCACACTCTATCTCTTGCGTTCCGACATACCTGATAGCCGATAGATATCTGAGCAAGGTAGTACGTTTACCGCCTGCATTTATCATATGGATGTTCTTTCCAGTGTTCACAAATCCATTGCCA